>Ga0364867_10202_pt1 | contig 38343 bp, 39 predicted proteins | sample ExccelAu500001D4_3_FD_206915 | JGI IMG/M metagenome (GOLD analysis project Ga0364867, IMG submission 206915) | Enriched cells from Trout Bog Lake Hypolimnion, Wisconsin, USA - BchlTB.Aug13.5000.01.D4 | ecosystem: Environmental > Aquatic > Freshwater > Lake > Hypolimnion/Profundal zone | place... | reverse complement strand
AATTAGAAAAACTGGTTAATGATGACCGGAAGATGATAAGAGTGCTGGGTACCATTCGAGCAAACATATTAAGGAGAAGGCTTACTCAGCTGGAAGATGCAACTAATTTGGAAGAAATTAGAAACTTGCCAGGGAATTATCATGAACTTACCGGTAATCGGAAAGGACAATGGGGATGCGATTTAGACCAACCTTACAGATTGGTATTCTTTCCACATGAAAACCCAATTCCAGTCAATAAAGATGGCCAGTTTATATGGTTAGAAATTTCAGGTGTAGAAGTAATAGAGATCATAAACTATCATAAAGAGAAGTAAAATGGAAAGACATAATCAATATTTTCCTCAATCGAGGCCACATCCTGGCGAAACATTGTCAGAAAAGCTTGATGAAATGGGTATGGGCCCGAAGGAATTTGCCCTTCGCACCGGGAAACCTGAAAAAACAATTATTGCTGTTCTTAAAGGAGCTAGTTCTATAACACCAGATATGGCGGTACAGTTTGAAAATGTTACAAGGATACCTGCAAACTTTTGGATGAATCATCAACGGAGCTATGATGAATTTTTAGCCAGGGAAAAGCAAATAAAAATTATTGAGGAAGCAGTAGAATGGGCTAAGCAATTTCCACTGGCAGATATGATTAAAAAAGGGTGGTTACCTAAAATGAACACAATCCAGGAAAAAACCATGGAAATATTGTCATTCTTTGGTTTTTCTAATCATTCAGCCTGGGAAGAATATTATTTAAAACAACAACTCAAAGTTGCTTTTCGGATTTCGCTTGCGCAAACCAAAGAGCCGTATGCAATTTCTGCATGGCTTCGTAAAGGTGAATTACAGGCTGCAAGCTTAGCAGTCAATCAATTTTCAGAAAAGAAATTTAAAGAGTCATTGCCGGAGTTGAAATCAATTATGGCAAATCATCCAAATGATTTTTTTAATCAGTTGCAAAATATTTGTTCGGAAGCTGGTGTGAAAGTGGTACATACACCGTGTATCAGTAAAGCACCTATTAGTGGTTCAACCCGCTGGCTGAATGATACACCATTAATTCAGTTAACAGCCAGATATAAGCGAAATGATAGTTTCTGGTTTGCTTTCTTTCACGAAGCAGGGCATATTCTTTTGCATGGGAAAAAGGATATTTTTTTAGAGAAAATAGAGTATTCAGACAAGGATCTGATTAAAGAAAAAGAGGCTGATGAATTTGCTATTAAGTGGACCCTATCAGAGGATGAAACAGCAGCTGTTTTAGCAGCATCACCACTAAAAAAAGAGGACATTAAAAGCTTTGCAAACGAGTTTAATACACATCCTGCTATAATTATTGGAAGGTTGCAGCATAATAAACAATTACCTTTTTCATTCGGTAGAGAATATTTTGAACCGGTAATTTTTGATTCGTAAGATAAAAAAGTAACAGGTAATTAAAAGGATCACCCAGAGGTAAACCTCGAAGAGATAATTGTACATCAAATGAAACTTCAGTATTGTTCAGACCTGCATTTAGAATTTTGGGAAAATAAGGCTTTTCTGAGAAAACATCCGATTAAACCAATGGCGGATATTTTAATATTAGCAGGAGATATCTTTCCATTTGCGCTGATAGATAAATGTAAAAATTTCTTTGATTTGGTTTCAGAGCAATTTAAACTTGTCTATTGGGTACCAGGCAATCATGAATACTACCAGGCTGATATAAACCAAAGAACAGGTGTTTTGCAGGAGCAAATCAGGGCCAATGTTTTTCTGGTTAACAATATTGCTATTCAGCAGGATGATGTACGATTGATTTTTTCCACTTTATGGTCGAAGATTAGTCCGGTTAACGAGCTGCAAATTGAGCAAAGGCTCAGTGATTTTAAATTAATCAGCAATAATGGATTGCGATTTACAGCGCAGGACTTTAATCAGTTACATACCAATAGCCTGGCATTTATTGAAAATGAAGTAAACAATAAAAAAGAAGGGATTACTGTGGTTGTTACCCATCATGTACCTACGTTTTTCCAGTATCCTGAAAAGTTTAAGGGTAGCCTGATTAGTGAGGGTTTTGCAACTGAGTTATTCACTTTGATAGAATCTTCCAATGTTGATTATTGGATCTATGGCCATCATCATTGCAATGTACCGGAATTTAGTATTGGCAATACGAGGTTAATTACAAATCAGTTGGGGTATGTGGAATATAAGGAGCATAAGTTGTTTAAGGAGGATGGGTGGGTGGAGCTATAAGAGGATATGGGGCTAATTGTTTCATTCTTTTGGTGTTTCTAAAGGATTTACTTTACTTTTTTAAAAAATAAGTTATATATATTGGGTACTAAAATTAAACTTTAACACATGCAGCATCCCATCAAAACCGGCCTTTTATCTTACGGAATGTCCGGCAGCATTTTTCATGCACCTTTTTTAGCAACGAACCCTGGTTTTGATTTTAAAGCGGTGGTAGAGCGTCATGAAAAAAAAGCGGTATTAAAATATCCCGGTATTATCAGTTATAACAGTGTTGAGGAATTGCTTAATGATGATTCTATTGAACTGGTAGTGGTGAACACCCCTAACTATACCCACTATGATTTTGCAAGCAGGGCATTACAGGCGGGTAAACATGTGTTGGTGGAAAAGCCGGCGGCAGTGAGCAGTGATGAAGCGAAAGCTTTATTTGAAACTGCCAGGGAAATGAATAAAGCGGTAATGGTGTATCAGAACCGGAGATATGACAGTGGGTTCTTATTAATGAAGGAGATTATAGAAACTGGGAGGCTGGGTAATTTGATGGAAGTGCATTTACGGATGGACCGTTATAAAATGGAAATAGGGAGGAAGGCTTTTAAGGAAAGTAATACTATGCCGGGGAATGGTTTGTTGTATGACCTGGGCCCGCATTTACTGGATAATGCCATCAGTCTGTTTGGGAAGCCGTTAAGTTTTGAGAAAACTACAGGGATATTCAGGCCCGGATCGGAAGTTGTGGATTATTTTCATTTTCACCTGCACTATCCCCATCAACTGAATGTGTTCCTTACTTCCGGGTTACTAATGGCTGAACCCGGATATGGGTTTGTTGTGAATGGAACAAAAGGTAGTTTTATGAAGTATGCAGCAGACCCCCAGGAAAAACAACTCGATGGGGGCATGATGCCCACTCACCCTGATTTTGGAAAAGAAGGGGATGGTTATCTGGCTAAGCTTGTTACTATTGGGGAGGATAGCCAAAGGAAGATTGAATGGCTGGCTGCACCCAGGGGAAATTACAATGAAATTTTTACTGCAGTGTATGAAACGGTGCGGAATGGGGCGCCTTTTCCCGTGACAGAAGAGCAGGTTTTATGGCAGCTGGAAATGCTTGAAGATTAGCAAATAGTTATAAATAATTATAAAAAAAATATTAAAATAACACGTATTAATTGCAAAAAAATGAGTACATTAGCAGATAGTAATCACCCTGTAAAAAGGGATGATCCGGCTATACAAATTACACCTGTGCAGGTTCTTTGACATCGTTTATCTGTCTGTTGGGATAGCCGGCTGCAGTATAGGTAAACAAACGAAATGGTTGAAAACTATAGGCTTATAAACTCATTTGGTTTTCTACCAGGATCTTGCGGAGATTGATTAACCCATAGCGCATCCTGCCCAGGGCAGTATTGATGCTGGTTTCTGTGATCTCGGCAATTTCCTTAAAGCTCATGTCTGCATAATGGCGCAATACGATGACTTCACGCTGTTCTTCGGGCAACTGATTCAGCATTTTTCGGATGCGTTCATGGCTTTGATTTTGTACCAACCTGGTATCGGCACTTTCCTGGTTTACATTCAGGATTTCAAAAATATCCTTGTTATCGCTGTAGATGACATTGCTGCGTTTGGCTTTCCTGAAATAATCCACACATAAATTATGAGAGATACGGAGGGCCCATTGCAGAAATTTGCCCTCTTCATTATAGCGGTTAGACCTTAAGGTATCAATGATTTTAATAAATACTTCCTGGAACATGTCCTCTGCCAGGTACTTGTCCTTCATTAAAAAAAGTATCGAAGAGAATATTTTCTCCTGATACCGCGTTATCAATATTTGGAAGGCGTCCTGATTACCTTCCTGGAATGAACGGATTAAATCCGTATCCAATGCCTGTTGCAGTGGTTTCATGCTTTATGGTTTTTGAAACACTTGAAAAAATAATAGGATTATTGGATAGGCGGAACCGAATCGGTGCGGCTGTAACATACATTACGGTTGCAGAGATTTTCAATTCTCAATTTGAAATTAGATGTAAATAGCAGGCCCACAAAGTTTTGTGCCATTCTGTTAATAATTATTTAGAAGTGGAATGCTTATTCACACTTTTTTTGGCGCCGGTTTTAAACATAACCCAGAATATTCTGTTTATTTGTTGAAGATATGGCAATCAGGAAATCAGAAACCGGAACATTGGATATAAACAGTAAACGCAAAACTTCCGATAATATTTTAGTGAAGGGTGCAAGGGTGCATAATTTAAAAAATATTACGGTTGAATTTCCCCGAAATCAATTTATTGTAGTGACCGGTGTAAGCGGAAGCGGTAAGTCGTCCCTTACCATTGATACGCTCTTTGCGGAGGGCCAGCGCCGCTATGCAGAAAGCTTAAGTGCTTATGCCCGCCAGTTTATGGCCAGAATGGTAAAACCGGATGTGGATTATATAAAAGGGCTTTGCCCGGCAATTGCCATTGAACAGAAAGTGGTTACCCGCACTCCGCGCAGTACAGTAGGCAGTATGACGGAGATTTATGATTATATGCGCCTGCTCTTTGCCCGTGCCGGCAGAACTATTTCGCCCGTCAGTGGCAATGAAGTGAAAAAAGATGATGTGCCCGATGTAATCCATGTGGTGAAGGGCATTCAGAAAGGAACGAAGATGATGATTCTGGTGCCGTTCAGGCAGCATGCCAAACGCGACCTGAAAGAGGAACTGAATATTTTAATGCAGAAGGGTTTTAGCAGGATCGGTTTCATGACAGACCCCAAATTGCCCTTAACTGCACACCGGATTGAAGATGCCCTGGAAATGGGGGAGGCAGAACTGAAAAAACTGTTTAAGAATACGGCGAAACAGGAATCACTGAAGAGTGGGAGTGCTTTTGTAATCATCGATAGGTTAGTAGCAAAAGAACTGGATGAGGATGACCAACATCGCCTGGCGGATTCTATTGGTACGGCTTTTTATGAGGGGGAGGGAGAAATGTTCCTCGAAATTGAAGGGGTAGGCCTGCGTCAGTTTAGTAATAAGTTTGAACTGGATGGTATTCAGTTTGAAGAACCGGTACCTAATTTATTCTCTTTTAATAATCCTTTTGGCGCCTGCCCTACCTGTGAAGGGTTTAGTCAGGTATTGGGCATTGATGCCGAACTGGTGATACCCGATAAACGCCTGAGTGTATATGAAGGGGCCGTTGCACCCTGGAAGGGGGAAAAACTGGTTTGGTGGAAGGACCAGTTTATTAAACATGCCAGGGGGTTTCCGATTCATAAACCTATTGCCGATCTGAGTGAGGAACAATACAAAGAGTTATGGTCAGGCGTGGGCCATGCTTCCGGTATTGACGATTTCTTTAAAGAAGTGGAGCAGAACCTGTACAAAGTGCAGTACCGGGTATTGCTGAGCCGGTACCGGGGCAGAACCACCTGTCATGATTGCGGGGGATACCGTTTACGGAAAGAAGCTCTATATGTGAAAGTAGGGGGTAAACATATTGGCCAGTTATGCGAAATGCAGGTGAAGGACCTGAAACGATGGTTTGATGACCTGGTATTGAATGAGCATGACCGGCAGGTGGCGAAAAGGATTTTACTGGAAATTCACCAAAGGATTGCCACTTTAATGGATGTGGGATTGGGTTACCTGACCCTGAACCGATTGGCGAATAGTTTAAGTGGTGGGGAGAGCCAGCGTATACAGCTAACCCGGAGCCTGGGTTCTAATCTGACCAATTCTTTATATATACTGGATGAACCTTCTATTGGGTTACATTCCAGGGATACAGTGCGACTGATCAATGTGTTGAAAAACCTGCGTGACCTGGGTAATACGGTGGTGGTGGTGGAACATGATGAAATGATGATGCGGGAAGCAGATTATATTATTGATATGGGTCCGTTAGCCTCGCATCTGGGCGGTGAAGTGATTGCAGAGGGGAATTATGACCAGCTAATTGCAAACCCGGAGAGCCTGACCGGCAGGTACTTAAATGGCAGTTTACGTATTGAGCCGCCAGCAGTTTTGCGTAAATGGAACCGGAGTATTACCATTGAAGGGGCCAGGCAGAATAACCTGCAGCATATTACGGTGGAATTTCCACTGAATGTACTTTGTGTGGTAAGTGGGGTGAGTGGTAGTGGTAAAACCACATTGGTAAAACAGATATTATATCCGGCCCTGCAAAAGATAAAGGGGGAATTTGCAGAAAAAGTGGGTTTCTATCAATCCATTAAAGGGGATATTGATTCGATTTCCCAGATAGAACTGGTGGACCAGAATCCAATTGGGAAATCATCCCGCAGCAATCCGGTTACCTATATTAAGGCTTATGATGAGATCAGGGAACTGTATTCCAAACAGCCCTTATCTAAGATCCGGGGCTTTATGCCCAAGCATTTCTCCTTTAATGTGGATGGCGGGCGATGCGATGCCTGTAAAGGGGAAGGCGAACAGGTGGTGGAAATGCAGTTTCTGGCAGATGTGCACCTGACCTGTGATGTATGCGGCGGCAAACGGTTTAAGGAAGAAGTGCTGGAAGTGCAGTACAATGGCAAAAGTATTTATGATGTGCTGGATATGAGTGTGGATGAAGCCATTGAATTTTTTAAGGAAGAGAAGAATATCCGCAATGCCATACAGCCCTTGCACAATGTGGGCCTGGGCTATATTAAACTGGGACAGTCGTCCGATACTTTGTCCGGCGGGGAAGCCCAAAGGGTGAAACTGGCCAGCTTTTTAGGAAAAGGGAAGGGGCATGGGAATATCCTCTTTATCTTTGACGAGCCTACTACGGGATTGCATTTTCATGATATTAAAAAATTACTCGCTTCTTTTAATGCGCTGATAGAGCAGGGGCATTCCATATTGGTGATTGAACACAATACGGATGTGATTAAATCGGCCGACTGGTTAATTGACCTGGGGCCGGAAGCGGGGGATGCCGGAGGGAATCTTGTTTTTGCAGGAAAACCGATGGATATTAAGAAAGTAAAAGAGAGTTATACCGGGAGGTATTTATAAATTTCAGGAACTGGTTTTAAAAAATTTGTGAAGAAGAAATGAGCCGGATGACCGGAAAAAGGGGTGAAATGATATTTTTTTTGTTGTTTAGAAGCCTGATAGCATTGATTTTAAGGTTATTTTCCACAATTTATATATTTTTTTGCACTTAATTTTCATAATTCGGTTGTGTTCTAATATCTTTGCAGCCCCAAAAATCGTATGTCTAAACAACCGCTGATCAAACAAGATGGAATTATTCTGGAAGCACTGAGCAATGCAATGTTCAGGGTGAAGCTGGAAAACGGCCATGAAATTCTGGCCACCATCTCAGGTAAAATGAGGATGCATTACATCAGAATTTTACCGGGTGATAAAGTAGGTGTGGAAATGAGTCCGTATGATTTAAGCAGGGGCAGGATCATATTCAGGTATAAATAATTGCTGTAAGCTAAATATTATAATTATGAAAGTAAGAGCTTCCATTAAAAAGCGCAGTGCAGACTGTAAGATAGTGAAGAGAAAAGGCAAGCTGTATGTAATCAACAAAAAGAACCCCCGGTTTAAGCAACGCCAGGGATAATCTTGATTTGTAAATTAGTAATTGAAAATTTAAAATAGAACTATGGCTCGTATTGCCGGTATCGATTTACCAAAAAATAAAAGAGGCGAAATTGGTCTTACCTACATCTTTGGTATTGGCCGTTCTACTGCCCAGTACATTCTTACCAAAGCTGAAATTGACTTTGATAAGAAAGTAAATCAGTGGAATGATGATGAACAAGCAGCAATCCGTAATATCATTAACAACGAATTTAAAGTTGAAGGTGCGTTACGCAGTGAAGTGCAAATGAGCATCAAACGTTTATTGGATATTGCCTGTTATCGTGGTTTGCGTCACAGAAAAGGTTTACCGGTTCGCGGACAGCGTACCAAAACCAACAGCCGTACCAGAAAGGGTAAACGTAAGACGGTTGCCGGTAAGAAGAAAGCACCTAAAAAATAATAAAAATAATCAGGAGCTCATTGCAAATTGCTTTGAGCTTTTGGTTTTTTATAAAACTGCTGGATAATTGCGCAATTGCGCAGCAGGAGGCAGATAAATTTCAGACGATTACCTCAAAAAGTTAACAATGGCTAAAACAGCAAAAGCACAGAACAGCGCGAAAGCGGCTGCAAAAAAAAGAGTAGTAAAAGTAGATGCGGCAGGTGATGTACACATCAACGCTACTTTCAACAATTTAATTATTGCATTCACCAACAAACATGGTCAGGTGATTTCCTGGTCTTCTGCCGGTAAAATGGGATTCCGTGGTTCTAAAAAGAACACTCCCTATGCTGCACAGATGGCTGCTGCAGATGCTGCAAAAGTTGCAGTGGATGCTGGTTTGAAAAGAGTGGATGTATATGTAAAAGGACCGGGTTCCGGCAGGGAAGGTGCCATTCGTTCTGTATCTCAGAGCGGTATTGAAGTTACTTCAATAAAAGACGTAACCCCTTTACCACACAATGGTTGCCGTCCTCCTAAAGCAAGACGCGTATAATTCTAATAGTTCTTACTATAATATTGATAAGCCAAAGGCTTTCATTTACACAAAGGGCGTGAGATTAATTTTTTACGATTTTTTACAGATCAAAGCGCCGATTCAAAAAAAATCGAAATGAAACAATACTATGGCACGTTACACAGGTCCGAAGACCAAAATCTCCAGAATTTTCGGAGAGCCTATTTTAGGCAATGGAAAATGGTTGGGAAAAAACAGCAATCCTCCCGGCCAGCATGGTGCATCCCGCAAACGTAAAACTTTAGGCGAGTATGCAGTGCAGCTGAAAGAAAAACAAAAAGCTAAATACACTTATGGTGTATTGGAACGCCAGTTCCGTAAAACTTTTGAAGAAGCTTCCCGTATCAAAGGTGTTACCGGTGAAAACTTAATCAAATTACTGGAAGCACGTTTAGACAACGTTGTATTCCGTATGGGATTATCTGCTTCTCGTCCTGAAGCAAGGCAATTGGTTGCGCACAAACACATTACTGTAAACGGAGAAGTTAGAAATGTACCTTCTTATTCCTGCAAAGCCGGTGATGTTATTGCTTATAAAGGTAAAAGCGGAGATAACTCTTCCATTACCAGTAAAGCACGTGGCAAGAACCCTAAGTTTGGTTGGTTAGACTGGAATGAAGCTGAAAAGAAAGGCACTTTTGTTACTTATCCTGAAAGAGAAAATGTTCCTGAAAACATTAAGGAACAACTGATTGTGGAATTGTACTCTAAATAGTAGTACAGTTGTGTGAGATAACCCGGATGCCAATAGGATAACCGGAAACAAATAAATCATCAAAAAAAATACGGAGTATAAAATGGCTATTTTAAACTTCCAGAAGCCCGATAAGATCGTTTTGCAGAAAGCTAATGATTTTGAAGGACAATTTGAATTCCGCCCGCTTGAACCAGGATTTGGTTTAACCATTGGGAATGCTTTACGCAGAGTTCTGTTAAGCAGCCTTGAAGGTTATGCCATTGTTGGCATCAAAATTGAAGGCGTGGATCATGAGTTTGCAACTATTAAAGGGGTAACTGAAGATGTAACTGAAATCATCCTGAACCTGAAACAGGTTCGTTTCACTAAAATAGTGGATCATGATGTTAGCAGTGAGAAAATTAACTTATCTGTTAAATCCCGCACTGAATTTACTGCAGGCATGATTGGTGAAGTTTCACAGAACTTTCAGATTATGAATCCTGAATTGCTGATTGCAACTTTAGACAGTTCTTCCAAGCTGGATATTGAATTAACTATTGCCAAAGGCCGTGGTTATGTTCCTGCAGAAGAGAACAAAAGCAAAGAAGCTCCATTTGGTTATATTGCAATTGACTCTATTCATACTCCTATCAAGAATGTGAAATATACCATGGAGAACTATCGTGTGGAACAGAGAACTGACTATGAAAAGTTAATTCTTGATGTGGCTACAGATGGTACCATTCATCCTGAAGAAGCTGTTAAACAGGCATCCCGTATCCTGATTCAGCATCTTATGATCATCACAGACGAAAATATTACTTTCGATAACAAGGAAGATAAGAAAGAAGATGTGGTGGATGAACAAATCCTGCAACTGCGTAAAGTATTGAAAACACCACTGGAAGATTTAGACCTTTCTGTTCGTGCATTCAATTGCTTAAAAGCAGCAAAAATCAACAGCCTGAGCGAATTAGTACAATACGAACAGGAAGATTTGATGAAATTCAGAAACTTTGGCCAGAAATCTTTAAGTGAAATTGAACAGGTGTTAACTGAAAGAGGTCTGAGCTTTGGTATGGATTTAGTTAAACTGGGATTAGACAATTTAGATAACTAATCTATTATTTTAAACCGTTTCTTTCACAGAAACAACTGTTGCAAATCCTGACACGGTGCAACAGCTAAAACTTGAAATGTCATGCGTCACGGAGACAAAATCAACAACCTGGGCCGTAAGAAAGCCCACAGAGCAGCGTTACTGAGCAATTTAGCCAGCCAGCTGATTGTACATAAACGTATCGTTACCACTTTAGCAAAAGCAAAAGCTTTACGTACTTATGTTGAACCTTTACTTACTAAAAGCAAGAAAGGTGTAACTAAAGAACAGATCAGCCACCAGCACAGAATTGTGTTCAGCTACCTGCAGGATAAAGAAGCAGTAAAAGAATTATTTACTGTAGTTAGTCCTAAAATTGCAACACGCCCCGGAGGTTATTCCCGTATCATTAAATTAGGAATTCGTGTGGGTGATAACGCAGAACAGGCAATGATTGAACTGGTAGATTTCAATGAAATTTACGGTAAATCAATTGACAAAGCTGGCGAACCTGCTAAGAAAACCCGTCGTGGCCGTGCTAAAAAAACTGAAACTGTTGCTACTGAAGCAGAAGCAGTGGAAGTTAAAGCAGAAGCACCTGCATCAACCGAAGAAAAAGCGGCTGAATAAAATAAATGTTGAAAAGTTTATTATAGGAAGGCAGGACTTTTTGGTTCTGCCTTTTTTATTTTTGCAACCGAAAAAATAATTCTATACATGTCTCATACAGTACAACCTGCCATCCTTTTGTTAGAAGATGGGCATATTTTTTACGGACAGGCTTTTGGAAAGATTGGAACTACCGTTGGAGAAATTTGTTTTAATACAGGGATGACCGGTTACCAGGAAGTGTTTACAGACCCCAGCTATACCGGACAGATCATCATCATGAATAATGTGCATATTGGTAATTATGGTGTGAAAGATGCTGATGTGGAAAGTGATACTGTGAAAATACGCGGTCTGATTGCACGTAACCTGGAAGAACAGTTTAGCCGTTTTATGGCGAATGGCTCTTTACAGGATTACCTGGTTGCAAATAATATAGTTTCTATTGAAGGGGTGGATACGCGTGCATTGGTAGCACATATCCGTACCAAAGGTGCTATGAACTGTATTATTTCTTCTGAAATTCTGGATGAAGACCAACTGAAAGCAGAACTGGCTAAATGTCCCAATATGGACGGACTTGACCTGGCTTCTGAAGTTTCTACCACTGTAGAATATGAAGCTGGTGATGTAAATGCAGCACTAAAAGTGGCAGTACTGGATTTCGGGATCAAAAAAAATATCTTGAACTGTATGGTGGAACGTGGCATTCATGTTCGTGTACACCCGGCCAATACGCCTTTAAGCAGGCTGAAAGAATTTAATCCGGATGGATATTTTATTTCCAACGGACCCGGCGATCCTGCAGCATTGCCTTTTGCAATTGATACTATTAAAGGGATCCTGGCAGAAAATAAACCTTTATTCGGGATTTGTTTAGGCCATCAGTTACTGGCACTGGCCAATGATATTCCAACTTTTAAAATGCACCACGGACACAGGGGACTGAACCACCCGGTTAAAAATATTATTACAGGGCAATGCGAGATCACCACCCAAAACCATGGTTTTGGTGTAGATCCGGAAGCAGTGCGCAAACATCCGGGAATTGAAATTACCCACCTGAACCTGAATGATGACAGTATTGAGGGGATCAGGGTAATTGGTAAACCGGCTTTTAGTGTGCAGTACCACCCGGAAGCAACACCGGGCCCGCACGATAGCAGGTACCTGTTTGACAATTTTGTAGCATTAATGCATTCAACTAATTAATCTCCGAAAGGAGATTTTTTATTTATGATAGCATGGAGTATTTTCATCCTATGAAAAATTGGTTCTTTTTACTTGTTTTTGCCTCTTTACTCATTGCTATTTATTTTCTGGGAAAGAAAAACGGTAGCAGTGAAACCCGCACCACCATTATTGAAAATATTGCCAGTATTAAACAAATTGCTGAGCTCTCTACCCTGGAAGTGAAGGGTACCTGCACGGTAAAATTGTCTAATGCCAATCAGGATGGCGACTGGTGGAATAAGATGAAGGATTACCTGATGGAAAATACTTTACAGGTGACTGTGCCCTATACTGCCAAATTTGGGGTAGATATGAGCCAGCCGGATTTTACTGCTGTGATTAAAGATTCTACGGTGAACATTCATTTGCCCGGTTGTAAGTTACTGAGCCTGCAATTGAGGCTGGATGAATTACAAACCATGAACCAGACAGGTATTTTGGCCAGTACGACCATTTATGACCTGACCAAAGCCGAGAAAACATTGTACCAGCAGGTGATGCAACAGTTATCTGCCAATACCACACTGATTCAGCAGGCACAGCAATATACCGGGGCCGTATATACCAAAATATATTCACCGGCAGGCTACCATGTTGTCTGTACATTTGGTAAAAAGTAAAGCGAAAATTGAACTTATTCTATTCTAAATCAGTATCATGAAAATTGCGATCATTAACGGGCCGAATTTGAATTTGTTGGGGAAAAGGGAACCCACTGTTTATGGGAACCAATCCTTTGAAGCTTATTTTGAAGCATTGAAGACTTTATTTCCGGATATACAATTTGTCTATTTTCAAAGTAATATAGAAGGAGAGTTGATTAACGAGATTCAGAAAGCAGGTTTTGAAATGGACGGGATTGTGCTGAACCCCGGTGGATATACCCATACTTCGGTGGCCATTGGGGATGCTATTGCGGCTATACCGGCACCATTAATAGAAGTACATATTTCCAATGTACATGCAAGGGAGGAATTCCGGCATTTATCGCATGTTTCTGCTAAAGCAGCGGGGAGTATTATCGGGTTGGGGCTGAAAGGTTATGAACTGGCAGTGCGCTGGCTTACAGAAAAAAAATAAGGATATGCAACTGACTTATACAAAACGGTTATATTTTTTACTGGCTTTTACCATATTGATTAAAATACTGGTGGGTGCTTTGCTGGAGCTGGGTAATGATGAAGTGTATTATTATACTTATGCACTGCAGCCCGACTGGAATCATTTTGACCATCCGCCCATGGTAGGTGTACTGATCAGGTTCTTTAGTTTGAACCTGCATTGGCTGAGTGGATTGTCTTTACGTCTTGGGGCCATTTTAAGTTGTGCCGTGGCTACTGTTTTTATTTTTAAAACCGGTAAGCTGATCAGTTCTGAAAAAATGGGCTGGTATGCCGCACTGATCTATAATTGTTCTGTTTATACCGGAATTATTGCCGGGCTGTTTATATTGCCTGATTCCCCGCAAATGCCTTTCTGGACAGCGGCGCTTTACCTGATGAGCAGGATTATAATTAAAGAAGAGGATACAAAAACATGGGTATGGCTGTTACTGGGTTTAGTAATTGGCCTGGCAACTTTAAGTAAGGTACACGGACTATATTTATGGGCTGGTTTTGGATTGTTTATATTGTTGCAGCGCCCAAAATGGTTACTGAACTGGAGGCTTTACCTGGCTGTATTGATTACTATTTGCGCGATAATACCCATCTATTACTGGAATGTGCAGAATAATTTTATTACCTATCGTTTTCATTCAGAAAGGGTAACTCATCATTCAGTGGACTTTGGTTCTTTTATACAGGAAATAGTGGGTGAGTTTGCTTACCAGAACCCGGTAATTTATATTCTGCTGATAGTTGGGGTAATTTTTCTGATAAAGAACCGTACCATATTTCCCTCTACATTACTGGTATGGCTGCTGAGTATGGGGGTGCCGATGCTGTTGTTATTTTGGGGAGTATCTTTATTTAACCCTACTTTACCACACTGGAGCGGTCCTGCTTTTATACCTTTCTTTTTTATTGCAGCCCGTTATTGTGAACTGAAAAGGGGAAATGCTATCCTACCTGTATTTATAAAAATAGCAGGGGGATTAGTTTTATTTATCCTGGTATTTGGAACAGCTTTTATACGGTTAGCCCCATTTAATATAGGAAGCCAGAAAGCTGAAAATTTTGGAGAATACTGTCCAACGCTGGACCTCAGTGGCTGGAATGATTTTGGTAAAACTTTTACTGAATTGGCTAAAGCGGATGTAGCCAGCGGTAATATGCGACCTAATTCCAAAATATTGATTAATAAGTGGTTTCCAGGGGGGCACCTGGAATTTTATGTATCCCGTCAATGCGGCTTACCTGTAATTGCGGTGGGGAAGCTGGAAGATGTACATAAGTTTGCGTGGCTGAATAAAGACAGGAAATCCCTTCAATTGGGAGAAAATGCCTATACAATTGTTCCCTCCAACTTACCATTGGATGTACAAAAAATTTATGGAAATTATTTCCGTACCATTGATACACCGGGAGTGATTGACCAGCTGCGGAGCAATGCTGTTGTGAGGAGATTTTATATTTACCGGTTAAAAAACTGTATTAAAGTTCCGGATCCGATACTGCCCTAAAGGTTAATCGGACCCCTTATCAGGCACCACAACCTGTGCCGGTTTAACGAGTATTTCTTCTTCTTTTTTACCGAAGATCTTTTCAAAGTCCTTGGTATAAGAAATACCCACACCCTGGCGCAATACCCTGCCGAAAGTGCCGGATTGGTTGTCCAGGCTATTTTTACTGAATAATATACCCCTTAGTTTTTTATCTTTCGAAATAATAAATTGCACATTAATATCGGGCAGCCATTGTGTGCTGGTATTACTATTACTGGTATTAGCGGTACCAAAGCCTACATCCAGGTCTCCACCCACAGAAACGATAACATTATCATTGAAGAGGTTATAGGCCACTTTAAAATTAAACCGGCTTCTGTCAAATCCGGTTGCCTGGGAAGAAGGTCCGGTTCCTGTACCACCATTACTGATGGAGATATTGGTACTGTTATACACATAAGTACCCACATCTACATGTAACCGGTTATCATGGAAAACCTTTAACAGCAGGTTGGAAATAGATTTATTGAGTTCCTTTGTGATCATGGAAGAAATAGTATTGACTCCGATGGAGGAGAAATTGATATTGGCACCGCCTGAGCTGCTGCCATAAGGGGCAAACATATCAAACACGATGAGGTAACTAACCTGTTTCAGGATTTCATTTTCATCATTTTCCATCTGGTTAATGAGCTGTGTAAATACAGGGTCTGAATTAACCGGGCTGCTTTGAGGGAATGATATTTTAAAGTGAATGGTAGGTTTAGTAAGTTTATCTGTGAGTAAGGCACTTACATATACAGGGCCCCGGTAAGATTTTGTGGAAGTGTTTTGCAGGCTGATCTGGTTGCTTAACAGGTCTGCCACGCTTACATTTTCTGCAGTATACTGGGCAGTGATTTTAATTTCTGCATTCAGGGGGTCTCCATTCCATTCAATATAATTACCTGCATCAGCTTTTAATATAAAGGGTTTACGGATGATGGACTGGAAATTAAAATCATAATTTCCATTGTCGATATTATACCGGCCAACGATGGATAAAGGTTCTTTGGTGCCAACTTTTATTTTAAGCCTGCCATTACCGGTTGCTTTGATCACATCCCCGCTTAAAGGATCCATGATCACATCTATTTTAACTTTGTTGTTGGCGGTCAGGTCCATGTCTACCAGCAGGTTAAAATTTTCTTCATCGTCATCAACTGATATGATCTCTTTACCATATTGTTTAAAGACAATAAAATCTGCTTGCCCGCTTTCTTTACTTACTGAACTGGGAATATAGATATGAGAGGAATCATTGGCTTCGGCAATGATTTTCATGACACAGTTTTTTTCAGGCCCCTTAAAGCTAAGGTTTGCATTTCCAATGGCCCTGCCATAAAATTGCTGGTTATCTGTTGCCTTTGTATCCAGCATTAAGAGTTTATTAGTGGAAAGATTAAAGTCGAAGTTCATGTTCTTAAAACCTTTCTCGTATAATTTTCCTTTTACAAAGCCTTTATTATTTTGCTGATCATGGATGGTCATTTCTCCAAAATCAATGCCATCCTCTTCAAATTTGACCATTGCAGAATCTATACGGTAATAGACCTGAGTATAATCTACTTTTAAGCTACCATTCTTCAGTTTTACGTTGCCCAGGAGAACGGGTGATTGTGGATTGCCGGAAATGCTCAGATCGCCGGAAGCAAATCCTTTCAGGTCGCTGAATATTCCTTTCAGAAATTCCTGCAGAAAATTTATTTTAGTATTATTCAGGTGGATGGAAGTACTTAAAGGAGCTTCCACCGAATCTTTCAGATCATAAAAGCCGGAGGCATTAAAATCGTAATCCCTGTTTAATGAAACCGCATTAAATGTAAGCAGGTGGGATTGCAGGGTATAGGCTGCATTTGTACTGATATCGCCTACAGAATCATTATTATAGTGGAACTGTTCTGTTGAAAGGATGGCTTCTGCATTAAATTTACCATAAAAATCATGTAAATGGATTTCACCGCTTGTAACACCTTCCAGTTTAGGGTTTCTGAAAAACAGGGAAGTAATATCCCCCAATACAATGTTTTTTAATTTAACAATGAGGTTATTTTTATTATCGCCATCTTCCTTTTCACTTTCTACCGAGATTTCCTGAAAGCCCTGGGAAAATTTTACATTCTGTGCGGATACAAAATCTTTGGAGACCACAATTTCACCCTGTTTCTCCAGGTCCCATTTCTTTTGATTGAGAATAAAGGAAGAAGGAGTGAAGTGAATTTTAACACCATCACTCAGGGTGGTGATTACAGCATTGATATCAGCTTCATTTAAAGTATTACTGGCACTGGTTTGTATAGAAACTGCAGATTGCCCGTTAGAAGATTTAATATCAAATTTTGAATTGGGAAACGCAAAACTATCGCTTACCTGAATGGATGAAATTGTACCCAGTAAAAACAAAGAATCAAGATTACCCACCCCTTTGATGTCGGCGCCAGTGATGGAGAATTTTTTATAATTTCCAAAGGGGAGTTTGACATTCAAATTAAGGATATTGTTTTTTGTATTAACAGAACCAAAAACCATGGCATCACTGAAACCGGATAGATTTTTATCAAACAGTTTCAAATAGGGTTCAATATAATTGGTTTTAACAGAGAAAGTAAAATCCTGGTCAGGCACAACTGTTGCAGGAGCGTTGATATATAAAGGGTAATAATGATGCAAAAAAGATTCAAAGCTCTTTTGCAAAGACATGATTTTAAAATCTCCTATGATCTGGGCACTGATCTCATTACTGCCCAGCTCTAATACCTTTTTATGATCGATAATGGCAGAGGAAAGGTTTAAGGAATCGAAACTTACTTTATCATCATCATTACTGATGCTGGCATTCAGGAATTTAGCTGTTCCTGAAAAGTTATCAATATTGGTACCGCTGAAATTGACATCCATTAAACCGGTAATAAACAGATTGGTTTTGTAAAAATTGAGCGGTTTTAGGTTTGACTTATTCAAATCGCCCAAAATATTGAAACTAGGGATTTCTTTGGTAAGGTCTACTTCTACCTGGCTTTTAAACTCCAGGTTAGGATCATCGATATTAATTTCACCATTATAGTATTTCTTCTGGAATACGCCATTGGTGGTGATATTGGAATAAGTATAATTATTAAAACCAAGTTGACTGATATTGCCCTCAATTTCTGTTTTCAGCTTATCGATAGAAAAATTATTACCATTTATTTTACCATTAAAGTCAACTTTACCAAGTGTAGGGTAATCTAGAAATTTTCCAATATCAAATTGAGTAGTGGTAATAGAACCAGAATAAGTATCATCCTGTTTATAAGGGAATTTCATGGCCACATCTGCAGAAACTGCTCCGATATTGGTTGATAGGGTGCCAGCAGTTTTGAAGTCATAAATGGTACCATCAAAGTTTCCGCGGAATAAAATATCGCCCAGGGATTCCAGGTTTGGATTTTTTACCTGTCTTATAATGGGCAGGATGGTGGCAATATCCCGGTAATTGGTTTTCACAATACCGTTATTAAAAATAATCCGGGTGGTATTGATATCCGGTAAGCCGGTCATATTGAGTATACCACTGATATAGGATGTATTTCCTGCTTTTGCCACCAGGTTTTTGGCGGTAAAGTTTGCAACAGTACCCAGAAAGTCTCCATTCAGTACCACTTCCTTCTTCCAGGATTTTAATGCAGGTGCAAAAAAAGCAATATCGTCGCTGTTCACTTTAGAATTCCGGATTTTACCTTCCATTACCACATCATTGATATAATCACCAAAATCGTGATTAAAAGCTTTAAATTTCATAGCATAATAATCACCCACCCTGCTTTTGTTAGTTTGAAGGTCCAGATTAGCAAATTCCATGATTTGCGGGGTAACACGGTATTTGGCTTTCAGTCTTTTTAATTCAATGCCGGATCTTTCCCTGGCATTGAGGTCCACCTCCGACCTTAATGTGTCTTTATTTAAAACGGTATGATGAAATTTACCATTCAGCTTAGTAATATATATATGACTGCCATCAAATTCAGGAAAGGGTTTATCCTGATCTGATGCAATACTAAGTGTGCCATTGTTCAGTGTGATGAGGTTGGCCTGAATATGGAGATTTCCCGGATTCAAGTGAAGTCCGGTATCTATAACTACCTTTTTAAGTCTTTTTTTATGCAATGAATCGGGCTCCAGACCATTAAAGTCGGACAAGGCAAAATAGGGTTTATCAATGGTAACAGACTGGATTTTCAGCAGGCTTTTATTAAAGTCGATGGTATCTGCATCCACCATCAGGCTTTCTGCTTTAACATGCATCGCTTCTCCATGCCAGAGGTCATTTTCCAGAAAAGATACATTTTTAAGATTAACGACTTTCAGGTTAAGGGTAAAACTACTTTTCTTCTTTTTTGTAGTGGATTTAGGGGAACTGAAATTATCTGCAATAAACTGATAATTCCATACAGAATCTTTACGCTGCAATTTAATAACCGCATCTTCCAGTCCGAAGTATTTGATCTCAGCCCTGTCCTTGAAAAAAAACCAGTCAGTAATCCGCAGTTTTAAAGCACCAGCATATAATAAAGTATCTTTTTGTTTGTCCCTTACCATGATCCCTTCAATATTCATTTTATTGAACAGCGAAAATTCTACTTTCTTAACCTTAACTTCTGTCCCCAGTTCTGCAGATAATTTCTGAACCACCATTTTAACGAGGGTGGTTTGAACGGTAGTTGACTGTAAAGCAATAAAAGCAATTAAAAAAAAGGATATGAAAATGATCCTGAAAGTTTTGAAACGATAAAGCAGGTATACGATAATGATACACCCTGTAAGAGACAATAAAAATAAATAAGTAAAGTGAAAAATATCAGATGCTAAAAGAAATACGGCAATAAAGATAATTGCCGCAAGGGCGATCAGAAAACGGTGATTTATTTTTAAATACTTATTCAGAACTGGACTGTTTTTACACTAAAAAAATTAAAGGTACTTTCTCTTTATTCAAATTCAATACCAAACTAATTTATTATGCGTAAAATTATCAGGTTTTACGTAAGATACTGTTAAAGCAGGTGATTTGTTTCAGCGAAGCAGGTAAGCTTTAATAGAAGTATTTAAAATATACGGGGGTTGATTAGGTCATAAATAATTTCAAGAGTCACCTCAGTAAAATCTTTAACGATAAGATCGGCCTGATCCAGTTCTTCTGCTTTATGGGTGGTTGTTAATGCAATAACAGCAAAACCAGCCTGTTTTGCAGAAAGCACGCCGGAGACTGAATCTTCGAAAGCTATACAGCGGGAAGGGGGGATCTCCAGTTCTTTAGCAGCAATTTCATAAATTTCAGGATGAGGTTTACCATGGGTGATATGAGTGGAATTAATCACTGCTTTGAAAAAATGCCTGACAGGTATATGGTCAAACATAAAACTGATATTTACCGGAATACCGGAAGTGGCAATAACCATTGGAATCTCAGCATTATGCAGGGTTTCCAGTAAACTGATCAGTCCGTTTACCGGATGAATATGTGCAGCATATATATCACGATAAATAGCTTCTTTTTCTTCGGTATATTGTTTGTTTTCTTCGGGGGTTAAATTGGGATGGAATACATATTTCAGCACATCAGCATTTGTTTTGCCATTAAAATGTGCTACAAATTCTTCTGAAGTAAATGTTCTGCTCCTTCTTTTATAAAATTCCTGCCAGGATAAAATATGATATTCATTATTATCGATCATGGTACCATCCAGGTCGAATGCTATTCCGGGTTTCCTTGTAATCATAAACAGCTAAGGTTGTTTGGTTTCTCCTTTTTGGATACGTTCATTGTATGCATGGCTCTGTCCGGGACCTTTAGGGATGCTTAAAGATTGCCAGTTTTCATTTTTGATCCATTTACCCATGTACACAATTTGGCCTACATGATAGGGGTAATGTGCCAGTTGCCTTAAAATAGCATCAATAACCAGCAAGGGTTCTGTACGGATATAAATGGTTTTGGAAAGGTCTTCCGGTTTCAGGCTTTCCAAAGTTGAGAGCAGGCAATTCCATCCGGTATTCCAGAAAGAAAGAATATCCGTTTTACTGCATTCGGAAGCTTCAAATTCAGCATCCCTTTTACGCCAGGGTTTTTCTCCGTCTTCGGTAAGAAAGTTGGTCCACCTGCTAAGCATATTACCATATAAATGCTGCACAATAACAGCGATGCTATTATCCGATGCGGAAGGACTGATAAAAAAATCCTTTTCTTCGAGCTGTTCGAAGGTTTTATCTCCCAGCTCTTTATAATTTTTAAAACGTTTGATAGCGTTTTTCAGGAATTCATTTTCAATGGACATGCCTTGTTGTTAAAGTGATCAAATACTATTGAAAGAAATGGCGACCGGATTTTTAAAATCCGGCAACACTATCATCTCCACGGCTATCAGCAGCTACTTCCCTTTTACCATCAGCCAAAACTTTAATTACTTCTGTTCTGCCAATTGCTCCTCTTTCTGATAGTTTATAACCCATGGTTAAAAGCTGTGCTTTTACTACAGCAGAAAAGCCCTTTTCTGTCATGATTTCATCAGGGAGCCACTGGTGATGGAATTTAGGTTTATTCACAGCATCGGAAGCATTCATGCCAAAATCAAGGATATTGATTAATGTCTGAAAAACTGAAGTAGGAATGGTAGTTCCACCTGGTGTGCCAGCTACAATATAGGGATTATTGTTTTTATCGAGTACAATGGTAGGCGTCATAGAACTCAGCATTCTTTTACCTGGCTGGATAGCATTGGCTTCACCTCCCACTGCACCATACATATTGGCAACACCCGGTTTTACACTAAAATCGTCCATTTCATCATTCATAATGAATCCGGCGCCTGCGACAACGGTTCTGCTGCCATAAGAGTTATTAAGCGTGGTGGTAATACTTACCATATTGCCATCCTTATCCATGATACTGATATGGGTGGTTTCTTCACTTTCTTTAATTGTACCTGCCTGGATATTAGTGCTGGGAGTAGCTTTTGAACTATCATAATCCGACATTCTATGCTGGATATAGTCATCACTGGTAAGGGTTTTAACAGGAACTTTCCAGAAATCAGGATCGCCCATAAATTCGGCCCTGTCTGCATAGGACCTTCTTTCAGCTTCTACCATTAACTGAACACTTTTAACAGACTGAAAACCATATGTGGAGAGCGGCCTGTTTTCCATCATTTTCATTAATTGCCATACAATGATACCGCCACTGCTGGGGGGAGGCATACCAATTACCGTATTGCCTTTATAGCTGAAAGCCAGTGCTGTTCTTAATTTAGCCTGATAATTTTTGAGATCTTCCAGTGTGATAATACCATAGCCTTTTTTCATTTCTTCTACAATCAGCTCAGCAGTTTTACCTTCATAAAAACCTTTCTGGCCTTTATCACGGATTCTTTTTAAAGTTTCGGCCAGGTCTTTCTGAATTAAAGTATCACCTGCTTTCCATTTGGTATCTTTTACAAATGCAGAGGGAGCTGTACTATTTTTAACCAGGGATTCACGGGTGGCATTTAAAGCCATCGCTTCTCTTTCGGAAATGGCATATCCATTTTCAGCCAGATCGATTGCAGGCTGAATTAATACTTTAAAAGGAAGCTTTGCATATTTATAAGTGGCAAATAAACCAGCAATGGTACCCGGTACGCCGCTGGCCTGGTGGCCATATTGCGACAACATGGTTTGTGCTTTTCCGCTTTTATCCAGATACATATCCCGGGATGCTTTGGAGGGGGCTGTTTCGCGGTAATCAATAGCAATATTTTCTCCTTTGGCATTGCGGCCAATTAAAAAACCGCCACCGCCAATATTGCCTGCATTGGAATACACTACGGCAAGGGTTAGTTGAGTGGCGATAGCGGCATCAAAAGCATTGCCTCCCCTTTTCATGATTGCTGCGCCTACTTCGCTGGCCAGTGGATGTGCACAGGCAACAGAGGCTTTGTTAAAAGTCTGGGACTTCACTATGATATAGTGGTAAGGGTCTACTGCTTTACCAGGACCAACAATACTGGAATGCTGGGCGGAAATAAAGGAAAAGCTGACTAATAAGATTGAAAAACAGAGTATGGTTCTTTTCATTCCTGAAAATTAAGGTTTTTGCAAAAAAAACAGGAATTGATACGAACTGATTTTAAAATAATTGATAAACGGGGCTATTTTATAGGGGAATGAAGTGAGACTTAAAAGAACAAAGCCCTAAATAAGGGCTTTGTTGGGTTACCAGGATTCGAACCTAGACAGACAGTACCAAAAACTGTAGTGCTACCGTTACACCATAACCCAATCCTGTATCTTTTCAGATTGGGCTGCAAAAATAGGGGTGAGGGCAAAATGTACCAAAAAAACATTACCGGTTTTGGAAATTAAACTGGTTTTTTCTTCCTTGTGCTTTGAATAATGATGGTTTCTTCCATCAGTTTTGCTTCATATTCAATAATAATTATAGCAGATTGCTTTGAAACTTCATCTGACTTTAAATCTGTTTCATCCGGATAATTAGGTTTTTTAGACTCCGGTGTAGTAAAAAGCCGGGCATCAATTCCGCTTTTTAAGAGGTATTGCTTTATTTGTTCTGCCCGATGTATGGAAATTGGTGTTTTATCTTTTGATTTTTCATTCCTGCCTGCATATCCGTAAATACTGATCTTTTTCAAGGTAATGGTGGTATCATCAGGTGCAACATCATTCAATATAGCTTTAGCAGAATCTGTCAGTTGCCAGTCGTTTCTGTTAAACAGAACCTTTACTTTTACAGTATCATTGTCATTTGCCAGCAGAAAGTTAAAAAACAAAGTGGTGAACAGGAAGAGGATGCATTGTTTCATAGTGCAATTTACATTGAGATTCTTTTATTTCTAAATTACATAAGATTTCAGCATTTAATAATAAACTATGGACAGGAAAAAATTTATTCAACAAACATCATTAGCCTCGGCCGGATTGTTTTTTTCAAAATATGCTTTTTCAGGTACTGGTAATACAGATTTTCCTATAGTGAGGGTGCCGGAAGCCCAGCGTAAATTTAAAAGCAAATCTGTAGAAGCATTAATTAATCAGGTTCAGAAAAAAATTGGTAACCCCGAAATTGCCTGGATGTTTGGTAACTGCTTTCCCAATACCCTGGATACAACTGTTGATTTTGAAATGATAAATGGAAAGCCGGATACCTATGTGATAACAGGAGATATTGATGCCATGTGGTTAAGGGATTCAACAGCACAGGTTTGGCCCTATATTCCCTTATGCCGAGAGGACAAGGAATTGCAGCAACTGATTAAAGGCGTGATTAACAGGCAGGTAAAATGTATTTTAAAAGATCCGTATGCCAATGCCTTTTATAAGGATGAAAATAAAATAAGTGAATGGAAATCTGATTTAACAGATATGAAACCAGGTATTCATGAACGCAAATGGGAAGTGGATAGCTTATGTTACCCTATACGGTTAAGTTATGCTTACTGGAAAACAACACAGGATACCAGTGTTTTTGATGCACAATGGGTGGCAGCGATGGAGCTGGTGATTAAAACATTTAAAGAACAGCAAAGATTTGACAATAAGGGCCCTTATCATTTTCAACGCACAACGGCCTGGGCAACAGATGGTGTTCCCTTAAGCGGATATGGCTATCCTGTTAAACCAAATGGACTGATCTGTTCTGTTTTCAGGCCAAGTGATGATGCTACTATTTACCCTTATTTAGTACCCAGTAATTTTTTTGCAGTTATTGAATTAAAGCACCTGGCAGCAATTGCTCAAACAATAGTTCCTCAAAATAAGCTGTCTGTTTCAGCAACAGCGTTAAGTACACAAGTAGAAAATGCCTTGAGAGAAAATGCAATCATTGATGTGAAAGGATTTGGTAAGATCTATGCTTATGAAGTGAATGGATTTGGTAGTTTTAATTTAATGGACGACAGTAATGTCCCTTCTTTACTGGCATTACCCTATATGCATGCCGCTTTTGCAAAAGACCCGGTGTATATCAATACCAAAAAGTATATCTTATCTGACAGTAATCCGTTTTATTATAAGGGAGCAAGGACAGAAGGCGGAGGTAGTCCGCATACGGGTGCAGATATGATCTGGCCTTTAAGTATTATTTTAAGAGGGTTAACTTCTGATAATGATATTGAAATAAAAAAATGTATCAGCCTGTTGCAGCAAACACATGCAGGAACCGGTTTTATGCATGAGTCTTTCCAAAAAGACCATTATGAAGATTTTACCCGTAAATGGTTTGCCTGGGCGAATACGATTTTTGGGGAATTTATCTGGAAAGTTTACCAAACCAAACCTTATTTACTGAATTAAATTAATAATATGATGAGTACAAAACTGATATTGGTTGCTTTGTTTGTAATATCTATGCTGATAATGTCTTTTAGGTTTGACAGGAAAAAGAAAATTTTGTTTTTTGGAGATTCCATCACTGAGATGGGCATGCAATCCGGCGGATATATAAAACGGGTTGATTCCTTGATTTATAATTCCGGATTACAGGATCAGTATGAAACTATTGGCGCAGGTATTGGCGGTAATAAAGTAACCGACCTGTATTTGCGTTTGGAAGAAGATGTGCTGGTAAAAAATCCGGATATTGTTGTAATCTATATTGGAGTGAATGATGTATGGCATAAGATGGGTTCCGGGACTGGTACTGATTATGACAAATTTGGAAAATTTTATAAAGCCATTGTAAGAAAGCTGCAACAGGCGAATATTAAAGTAATACTGGCTACACCTGCAGTAATTGGAGAAAAAACAGATTTCAGTAACCAGCAGGACGGGGATTTAAACCAGTACAGTAATTGGATCAGGAGTTTTGCCGCTCAAAACAGTTTGCCATTGGTAGATTTAAGGAAGTTATTTCTGGACTATAATTTGGCCAATAATCCAAATAATGCAGAAAAAGGAATTTTAACTGTGGACAGGGTACACCTGAATGCCAGGGGAAATGAAATAGTTGCTGAAGCTTTTTGGAAATCTATACAGTCTATTAAATAAAGGAAATAAAACAGGTCAGGCTTTTGAAAGAAGGCCCGACCTGTTCTTATATTATTTCGTGATAACGAGGTAATAGTTTTTCTTGCCTTTTTGCACCAGCAGGTATTTGTTTTGCAAAAGATCTGCAGTGGATATGGTTGTTTTCTCTGCAGTAACCTTTAGTTTATTAATACTGATTCCACCTCCCTGCCACATTTTTCTGGCTTCTCCCTTACTGGGAAAGATTTTGGTATCTGCCATAAAAGAAAGCAGATCGTATCCGTTTAACAGTTCTTCCTGGCTGATTTCTACAGTGGGAACTCCTTCCAGAACCTGTAACAATTGTTCTTCATTCAGGCTTTGTAAAATTTCGGCTGTATCATTACTGAATAAAATTTCACTGGCCTGTATTGCAAAATTGTAATCTTCCGGGCTATGGACAAAAATGGTGAGCTGTTCTGCCAGTTTCTTTTGTAAAGAGCGCAAGTGCGGAGCAGCATCATGTTCAGTGATCAGGCTGTCAATTGTTTCTTTTGGTAAAAGGGTAAAGGTTTTGATCCATTTTTTGGCATCCTCATCTGTAGCATTTAACCAGAACTGGTAGAACTGATAGGGAGAAGTTTTTTTAGCATCCAACCAGATATTTCCTTTTTCTGTTTTGCCAAATTTACCACCATCTGATTTGGTTACAAGCGGGCAGGTAAAGGCAAAAGCTTCTCCGGCAGATTTACGGCGTATCAGTTCTGTTCCGGTTACAATATTTCCCCATTGGTCGCTTCCCCCCATTTGAAGTTTGCAACCTTTATTTTCATAAAGCCAGTAAAAGTCATAGCCCTGCACCAGCTGATAGGTAAATTCAGTAAAACTCATTCCGGTTTCGCCTTCCAGCCTTTTCTTAACACTATCCTTCGCCATCATATAATTAACGGTTATATGTTTACCTACATCCCGGATAAAATTGAGAAAACTGAAATTTTTAAACCAATCGTAATTGTTCACCATTACCGCAGCATTAGGCTTAGTACTGTCAAAATCCAGAAATTTTTCAAGTTGTTTTTGTACACAGTCCAGATTATGCTGTAATATATCTTCACTTAATAAGTTTCTTTCTTCACTTTTACCGCTGGGATCACCCACCATACCGGTTGCACCTCCTACTAATGCATAAGGTTTATGGCCTGCCTGCTGCAGATGAACCAATAAAAGAATAGGCACCAGGCTACCGATATGCAGGCTGTCTGCTGTTGGGTCGAACCCAATATAACCGCTGGTCATTTCTTTATTCAATTGTTCCTCTGTCCCGGGCATTATGTCCTGAATCATTCCCCTCCAACGCAATTCTTCAATCAAATTCATTTCTTGTTATTTTGCGGCAAAAGTAATTACTAATTTCGCTTTATGAAAAAAGTTGGTACCGGCACCCGCACCCTTAATTTTATTGTGGACAGTTTTTTAATATTGCTACTGGCTTATACAACCTATAAAATCCAGAACTGGTATGTATATTACTACAGAACCCATTATTTTAAGTTTGGCTGGCATTTTTTTGGTATTTTATTTGTGTATTATACTTTTTTTGAAAGCATTTTTGCCAGAACACCCGGTAAATGGCTGACTTATTCAAAAGTGGTGAATCTGAAAAATGGTAAGCCCGGTTTTTGGCAGATAGTGTTACGCAGTGCAGTTAGGATTATAATAGTGGATTTGTTTTTTATGCCCTTTCTCGATAAAACTTTACATGATTACCTGAGTAAAACAGAGGTTGCAGAGATTTAGGATCCTGTAGAATGGATGAACCCGTTTAATGTACCTGTGGTTTTACGCAAGAGCAATTCATCAAAACCATCTGCGATAAAGTTCTTGAGCAGCCCCACCTGTTCATAACCCAGTTTAAAATACAGTTGCTGAGCTTTTTGGTTAAAGGAAGAAACACAAATAAAAACATTGGGAGAAATCTTTAAAATGCGATTTTCCGCAAATTGAACCAGAGTAGTACCAATGCCCTGGCCCCTGACATCTGCAGCCACTACCACTGTCTGGATATAGCCTTTAAAACTGCCGGTTAATTGCAGAATAATGATTCCCCGTAGTTTATCACCCTCTATTGCTGCGTATATTTCCTTTTCAGGACCTTCAAAAGCTTTCAGGCACTGGGTATAATCCTTTTTCAGGGTAATCCAGGGTTCGGCAGAACACATCATTCTGGCTCCCTGTTCGTATATAAAGGGGTTATTTGTTAGTTCAATAGATAGTGGCATAGCACACTGGTTCTGTTAAAAGTACAAAAGAGTTTCTTATTTCTAGTTTCGCAACAGAAATCCTATTGCTTCAATTATTTTTGCTTACTTTATTTTTCATTTAAATTCATTAGCAGCACGTGGCAAAGATAGGTATTAATATAGCGACAGGTAGTTTACAGCAGCCGGAAATGATTGTTGGGATTGATTTGGGGACTACTAACAGCCTGGTAGCCATTATACACCCAGAGTCAAAAAAACCTGTGGCTCTTAAAGAGCATAACAGCAGTAGTCTGGTGCCAAGTATTGTGCATTTTGATGCTTTTGGAAATGTTACTGTTGGAGAAGCTGCCAAAACATTTTTAGAATCTGATCCTGCCAATACTATTTTTTCAGCTAAAAGACTGATGGGTAAAAGTTACAATGACCTGAAGCAAAATGCCTCTTTTTTTACCTATAAAGTGATTGATTCTGATGATGAAAAACTGGTTAAAGTACAGGTAGGCGAGCAGTTCTATTCACCCATTGATTTATCTTCCTTTATTTTAAAAGAATTAAAAGCAAGGGCTGAACATATTTTAAAAACACCGGTAACTAAGGCTGTTATTACTGTTCCGGCCTATTTTAATGATGCACAAAGGCAGGCTACAAGAGATGCCGGAAAACTGGCCGGGCTGGATGTGTTAAGGATTGTAAATGAGCCTACTGCTGCAGCATTAGCTTATGGACTGGGGTTGGAAAAAGACATGGATACTACTATTGCTGTATATGATTTAGGGGGTGGAACTTTTGATATTTCCATTTTAAAAATCAGTAATGGGATTTTTGAAGTATTAAGTACCAATGGCAATACCTATTTAGGCGGGGATGATTTTGACCGGGTAATTGTAGGGTATTGGATGCAGGAGTTTGGGATAACCGCAGAAGAATTAAACCTGAATAAAGAATTATCCCAGGGATTGCGCTTAAGAGCCGAAGCAGCCAAAAAGCATTTAAGTGAACATGCATCTTATTCTGCTGAATGGAATGGTGATTTGCTGGAAATTACAAAAGTTAAATTTGAAGAACTGATTGCCTCTTTTATTGCACAGACTCTGGAATGCTGTGGCAATGCATTAAAAGATGCAAGCTTGCAAACCAGTGATATTGCCACTGTAGTTATGGTAGGCGGGAGTACTCGTGTACCTGCCGTAAAAAATGCAGTAAGTGCGTTTTTTGGTCAGCCTGTTCATGATGAAGTAAATCCGGATGAAGTGGTGGCATTGGGTGCTGCCGTACAGGCAGATATACTGGCCGGAAACAATAAAGAATTTTTATTATTGGATATAACTCCGCTGAGTTTGGGCATTGAGACCATGGGAGGTTTGATGGATGTGCTGATACCCAGGAATTCCAAAATACCTACCAAGGCCGGGCGCCAGTATACCACCCAGAAAGACGCACAGAGTGGGATGCGGATATCTGTATACCAGGGAGAAAGAGACCTGGTAAAAGATAACCGTAAACTGGCAGAATTTAACCTGAGTGGCATACCGGGTATGCCAGCCGGACTGCCTAAAGTGGAAGTAAGTTTCTTAATTAATGCCGATGGCATTTTGGTGGTGAAGGCAAAGGAGTTGAGAAGCGGGATAGAACAAAGTATTGAAGTAAAGCCACAGTATGGGTTGACTGATGCCGATGTGGAGAAAATGTTGTTGGAAAGTATTACCCATGCCAAGGATGATATTGCCCTAAGGGCATTGGTAGAAGCCAAAACTGAGGGGGAACAGATATTGGAAACCACTGAAAAATTTCTGGCTAAAAACAACAAGCTGGTAAGCCAGGAAGAATTAATTGAAACTGCCGGGGCGATGCAGAACCTGCAACTGGCATTGACGATGGATGATAAAAACCTGATACAGTCTAAAATTGAAGCATTAAACGAAATTACCAGGCCATTTGCAGAACGTGCAATGGATGTTGCAGTAAGTGGCGCACTGAAAGGGATGACTATTTAGAAAAATTTATTGTTCCAATTCAGTTTTCCGGAAAATATATTTTCCGATAATATCAAATTCAATATTTACCTGAGTTCCCTCAATTACATTTTTAATACTGGTATGATGAAAAGTGTAGGGTATAATAGCCACTGTGAAGCTGTTGCGGCCCACATTAAAACAAGTTAAACTGGTACCGTTTACACTGATACTGCCTTTTTCAATTACCAGATGGGCAAATTTTTCGGGGAATTGGAAGGTAAATTCCCAGCTGCCATCCAGTGTTTTTCTTTCTGAACATTCAGCTGTACAATCCACATGACCCTGCACCAGGTGCCCATCCAGCCTCCCATTCATTACCATGCACCTTTCCAGGTTTATTTCAGCACCATCCTGCAAATGGCTCAGATTGGTCTTTTTGAGGGATTCTTCGATAGCAGTAACGCAATGGGTATTTCCGTTAATACTTTCAACCGTTAAGCAAACGCCATTATGGGCAATGCTCTGATCTACTTTCAGTTCCTGACTGATGGGGGATTCAATCCAAAAAGTTTTATTAGTGCCATTGGACACTATTTTTTTGATGATTCCGGTGCTTTCTATGATACCTGTAAACATGACTGCAATTTAGTTTCAAAATATGATTTAGAATCAGATTTGGTATTTTGGGGAATAATATTACCTTTGCTGCCCATTATTCACTTAAAGGAGGTATAAAAGCTATGCTTATCATTGATTCAAAAGATTGCGAGAATATCGACAAGGCGCTGAAGAAGTACAAAAAGAAGTTTGAAAAAAGTAAAACTTTGCTGCAGCTGAGAGAACGCCAGACATTCACAAAACCCTCTGTTGTACGCAGGGAACAGGTTTTGAAAGCGATCTACAAGCAGAAATTGGCAAGTGGACAAATAGAAGAATAAACTTCTTTTATTCCCAAAATATTCCAAGTAGCCTGGTTTACATAACTTCAGGCTACTTTTTTTATGCATTTTTCTGAAACATATCCGCAGGTTAACCGCTTTCTCGATTATCTAAAATTTGAAAAAAGATATTCGAAACACACGATTACATCCTATCAAACTGATCTGGAACAATTTTTTTCATTTATAATCAGTCAGTATGATAGTCCGGCATTGACCAAGATCACCGCTTCGATTGTCCGTAGCTGGCTGGCAGAAATGAAGGGGGATGAGATGACATCCAAGAGTATTAATCGCAAGATCTCCGCTTTAAAATCATTTTTTAAATACCAGATGAAAACTGGGGTGCTGGAACTAACCCCTATGTCTACGATTATTGCTCCTAAAATAAGCCGGCGGTTACCCTCTTTTGTGGCTGAAAACGATATGGAAACTTTATTGGAGCATGTAACATTTGAGGATAACTGGAAGGGGCAGACCGAAAAGCTGGTATTAAAATTGTTTTATGCCACCGGAATACGGTTGAGTGAACTGATTAACCTGAAAGAATCTCAGTTGGATAGCTCTTATCAGCAAATAAAAGTGCTGGGGAAGGGGAATAAAGAAAGGATTATACCCTTATCTGCAGATTTACTGAAAGAATTGAAGCTGTATACAGCCAGTAAGCCCCGGGATGGGGATTACGCAGTTGAAAATGTATTTGTGAATGAAAAAGGAAAAAAATTGCAACCCAGGTATGTTTATGGGTTTGTTAAACGCCATTTATCGGAAGTAACCACTATACAGAAAAAAAGTCCGCATATTTTAAGGCATAGTTTTGCCACCCATCTCATGAATCATGGAGCTGATCTGAATGCAGTAAAGGAACTATTAGGCCATAGCAGCCTGGCTGCTACACAGGTTTATACCCATAATACCATTGAAAAGCTGAAAGAAGTTTTTCAGAAAGCACATCCGAAGGCATAGATAAAGCCAGGTTTAAATTTTTTAAAAAAAATAACTTAAGTCTGAAAATTTTATTAAAAAATGAAGTTTTCACTTCTTTTTATGAAGTGATTTGATTAAATTTATAGTGGCAGGAAAAAATGGGAAAAAAGCCGTTTTATCTGTTTGGAGTTCTTTAAAATACTATTTTTTAAATTTAAAACGTGAGTTGTTATGAACGTTAAAATTCAAACTGTACGCTTTGATGCGGATTTGCAATTGGTAGAGTATGTTACACGTAAATTAGAAAAACTGGACACGTTCCACGACCGGATTGTTAAAGTGGATGTTTTTCTAAAGCTTGATAATGTGGTTCATACCATTAAGGACAAAGTAGCTGAAATTCGAGTACACGTTCCCAGACATGATTTCTTCGTGAAAGCATCGTCAAAATCCTTTGAAGAATCTTTTGACAACGCATTAGAATCAATTGTATCTCAAATAAAAAGAAAAAAAGAAAAACTTGCAGCCTAAAAATGATGAAGTCCCGCCTTTGCGGGACTTTTTTTTGACTTTTTTTGAAAAAAAAAACGGCTATAAACCAATCTCCTGCTAACTTGTTAATAATTACCTGAAATTTTTATTGAGAAGAATTTTGTTGAAATAAGTTTTCCATTACCTTTGCCATCCCGAAAAAAGGGGTAGATCTTAAAAGTCAAGCCGAAGTAGCTCAGTTGGTAGAGCAGCTGATTTGTAATCAGCAGGTCGCGGGTTCGACTCCCTTCTTCGGCTCATCGGGCAGGTTCCAGAGCGGCCAAATGGGGCGGACTGTAAATCCGCTGTCTTTCGACTTCAGTGGTTCGAATCCACTCCTGCCCACCAAAACAGTTTACAGGTATTAATACCTGTAAACTGTTTTAACCAGAGTTCTTGGTATTTTAAAAGTTTTGCCAGAAAGGGTAGCTGATAAAGTACAAACATTGAAAAAGCGGGAGTAGCTCATTTGGTAGAGCGATAGCCTTCCAAGCTATAGGTGGCGAGTTCGAGCCTCGTCTCCCGCTCCATTTTCAGTAAGCGGTAACGCAGTTGAAAGCAGGCAGGATAAAATGCTGCAGGTTGCTGACTGAAAACTGCCAGCTGAGAGTTGCCGTTGTAGCTCAGTGGTAGAGCACTTCCTTGGTAGGGAAGAGGTCGTGAGTTCGATTCTCACTAACGGCTCTGGTTATTTGAAACGGATGCGGTTTTTACGAAACATTGATCATTAAACCTTGTTAAATTGTAATACTGCAGCTAAAACATAATGTAAACAATCGATAAAAGGTTAATTATCTTTGCGCTTAAATTTAAAAACACAACTAAAAACAAAATAAAATGGCAAAAGAAAGCTTCAACCGGGACAAACCACACGTTAACGTTGGTACAATTGGTCACGTTGATCACGGTAAAACTACTTTGACTGCGGCCATCACAATGATCCTTTCCAAGAAAGGTATGGGTAATGTTGCTAAAAAGTATGATGAAATTGATGGTGCTCCTGAAGAAAGAGAACGTGGTATTACCATTAATACTGCCCACGTAGAATACCAAACTGCTTCACGTCACTATGCTCACGTTGACTGTCCGGGTCACGCTGACTATGTAAAAAATATGATTACAGGTGCTGCCCAGATGGATGGCGCTATTTTAGTTGTAGCTGCTACTGATGGCCCTATGCCTCAGACAAGGGAACATATCTTATTGGCCCGCCAGGTAGGTGTACCCCGTATGGTGGTATTTATGAATAAAGTGGATTTAGTGGAAGATCCTGAATTACTGGAATTAGTTGAAATGGAAATTCGTGAAATTTTAACTAAAAACGGTTTTGATGGTGATAACACTCCAATTATACAGGGTTCTGCAACAGGTGCAATGGCTGAAGATCCAAAATGGGTTGCTAAAATTGACGAATTAATGGATGCAGTGGATTCTTATATTCCATTACCTCCACGTCCGGTTGATCAACCATTCCTGATGAGTGTGGAAGATGTATTCTCTATCACTGGTCGTGGTACAGTTGCTACAGGACGTATTGAACGTGGTGTGATTAAAGTGGGTGAATCTGTTGAAATCGTTGGTTTAATGGATGCTCCTTTAAACTCTACTGTAACAGGTGTTGAAATGTTCAAGAAATTACTGGATCGTGGTGAAGCTGGTGATAATGCAGGTTTATTATTACGTGGTATTGAAAAGAAAGATATCCGTCGTGGTATGGTAATCGTTGCTCCTAAATCTATCACTCCGCATACTGAATTTAAAGGTGAGGTTTATGTATTAGGAAAAGAAGAAGGCGGACGTCATACTCCATTCTTCAACAAATACCGTCCTCAGTTTTATTTCCGTACTACAGATGTTACTGGTGAAGTTACTTTACCAGAAGGAACTGAAATGGTAATGCCTGGTGATAATATTAACTTACAGGTTAAATTGATTCAGCCGATCGCTATGGAAAAAGGTTTGAAATTTGCGATTCGTGAAGGTGGTAGGACTGTAGGTGCTGGACAGGTTACTGAAATCTTGAAATAGTCAAGACTATTCTTCTGAAAGGAAGAATTAACATATCAATCAAAAGTCTTTGGTCAAGGTAATTCAACTTAGACCGGAGACTTTTGATTCATACGGGCATAGTTCAATGGTAGAATAGCGGTCTCCAAAACCGTTGATCAGGGTTCGAATCCTTGTGCCCGTGCAACAGGAATTTTATATTTCTGATTTCAAATTGAAATAGATGAACAAGATTGCAACTTATTTTAAAGACAGTTACCATGAGTTGGTAGAGAAAGTTAGCTGGCCTACCTGGTTACAATTACAGCAAAGTACTGTTATTGTATTGGTGGCAACCGTTATTATTACTGCAATGGTATGGTTAATGGACTTTAGCAGTAATCAGGTTCTGAAACTGATTTACTCATTATTTAAGTAATGAACTCAATGGAAGAAGAAACACTACAACAAAAAGAAACCAAATGGTACGTTTTACGCGTGGTAAGTGGTAAGGAGCGCAGCGTAAAAGAGTATTTGGATAAAGATATTGCGCGTAATGGGTGGACTGAAATAATTAAGCAGGTGTTCCTTCCGATGGAAAAAGTTTATAAAGTGCAGAACGGTAAAAAAGTAATGCGTGAAAAAAACTATTTTCCTGGTTATGTGATGCTGGAAGTGACTGATGGTAAATTAACGGACGATGTGGTGCAGCATATCAGTAACATTAGTAATATCATGCACTTTTTAACTGATGGAAAAGGTTCAAAAGGAAATATTATTTCTTTGCGTAAAAGCGAAGTAAACAAGATGCTGGGTAAAGTAGATGAGATGAATGACCAGGGTGTTACTTTAAGTGAACCATTTATTGTTGGAGAAACCATCAAAATTATTGAAGGACCGTTTAATGATTTCAATGGGGTAATTGAAGAAGTAAATGATGAGAAGAAAAAATTAAAAGTAACTGTAAAAATTTTCGGAAGATCCACTCCTGTAGAACTGAATTATATGCAGGTAGAGAAATTAGGGTAAGAATAACTTAAAATACTGGAGAATCCCGCTATATGCGGGATTTTTTTATGAAATAAATTTGTGTGTTAGCTATTTAAAATTACCTTTGCTGTCCCAAAAAGTTCTTTAGATAGAAGAATGATTGAATCTCAATGAAAATTGAGACTTGGGAGTATTGCTAAAAACAATACGTTATCACCAATTAAATCAAAAAATAATGGCAAAAGAAATTACCGGCTTTGTTAAGCTTCAGGTAAAAGGTGGCCAGGCTAACCCGGCGCCTCCCGTTGGCCCTGCATTAGGTTCTAAGGGTGTCAACATTATGGAGTTCTGTAAGCAGTTTAATGCCAGAACACAGGATAAAATGGGAAAAGTTGTTCCTGTTTTAATTACAGTTTATTCTGACAAATCCTTCGATTTTATTATTAAAACTGCGCCTGCTGCTGTTCAGTTAATGGAAGCCGCAAAAATTCAGAAAGGCAGTAAAGAAAGTAACCGTATTAAATTAGGCAAAGTAAGCTGGGAACAGGTGGAAGTTATCGCAAAAGATAAAATGCCTGACTTAAACTGTTTTACTATTGAAAGTGCAATGAAAATGATTGCCGGAACTGCACGTAGTATGGGTTTGAATATTGATGGAAAAGCACCCTGGGAAAACTAATTTATTCACCTTAAAAACACTAAAAAATGTCTTTAACTAAAAAAAGAAAAGTAGCTGATGCCAAGGTGGATAAAAACAAATATTATTCCCTTAAAGATGCTTCTACACTTGTAAAAGAAATAAACTGTACCAAATTTGACAGTTCAGTTGATTTACATATCCGTCTCGGAGTTGATCCTAAAAAAGCAGACCAGCAGGTTCGTGGAACTGTAACCTTACCACATGGTACTGGTAAAACTAAAAAAGTATTAGTTCTGTGTACACCTGATAAAGAAGCCGAAGCAAAAGCAGCCGGTGCTGATTTTGTTGGATTGGATGAATTTATTCAGAAAATTGAAGGTGGTTGGGTGGATATTGATGTTGTGGTTGCCACACCTTCAGTAATGCCTAAAATTGGTAAATTAGGTAAAATATTAGGTCCGCGTAATTTAATGCCTAACCCTAAAACTGGTACTGTTACCAATAATGTGGCAGAAGCTGTAAATGAAGTTAAGGGTGGTAAAATTGCATTTAAGGTAGATAAAGCAGGTATTGTTCATGCATCTATCGGCAGGATTTCTTTCTCTGCTGAAAAAATTGCAGAAAACAGCCATGAATTGCTGAATGCAATATTGAAACTGAAACCATCTTCTTCAAAGGGAACTTATGTTAAAGCAGTAAGTATGGCTGCATCTATGAGTCCTGGTATTACATTAGAAGTAAAATCATTATCAAACTAAATCCTGGTGATTCCTTTAAGCAGGAAAGTGACCCGGGTTTTTAAAAGTTTAGTTTATGACAAAAGAACAAAAAAATGAAGTGATTGAAATTTTGAAAGAAAAATTCAGTCAATACAATAATTTCTACGTTACAGATACAGAATCTTTAAGTGTAGCTAAAATTACAAAATTACGAAGGGCTTGTTTTGACAAACAGGTGGAACTGAAAGTGGCTAAAAACACTTTGATCCGTAAAGCACTGGAATCTCTTGATGCTGAAAAATATGCAGGTATTTATGATTCTTTGCATAATGTAACAGCATTAATGTTCAGTGACAGTCCGAAAGAACCAGCATTAATTATCTCTTCTTTCCGTAAATCACTTAATGGGGACAAACCATCCCTGAAAGCTGCATTTATTAATGGTGATATTTATGCAGGTGATAATAACCTGAAAGCTTTAACCCAGATCAAGACTAAGAATGAATTGATTGGTGAAGTGATCGGATTGTTACAGTCTCCGGCAAAACGTGTATTATCTGCTTTATTGAACCATCATGAAAAGCAAGCAGAAGCAGCAACTGAGCCAGTAGCTGCAGCAGAATAGTAAAAGGCAAATTCGTTTTTTTAATAACCAATGCCTCTGAGGTTAAAAAGAGGCAATATTCCATAACCTTCCGCCGGATTCAGCATATGAAAATGAAGGCGGTTTTTAAAAATTAAATATTATGGCAGACATTAAAGCATTAGCTGAACAATTAGTAAGCTTAACAGTTAAACAAGTTCAGGAATTAGCAGACGTATTAAAAGCAGATTACGGTATTGAACCAGCTGCTGCTGCAGTTGTAGTTGCTGCAGGTGGTGATGCAGGCGGAGCTGCTGCTGTTGAAGAAAAAACATCTTTTGATGTAATCTTAAAAAGCGCAGGGGCCAGCAAATTAACCGTAGTTAAAATTGTTAAAGAATTAACCGGTTTAGGATTGAAGGAAGCTAAAGATTTAGTGGATGGAGCTCCTAAAGCAGTTAAAGAAGGTATCTCTAAAGCAGAAGCTGACGATTTAGTAGCTAAATTGAAAGAAGCAGGTGCTGATGTAGAAGTTAAGTAATTCCTTACTTTATATAAAAAACCCCGATCATTTTGATTGGGGTTTTTTATTTTAAACATAGTTTAATGCGAAATCGATTGCGTAAATAATAATTCCTATATCCTATTTCTTTTGTTTAATTTTCTTCAACTTACATCTTCTTAGTTAGGATGGTACTGATTTTTATATGTTCACAGAAAGGATTGCTATATAAAATGATAGGATTACCCATAACAGACGC
>Ga0364867_10201_pt1 | contig 38590 bp, 36 predicted proteins | sample ExccelAu500001D4_3_FD_206915 | JGI IMG/M metagenome (GOLD analysis project Ga0364867, IMG submission 206915) | Enriched cells from Trout Bog Lake Hypolimnion, Wisconsin, USA - BchlTB.Aug13.5000.01.D4 | ecosystem: Environmental > Aquatic > Freshwater > Lake > Hypolimnion/Profundal zone | place... | reverse complement strand
ATTCGTTTAATGTTTTTAGACCTTTGTCTGTACAAATACCCCTGATGTAAATGGACGTAGTACTTTTTGCTAACTCACGCATGTTTTCGGGTTTTTGATTTATATCATATCGTACCACCGACGCGTACATTAGCATAAGGCCATCCATAACGAGTGCGGCCTTTAAATACGATAAAAAATAGCCTTCATTTATACCCTGTTCTATTACCTGGGTTAACATTTCCAAAGATTGCTGACTGTATTGTTTAATCACTTTGTCTTGCAGTGCAGGGTAATAATAATTAAGGTCGTGATAGAAAAGGTTATTGGTCCCGAAATCCAATTCACTTGCCTTTTCATATACGCGGTAAATACAAACAACCACATTGGGTGCTGCAGCAATTAAACCAGTTATGCCTTCGTTTAATTCCTTATAGTGAGTTTCCAAACATTGCTCCAGCAATTCTTCTTTATTGCCGAAATATTTATACATGGTCTTTGTAGAAATGCCTAAAGGCAACACCAGTTTTTGCATGGTAATATTTCTGATTCCATGTTCCAGAAATTGTTTTAGCGACGTTTCAATTATTTTTTCTCTCATCGGCATTGGAAAATATTTTACAAATATAATTTTCCCATTCAATAATGGAAAATATTTTTTTAAAAATATTTTCCAACTAAAATCAAAATAAACTATGCAGAGAGGGTAAGTGCTAGCCAGTCGGCTTTTACAGAATTGTGCCTTCTTGAAGCAGAATAGCGGCAAGACTCAATAAAGACAGATTAAAATACGGAAAAGGAAATGGAGTGCTGGTTAAAACATGCCAATAGACAGAAAGCAGGGCAAGTTTGTCCGTGTGGAAAAAAAGTCGTTTAAAAATATTTTAATTAGTCAACTTGTTGTGGAACCTGGAGCTGGCTTTCCAATGGAAATTTGGCCTTCTTTGCTTGCGGGGAAACAGACCGGCTTTCTTTATAGGCATTTAATATTTTTATCCCTTGTTCGGTACAAATTCCTCTCAGGTAAATGGTAACTGTGCTGTTCACCAATTCGCGCATTTTTTCCGATTTCCGGTCAACATCGTACCGCACTACCGAGGCGTACATTAAAGAAAGGCCTTCTAAAACAACCGGCGCTTTTAAATACGATAAAAAATAGCCTTCATTTATTCCTTGCTCTATTATCTCCGTCAAAATTTGGATTGCTGGCTGGCAATATTCTTTAATTATTTTATCCTGTAAAGCAGGGTAATGGAAATTGAGATCGTGGTAAAAAAGATGATTTGTCCCGAAATCTAAATCGGTCGTTCGGGCATAAACCTGCCGTATAGCAACGACTGCGTTCGGTGAACCTTCAACCAAAACCTGCATCCAATTGTTCGAATCTATGTAATGCATTTTAACACACTCCTCTAACAAGTCCTCTTTGTTCTCGAAATATTTATACATGGTTTTGGTGGAGATACCTAAAATTGACACCAGTTTTTGCATCGTGATGTTTCGGATACCTTGTTCTAAGAACTGCCCCAGGGACGTTTCAATAATCTTTTCTTTCATTCAGGGCGTGGAAAATATTTTGCAAAGATAGTTTTCCAACCTGACAATCGGTGGAATAATTTGCAAAATGTATGTTGCCCCGCATATTTGTTACAGATCGATTGCCTCAATGGTGCTTTGATCGGGGCCGCCGCCGCTGTTGGCCGAACCGGCAACGATGTAAATTTTGCCTTTAAAAACCAATGCCCCGGTATCATGCCGGCCAATTACTAATCCGGGTAATTTGAGCCAGATGCCTGTTTTGATATCAAACGCCTCAACCTCATGATGCGATTCACGTTGAGCAACACTTTCACCTCCAATAACAATCAGTTTGTTTTTATAACTCAATGCAGCGCAGCCCGCCCGCTGGGTTGGTATGTTTTGGCTTGCTGGCAGGGTCGACCACAATTGTTTTCCGAAGTCGAAAACATCGACTTCTGGAACTGTGAGTTGTACAACCTGATTTGTTTTTGCAGATGTACGCCTACCCCCGGCCAAATAGAGTTGATGCCCAATTACTACCGCGTTAAAGTGATCGCGGGCGTGGGGAGCGTCCGGTAAAATATTCCATTTACCTGTGGTGGGATCAAATTCATCCATCCAGGTAACTGTACCATCAAAATGCCCATCCTGTATGCCGCAAACCAGGTATATCTTACCTTTATAAATAACTGTACCGCCCGAGCCACGCAACCTGTTTGGGGGCATTTCGGGTCCTTTTTGCCATTCGTCTTTTTGGGTATCGTATATATAAATGTTTTCCAGTGGTTTTTCGTGTGGATAATTACCTGTCATGCCGCCAACAACGTATATTTTATCGCCATAAGCCACCGCCTGAAAATGGTGAAGTTCTAAAGGGGTATTTCCCTTATGCTGCCAGGTATTGGTTTCAGAGTCGAACACATCTACCGGTTTAATTCCACGACCACCCAAAAGATAAAACAGATGGTTTACTTCTACAAAACTGCAATCCTCCCTTTTTTCGGGTATGCCAGTCGCTGATATTATTTTCCAGCTATTCCGGTAACTCGCCATACCAGAATCCTGTCCTTCAGAAATAAAAGGCAACGCAAAAAACACTATCAATAAAAGGGTACGGTTCATCATTTGGTTATTTTCTAAAAGTAGGTAAAATCAGTTATGGTTACGAAATATCTTTGATCAATAATTCTGCTTTATTTAATTACAATCAACCACTGTTTTTAGAAATGAAAGTCGCAAATTTAAAGGCATTTATTTTTAACATTTATTAAATCGCTGGTGCGCGATTTTTCGTACATTAAACCATGAAAAGATTTTTTTTAATCAATCTCTTAGCTTCAGTGCTGTTGCTTGTTATGGGCAACAACGCTGCAAAAGCCCAAGCAGATCAGCAACCGCTGGTTGTGGGCGACAAAATGCCTGCTTTTTCTCTTACAGACCAGGATGGAAAGGTGTTTAATAGCACTAATTATATCGGTAAAAGCGTCCTTGTGATTTATTTTTATCCTAAAGACGAGAGTATGGTTTGCACCAAAGAGGCCTGCTCGTTCAAAGATAGTTTTAACGATTTCATTAAAGCCGGGGCTATTGTGATTGGAATAAATGGCGGCACAGTTGCCAGTCACAAAAGTTTCGCGAACCATTATAAACTGCCCTTCACTTTATTAAGCGACCCTGATAATAAAGTTTATCATTTATTTGGCGTGAAAAACGTAATGTTTATGACAGGCCGGAAAACCTTTGTTATCGACTTGCACGGGAAAATCGTGTTTGCTTATGAAGCCATGATGCAGGGCAAAGAACACGCCGATGACGCCCTTAATTTTATTAAATCGCACAAAGTTAAATGATAACTGCGCTTAAAATATTCTTCAGTCTTTTGTTTGTTTGGATGTGCTATACCGTAGTAAGCACCAGCCTAAACAGCAACCTTTTTAAAGAATGGGACTTCCTGGGCTCAATCCCCTGGATGAGGGCTACCCTTTGGGACTTTTACGCCAATGTTACGGTAATCTTTTTATGGATTTGTTATAAAGAAAAGGGTATCGTATTTAAAATTATCTGGCTGATATTATTGGTAGCTTTAGGCAGCATTGCCAGTTGCGCTTACGTGCTCATCCAACTTTTCCGACTTAAGCCGAATGAAGGTATCAAAGAACTCTTAACTAAACAAAATGGATAATACATCGACTTTTGCCCTGGTAATTTATTGCCTGGTGGCTTGCTGCCTTATCATGTTAATGGTTTGGCTTTGGGCGCATAAAATTAAAAACGCAGGTGTTGTCGATATTTTTTGGTCGTACAATTTCCCGGTTATTGCAATTATTTTGCTATTGCTGGCACCCGGGTTCGAAACTCGTAAACTGCTTATTTGCGGCATGGTTATTATTGCCGGCCTGCGCCTCGGCACACACCTCGCCGTTCGTATTATAAAACATTTGAGTGTAGAAGAGGGGCGTTACCAGCAATTACGCAAAGAATGGGCCCCTAATCCCGAAAGGAAGTTTTTCTTCTTTTTTCAGTTCCAGGCAATATCCAATGTATTGTTAGCAGTGCCATTTATCATTATTACGCTCAACACCAGCAGCCAGTTATCACCATTGGAATACATAGGTGCTGTTTTATGGCTCATAAGCGTTTTATGCGAAGCCATTGCGGATGCACAACTATCGGCATTTAAAAGAAATCCGGAAAATAAGGGTAAGGTTTGCGATAAAGGCTTATGGGGCTACTCGCGCCACCCAAACTACTTTTTTGAATGGCTGATGTGGGTATCTTATTTTGTTTTCGCACTGGCTTCGCCGTATGGTTATTTGGCTATTATTAGTCCGGCAATCATATTGTATTTATTGTTGAAAGTGACAGGTATCCCGGCAACCGAAGATCAATCTATACGCTCCAAGGGAGAGGCTTTTAAATTATACCAGCAAAAGACAAGCGCGTTTGTGCCCTGGCTTAAAAAATAATTAGGCACGAATGGACACGAATCTAATCGAATTTCACGAATTAATTAGGGCATGATTTGTGAAATTCGATTGAATTCGAGATAATTAGTGTTTATCTCACGAATTAATTTAGGACATTATTCGTGAAATTCGAATAAATTCGAGACCATTCGTGTTAATATAATATATATGTGGTACGATAAAATAATAGAAAAAAACCAGGTCCCTGATTTTATACTGAGGGCAGGTATCCGGAAATTACTCAAGCAACGTTTGGCAGAGGAAAACAAAGGCGACGTGGAAGCGCAACAGGCACATTTAATGGAATTGATTGAGCAATTAAAAGCATCACCCATAGCGGTGAACACTTCGGATGCCAATCAGCAACATTATGAAGTGCCCACCCAATTTTACCAGTACTGCCTTGGTAAAAACCTCAAATATTCCTGCGGCTATTGGGAGCCTGGCGTTACCGATATCAATACCTCCGAAAAAGACATGCTGGAGCTTACCTGCAAACGCGCTGAGTTAAAAAACGGGATGAAGGTATTGGAGCTGGGTTGCGGCTGGGGTTCATTGTCGCTTTTTATGGCGGCAAAATATCCCGATAGCACGTTCAAAGTGGTTTCTAACTCGCGCACGCAAAAACTGCATATCGACGAGCAGGCAAAAGCACGCGGTATCACCAATTTAACGGTAATTACTGCCGATATGAACACTTTTAGTATTGACGAAGATTTCGACAGGGTAGTATCAGTAGAAATGTTTGAGCACATGCGAAATTACCAACTGTTGATGAAAAAAGTCGCATCGTTTTTAAAGCCTGATGGTAAACTTTTCATTCACATATTTACCCATAAAGATTTTGCCTATCTTTTCGAAGTTAAAGACCAAAACGACTGGATGAGTAAATATTTTTTTACTGGTGGCATTATGCCGAGCGACGATTTAATGTTTTATTTTAACGATGACCTGCTGGTTGAAAAACATTGGCATGTAAACGGCACCCATTACGGCAAAACGTCGAACGCATGGTTAAAAAATATGGACAACCATAAAACAGAAATCATGGCAATTTTTGAAGAAACTTATGGAAAAGACCAGGCGGTGAAATGGTGGGTGTACTGGCGGCTATTTTATATGGCTTGCGCCGAATTGTGGAACTACAACAAGGGTAATGAGTGGATTGTAAGTCATTATTTATTTCATAAAACAAGTTGATGATTCGTTTTTATTTTATACTCTTCTTCTTTCTCATCTCATTATTAAGCTTTTGTAAGGCACCTCAATATCATTTGTGGATGCTGGCCATTGGGGTAACCGAATTTCCGTTAATATTTGTTGCTATTACTACCTTGCTCACCTTAACGGGGATATGGGTACAAAAATATCAAATGGCGGGTACCGTTTTGGGGCTGGTTATTGTGGTTATTTTTCTATCGCCCATTTTCAGGGCATACTGGGTGGCTAAGGATATTAAGCAGGATTTAAACGAGGCATTTGCGAGTACTTCCAGCGGAAAAAACTTTGTAGGACTTACCGATGATCAGACACCCTTTAGCTTTTCGAGACTTTTTTCGGGCACCAAAGCAGTGGCTTACAAATCAATAACCTACGTAAAATATGCCGATACTTCGCTGGCACTTGATTTTTACCCATCGCAAGTTCAGGGTAATAAGCCTTGCGTTATAGTGGTGCATGGTGGATCCTGGGCCGCTGGCGATAGCAAACAGGTTCCCGAATTAAATAGTTACCTCGCTGCCAGGGGTTATCACGTTGCTGCAATAAATTACCGGATGGCACCCAAATATCAAACACCCGCCCCCGTTGAAGATATAAAGGCAGCGATAGCCTATCTCAAAAAAAACGCTGCGATGCTGCATATCGATACCAACAATTTTGTTTTATTGGGGCGTTCGGCGGGCGCGCAAATAGCCATGCTTGCTGCTTATACCATAAAAGAACATGATTTAAAGGGAGTGATTGATTTTTATGGCCCGGCTGATATGGTTTGGGGTTACTCCATCCCCTCTAACCCTTTGATTATGGATTCGAGGAAAGTAATGCGCGATTATATTGGGGGATCGTACGAGGCGGTGCCTCATAAATATTTTGACTGCTCGCCATTGGAGTTTGTCGACAAACATTCCGTCCCTACACTGATTATACACGGGCAAAACGATGTGCTGGTTTCCACAGAGCACAGCCGCCGGCTCAATAAAAAATTGCAGCAAAACGGCATCAAACACTATTACCTTAAATTACCCTGGGCCACACACGGCTTCGATTTTAATTTAAATGGCCCCGGCGGGCAGTTATCAACCTACGCGGTAGAAACTTTTTTAAAGGCCGTAACAACCACCCAACCCCCTGAAAGGGAAGCTATTTTACAACCGAAACAAAAATGAATATACCAGATAAAAGTTCCCCCTTTAGGGGGCTAGGGGGTAAAACAGCCATTATAGGAACAGGCATAGCCGGCATGGGTTGCGCGCACTTTTTGCAAAAGCAAACCAGTTTGACTATTTACGAACAAAACGACTACGTTGGCGGCCATACCAATACCGTAACTGTTGATGAAGACGGCAAGCCCGTTTATATCGATACTGGCTTTATGGTTTTCAACTTCGAGACCTACCCTAACTTATGCAAGTTGTTTAAAGAGATAAACGCGCCGATAAAAAAGACCGACATGTCGTTCAGCGTGCAGCATGTGCCGAGCGCGCTGGAGTTTAGCGGCTCGAGTGTGAACCATCTTTTTGCGCAACGGCGTAATATTTTTAATATCCCCTATATTAAAATGCTGAATCAAATTGGCCGTTTTAATAAAGAAAGTGTAAAAATACTGGACGACCCCAAGTACGCCAATTATTCTATAGGCCAGTACGTAAAGGAATTCAACTTTGGTGACGATATGCTGTGGAAATACCTGGTGCCTATGAGCTCGGCGGTTTGGTCGACACCGATGGAGCAAATGCTCGATTTTCCGGCGGTAACGCTCATCCGTTTTTTTCTGAACCATGGTTTTTTAGGATTAGATACCCAGCACCAGTGGTACACCCTCAATAAAGGCAGCCAGTCGTATCGTGAAATATTGATAGCACCCTTTAAAGACCGTATCCGGGTAAACCGGAAAGCGATAAAAGTCATCCGTGAAAACGGAAAAGTAATTGTCCATGCTTCGGATGGTACTCAAGAAACATTCGACAGAGTAATTATCGCCACCCACGGCGACCAGGCCCTTGCCATGCTGGATGCCCCGACCAATGACGAACAACGCCTATTGTCAACTTTTAAATACCAATATAACAAGGCCGTTTTGCATACCGATACCTCGATAATGCCTAAAAAGAAACTGGCATGGGCCAGTTGGAACTATCGCATACAAATGCAGGATGGTACGCTCACACCAAGCACCATTTACTGGATGAACCGTTTACAGCAGGTATCCGACAAAAAAGATTATTTTGTATCCATCAATCCGCACTATAATTTGGATGAAAAAAAAATCATCAGGGAGCTCGACTATGAACACCCGCTGTTTGATGTCCCAGCCATCAACGCCCAGGCAGAACTACATAAGTTGAACGAAACCGGCCCAATCTACTTCTGCGGAAGCTATTTTAAATATGGTTTCCACGAGGATGCCTTTGCAAGCGCGGTTAAGCTTTGTTCGCAGCTGTTGGGGAAGGCGGTTTATGAAGAGTAGCGACCAATGTAATCCAGCGCTACACAAGCGCAGATAGCGCTTCGTTATTTTCAAAGCGAGCGAGTGGAAAAAAATGTCATCCCTACAATAATAATTCTTGATTTTTATTTAGCTTCGGATTTTATAAACCAGCTCTTAAACCGTAATTCTTATTTCGATGAAATTTAAAATTTTAGTACTGCTGTGCCTGATTGGTCCGTTGGGTGCCGCATTGGCGCAATCCGGTAAGGCCTTTAGCGTAAAATCGCCCGATGGTAAAATTAATATCGCCGTTACCGCGGATACCGCGGTGAGCTGGTCGGCAAAGCATGAAGATACCCAAATCATTGCGCCATCAGCTATCTCGATGACATTGGATAACGGCGAAGTTTTAGGAAAAAATCCAAAAGTAAAAAAGACCGCCACAGCTTCGGTTAATGAAACATTCAACACACCGATTTATAAAAAAGACAAGGTTAATAACAATTATAATGAGCTTACCTTAACCTTTAAAGGTGATTATGGCCTCATTTTCAGAGCTTATAACGATGGTGTGGCTTATCGTTTCTTCACGCAACAGAAAGGTACGATAACCATACTAAACGAACAGGCTAATTTTAACTTTACTGCTGATGATAAAGCCTTTTTGCCTTTCGTAAACGATCCACGCAATAAGGATAGCTTCAATAATTCTTTCGAAGCGCATTATGATATGCTGAAAATTTCGGACATTAAGAAGGATACGTTGGCTTTTTTGCCCGTACTTGTTGATGTTGGCGATCCCAAAAAAGCGGTGATACTGGAAGCTGATTTGCAGGACTATCCCGGCATGTACCTTAAACCCGGCAACGGAAATAACCTGCATGGCGTTTTCCCGCGCTACCCTTCGGAAGAAGCTAACGGCGGATACAAAAACATAAATTATGTTGTGACCAAACGGCTGGACTATATCGCTAAAACAAACGGGACACGCAGTTTCCCCTGGCGTGTGGTGGTGATCAGCAATGAAGATAAACAACTGGCCAATAACGACATGATACAGTGCTTGGCTGCCCCATCCCAGGTGGCAGATTATTCGTGGATCAAACCCGGTAAAGTTGCATGGGACTGGTGGAACGACTGGAACATTACCCATGTCGATTTTCAGTCGGGTATAAACGTGCCAACCTATAAATACTATATCGACTTCGCGGCAGCTAATAAAGTTGAATATATTGTTATTGACGAAGGTTGGTCGGATGATAAAGACCTGAATGTTAGCACACTCGACGTGCAGCAAATTGTAGACTATGGTAAACAAAAAAATGTGGGCGTTATTTTATGGTCGACCTGGTACGGTATTACCCGTGATGCGGACGGTTTGTTTGCGAAATTTAGCAAAATGGGCGTAATGGGTTTTAAGATTGACTTTATTGACAGGGACGATCAAAAGGCGGTGAGTTCATTGTATGAAGTGGCAAAAAAAGCAGCCGATCATCATTTGTTGGTTGATTATCACGGTATGTTTAAACCAAGCGGTATGCAGCGCACCTTCCCCAATATCGTAAATTTTGAAGGGGTGAAGGGACTCGAAAATATGAAATGGGGAGTAGACAACCAACCCGGATATGATGTGAGTATCCCTTTTATCCGTATGATGTCGGGGCCGATGGATTATACTCCCGGCGGGATGCGTAATGCTGCTAAAGCCTCTTTCCGTCCGGTAAACGAAAATCCGATGACCCAGGGAACTCGTTGTCACCAGTTGGCAATGTATGCCATTTTTGAAGCGCCTTTGCAAATGATGGCCGATAACCCAACCATTTACAAACGCGAGCAGGAAAGTACCGATTTTATAGCTGCGGTGCCTACTACCTTCGATGCAACGGTTGCCCTTGATGGCAAAGTTGGCGAATTTGTAAGCATTGCCCGCAAAAAAGGCAGCACCTGGTACGCAGGCGCTATGACCAACTGGGACCCACGTTCCATCACGGTTGATCTTTCATTTTTGGGCGAGGGTAACTATAAAGCAATAATTTTTGAAGATGGCGTAAATGCCGACAAAGATGGCACCGACTACACCAGTAAGGTGATCAACGTAACGTCGAAAGACAAATTAAACATTAAGATGGCTTCCGGCGGTGGCTGGGCTGCCCGGTTTGAAAAGGTGAATTAGCGTTGAATAAAAAGCATTGTCATTGCGCTCTTATCTTTCGATTACGCCCGCGGCGGTAATACAGCCGGTTTGGGATTTCTTGTTATAGCAGCCAATGACATTTGTTTTTTTTAAGTATCGTGTTTTAAAAAAATAAAACTTAGCGAAATTAACACAGCTCACGGAACCCGCCGTAGAGCATTTAAAGTCTGATACCACTTGCCCAGGTAGACGCAGGATCGAGATAAATCACTATCTACATCCGAAGCTTATTTTTTTACGTAAATTACATCATGAATTCTTGCCTCTATAAAGCGAACGTTATGCATCATCGGCTTGCGCCAAAAGTGCACAGCTTTCATTACCAAATTTTTATGTTTTATTTAGATTTGGATGAGCTTGAAGGTTTGGCAAAAAGGCTTAAATTTATGAGCCGGAACCGGTTCAACTTATTTAATTTTCGGGATCAAGATCATTTGCAGCTGCCAAGAGACAAACCTGATGCGTCAAAAAACATTAAACAGCATATTACGGAATACCTGAAATTAAATGGAGTAGAAATTGGCAGCGGGCGTATTATGGTGTTAACCAATTTGTGTACATTTGGATACCAATTTAATCCGGTTTCCTTTTATTTTTGTTATGATGAGCAAGAGCAGCCAATTTGTTCCATTGTAGAGGTTTGCAATACCTTTTTGGAAATGAAACCCTATTTTTTAGGGCTGGAAGCCATGCAGGATAAAAGGTTCAGGTTAAACACAACCAAGTATTTTTATGTTTCGCCCTTTATTGATATGGATACGAATTTTGATTTCGACCTGCTAATCCCGGACGAAAAGTTAAACGTAAAAATTGATGACTATGATAAAGAAGGTAAACGTTTTTTTATTAGCACATTAACTGGGCTTCGCAAGCCCCTAAACGATGCCGCATTATTATTATATTTTATTAGCTTCCCGCTGATAACCATAAAAATTATATGGCTAATTCATTGGCAGGCATTAAAATTATGGTTGAAAAAAATATCCTATCATAAAAAAAATGATGATATGGCACTTCAAAAAGATGTTTATAGACCTTATATTTAAAAAGAACTTTAAATATTAAAAATCTTTATTCTATTTATCTACGTACATATAGTAAATCAATATTTAGCATTTAGTTTTAACCATGGCCGGCACAATTACACTTACCAACAAAAGCAGTTTTTATCAGGATATTGTTGTAAAACTTCTATCCAGAATGGACAAAGGAACTTTGACCCTTTCTTTACCCGATGGTGAACAATTTGTTTTTGGCAACGGGGAAAGCGGCATATCAGCCACTATTTTTGTAAAAAGCCAGGAGTTTTATAAGCGTATTATACTTTTCGGCGATATTGGCTTTGGCGAAGCTTATGTCGATGGCCTTTGGGATACCGATAATATAACCAATGTAATTAATTGGGTTTTGTTGAATATTGAAAATTCGCCGGGGGTATCGGGAGGCAATGTGCAGGCGCTATCTTTTAACCTGCTTAAATTATATAATAAACTTTTTCATTTCAAACGGGCCAATACTATCGACGGCTCAAGGAAAAATATTTCGGCTCACTACGATCTGAACAACGATTTTTTTGCCAGTTTTCTTGATCCTACCATGACTTATTCCAGTGCTTATTTTTATAGGGATGGTATGAGTTTGGAAGAAGCTCAACTAGCAAAATACGAGCGCCTGTGCCAGCAATTGCATCTAAAACAAACCGACCATGTTTTGGAGATTGGTAGTGGCTGGGGCGGTAACGCCATTTACATCGCAAAAAAATATGGTTGTAGGGTAACCTCATTAACTATATCTGAAGAACAACAAAGGCTTGCCATCGAACGTGTTAAAGAAGCCGGGTTGAGTGACCGTGTAAACATATTGCTCAAAGATTACCGCCTTATGGAGGGTGTTTTTGACAAAATTGTTTCTGTTGAAATGCTCGAAGCAGTAGGTTATAAATTTTTAGATGTTTACTTTAAAAAATGCCATGAGCTACTCAAAAAAAATGGCATCCTGGCCTTACAGGTAATCACCTCACCCGACTCGCGCTACGAAAGCCTCCGCAAAGGTGTCGACTGGATACAAAAACATATTTTCCCGGGCTCATTGCTCCCTTCAATCGGTGCCATCAATGCGGCAGTTAACCGCACTGGCGACCTCACTATGGTCGATTTAAAAGATTTCGGCCTCGATTACGCCAAAACCTTAAAACTTTGGCGTGACTCGTTTAACGGTAATTTATCCAAAGTAAAATCCCTGGGATTTGATGAAACATTCATCCGCAAATGGAACTATTATTTATGCTATTGCGAAGCAGCCTTCGCTATGCGCAATATTAATTTGATGCAAATAGTTTATACGAGGCCCAATAATACTTCCTGGTGAGGTTGTGAGTGGTGAGTAGCCGGTTAGTGAATTGTGAGTGCTCAGCCTTCCATTTTCTACCACTCACGATTCACTGCTCACCACTCCCTATTTCACTAATTAATTGTTATTTTAGCCCGGTTAATTGTAATCCAGCTAGTTTAAATGAAGTTTGTACTTCCAGTAATGTTGTGTTTAATAGGTTTTTCGGCCTCGGCGCAGTGGTACCGTGTCGATTTGATATTAAAGAAACCCTATAGACCGGCCTTTATTAAACCAATTGTAAATCATTCACTTGCAAAAATCCCTAAAGCAACGGTTAGCCTTCCTCCTATTTCTCCCGTAAGTTTAAGCCGGAGCCAGGAAAGCTACGACGCGGCCGAAATTCTTGCAAAAAAGACCATTCATTACAATATGCGTAATAAAATATATTACGATGCCAGTTATAACTTTAGCGACCTGGCTCATTTGTATATTGAACAAAATCGGTTTTCGGAAGCCAAATGGTATTTACTGCAAAGCAACGCCATATCGATGCAACAAAATGACGACAGGCACACGATCTCAAATTTAATGGACCTCGCCATTGTAAAAACAAACGTTGGTGATTTTAGTCTGGCATTAAAAGACCTGGCCGATGCGCACAAAATCGCTGTTAACGATGGATATAAAGACATTTTGAAAGAAATCGAGCAAACAACCCGCCTGGTTAAGCAACGTATGTTACCGCCTGCAAAAGCATCTGTTCCGGTTAGAAAGCCGCTCATCATTGTCACTAAACGAAGGCGTATGACCTTATTTACAAGCACTAGCGTAATTTGATTTGTAATAATATTGAAAAAATAAAAATGTTTTGCGAAACATAATAAACATTATTGTATTATTGTTAATGATATAAATGGAGACAGCATTAGGCTGTCTCTTTTTATTTACATTAGCAAAATATTATAGGCATAAGTATTGATGTTAAACTTAAATACAGATTTAAAGACCGTGAAAGATATGTTGAAGAAATTATATTTAGTGCTGGTTATTGGCGCTGCACTTGCCTGTAAGGCTGCCCCACCAAAACCTATTAAGGTTATTGGCTCGAATGACATACAGCCCGATGAGCAGCAGCGACTTGTTTGCAAAACCATCGCGAACCTCATAAGTAACTACAATTACAAAAAGGTAGAACTTAATGATTCTATTTCAGGAGTAATTTTCGACCGTTACCTTAAAATTTTGGATGAAGGCCACAACTATTTACTGGCCTCGGATATTGCCGATTTTCAAAAATACAAAACCGTTTTGGACGATGATGTTAAAATCGGCAACCTGAACGATGTGTTTTATATTTTCAACGTATACCAAAAACGATATATTGAAGATGTACAATATTCAATTTCGCAATTAGATGATGACTTTGATTTCAATAAAAACGAAGTTTATACTTACGATCGCGAAAAACTTCCTTTTGTAGCTTCAAAAGAGGAAATGAGTAAGCAATGGTATCTGCATGTTAAATACGATTTGCTGAACTTGAAATTGGCCAATCCGGATATGGCCAAGAATAAGGAAGTTTTGCGAAAACGGTACGAAAACCTACTCTCGCAGGTAAACAAACTTAACAATCAGGATGTTTTCCAATTGTTTATGGATGCCTTTACGAACGCGATTGATCCGCATACCAATTATTTTAATCCGGCGAATGCCGCTAATTTTAATATTGATATGTCGCGCCAATTGGAAGGCATAGGTGCTGGCTTAAACACCGAGAACGACTATATTGTTATTAAATCAATAATTGCGGGCGGTCCTGCCGATAAAAGCAAACAAATTGGGGTGGATGATAAGATTGTTGGTGTTGCCCAGGGAAAAGAAGGCGAATTTCAAAATATTGTTGGTTGGCGCATCGAAAACGCCATCGCGCTTATTCGTGGCACCAAAGGTACCACTGTAAGGTTAGAAACTTTGCCTAAAGGCAGTAGCGCGGCCAGCAAACCTAAGATAGTGGAGATGGTGCGCGAAAAAATCATCCTAAAAGATGAATCGGCAAAAAAAGAAATCCGTACTTATAACAATAATGGCAAGACCATAAAAATCGGTATCATTTCGGTTCCGGCTTTTTATATCGATTTTAACGACTACAAATCGGGGAACCCGAATTATAAGAGTACCGCCCATGATGTTAAATTGCTTTTAGATTCGTTAAAAAGCGAAAACGTGGATGGTATAGTGATGGACATGCGCCAAAATGGCGGCGGTTCGTTAATGGAAGCTATTGAACTTACCGGTTTATTTATTAAAACTGGTCCGGTGGTACAAGTGAGAGATGCCGATGATAAAACCGAAGTTGATAAGGACGATGACCCATCTGTTGCCTACTCGGGCCCACTTGCTGTATTGGTAGACCGTTTTAGTGCTTCGGCCACCGAGATATTTTCGGGTGCCATACAAGATTATGGCCGCGGATTAATTATTGGTTCACAAACTTACGGTAAAGGCAGCGTGCAAAACGCTATCGATCTTGATAGGGTTATACCCGCTTCTGCACTTGAGCGTACTGCAAGCGTAGCAAAAAAGGAAGCTAAACCGGTAAAAACAGGAAGTCAAAGTACGTTTGGTCAGCTAAACTTAACGATCGCTAAATTTTATCGCATCACTGGTAATTCAACACAGCATAAAGGGGTTATGCCCGATATTCAGTTCCCTTCGGTTATCCCGATGGATAAATATGGTGAAGATACCGAACCGTCTGCTATGCCATTTGACGTTATCGCGCAAACAGACTTCACGAAGGTAGGCAATTTTACCCCGGTAATACCGCAACTAAAAAAACTACACGACCAGCGTATGGAAAGCAGCGTTAGCTTTAAATTTTTGCTGAAAGACATAGCCGACATCAAAAAAGAGGAGGCTGAAAAAAGCATTACGCTGAACGAGCAAAAATTAAAGAAACAGCGCGACGACGATGAAAAGAAATCTTTCGATGATGATAATGCCCGTCGTGTTGCCATGGGATTGCCCGCACTGAAAAAAGGCGAACCAAAACCAAGGAACGAAGACCTCGATTTTTTAAAGGTTGAAGCCGGACAAATACTAACCGACTATATCGGTCTTGATAATAAAACTGCCACGGTTATTACAAACTAATGAACCGGTTCTTAAACAAAAAAATCCCGCTTATAGCGGGATTTTTTTGTTTAAGGGCAGATCCAAAATCTCTGATCTAAACTTGTTACAAAACAAAAAAATCTCAACCATTGTCGCATTTCTGTTGTTAATACCGTATAGGCTAAAAAAAATAATTAGTCTTTAACAACAAACAATCCATTGGATAATTAAAACCTCAAACGATGAAATATTTATTCATAAAAAGAAAAACAAGGATCGCGACCATGCTTTTGATGGCATTGCTGATCGGCTTATTTACGTCCTGCCTTAAAGAAGGCCCGCCACCACCGCCGGTATCGGGATTACTCGTTGTGGATGCATCTCCGGGCTCCCCCCCGCTGAATTTCTTTTTGAACAATAATCAGGTTAACTCCGGGCTTTTTTCATATTCCAATACTTTGGGATATTTCAACGCCTTCTCGGGAATCAGGGCACCAACTATTTATAACAGCAGCACCGGCGCGAAACTGGCATCCACCAGCGTTACCCTGGTGGAAAACAACTTCTATTCATTGTTTATAACCGACCTGCCGAATAACATAGGCTTTTTGCTTATTCCGGATAGTCTGTCGGCTCCAGCAAGCGGCCAGGCTGAAATTAGATTTGTTCATTTAGGTCCCGACGCCCCGGCCGTTGATTTTGCGGTGAAGAATGGTAGTGTTTTATTCTCCAATAAATCATATAAGAGTTATACCAACTTTGTATCTATCCCCGGCGATTCGACTTATACGTTTAATATCAACGCCACAGGTACCAGTACGCCAATAGCAACAGCAACCAGTATAAAAATCGAAAAAAACGCGGTTTATACCATTTGGTTAAAAGGCTTGATCAACACAACCACCGATAGTTTAAAAATCGGAACCTCGTTGATAACCAATGCGTGGTACTGATTGAATGTCTTAATAAAACAACTCAATTAACAACAAAAATACCGGATTGGTCCGACCCAAAAAGGCCGGTCTAATCGGATATGAATATGTCATACTATTCATATACGAAAATTAAATTTCTTACTACTGATAAGTAATTGGCAACGTAGTATAGCTGCCATTGAGAATCCCCGCCCACTCGACAGTATTTGCTTTCGTTATTCCCGAAACCTGGTAATTATCCGTTAAGGTTATCTGATAACTGTCTAATCCGATTATTTTTATCGGGTCACATTTTGCATAGCCCTGGATATACAGCTTTTTATTTACCGGGTCGTACGTTCCTTTTATATATTCAATCCCGGTAGCACTCATCTTGTCTTTATAATAATTATACCCAGTTGCATCGGCTACCTTTATCGACCAGTATATTTGCCCGTCGACAATGTTATTGGCATCTACTTTAAATTCGCCATAGCCCAAAAAATCATAAGTGGTATTTTTCCTTGTCCAATGCATGGTGGTTTTTATAAGTTGCTGGGCAAATAACGTGCTGCAAAAAACCAGTAAAGCAGCAGTGACTAAACCTTTTTTCATAAACGTGATTTGTTTTTAAGAAGGTGAACTATTCTGTTACGAAATACTAAAAATCCTTTTGGCGAAAGAATAAAAAGCAACTATTATCCCACAAGCTAAATTGCAAGGTTTTTGTGTTAAGGGCTGCTTTATATTAAATCACAATAATTGGTCGGGACAGAGATGCACCGTTAATTAAACAGCGATTATATTTATCCGGGTATTTAAATAACCTCTAACGAAGTTATTATTTATGGTTCTATGACGGATAGTATGGGTAGTTAAATTTGATCTTACCAGCAATGAAGTAAATCATGTTGATAAAATTGGTTGTGTTTCGATACCCTCTTGCCCGTCTTTTTGCTAATTGTATTTTGTTATTGATGCCTTCCATTACTCCTGAGTTAATCTTAGCTTTTACATAATTCATAATTCCTGACCAATGTGTTTTTAGTGTTTTTACGAAGTGCTTAAATGGCTGTATATCGGTTTCCATGACCATGTCGCACCAAAAAGTTAAAAAGGCCAATGCCTCTTGGGTGTTATCCAACTCCCAAAAAGTGCTGAATAACTCTTTAAGCCTATAGCCTTCGCCAAGGCGGGGATAGATCATCAGCAGATAATCTAATTCATCCTGTTTTTTTGCCGTGAGGTTTGCATAACGGTACAATACGGTATATTTATGGCCTTTGAGCATTTCCGCTTCCTTTCTTTCCCCTTTGCGCAATTCGTCCATCGCCTTGCCTAATAAGGCGACAATATGGAATTTATCAAAAACGATCTGTGCATCAGGCAGATGTTCCGCTACACCGGATATATAGGCAGGAGACATATCAATAGCCACATGGCTGATGGCTTTTACATCGCCCTCCTTTTCGGTTATAGCAGCCGCTAAGTTCGCAATCACCTTACCTTCACGGCCTTCGTTCACGTATATGACACGTCGTGTTTCTAAATCAGCACATACTGTTACGTAGTTATGCCCTTTCTTTGAGGAGGTATCATCTATGCCCACTTGCTTCACTTCTGCCAAGCTGTCTTTGCCGACACCATCCTGTACCCAAAAGTTGAACACCCGCCATAAACGGTGGGCTACCACACGCAAAGTAGACGCTACTTTACTTACAGGCATCTCATACTCAATCAATAACATTGCAAAAGCTTCAAATAATAACGTAAAGCCACTCCCTGGCCTAGCCCATGGCACTACTACTGTTTTTACCTTGCCGTCCTTTTGTTCTATCCTGGGTACACGCGCATGGATATAACAGTTATGCTCAAAAAAGTTCAAATGCTGCCAGCTCCGGTCTTCCGTATCATACACACTACAAGCCACACCCTGGTCATCCTTAAACTTTGACCCAAACTTGAAATCAATGTAAATATCTAACTGACCGCGCTGTTTATTTTCTGGTTTCGTCAACTTCGTTTCCTTTATATACCAGGGTAACTCAAGGCCCAATGCCATCTCAAATATTGCCGCACTATTCATCCCGCAAATTTAACATTTTGTAACTTTACCCACACAAAGCGTCATAGGGCCTTATTTATTTATGAGAGATAGAAATATTTATAAAAAACAATACTTGCCGTCCGGGTTCTTGAGAACTTCGGACGGCGGGATTCTCCTGTCGTTTGTATGGACTTTCTTCGATATCCTTTATTTTTTCGTATTATTAGGGAAGCTTATACCGGGGCCAAAGAAACAGGAATTCTCCTTTATTTTGCCGCCTTCAAATTTAAAATACTCGGTGTTCCGGAATACTCTGCCATCATTAGTCCAGCCATTATAGGTTACAAAGGCATCATCTCCGTCAACTACAAGCTTTTCAATATCAAATCTTTTGATCTTGGGGGCGTTCGGCCAGCACCTTTGTTTATAGGTATTTAAATCGATATGATCATCAACCGGACTGTTGAAGTCAAATCCCGGGGCAAAAAGGGATGTCAACATGTTCCAGTCTTTTTTCTCATAAGCCGCGTAATAATCTTTTACCATTTTTTCCTTAGCCAACTTGTCACCCTGATAAGTACAGCCGCAGTTAAGCATGAACAGCGTGATTGCAAACAAGCAACCAACACCAATTGTCTTTAATTTATTTTTCATGTAATAAAATTTAAAAAGTAATTGTACCCGTTATTGGACCAAGAGTTTGTTATAGTATAAATATAAAGCATTAAATGTTGTAATGCAAAATTGGGCGATGTTTATGGCGTTACTTGCCGTTCGAATCAGAAACAATGTTACTAAGCTCTCTTCATCTGAATAATAACCGAACAATCGACTATTGGCTGATTTGTTTAGTGTACATTTTTTACCAGCCATTGAACTGCTTCTTCGTCAAAAAACCGTCGAATCATAAGTGTGTTTTTTTCTAAGCCTATCACGAGTGCATTCCCCACTAATGAAAAATCATTTGTCCGCAAAACAATCCGGGTACCTTTTTCTGGGCTTTTCATTACTTCAGAAACGACAAATGTTAAAATTAAATCCTCAAACAGCCTGGCTTCTGGGGAGATATCGGCATACCAGTTACCATCCTCATACCACATATCCGTCGCTGTAACCTCAAACTTTCCAACCTGAGAACCCCGCCACCAAACCTGAAATAAGTTTTCCATATTGTCGCTATTATAAAAAATTTATTAGCCCCTTGACCGCTGTTCGAAGTCTCTGACTTCGAACCAGTATGCCTGTAGTCTGTGACTACACCGATTTGCTATGAATGACGCAGCCATCAATCTACCTTTCAGCATTCACGCAAAACAACTTATGCGCTGTAGTTGAAAACTACAGGCATATTCGTTCGAAGTCAGAGACTTCGAACAGCGGTCATCGGTTTAACTAAAAAAACTATCCCTACAAAAAAGCCTCCCCAAAACCGGAGAGGCTGTTAAATATGCAATTCAAAAAAATCCGAAATCGAAAATCCGAATTCCGAAATAACTAAGAAACCATTTGTTTCCTGATAATGTTCAGGGCGCCGCCAGCTTTAAACCATTCTATTTGCTGCGCATTATAGGTATGGTTAACCGGGAAGCTTTCTACCGTACCATCTTTATGGTTCAATACTACGGTTAGCTGTTTGCCGGGGGCAAATTCGGTTAAGCCTGTGATATCGATGCTGTCGTCTTCCTGTATTTTATCGTAATCGTTGCTATCGGCAAAAGTGATGCCGAGCATACCTTGTTTTTTAAGGTTGGTTTCGTGAATACGGGCAAACGATTTTACCAAAATGGCACGTACACCCAGGTGACGCGGCTCCATAGCGGCATGTTCGCGCGACGAACCTTCACCATAGTTCTCGTCGCCCACTACGATTGAGCCTATGCCATGCGCTTTATAATCGCGTTGGGTGGCTGGCACCGGACCGTATTCGCCGGTAAGTTCATTCTTAACGCTATCGGCAGTGTTATTAAAATAATTGATAGCACCAATCAGCATATTGTTGCTGATATTATCCAAATGTCCACGGAATTTCAACCACGGACCAGCCATTGAAATATGGTCGGTAGTACATTTGCCTTTGGCTTTTATCAGCAGTTTAAGACCTTTTATGTCAACACCTTCCCATGCGGCAAAAGGATCAAGCAATTGCAAACGGGCCGATTTCGGGTCAACCTTCACCTCAACAGTGCTGCCGTCTTCGGCAGGAGCCTGGTAACCGGCATCTTCAACGGCGTAGCCTTTAATCGGCATTTCAATGCCCATTGGCTCGTCTAATTTCACCTGCTCGCCCAGTTCGTTGGTCAACGTATCGGTAAGCGGGTTGAAAGTTAAGCTGCCCGCGATAGCGAAAGCTGTAACAATTTCGGGCGAAGCCACAAAAGCGTGCGTATTTGGGTTACCATCCTGGCGTTTGGCAAAGTTGCGGTTAAACGAAGTAATGATAGAGTTTTTGCGGGTAGGGTCGCTGGTGTGACGTGCCCATTGGCCGATACATGGCCCGCAAGCGTTGGCAAGCACCACGCCGCCCATGCTTTCGAAAGTACCTAAATAACCATCGCGTTCAACGGTGTAACGTACCAGTTCGGAGCCTGGGGTAATGGTAAACTCAGCTTTTGTTTTTAAATGTTTGTCGATAGCCTGTTTGGCGATAGAAGCCGAACGGGTAATATCCTCATAAGATGAATTGGTACATGAACCAATTAAACCAACTTCCAGCTCAGCTGGCCAATTGTTTTCTTTTACTGCTGTGGCGAATTTAGAAATAGGCCAGGCCAAATCCGGCGTAAACGGACCGTTTACGTGTGGCTCCAGTTCGTCGAGGTTTATTTCGATAACCTGATCGAAATATAATTCGGGGTTTGCGTAAACTTCATCGTCACCAGTTAAATGTTCTTTAACGGCATTTGCCAGTTCGGCAATATCGGCACGTTTGGTACCGCTTAGGTAAGTGGCTATTTTTTCATCGTAACCAAAAACAGAGGTAGTTGCGCCAATTTCGGCACCCATATTACAGATGGTACCTTTACCAGTTGCCGAAAGTGAACGGGCACCTTCGCCAAAATATTCAACGATAGCACCGGTACCGCCTTTTACGGTTAATATACCCGCAACACGCAGGATAACATCTTTTGCCGATGTCCAGCCGGATAATTTTCCGGTTAATTTAACACCAATGAGTTTCGGAAATTTAAGCTCCCAGGGTAAACCAGCCATTACGTCGCAAGCATCAGCGCCGCCAACACCAATAGCGATCATACCCAAACCGCCCGCGTTAGGGGTGTGCGAATCGGTACCGATCATCATACCGCCTGGAAACGCGTAGTTTTCTAAAACCACCTGGTGGATAATACCGGCACCCGGTTTCCAGAAACCCAGTCCGTATTTATCCGAAACAGAGGCCAGGAAATCATAAACTTCTTTATTTACATCTTTGGCAGTGCTTAAATCTTCGGTAGCACCAATTTTTGCCTGTATTAAGTGATCGCAATGCACGGTTGAAGGCACGGCCACCTGTGGCCTGCCAGCTTGCATAAACTGCAATAAAGCCATTTGGGCTGTTGCATCTTGCATAGCCACGCGATCGGGTGCAAAGTCAACATAGTCTACTCCGCGACCAAATGCTGTTTGGGCATCACCTTCGGAAAGGTGAGCGTATAATATTTTTTCGGTTAATGTAAGGTGTTTACCAGTTGCTTTACGGGCTGCATCCACGCGGGTACTGTAGCGGTCGTAAACTTTTTTGATCATATCTAAATCAAAAGCCATCTTGTTGATTTTTAGTTGAAAAGTAAGAAATTCCGTGAAAAAAAACCTGTTAAAGGCCTTTGCGGCGAATTTACAAAAATTACCAGTAAATGGTAGGGTTGAATTTAACAAATATTATCTTGCAAACATATCGGAGAATTTAACCACAGAGGCCACTAAGAAGGCACAAAGTAAAATGAGAGAATATGTGAGCGAGTAATGGATTCCCTATATTTAAAAAGAAAAAATATCCGCAGCTTAACGAATACCCCTTTGAGTACTCTGTGCATTCTTCGTGCCCTCTGTGGTAAAAATAATGAATAAACAAATTTTAGAAATTCTAAATTTTATTAAGAAATTTGATTGAATTAGCGAACAATATGATTGACAACGCAGACTATAGCCAGGTAATGGGCAAAATAGATAGCCTTATGGCGAAGGGAAGCGACAAAGTCTCCGAAGAGGAATTGGCAGAAATCCGTTCACTGGCACAAAAGGCACAGGCTTACGAACAAACCAAATATGTAATTGATGCAGCATTCATTTTGGGGATGTCTAAGAAAAAGGGAGCATAACGTAAAATACAAACGCGTTCGTATCCTACATATACCTTAATCCCATTCGTTGTGTAAATCGTTTAATTGCCTGTTGATTTCGTCAATAGGTTGTTTGGACATTAAACCCTCTAATTTTTTGATACGGTCAATTGCTTCTTTTTGTCGATCCTCTTCAATGCTGTGCAATCGTATCACATTTAACGATTCCAAATCTTTTAACAAATTCAGTGCTTTATCATCAAGTATATCTAACGTTACCGTTCTCATGCTTTTTTATTGAAGTATAAATTTACGGTTAAAAACACTGATAAGCAAACTCACTTTTAGCTAAAAGTCTATTCCTTAACAAAATGCTATTCCAGCGATTTAAACACATACCCTTCCTTACTCCACCGCTCCATAGCCCAGGACAGTACGTATTTAAGGCGGTCGAAAGCTTTTAAACTGTCGTGAAAAACAACAATATCACCATTGCCTGTGTTTTCTAAAACGTTGTCGAGACAATCTTCGGGCCGCAAGCCAATATCAAAATCGCCGGATAATATCGACCACATAATTATTTTTAGTTCTGGCTTTGCTTGCTGCAATAGCTTTATTTGGGCTCTTTTTATTCTCCCGTATGGTGGCCGGAAAAGGTTAGTATGCAGTAAATCGTCGGCCTTTAAAAAGTTATCCAGGTATGTTTTATCTTCGGTTTTCCACCCTTTGAGGTGATTGAAGGTATGGTTGCCTATCGCATGACCTTCATTTACTATCTGTGCAAAAATGTCGGGGTGTTTGCCTACATTGTCGCCAATGCAAAAAAAGGTTGCTTTTGCATCATATTGTTTTAAAATATTTAAAACAAACGGTGTAACAATGGGTATAGGGCCGTCGTCAAACGTGAGGTAAATATACCGGGAATCATTATCTATATGCCAAATAAGCTTTGGGTAAAGTTTCTTAAGCAAAAAAGGTGTTTTAACCAGGTACATATTATCAGGAGATTTTAAATTTATGGGTTCGTAGTTAATGGTTATTAGTTCGGGGCAATGGACTTAGCTATTAATATTCTAATTTTAAAGCATTATTAAATATTTACAAGACACTTTTCACTATTAAAACTATCAATGAACAAATATAACCTTATGACACAACCAATATTGATATTAAAACAGTTTAAAACGTTAAGTATCTTATTTTTTACTGCTTTAAGCTTTACGGTAAACGCTCAGCAGGTAATTAGCTTACAGCAAGCTATTGACCTTACAATTAAAAACAATCTCACCATAAAACAGGCTCAGTTAACCGAAGCATTGGCAACAGAAGACTATAAGCAAGGCAAATATAATTTGTTACCCAGTTTGAGTGCCAACCCAAATGCAGGTTTCAACTTCGGCCGAAATCCGGTTGCTGGTCAGTACACATATGTAAATCAATCAACGTTTTCAGTTAATGGTTCGGCAGCTTTACAAGTAAATCTATACCAGGGTGGGCAGTTACGCAATCAAATACTAGAAAACAAATTATTGCTCGAGGTTGATAAAACCGCCACCTCTAAAGTAAAAAACGACTTGCTTTTAAATGTAGTAACCGACTACCTCACTATTTTACAAGACCAGGATTTGGTTATTGCCGCGAATCAACAAATTACACTCGCAAATATTACGTTAGACCGCACGCAAAAAAACTTTGACGCCGGCAATCAAACGAGAGCAGACCTCGCGCAGGCACAGGCGCAGCTTTCAACCGCTGAGTTAAATTTAACCAATGCACAAAACCAGGCCGATCTGGCTATTCTAATATTGAAACAGTACATGGAAATAGACCCTGCCACAGCTATTACTGTTGAGAAACCCGACATTAGCAAGCTAACAGATATACCAACAATATACGATGCATCGGAGGTTATTAAAACCTCTTTAAATGTAAACCCCGATATAAAGCTGGCCGAATTACAGCAGCAAAGTTATGCCCAGCTAATTAAAATTGCGAAAGGTAATTATTATCCGGTTTTGGCGCTGTTTGGCAATCTTCAGTCAAGCTATTCGAACGCCGTTAAAACGAGGGTTATTGGGCAAACACCTTTTGCTTACGCGCCAATCGGGTTGGTACAAAATACATCAACCGTTGTTACAACTTTAGTGCCGGTTCAACAGCCTATCTATTCACCAAACTACCCGTTTCTTAACCAATTTAGCGATAACTTTAATCAAGCAATCGGTTTAAGTTTACAGATACCTATTTTTAACCGTTTTACTGCCCGCACCTCTGTTCGGAAAGCCAAATTAAATTACGAGTATGCCGAGCTTACCACGCAGCTTGCTAAAAACACATTGAGCAAAGCTATTATCCAGGCAGTGCTCGATCTTCAGGCTGCTGCAAAAAGTTATCAGTCGTCATTAGAGACATTCAACTCAAACAAAGAAGCTCTAAATGTTACCAGGCAGCGGTTTGATGCGGGTTTGGTTAATACACTCGATTATAATACAGCGCTTACCAATTATAACAAATCGCAAAATGATATGATTGAGGCCAGATACCAGATGATATTCAGAAGTAAAGTAATTGATTATTATGAGGGTAACCCGATAACGCTTTAATTACATAAGTCTGGAAAGACCGAAAGTCGGAAAGACCGAAAGCAATATAAATAAGATAAGAAAGTAAAAAACACATAAATCCGAAATCGAAAATCCGAGTTCCGAAACAATAAAAATCATGGGAAAAACTACTAAATATATCCTTATCACCTTGGCCGCATTGGTGGTTTTGATTGTCGTACTAAAAGTAACCGGGGTTATCGGCAAACCCAAATTAACGCAGGTAGCCACCGAAAAAACCACGCTGCGCGACATCAATGAAACGGTATCGGCCAGCGGCAAAATAAAACCGCATGTGGAGGTGAAAATAAGCCCCGAAGTTTCGGGTGAGGTGGTTGAATTGCCTATTAAAGAAGGCGATGTGGTTAAAAAAGGCGAACTGCTGTGTAAAATACGCCCGGATATTTTAAAATCGGAACTCGACAGGGCCGTAGCTTCCTACAATACACAAAAAGCGAGTATCGGGAACTCAAACCAAATGTTAAAACAATCGCAGGCAACTTTTGATAACCAGGCGTCGATATACAAACGCGATAAAGCACTATACGAAAACAAAGTATTAACAACTGCCGAATTTGAAGCCGCGAAAGCAAGTTACGACGGAGCTGCTGCTGCACTCGAGGCTGCCAAGCAAAATGTAATTGGTTCAACTTATGGCTTGGCGCAATCTCAGGCTTCGGTAAAAGAAGCCAATGACAATTTAATAAAAACAACTATCTACTCACCTGTCGACGGGGTGGTTTCCAAATTATCTATCCAAAAAGGTGAACGCGTACTGGGAACACAACAGTTTGCCGGTACCGAAATCATGACCATATCGGACTTAAGCCAGTTAGATGTAAACGTGGACGTGAATGAAAACGACATCAACCGCATCAAATTAGGCGATTCGTCGAAAATTGTGGTAGATGCTTTTTTAGGTAAAGAATTTTCCGGCATCGTCTCAGAAATCGGGAGCTCGGCCAACGTGGTTGGTACCAATGCCGATCAGGTGACTAATTTTACTGTTAAAGTGAGGATAAGTCCTCAATCGTATGCAAAACTATTGATTAAAACGGCTGCCAACCCCTCTCCTTTCCGACCAGGTTTAACCGCGACTGTTGATATAAATACCAGCCACGCAAAAGGATTATCGGTACCCATCCAATCGGTAACCACCCGCGAAGAGAAAAAGGCGCCAGCAAATCCTCAAAAAACTGACGACGACAGCAAACCACAAATCGCTGCCCCTGTCAAAGAATATGTATTTGTATATAAGGCAGGTAAAGTAAAGCAAGTGCTGGTTACAACCGGTATACAGGACGATACTTACATCGAGGTAATTTCGGGGCTTAAACGTGGCGATGAGGTGGTGTCGGCACCATTTTCTACCATTTCAAAAGACTTAACCGACAATATGCAGGTAGAAAAAGTTGATAAGAGTAAATTATTTGCACCTGCTGGGAATTAGTCATTGGTTCATTAACTCACTGGTTGATTAGTTCATTTGTGCATGGCGTACGTTTTTGGTGTCATTTACCCAAATTGATTCAGCCGTGTTACCCCCAACGGCAGACCAATGAACTAATGAACCAGTAAACAAACTCACAATATTTCTTTAAATTTGTCCTGTCAATTAAACCTGGCAGGACATTTTCATTATTGATGAATAAAAAAAATAACAAAATTACCGTTGTTGGCGGTGGCAGCTGGGCTACGGCCAATATTAAAATGCTTTGTGATAATAACACCGAAAAGGAAATTTTTTGGTGGATGCGCGATAAAACAGCGGTTGAACATATCCATAAATTCAAGCATAATCCAAATTATCTGAGCTCAGTTGAAATTAATGTGCCTGCGCAAAACATTTCTACCGATTTAAAAAGTTTGGTTAGCAATTCAGATTTTATTTTGCTGAACGTGCCTGCCGCATTTTTAAAAGATGCGCTATCAAGTTTAACACCAGCAGACCTCAAAGGAAAAAACATTGTATCGGCCATAAAAGGTATTGTTCCCGACGAAAACCAAATTATTGGTGAATTTTTAAACCGCCACTATGGAATCCCGTTCGAAAAGTTTTTGGTGATAAGCGGGCCATGCCACGCCGAAGAAGTGGCGCTCGAAAAACTGTCGTATTTAACCATCGCTTCCCGCGATACAAGCCTGGCAGCAGAGTTTGCCGGCATGTTAAATAACCGCTATATAAAAACTATTGTGTCCGACGATATATACGGCACCGAATATGGTGCTGTTTTGAAAAACATCTATGCCATAGCTGCCGGTATTTGCCACGCTGTTGGATATGGCGACAATTTCCAGGCGGTTTTAATATCAAACGCTATCCGCGAGCTGGAACGCTTTGTCGACGCTGTACACCCCATAAACCGCGATATAAAAGAATCGGCCTATCTGGGCGATCTGATGGTGACCGCTTACTCCCAGTTTAGCCGCAACCGCACCTTTGGTAATATGATTGGCAAAGGATACACGGTAAAATCGGCCCAGTTAGAAATGAATATGATAGCCGAAGGCTATTATGCAGTAAATTGCCTACACCAGGTAAATAAACAGTACAATGTTTATATGCCTATATGTAACGCGGTTTATGCTATTTTATACCTAAAACGCAGCCCTGCCCTCGAAATGAAGCATTTGGCCGAACTTTTGAGCTAACTGTTATTGTAAAAACATTAAATTATTTTATAAAGGCTATATTTTTCGATATAGCCTTGTTTTTTTTGAATTTGGTTGTTATACGTGGACTATCTTGCAAATAGTGATTGTTTTTTGATGAAGAATTCGCAAAAAAAACTACTAAAAATGAAATAATTGTAAAAATGATATAAATTACAACATTTTGGCGCAATAATTTTAATAATATATCAAAATAATCGCATTTTTAATAATAAAGTATGTAAATTACAGCTACAAAAAAAATAAATAGGAAAATTTCTGGAAAAAATCACATCAATAGACAACATTCAGTAAAAAAACTATCAGTATTTATAAATATGACATAATTTAAAACGAATTTATCATGGTTACCATTAAAAAATTCCCAATAGTATGTATGCATTTTGCAGGTGCAAGTATGTTATTAACAATGGCATGTTCCAATCCGGTTAAAAACAAAATAAAAGGCGACTGGCATTCAAAAGATGGAGTTACCCAGCTTAAAATTACTGAAAAGGAATTTTCTCTTGAAGATGGTGACGCTATTCCAGAAGATTATTTCGTAAAAGACGATACCATATTTACCTCATTTCAAGGTAACGAACCCTTAACAAGCTTTGTTGTTGAAAAACTTGATGATCATTATATGAAGTTAATGGGCCCCGATTCGGTGGCTGTTGAATTTAACCGTTAAAACATTGTTTTCAATCCCGATATAAACGATCTTCAGTTTTTTCCGTTTCAAGATTACAGCCTTTTAAGGCTTTATATCGGTTTTTTTCCATATCGTTACAAAACACCCACCTCAAATATTTCCTTTTAGTTAATAATTAATATGTTGTTTTAAACTTAACATAAAACACATATTAATGTTAATAAATTCGCAAAGAAACAATCCAGCGCTTAACAGTATTGCAATGTTGTTTTTTGTGAAAATAAAATGAAAATCAATCTGTTTAAATCTTTACCCTCGTTTAAATCAAGACTACTTCTATGTTTTTTGTCTTTTTTACTGATAATAGTAACATGGGTGGCATCGTACGAAATAATCGACAGCAAGAAAACTGAACTCCGTAATTTTTCTACAGACCTTACTGCCGTTCAAACACAATCGCTCGAAAGTGTAAGCTCTCTGAATAAATTTATGTTGTCTGGCTTTCACGATTCTTCATTCTATAAAAAAGGTTATCAAAAGGACATCGACAACTTTCTTTCCGTTCAGCAAAATATTTCCGATAAACTGGTGGAACTTAAGAAAGTGGTAACAGATAATCACATTTCTATCAACAACCAATTAAACAGCCTGATCGGCATAAGTAAATCAACTATTAAATCGGGGCGTAAACTGAGGCAGCTTTACTACAAAAAAGGATATTATTATTACGGTGCCGAAGGTAATATGCGCACACATGCTCACTGGCTCGAAGATTCGGGAAAGGTTGCCAGGATTAAACTTTTGCAACTACGAAAGAACGAGAAAGATTACATTATGCGTGGCAAAGAAAAAGATGCAAAAGAATATTATGGCACAATAGATTCTTTGCTGAAGTTAAAGGTAATTGACGCGCATTCCCGGCAAGAGTTATCAAAGTATAGAGATGCTTTTTCGGATTTTGTATATTACTCCGAAACACTTGGTATCTATAACGATACAGGGGTGGTTACTGGCACGCAAAGTGAAATTACTAAATTTAATAATTTGTTTGTTGGTACCTACGCGATTGCCAATCAGGAGGTAATTAATTTACAAAATGGGTTCAACGCGTTAATCATTATACTGTCGATAATTATACTCGCGATTGTTATTATCATGAGCATCTTTCTCTCGAAGTATTTTACCAGCGATATACAGGAGCTCAACCGACGCTTAGAAATTTTTATTAATTCTGATTTTCGGGACGATCAAACACTAGAGCCCGAAAATGGCGCGAAGCCGCATAGCCTGGAAATTCAAAAACTGTTTAGTGATTTCAACCTGTTAAAAACCACCCTGCATAACTATATCAGTAATCTAAATCAGCAAACTACTGAATTACAAACATTAAATGAAGAACTACAGGCCCAGTCGGAAGAACTAAATAGTATAAATGAAGAACTACACGACCAAAGAGAACAGGAAAGCATTGCAAAAGAAGAAGCAGTAAAAGCAAACCAGGCAAAAAGTATATTTCTGGCTACTATGAGCCATGAAATCCGCACACCGATGAACGGTGTTTTGGGGATGACTTCGTTACTCTCCGAAACTCCGTTAAATGAGGAACAAGCCGATTACGTGGAAACCATTAAAACTAGTGGCGAAAACTTGCTCACCGTTATAAATGATGTGCTCGATTTTTCAAAAATCGAATCAGGAAAACTGGAGCTTGACTATCATACATTTAACCTCCGCAATTGTATAGAGGAAGTGATGGATTTGTTTGCTGTAAAGATTGCTCAATTGAATATTGACTTGAACTATCACATCGATCAGGACATACCCGATCAAATAGTAGCCGACAGTATGAGACTGAAACAGATATTAATTAATTTGTTAGGCAATGCAACCAAATTCACGCACTTCGGGGAGGTTTATTTAGGTGTGAGCCTCGTAAATATTGACTCTTTGGGCACTTGCGAACTTGCCTTTGAAATAAGGGATACCGGTATCGGAATTGCAAAAGAAAAATTATCAAGCCTCTTTAAAGCATTTACCCAGGTAGATTCATCAACAACACGCAGATATGGTGGCACAGGTTTAGGTCTGGCCATTTCACAGCGTTTGGTACACCTGATGCACGGAAAAATATATGCCGAAAGCAAATTAAATGAGGGAACAACCTTTAATTTCACTATTCAAACAAAAGTGAGCAAAGAGGTTTTCAATTCACCGGTAAACTACAACATCACGGAGCTTGGAAAGAAGAAAATCTTAGTAATAGACGACAACGCGACGAACCGGAAAATTCTAAAAATACAGCTTGAAAACTGGAAACTGGTACCTGTTGTGGTTTCATCGGGAAAAGAAGCGATCGAAGTATTTGGTAACCACAAATTTGATGCTGTAATATGTGATATGCAAATGCCTGAAATGGACGGCGTAGAGGTTACTAAGTATATAAAGAGCGTGTCGAAAACGCTGCCCGTTATCTTACTTACTTCAATAGGAGATGAAACAAGGAACAAATATCCCGACTTATTCAGCTTTGTTTTAACAAAGCCCGCCAAGCAACATCAGCTCTGTAAAGTTTTAGAAACCGTGCTAACTGACTCGAGTACCCAACCTGTTACAAAAACGTTATCAACACTACTGGACAGCGGCTTCGCCGAAAAATTTCCATTACGCATACTTATCGCGGAGGATAACCCTATCAACCAAAAACTTATTGTTAGAATCCTGAACAAAATTGGCTACGAACCTGAGTTGGCGCAAAACGGTTTAGAAGTAATGGCAATGCTCGAAAATAATCGTTATGATTTAATTTTGATGGATGTTCAAATGCCCGAAATGGATGGATTGGAAGCGACAAGATCCATTCGCAAGAACAATGCAGATCAACCGGTTATCATAGCCATGACGGCCAACGCCATGAAAGAAGACAAAGATGACTGCCTTGCTGCCGGTATGGACGACTATTTATCCAAACCAGTAAAAATAGAGTCGCTATTAGAAGTTCTATCCCGGATAGATAGTTACGTGAGCTAGCCCAAACGGGTTTTATTTTTCCTCGAAAACGGTTTAAAGACTTGCCGGGAAAACAAACATTATACTACCGGATCAATATCTTGCTTCCGAAACCATGAAGCAAAAAAACCCTCAATTCTATAAAAGAATGAGGGTTTTGAACTCAACTAAACTAAAAACCGCACTCTATAAAAAGTGCTATAAACTATCTTTTAGAACCTGCGACGGCGTTCGCCACGGTCTTCTTTACGTTTACCTGAAAAATCGCGGAATCCACCAGCTGCGCCGGTTCTTTCACGATTGTATCCACCTTCGCGTCTTTCGCCACCACCGCTTCTTTCACGGTTATAGCCACCTTCGCGGCGGGGAGAACTGCTTCCGCGACTATCGCTGGTGCCTTCGCCAGATAATTCTATCCTTACGGGACGACCTTTGAAATCAGCATCCTTAAAGCCTGCTGTAACTTTTTCTACGTCGGCGTTTGGTACTTCAAAAAACGAGTACACACCTTTTACGTCGATCTTTCCTACGGTACGACCGCTAATTTTGGTTTGGTTGCAAATATAGCCCAGCAAATCGCCACGGTTAAATTCGTCTACAGAACCTAAATTGATAAACAAACGGGTGTATTCAGATTTTCCACCATTTCCTCCACGATCAGCAGAACGATCATCATTTCTTTCAAAACGACGGCCTTCTTCTAACTGCGCGTTCAAATCAGGTGCATTTTTGTAATAATCTAAAAAGCGGTTAAATTCGATAGATGCAAAGCGTTTTATAAATTCTTCTTTGCTCATATCTTTAAACTCTTCCATGATGCGTGGAATGTACTGGTCGATTTGTGTTTCGTTAACCTGTACATTATGCACTTTATGCACGATAGAGAATAATTGTTTTTCGCAAACATCGAAACCTGTAGGAATCTCAGCTTTAACAAAACGCTTGCCTAAGCCGCGTTCTATCTGCCGAATTTTACCTAATTCCTTAGCGTTGATAATCGAAATAGAAACACCTGTTTTACCGGCACGGGCTGTACGACCGCTACGGTGGGTGTAATTTTCGACCTCATCAGGTAATGAATAATTAATAACGTGTGTTACGTCGTTAACGTCGATACCACGAGCAGCTACGTCGGTTGCAATTAATAATTGCAGGTTACGGTCGCGGTAACGTTTCATTACCTTATCGCGTTGTTGTTGCGATAAATCGCCGTGCAGCGAATCGGCATTGTAGCCATCTTTAATTAAAGATTCAGCAATTTCCTGGGTCTCAATTTTAGTACGGCAAAATACAATACCGAAAATATCAGGGTTAAAATCAACGATACGTTTAAAAGCAGCGTATTTGTCACGGGCACGAACGATATAATATTCGTGTTCAATGTTAACATTCCCGGTGTTTTTTTCGCCCATGGTAAGTTCAAACGGATCTTTCATGTATTTTTTCGCGATCCGGCGAACCTCAGTAGGCATAGTGGCCGAGAATAGCCAGGTTTTTTTCTCTTCGGGTGTTGTTGATAAGATACTGTCAATGTCTTCCTGAAAGCCCATATTGAGCATTTCATCGGCTTCATCCAATACCACAAACTTAACCTTCGAAAAATCTATCGCCTTACGGTTAATAATATCAAGCATACGGCCTGGGGTAGCAACAACAATCTGCACGCCGCGTTTTATTTGGCGTAACTGATCGGAGATGCTTGCACCACCATAAACGGCCACAACTTGTACGTTGCCCATTTTTTTGGCGTAATTCTTAATGTCGTTCGTAATTTGCAAACAGAGTTCGCGTGTTGGACACAGTATAAGTGCCTGCGGATAATTTTCTTCGAAATCCAGTAGCTCTAATAATGGCAGGCCAAAGGCAGCAGTTTTACCGGTCCCGGTTTGGGCTAATCCGACAAAATCGTTGCTGCCTGTTAACAAAACCGGAATTGACTGTTCCTGGATTGGCGTAGGGTTTTCGAACCCTAACTCAGAGATGGCATTAACAATATCATGACGGATTCCCAGTTGAATAAATGGGTTCATGAATTAAAATAACGAATTTGGCAACATCGCCAAATCGGGCGCAAAGATAGCGTTTATAATTTACATTTCCAACAATGATACGGAAATAAAAACCACAATGGATAATTAAGGTTGTTTTGGCGTCAAATCGGAAGTAATATAGATAAAAAAGCCTCTTGTTTTTAGGTTGTTTATAACATTATGAGCACTTTACGTATCTGCCGCATTGCGACTGGAAAGATAGTGGGTGTGGTTAATTCGCGATTATCACCCCTCCTTTTTAGTTTAAATAACGGTGATATTCATCACATAAGTATGATTTACCGGCGTACTTTGTGCCCTCCCTGCATCTTTATATTAAAAATTATTGGATTTAATTCGACGATAACAGATATGAAAGCATCTGTTTTTTTGTTAAATTTGAATATATTTATTTCATCGTGGATATTCAGGCTAAAAAATTGGATTCCTCATACAATGAAAACGTTTTTGTAAAGCTGCTTTATTATTTAAAAATTTGATACGATTATTAATACGGTAAAATTATTATGGTTACAGTACATCCGCAATACATTAAAGACACCAACAGTAACGAATCGTTTGTTATACTTCCAGTGAGGGAGTTTGACGCCATTATGGAAGGATTAGAGGACCTGGAAGATGTTAGGCTTTATGATGAAGCAATGGCGAACGATACTGGCGAACGCAAGTCGTTTTCTGATTATTTAAAAATCAGAAAAAACCAAAATGCCTAATTATACCGCTGTCTTATCTAAAAAAGCCCAAAAGCAATTAGATAAACTTTCCGACAACATTGCTGAACCTATATTTGAAGCAATTACAGCTCTGGAAAAAAAATCCACGTCCGCAAGGTTACAAAAAATTAAAGGATAGAGTTGGTTACAGAGTTAGGGTTGGGGATTATCGCATTATCTATAACATTTTTGATAACCAACTTATTGTTGAGATTATCACATTGGAACATAGAAAAGATATTTACTGGCAAACCTAAAAAGAGATTTCATTATGGATATTCAGGCTGAAAAATTGAATTTAATAAAGTGGCTGACAGAAGTTAACGAGCCATCTGTAATTGAGCGTTTTATCGCTCTAAAAAAGGAACAAACGGTAGACTGGTGGGACGACATAAGTAATGATGAGAAGGCTGAAATAGAAGAGGGGTTAGCTCAAGCAGACAGGGGCGAAGTTTTTTCGCATGAGGAGGTGATGCAAAAATATCAACAATGGCGTTCAAAATAATTTGGACGAAACAAGCCATTAAAGGCTACGACAACATTATCAGCTATTTGAAAGAAAACTGGTCGGAAAAAGAAGTTTCGAATTTTGTCAAGGAAAGTGACAGATTTTTCGAAACTCTTATAGTTCATCCTGAAATTCTGCAAAGAACCCTAAAGCATAAAAATGTTTATCGAGGCCCTATTAACAGACTTACAATGATAACTTATAGGGTGAAGCCGATTAAAAAACAGATCGAAATAATAAACATTAGAGGATCAAGGCAAAAGCCGCTAAAACAATACCCACCACGTTAATCCGCGACACCATTGAAATCATCTGAAAATCTAAAAAAATCCGACTAATCGTGGTTCAGACAGTTTACCTCAACCTATCAGCCGACTTCACGAGTTTTTCGTCCCGTTGTATGGCCTTTATAGCGAAAATCATAAGCAGCAAACTTATGGTTGAAAGAAACAGCCCAATCCCCCAGTTGTGGGTATCTATTTGAATGCTGCCCATTACGCCTTTTGCCACCTGCGACATCCAAAAACTATGACCAACGATCACAAAAATGACGCTATAACATAAGGCTATTTGTTGTTTACGGTTCTTATACAAAAAGATAACGATCATCGGCAATAAGCCAACAATCGCGGTAGCGGCGGTTAATCCCACAAAAAACTCGGTATGGGTGCGCACGCCGTTTACATACTCATAAATACCAGTAACCATAAGTGTAACCGGCTTATCATTAATTGTAACGTCGTGTACGAGCGGGAACAGGAAAAGGGCATAAAGCGTAAGGCCTGCAAGTAACAGGTATATAGTTTGTATACGTTGTAGCATGATTTTCTATTGTAAAATTATTTGTAATAAAAGGTAATCTTTAACAGTGAGCAAAAGCTATTCAAGCATTTACTAACTATTCATTTCACAAAGATAAAATTGTTTCACTCAAAATCGGGGGAGCAATTTAAAAACTATACTCAAATGATAAATCTATGATTGTCGAGACCATTTAAATATCAAATATTGCTTTAATCAACTGCCAAAAATTGAATATATTAGTGCTCTAAATTAATCACATGGAAATAATACCATTAGTCATAATTTTAGCTTACGCTTATATGGGCTATAAACTAAACAAAAACGTTATCCTTTGGGGTTTGATGGGATTAGGTATATTACTTGGACCAATGCTCTTAGTTGGATTAATGTTGGCACTTTCCCCTATTCCTGGTTTTGGATTAAGCGTTTGGCCGTTGGCTTCCATAATTGGACCTTTAGCCAGCGTAATTATTATAAGTGTTATAGCGTACAAAAACAATGCAGTCTTCAAAAAAGGCATACAATCGTAATAAACCAATTCCAATCAGCCCCCTAAAATCGCAAATCCTAATTCTATAATCGTTAAGCAAAGCATACCTTTGCGCTGTGGCTGCAAAACAACGTTATTTTATTGCACTTTCCTATGATGGCACTAATTACCATGGCTGGCAAATACAGCCGAATGCCATAACCGTTCAGGAAGTTTTAAATAAATGTTTGTCGGTTATTTTACGTGAGCCGATTGAAACCACAGGCTGCGGTCGAACAGATACAGGAGTACATGCAAGACAGTTTTTTGCGCATTTCGACGTGGGAGGGGAGTCCATAGACCATAGTCCATCGACCATCCGCAGTATAAATGCTATCCTACCAAAAGATATTGCCATAAAAAACATTTTTCCAGTACCCGCGGAAGCTCATGCCCGTTTTGACGCCACTTTACGTACCTACGAATACCATATTCACTTTAATAAAGATCCTTTTAAAAATGGGTATTCCTGGGAAATTCGCGACAAGCCAGATATTGGTTTAATGAATAAGGCGGCTCAAATAATAATGGAATATACTGATTTTAGCTGCTTCAGTAAATCGAACACACAGGTTAAAACCAATATTTGTAAAATAATAAAAGCAACCTGGGTCGAAACAGAAACCGGGATATTTTTCGAAATATCTGCCGACCGTTTTTTACGTAATATGGTCCGGGCTATAGTGGGCACTCTCCTGATGGTCGGCAAACAAGAAATCGGACCCGACATGGTCAGGGGGATAATCGAAAGCAAAAATCGCAGCAAAGCGGGCACATCGGTACCCGCTTGTGGGTTGTATTTAACAGAAGTAAGATACCCCCTGGCACCTTACCCCCTAACCCCCTAAAGGGGGAATAAAAAATCAAATCGGATTTAAATTCGCGAATTATACAATACATTTGGATCATCAGTGAGTAACGACAAAAATAGCACATCAAAAGCACCCCCTTCGGGGGGCGGGGGGGGCGTTACAGGCAAAGCGCTTGATTGGAAACTGCTTGCGCGTATAATGCATTACGTTAAGCCTTATAATACTACTTTTGTTATATCGGCATTTTTAACTGTTTTTTTGGCGGCCTCGGCGCTGGTGCAACCAATCCTGATGCAAAAAACGCTGGATGATTATATTTTAAAAGATAACTATCCTGGCCTGGTTTTCATGGTTGAATTAATGACGGCCCAAATCTTCATTCAAACCATTGCACAATATTTTCAAACCTATTTAACCAACTCTCTGGGGCAATCGGTTATACGTGATCTGCGGATCGATATATTTAATCATATGACCAATTTGCGCCTTAAGTATTTCGACCGCACGCCTATCGGGATGCTAATTACCCGTACGGTATCTGATCTGGAAACAATCGCTGATATTTTTTCGGAAGGTTTAATATCTATCATGGGCGACATGCTGTTATTGCTGGCCGTGATTGGCTATATGCTGTTTAGGGACTGGAAACTGGCCCTGATAACGCTTACCCCTATGCCATTTCTTTTGCTGTCGACTTATGTATTTAAGGAAGCCATAAAATCTTCTTTTCAGGAAGTACGTACACAAGTCGCCCAACTCAATACATTTTTGGCCGAGCATATTTCGGGGATTTCTATAATTCAATTTTTTTCGAGGGAAGACCAGGAGATGCGTAAATTTAAGGTGGTTAATAAAAAATACCGGGATGCCAATATTCGCTCTAACTGGTATTATTCGATTTTCTTTCCAGTGGTCGAAATTTTGTTTGCGATTTGTATGGCCCTACTGGTTTGGTACGGCTGCAAACGAATTTTAACCGACGGACAATTAGATAGTATTTCGACTTCCCCGCACGGGATAACCCCGGGAGTTATTTTAGAATTTATTCTTTGTTTGAATTTACTTTTCCGGCCGATACGCCAACTGGCGGATAAATTTAACACCCTGCAAATGGGCATGGTAGGTGCCGACAGGATATTCAGGGTATTGGATACCAACGAAGTTGCCATAAACACTGGCCATTTAAAACCTGCTACCCTATTGGGCGAAATAAAGTTTAACCATGTTTGGTTTGCTTATAACGATGAGACCTGGGTATTGAAAGA
>Ga0364867_10155_pt1 | contig 38794 bp, 31 predicted proteins | sample ExccelAu500001D4_3_FD_206915 | JGI IMG/M metagenome (GOLD analysis project Ga0364867, IMG submission 206915) | Enriched cells from Trout Bog Lake Hypolimnion, Wisconsin, USA - BchlTB.Aug13.5000.01.D4 | ecosystem: Environmental > Aquatic > Freshwater > Lake > Hypolimnion/Profundal zone | place... | reverse complement strand
GCGTTCTGACCTTTGGCCAGCATTGGGTTTCCCAGGGTTTAGGCTGGACAACAGCACAGAGAGGTGTTATGAATGTTTTTGCCACCAGCGCAACCGTTGCCTGGGCTGCAGGTTATGACGGATCGGGCGGCGGTGCAGCCTGCCAGGATGTTGCTGTTACCACCAACGGCGGTACAACCTGGACTCCCCACGTAGTCTCAGGCGCCACAGGCCTCAGCGTATCCATGATCACGGCCGTTGACGAAAATACTGCATGGGCTGCCATGTACAAAACTTCAAGCGGCACCCAGGGTGTTTATAAGACAACCGACGGCGGAGTCACCTGGGCAAGACAGGGATCATCGAGTATGTATACCAGCTCCACCTCATTCCCCGATTGCATCTACTTTTGGGATGCCAACAACGGATGCGCAATCGGAGACCCGGTAAGCAATAAGTTCGAGATTTACACAACCAGCGACGGCGGAACAACCTGGACCCAGGTTGACCCCACCACACTTCCGGCCATCACAACCGGCGAAGCAGGATGGACTGTTGACTGCGGTGTACAGGGTAATAATATCTGGTTCGGCACAAACAAAGGTCACATCTATCGTTCTACCGATAAGGGTCTTACATGGACCGCAGTTACAATTCCCAACATGCCTGGCAAAAATACCTGGCCTGCATTCAAGGATGGCAACAATGGTTTCTGCATGAAATTTTACAGCACAACCGATACTCTCAATCTCCTGGCCAAGTCAACCGATGGTGGTGTTACTTATACCGCAGCAACATATGGAGGCCAGTTGTTTAACAATGAGCTGGGCTTCATTCCCGGTACCACCAGCACCTGGATGGCCGATGGCGTTGATGCCACAAACCAGCCTAACAGGGTCGGCGTTGTTTATTCCTTTGATGACGGCGCTAATTTCAATGCCGTTGATCCTGACCTCCAGGGCACCCAGGTTACAACCCAGTGCATTGTAAACGATTCAGTTATGTATGCTGGTTCGTTCAGTTCGGGAACAACCGACGGGATTTATGTAAACACTTCACCTGTTGTTGTTTCGGCCCCCAACTTTACTTCAAACACACAGGCAGTTGCAAAGGGAGGCACCGTTTTGTTCACGAACACTTCAACCGGTAATGCCACATCACCATGTTCCTATCTCTGGACATTCCAGGGCGGCACCCCGGGAACCTCAACTTCAAAGAACCCTTCAGCCATTACCTATAACACTTCGGGGACTTTTAATGTGACCCTTAAGTTAACCAACGCCTTCGGTTCGACTGTCTCCAACCTGAAGTCCGGTTATATTTATGTTGGTGGTGTTGGAGTAGATGAGCTCTCACAGGGCGGCATTAAGATTTACCCCAACCCTATCAAGGATGTTCTTAATGTAGAATCTGCTTCAGGCATCCAGATGGTACAGATCTTCAACATTACTGGCCAGATGGTCATCAGCAGGCAGGTTGACAGCAAAACCATCACCCTGAACACCTCCTCACTGAAATCAGGCGTTTATATGCTGAAAGTCACGACCGACAGCGGTTCGTTCGACAGGAAAGTCGTTGTTCAGTAAAACTATTTTCGAACCGGGATCACCGGTAAAAAAAGCTGCCCGTTTCGGGCAGCTTTTTTTTTTTGCAAAATCACATCCTTTCCGGGCTGTCAATGCCAAGCAATTTAAGGGATTGCCTGATCACCGAAGCGGTGAATAACGACAGCATTAGTCTGAGCTGCCTCAGCAATGGATTTTCCTCTTTCAGAACCGGGATCTCCTGGTAAAACTGGTTATAGGTTTTGGCAAGTTCATACACATAATTTGCAACAATGGCAGGGTTCAGTTCATCAGCTGCCTGCCGGATGACCTGGGGAAAGGCCATCAGCAGTTTAATACTCTCTTTTTCGGAAGGCAGCAGGGTGGTTTTTCCCGGCAAAGATCCGCTGAAAGACATTATACCAAGGCCTTCTGCTTTCGCGATAAGGGAATTGATCCTGGCACAGGTGTATTGGATGAAGGGACCTGTATTGCCGTTGAAGTCAATAGACTCTTTGGGATCGAATAGCATGTTCTTTTTCGGGTCAACCTTTAAAATAAAATATTTCAATGCTCCGAGTCCTATCATTTCGAACAGTTTCCTTGCTTCTTTTTCCGGGAAGTCAGAAGCTTTGCCAAGCTCCATGGTCATTTCGGCAGCTGCTGAATACATTTCTGCCATCAAATCATCCGCATCGACCACAGTACCTTCCCTTGACTTCATTTTACCTTCGGGAAGCTCCACCATGCCATATGATAAATGGAATATCCTGGAAGCATAGGGTTTATTCATTTTGGCCAGGGTCTTTTTCAGGACATCAAAATGGTAATTCTGTTCATTGCCCACCACATAGATCATCTGCGAAGGGTGATATTCGTCAAACCTTAGCTGGGCAGTTCCAAGGTCCTGGGTCATATACACCGAAGTGCCGTCGGAACGGAGCAGGAGCTTTTCATCGAGCCCTTCGGAAGTCAGATCGATCCATACGCTTCCGTCATCACGCGTTTCCAGAGATCCGTTTTCAACACCTTCCATCACCAGGTCCTTGCCAAGGAGATAGGTTTTACTCTCATAATAAATATGGTCGAAGTCAACCCCAAGTCTTTTATAGGTTTCGTTAAAACCCTGGTAAGCCCAGCCGTTCATCTTCTTCCAGAGGTAAACGGTCTCATGGTGGTGAGCCTCCCATTTTCTAAGGATGTCACGGGCCTCAAGAATGAGAGGAGCCTGCCGCGCTGCTTCATCCTCGGTAAGACCTTTTTCCATCAGTTCCCTGATCTCCTCTTTATATTTCTTTTCAAACAGGACGTAATATTTTCCAATCAGCTTATCCCCTTTCATTCCGCTTGATTCAGGGGTTTCCCCTTCTCCCCACTTATCATAGGCAAGCATGGATTTGCAAATGTGGATACCACGGTCGTTAACCAGGTTCACTTTCACCACAGGATAGCCGTTTGCTTTCAGGATCTGTGAGAGTGACCAGCCAAGGAGATTATTCCTGATATGCCCGAGGTGAAGTGGTTTATTGGTATTTGGTGAGCTGTACTCAAGCACAACTTTTTCGTCCCTTGCTTCGGGTGAGAAGCCGAATTCTGCCTTGTCAAAGTTGGCAGCCAGGAAATTCACCCAGTAGTCATCCGCCAAAATAAGATTTAGAAAACCCTTTATTACCTTACAGGAGCTTATCTCGGGAAGTTCCTTCATCAGCGCTTCACCGAGTTCGCCTGCGGTTTGTTCAGGGCCTTTACGTGAAAGCTTCAGTAATGGAAATACAACCAGTGTAAAATCTCCTTCTATCTCTTTTTTCGTCCTTTCGAGCGTAAGTTTTGACAGGTCAAATTCCTGTCCGTATAACTTGCGGATGGCTTTGCCTGCGGCTTCAAGGAGGCGTTTTTCGAACATCAGTTTTAATATCTTGTGCAAAAGTAGGCAATTTTAGCTATTGTTAATTTGCCGACAATGAGTAACTTTGCAAAAAACGCGGGAAAACTTAACACATATTATATGTCAAAGAAAAATGTAATTATTATCGGCGCGGCCGGAAGAGATTTTCACAATTTCAATACGTATTACCGTGATAATGCGGATTTCAATGTTGTAGCCTTTACTGCAGCCCAGATCCCCGATATTGCAGGGAGAAAATACCCAGCTGCACTGGCCGGAAAACTCTATCCAAAAGGGATCCCCATCTTTGTCGAGGCCGAATTACCTGAACTTATCAAAAAATTCAAGGTCGACATCTGTAATTTCGCATACAGCGACGTGCCATATGCGAGGGTGATGAATGTAAGTGCTCTTGTAAATGCCTCAGGAGCAAACTTCCTGCTTCTCGGCCCCGGGGACACCATGGTCAAGAGCACGAAGCCGGTTATTGCAGTATGCGCAACCCGCACGGGTTGCGGCAAGAGCCAGACTTCGCGCAGAGTCATCGAGATCCTTATGGAAAAGGGTCTGAAGGTTGTCGCAGTGCGCCATCCCATGCCTTACGGTGACCTGGTTGCCCAGAAGGTTCAGCGTTTTGCAACTGTAAAAGACCTTGCAAAGCATAAATGTACCATCGAGGAGATGGAGGAATACGAACCGCATGTTGTCCGCGGTAACGTGATCTATGCAGGTGTTGATTATGAAGCCATTTTAAGAGCTGCTGAGAAAGACCCCAAGGGTTGCGATGTGATCCTCTGGGACGGAGGGAATAACGATTTTCCGTTTTACAAACCCGACCTGATGATCACTGTTGCAGATCCTCACCGCCCCGGCGCTGAAGTCAGTTATTATCCCGGTGAAGTGAATGTTCGTATTTCCGATGTGGTCGTTATCAACAAGATCGATTCAGCTTATCCCGAACATATCACCACCGTGCGTAACAACATCCGGAAACTGAATCCCAAAGCAATCGTTGTTGACGGAGCTTCACCCATCCGTGTTGACAATCCCGAGATCATCCGCGGAAAGAAGGTTCTTGTGATCGAAGACGGCCCCACTTTGACCCATGGCGAGATGAAACTTGGTGCCGGTATTGTTGCAGCTCAGAAGTACGGAGCTGCCGAGTTGGTTGACCCCAGACCTTATGCTGTTGGCAAGCTTGCCGAAACCTTCAGGATCTACCCGAACATCGGTATACTGCTCCCGGCAATGGGTTACGGAGACCAGCAGGTAAAAGACCTGGAAGCTACAATCAACAAGGTGGAGTGCGATTCCGTGATCATTGCAACACCGATTGACCTTAACCGCATTATAAAGATCAAGAAGCCAAATACGAGGGTATATTATGACCTGCAGGAGATCGGCCAACCTGATTTGGCTGGAATCCTGAATGATTTTCTTAAGAAAAATAAAATCAAATAATATGAAAATCCCGGTTCTGCCGGGATTTTTTTTTGCGATCTTTGTTCAAGCTTTAATTTCAATATCATGAAGAATAAAAGTTTGGTATCCATTAATGATTTCACCAGGGAAGAGCACATCAGGATTCTTGATCTGGCAGGGAATTTTGAAAGACGCCCCAGGCAAAAGATCCTGGAGGATTATGTAGTAGCGACCTTGTTTTTTGAGCCATCCACAAGAACCCGTCTCAGTTTCGAGAGTGCAGCCACAAGGCTTGGCGCCAGGGTGATAGGGTTTTCGGAACCGGGGAGTTCCAGCGTTCAGAAAGGCGAGTCCCTGAGGGATACTATCAGGACAGTCAGTAATTATGCAGATATTATTGTAATGCGCCATCCCAGGGAAGGCAGCGCCAGGTTTGCCAGCGAGGTCAGCAAAGTTCCCGTGATCAATGCCGGCGACGGCGCCAACCAGCATCCCACCCAGACCCTGCTCGACCTTTATTCGATAAGGAAAACCCAGGGCACTCTCGACAACCTGAACGTGGCATTTGTAGGAGACCTGAAATACGGAAGAACAGTGCACTCGCTTACAATGGCTTTGTGCAATTACAACACTACATTCCACCTGGTCTCCCCTGCCGAGCTGAAGCTGCCAAGTTCGGTGAAGATGCATATCAAGGAACGACAGCTTGGCTACCATCAATACACCGAAATGAGCGAGGTCATTCCGAAGGTCGACATACTTTACATGACCAGGATACAGAAGGAAAGGTTCCAGGATCCGATGGAGTACGAAAAGGTCAAGAATTCATATATCCTCAGGAACTCCATGCTCGACAATTCCAGGTCGAATCTGAGGATCATGCACCCCCTGCCGAGGGTTAACGAGATAACATACGATGTGGATGATAATCCGAAAGCTTATTACTTCACTCAGGCCCTGAACGGTGTTTTTGTAAGGCAGGCCTTACTGGCAGCTATTCTCGGTGTTGTGGGATAAACCGGGGAAACAAATCAGGGGCAGACAGGGTGCCGGAGCACTTTACAGGCTGAGGGAATTCAATGGAGAAAAAAATCAGGAATCATGGAAAAAACAGATCAAAGGAAAGAATTAAAAGTATCGGCTATTGAAAACGGTACGGTTATCGATCATATACCAGTTCAAAGCGTTTACCAGGTATTGAGGATTCTTAACCTGGTGGAATACAACGACCAGCTTCTCATCGGCACCAGCCTCGAGAGCCGGAAAATGGGAAAGAAAGGCATCATCAAGGTGAGCAATAAGTTCTTCAAGAGTGATGAGATCAACAAGATCGCCCTGGTTGCACCTTCAGCCACCCTGATCCTGATCAAGAATTTCGAAGTGAGCGAGAAGAAGACTGTCGAAATCCCTTCGAAGGTCGAAAAGATCGTCAAATGCTTTAACCCCAACTGTATCACCAATGCAGAGGAGATCACCACCAGCTTTGATGTGGTCAACAAGGATGAATTAAAGCTCCGATGCCACTATTGCGAAAAAATTACAGCAAAAGACAACATGACATTCAAATAAGCGTTATGGCGTTATGAAGCAGGTACTTGTATTTTTAACTTGTATTATCTTGCTCGTTCAGGGCCAGGCGCAGGATACGAATTTGCTTCCGCAGGCGGCTCCTTCCGATACATCGGCCCGGCAGAAGTCACAGGCTCTTTCGCGCTACCAGCTGAAGAAACCGGTTTTCCATGTGACTGCAGGTTTGGAATTTTCCACTACATCAGGTTACGGATCGGGCTTCACTCAATATGTGGTCCCTACAGTAAGCTATCCTCTCGGGAAGAAGTTCATGATCAGCGGCGGCATTGCCATAGCCAATACGAATTATTTCAATGCCAAACCTTTTTACCCTGGCGAAAACTTCCAGCCTTATAACGGGAATTACACCAGCCTTACGATCTTTGCCAGCGGCACGTATTTTGTGAACGACCGTCTGACCATCAGCGGGTCGCTTTATAAAGAAATACCTGTTGCCGGAAAGCCATTGCCTTATTCACCCTATAATCCTATTTCGGGCCAGGGTTCGCAGGGTGTAAATATGAACGTGCAGTACAAGATTGGTCAGCATATGTTCATCCAGGCAGGTTTCGGGATACACCAGGGCAGGGATCCTTACAGCACCAATCCATTTTCACCTTACCATACGGGAGCGCCCGGCAGTATGAATATGATGGGACTGCCTCAGAGCACGTATAATTTGTTCGGGGGGTATTAGGCGATGAGTGATGAGTGATGAGCGATGAGCATATAAGATAAGCCATGTACATTCTTCTCAGGCTCCCTTGAAATGGTCAGCTATATACTTTAACGCTTCACTTACTGCCAGGGCTGCGGTGCCGGGTCCAACGCGTATGAAAAATTCCTCGGGGAATCCCGGTTGCCTCAGGAATACTGGCCTTCCCGAACGACTGCATTTGACAATGCATACGGTTTTTCCCTCTGCAGGTTCCAGCACGGTGTGGATGCAAGGGCTAACGTCGGTTCCGAAAGAAGTCCTGATGAGAGTCCACAAATGAAGCAGAAATTTATCTGCATTAGTAAATTTGTCGCTTTCTATCCCCTCAATGCTTCCATCATCCCTTACGCCGATGAGCAGCAGTCCGCCATTTGAATTCAGGAAAGCAGAAATGCTTTTGAGGCAGGCTCTTTCAACCGCCTGGTTGGTTTTACCCGCCCTGAGGTCCCAGCGCAATGTCGATTTGAATTCCAGGTCGTTGCCTTCACCCTTGCTGATAAGATAATTCAGGCCTTCTTTCCCGGTATTGCTGTAGCAGGAAAGAAATCCAACGGCATCCCTCACGTTATCAATCACAGCCAAGGCTGTTTCACGAAAGCTCTGAACCGTGAACCGTTTACAGTTTACCGCGAATGGTGATCCCGGCCCGGCTCCTGCATCACGAAGGTGGATCGCAGGCAGCCCGTTAACATATTCCATTCCTGTGATATAGTTGCCAGCAATCAGCAAAGGAAGCACCACCGCTGAATTATGTGTGAACGACAGAAGGTTGACCACTGCTTTTTTATGCGCCGGAAGGCTTATGTATGATTGTAAAAGGAATTCCCTCCATTCAGGGGTTTCCTTTCCTGCAAATAATGTTTCTTTCATATCGAGGGTAAAGTGGGCAAATGCCTCAAGCAGGCTGTTCATGCCAAAAACCATCATATTCAGAAGAACCGGTTCATTCTCGAGCAGGGCCTGGAACCCGGGTGCGTTGCTGATCACGGAAGCCTTGAGGCTGCCTTCCCTCAGTTTCAGGATGGGGTCAGTTGAAGCTATCTCATTGAAATGCTCAAGAAAAGGATCTTTTTCCTTATCTAGAAAATCGGCGATAACCGATAAAAAAGAGTAAACAGAAAACTCCTCGTCCGAAATGGAATTCCTGAAGCAGGCCTCCATCATAAGCTGCTTCAACACCCTCTGGTTCCTGCTCCTGATCTCATTCCCGGCGGGCGAAAGCAGTTGTTTGTTCTGGTAAAACAGGGTGAAATCCTTGTCCATCATTGCGAGGTCAAGCAATCCGGGTTCCACGGGTGAGATCTTCATTTAAAATACTTTAGTATTGATCAGTATCCAAAGCTATGAAAGTTTTTCCAGTGCCGCTATTCTGAACTGACAATCTAACCCGGCCCAGGTTTGAATATATTTTTTCACATCGAATTTCCTGAGGCATCCCTTTAAATTCATGTACCTGATCATGCCGAACACCGGTCTTTCGCCCCAGGGACGGTCATGCACCCCTCCTATCGACCACGCTATTCCTGAATACCCGTTCGGGTCCCTGCCGTCAAGCTCGTACGTATCGTTAAGATAAATGGCAATTGCCATAGCTTCCTCCGGCGACGGGGTCCATTCGAGTATTTTCTTCGCCCAGTACATCCTCATAAAGCCATGCATTTTACCTGAAACCATCATTTCTTTCTGGGCAGCATTCCACAAACTATCATGTGTTTCAGCTTCCTCAAACTGCCGTGCTTCATAAAGATACGGCCTGGCATCATCCCTGTGTTTATTGAGAGTGGTTCTGGCCCAGGAATGGAAGCCATCAAAAGAATCATATTGCGGGTTATACAGGCAGAAATTATCGGCCAGTTCCCTTCTCACGATGAGTTCTTCCAGAAAAGCTGCTTTGCTTTCGGCCGGGGCCGGCGAATTGCTTACTTCAATAGCCAGTCTTTGCGCTGAGAGCTGGCCGAAATGCAGGTATGGTGAAAGGCCCGACTGTCCTGTTTGGTTAGGGTCGTTCCTGAGCGTATATTGATACAGGCCGTGATCTGCAAACTCCCTTATGGCTTCGGAAGCTGCATCTTCACCCGCTGAGATCCATGAGGTATCCTGCCCCCGGGCAGGGTGCAGTGAAACCGACGCGTACTCATCCGCAGTCATTATCATTGAGAGTGTTACAGGGGGTGCTTTGAACGGGTGAGGCAAGATTGCAGGGATCCCGGTCATGAATGCAGGGAGGACTTTTGAGATTTTCCTTCTCAGTGTGAAAGCGCTGAATTCAGCTTTGTCCGAGATATGGCGGGCCGGGATAATATTATGCGCATCCACTTCATGAAATGCAATGCCGATTTGTGCTGTGATCGCGGTTTTCCAGGAAGCCGTGATTCGCAGAGGGTTGAAATCGGTCACCAGCAAGCCTGCCTTTGTTTGCTTCACTATCTCAGGAATCACTGTATGTGGATGTCCCTTTACCGCTATCCATGCGATGTTCAGGGATGCAAGGTTTGCAGGCATCCCGGCCAGGGAACTGAGCATAAAGCGGTACTGGACCTCTGTCGCATCCAGGTAGCCGGGCACGAGGCAGAACAATACGTAAAGGGGTTTGCGTATGGCAATGGCCTGTTCCTGCGCATAAACCAGGGCCCAATTGTCGCGGAGCCTCTGGTCGCGCTGCATCCAGTAAATTACCGGACCTTCCTTCGCAGGGAGGTCGTTATAAAAGTGAATGCGGTTCTTGTCAACCATTGTTCTAAAGATACAAAAGCGATGAAGAGAAAGCAAATCTTTTCACAATAAAACACTTTTCCATCAATATTGTACTGTTTAAGAAAGTACAAGCCTGTCCGAATCAACGATTTATTCCAGGGTTTTATCCTTTTCATATTAAACGGTGATAGATGTGTGAATTGTATAAACTTTTCACGTAATTGGGTAACACGGTGCCTTGTTTCCAAATATTTCTTTATATGTTGCTAATTCTGTATGTCAGGGTAAATCATATTTACCGGTCAGTCGTTAACCTTGGATATTGGAAAGGTCTTAACTCTTTTTCCAAAGGGCATTTATCGCTTTCAAACCAGGCGCTGTTTCAACTGGTATGTTAAAACGCCCGTTTGCCGGAGAATGATGAAACCGTCGCAGATATTGGCTGCGGGTTCGGAAATATGGCCATCTTTTGTGTTAATGAATTTAACTGCCCTGATGTTATCGGCATAAATATCTCGCAATACCAGATTGAACAATCGATAGAAAAAGTTACACAGATGAACCTGCAACACCGCATCGTAATAAAAAACATGTCGGCTACAGATCTTCAATTTGCCGACAATTCAATTGACAAAATGATAAGTACTTTAGCAGCCTTTCATTTTGATTCAAGGGTTGATTTCTTCAGGGAAGCAGGCTTTGAGATTATCGATGCCATGAACATCACTTCATATGTCAGGCCTTAATTCCGGAGGTGGGCATTTTCACATCCTGTCAATCTTGTTATGAACCGCAAAAGCGTTTGGAGTACTGTTGCTGTAATTGATGCCCACCTGGGTTTGCAAACCGGAAGATAACTTCATCCCATAGACACTGTCACATCTGTAATGTTGAAAGACAGCCCTGGACGCAAACAGGCGTTGATGCCTATCAAAATATTCTCAGCAGAGTTAATGGTGACGATGAATTCTATCTGCCCGAATTAGCCAGAGCAAGAATCCAGGCAACCATAAGCATTGAGTCCTCCAATGGGGTAAAGCATCATTTTTTAGTAAAAGAATTACCCTCATTTATTCAGAGGATATCGACTCTCGTATATCAAACAGCAATCTCAGCACCTCCAAAATAAGATTAACCAATTTACCTGAGGGGGAATCACAATTGCAGGAATTTTATGTAAATTGATGCCGAAATAAATTATTCTTTAATCTGTTGAATCATGAAGTTCACTGCAAAAGAGATTTCCGGCCTGGTTAACGGGATTGTTGAAGGCAATCAGGAAATAACCATTAACAAAGTTTCAAGAATCGAAGAAGGCGTTGCCGGCTCCATCTCATTTCTGTCAAATCCCCTGTATACCCAATATATCTATACAACGGATGCTTCCATCGTAATAGTTAACAAATCATTCATCCCCGAAGCTCCCGTTAAATGCACGCTCATCAGGGTTGATAGCGCCGAAGTAGCCTTTGCTAAATTACTTGAGCTGTATAACCAGATAAAGGACAACAAAAGCGGTATCTCGAAACAATGCTTTATTGCCGGTTCGGCCCGCCTGGGGGAGAATCTGTATGTAGGTGAATTTGCCTACATCGGGGAGGACGTTCAGATTGGGAACAACGTAAAGATCCATCCGCAGGTTTATATCGGCGATAATACATCGATTGGCGAGAATACGGTTCTCTATCCCGGTGTTAAAATCTATTCCGATAATATAATCGGGAAAAACTGCATTTTTCATGCCGGTGTGGTCATAGGAAGCGATGGTTTCAGGTTCGCTCCTGAAAATGCCGGAAATAAAAAGATACCGCAAATCGGGAATGTTGTCATAGAAGATGATGTGGAAATGGGGGCCAATTGTACCATAGACCGTGCGACCCTGGGATCAACGATCATACGAAAGGGTGTGAAATTTGACAACCTGATCCATATAGCCCACAATTGTGAAATCGGTGAGAACACTTATATTGCAGCCACGACTGCGATTGCCGGCTCGACCAAACTGGGCAAGAACTGTATGATAAGCGGGAATGTTTCAATGGCCCCGCATCTCACAATTGCCGATAATACTTCAATGGGTGGGGCAACCGGCGTGTCGAAAAGTATCACAACCCCGGGGCTCAGCTATCTTGGCTCCCCTGCTATGGAAGTCTCAAAATTCAGAAAATCGATAGTCTATTTTCGCAATTTCCCGAAAATTGTTGAACGGTTAGAGAAGCTGGAAAAGGAACGAAAACAGGGAACTTCCGATTGTAAGGAATAAACTATAAAAGTTGACTCCGGGTTTTGAAGGCAGCCTGTATTTACCCGGCTATCCGGAATTATCTTTGTTCCGGAATTATCTTTGTTCCGGCATTATCTCTGTTCAGGAATTATCTCTGTTCAGGGATTGTGATAATGAATTCTGTATATTCTCCTTCCTTCGACTGCACCTCAAGTTTGCCCTTGTGTACCTGTGTAACGATATCGTAACTCATTGAAAGCCCTAGCCCTGTTCCTTTTCCCGTTGGTTTGGTCGTAAAGAAAGGGTTGAAGATCTTGTCTATCACATGTTGGGGAATACCTGTACCGTTATCACGGATACGGATCTCTATTTTATCCCCGATCTTACGCGTGCTGGTTACAACTTCAGGAGTAAATCCCGGAATTCCAGTCTTTGCTTTTTCATCAACCGCATAGCAGGAGTTGTTAACGATATTTAGTATCACCCTGCTTAATTCCTGAGGAATGATACTTGCTTTCCCAACATTAGGGTCCAGATTGGTTTTAAGCGCTGTATTAAAACTTTTATCTTTTGCACGCATTCCATGATAAGCAAGGTTCATATATTCGGTTACCAGATTGTTTATTTCAACATTCTCGTACTCTCCTGATTTGCCGCGCGAATGTTGCAGCATTCCCTTCACTATGCTTGCAGCCCTTTTGCCATGATCATGGATCTTTTCAGCATTTCCCCTGATCATCTCCACAACCTCATCCATATCCTTGATGCGATTGCCGGGGATTTTATCCCTGATCTCATCGATATATCCTTTAAGCTCATTTGCAAGATCGGCCGAAAGCGTGGAAAAGTTATTTACAAAATTCAAAGGATTCTGGATCTCATGGGCAATACCGGCGGTAAGCTCACCGAGCGAAGCCAGTTTCTGCGACTGAACAAGCTGGTCCTGAGTATCTTTCAGATTATTTAATGTGGACTGCAGATCTTCAAGAATCCTGGTTTTAATAAAAGCTGATATGATATGCTCCTTGGAATTTTTCACGAAACTCAGGTCTTCATGCTCAAAAGCGTTATCCCTGGTCATATTTTCAAGGATGAGGAAGGCCTCGACCTTCTGATCGACTTTGATAACCAGGATAAGCATAGACCGGGGGATTTCATAATCAGCCAGATCGGGCATGTCATCGTTGAGAGTGGTGAAATTCTTCTTTACAAAGATATCCTCGAAGACTTCCTCCGCATCTTTCAGATATCGTTTCTCAGCCACCTGTAAAGTCATCTGCACATTTTGAAGTTGTTTTACATCCCAGCCGAAACTTGCCCTGAACCTGAACAAACCAGATTCCTTGTCGAGGATCAGGGCTGTTGACTTTTCCACAGCCTTGATCATCTTTGTTTTTTCAAGCAGTGATTGCAAAAGGTTGGAAAAATTTATTTCAGAATTTATTGCTTTTACAACCGTATTGATCTTTTCAAGTTCATCATTTTTGCCCTCCAGTTCCTCCGATTGCTTCTGAATTTCTTCCTTTTGCTGTACAACTTCAGCAGTGCGTTCTGCAATCTTTTGCTCCAGAGCTTTCTTTTCACTGAGCAGTTGCCTGTTCCTGTATATTACGATCAGGTAAATCAGGCCGGAGGCCATAAGTATGTATATAAGAAAGGCCCACCATTTAAAATACCATGGCGACAGAATTTTGAACGAAAACACAGCCTCTTTACTGATGTGATTAAAGACATTCTTTGCCCTGACATGAAAAATAAATTTACCCCTTGGAAGGTTGGTATATTCCTTATGGGATTGGATTGTCCAGTCGGACCAGGTCTCTTCAAAACCTTCAAGTTTGCACTGAAACAGGATTTCGCCACGGGTTGAGCAGTAGGGAACCGAAAACTCGAAATGCAAACTATTGTCATCGCTTTTAAAGATATATTTTGTTGTATTTTTATCAGGTTTTACACCAGCAGCAGAAGAATCAAAAGTATAAACATCAGGGAGAGCAGGGTCCCCGGATTTCGTCCCAGTGAGTGGTAAATATTCAAAACCGGGATTTCCACCGAAGACCAGTGAATCCCCATGAACAATGACTTCGCGTATCTGCGCCGGGGGTATCTCTGTATTGGATGTACTGACTCCCTGGTCATAACGAACCAGCCGGTCGGGACTACCAAACCAGGTAATTCCGGAAGGTTCAGGATAGATGTCACAAATTACAGATGAAGCTATCGGGAGAAAAGGCGTTTGAACTTTAACGAACTCTTTTCCCTTTTTCTGATAATACCTTATCTGTGTTTCATCTCCCATAGCAGCCCAGATCGTTCCATTGTTATCCATTGTAAAATGAGTAAACCAGGCATGGGTTTCGGAAGTATCGCCGAATGGGAAGTAATAGGGATCAAACCTCATTGTTTTTTCGTTATAGGTATAAAGCCCATGTCGAGTGGCAACCTTAATACTGCCATCAATGAGGTGTAGAGTGTTTCCTTTGCTTTCAGGCAACCCTGATAGTGTATCGAAAAACAAAAATTTGCCGTCCTTCTGATCATACCTGAATAACCCATGGGAAATGGAAGTCCCCCAAATCGTTCCTGAAGAATCACTAACAAGTGCGTCCACCTCATCAACAGGGCCGGGAATCCTGCTGAGATTCCACGTTGCACCCTGGTGCCTAAGCCTGAAGAGTCCTTCTGTTTGCCCGGTAAAAATAAAATCAGGATATTTTCCTGAAGCCGCAAGGCTTACCGAAAACCCTTCGGCAACAAGTCTTGCCGAAGCCCTGTTGATCATGAAAAGGCCCTGCGAAGTAGCAGCGAGGAGTTCTTTCCCTAGCGGAAGCAGTGACCAGCAGGCTGAGAATATCCCGGGAACAGCTTTAAACATGCCAGCATCCTCATCCAGATAATTCAATCCCTGAGAAGTTGAGACAAAAAGCCGACCTTCGAACCTGAGGATCTGGTTCACTGACCCGTTCAAACCTGAATGCTCATCAAAAACTGAAAATGCAGAGGGGATCTCTATTAATGAAATGCCATTGTTCAGAGCGGCCCAAAGCAAATGGTTTTTATCAGGAAAAAGATACTGAATATAATTATTGCCTAAGCCGGCATTATGGTCAATAACCTGCTTTACAGATCCATCCTGCAGTAAAATCAATATCCCTTCACGGGTCGTACCAACAGCAAATGTTCCGTCGGCCAGTTCTGTTGCACAAGTGATTATATTCTTCCTGAAAAATTCATCAGCTTTTGTTATAAAAGGAGAAATCCCTTTTTTACTCAGAGTGAACAAACCCTGTGCTCCTGTTGCAATCAATATTTCATCCTTACTGAAGTGAAGCATTGATTTGACCACTATTGCCCCTGAAAATCTTTCCCCGCCCGGGATGTCTTGTGGCAATCCGTTGGCAAACACTTTAAGGCCAAGATCTTTAAACTGAAGAAAAATCATGCCATCAGCAGAAAATGCCGAAATAATTGAATTTTTCGATACCCAGCTGCTTAATTTACCTTCATTCAGGCTGAAAACATTCTTCTCTGTTATGAAATAAACTGACTTGCTTATGCAAAATGTACCGATAACTTCAAGAAATGAAAAATTCTGTCTGGTATCCGCCGGAAGCAGGCTTTGAAAGAACATATTCCCTCTGGAATCAGCAGCAAGGTACCCGATTTCCCCCCTTGCGCCTACAAAGATCCTGCCGGCGGAATCCCGTGCAAGAGAGCTTACTTTTGTAATCAGGGATGTGGGGATCAGCCTCCATCGGATACCGTCAAATTGTAAAACCCCTGCAAAGTTTCCGAAATACATCAGCCCTTGGTTGTCCTGGGTTACTGAAAAATTCTGGGCATGCGCCTTATATTCAACAGCTGTAAAATTCCTTATAAAAGGATATCCCTGCCCGCATTTCGCGGAGGATTGTCCCCATGCCACAACAGGCAATAACAAGGTTAGAAAACTGAGAAGTATTTTAACCATGACTCTTCTGTTTCTCATGTTGATTCTTTAGAAGATTTAGAAATCGGTCCACCAGCTGGATATCTCCTGATATATATTCAAGCAAAACCTCATCGGGGATTTTATCAGTATCTGTTTCGTCCAGGCTCAGGGCAAGGTTGATCAGGTTCGCTTCATGAACCGGTGCAAATAAAGGCATGTTTTTCAGTCTTCTTATTTTATTGACCAATAGTTTTTCAGGTCTGAAGCTATCATCCTGTAATGCCTTTACAACCGAAGAAAATTTCAAAGCTTCCCAGCTCTCAAATTTGTTAACCAGCTCCGAAAAATAAGCGGGATTACGCCGGAACAGAATCCAGCCTGCCGTCTCTGAAAGCAAGGGATCGGGATGTATGAGCTGGGCTGCAAGCACTTCATCCTCGCTTTCCTGGTTAATTGCCTTTGGTGGTATGAGAAGATTAAGTGCACAACATTTGGTCCATCGGTTAATTCTTGAAAAATCCTTGTTGATGATATCGAGCAGGCGTTCGCCCATGTTTAACTTTTGCTGAGGGAACAGAAACCTGAACCGGTGAAGTCGTTCGTGTATGGAAACATCTTCGAAGAGGGGAAGGAAAAACTCCTTGATATCTTCCGAAATGGTCATATCACAGATCTCCAATGCATAAATCTTCGCTTTCAGGTCAGGGCTTTCTATATTTTCACGGATATGGCGTATGGTCTTCGGTTCATAAATAAGGGACAGTAGCAGGAAAATATTTTCCTTCTTTTCTTCCATTTCTTCCAGGAGTGCATTCTGAAGTTCGAAAGTTTCGACGGAACCGCCGATATCCACCATGGCTGCCATGATCCAGATAATAGTGTCAACTGTCTCCTCAATGGTTTGTCTTATGAATGGAATTTCTGATAAGGTAGCATGATATTCCAGGTTACTGAGTGAAAGAAGAACCCGGAACCTGACTTCCGGGTCGGGAAACGCGATTTTTGACCTTAAAATCTTTATTGCTTTCTCTCCTCCTATAGATTCATAAATCCTGATGATCCTTATCAGCGAATGCCTGTGCTCACCGATTTTTGCGAACTGGTGATCAACCTCGTTCAAAATAGGGTCACCCACCATTCTTATGGCCAGCGACGCAGCATAGCTGAATTCCTTTGAAGTCAGATTCTCAATAAGAACAGGCCATAGTTCGTAACGCCTGATCAATCCCGAAGATATAATGGCAGCTTTCTTTACAATCGGGTCCTGGTCCCTTAACAGGTTAATCAGTATTTTATAAGTATTGTAACGCCCCGAATAACCCAATAAGCGGGCTACTCTTTCCCTGGTATCAGGTTCAGATGATTTAGACAAATCTGCAAGAAAACCGAACGGCAGATTCTCAGCTTCCTTTAATTCCCTGGCTGTATGGACCAGAGCTTCATGCAAATCAATGCATGAGTTTTCACTGATCAGCTTTTCGATCCATCCCAAACAGGAAATGATCTGATCATCGACGATGCATTGGAGTATCTCTTTTTTAACTTCCAGTGAAGCTTCAGTGAAAATAAATCCGAGAGACTCTTCGATTGAAACGGGGGCCACCTTCTGATAAAGCTTATAAACCTTCCTGAATAAAATCACATCCGATGAACTTAAATACTGTATAATCAGTCTTATTTCGTCGTCGGTTCCGGCATGTTCTTCTTCACCTACCTCCGAAAGCTTTTTCTTAAGGAGATTACGGTATTCATTATACATCATAAAAGCAATCCATATCCAGGAGCCCAGGATCAGCAGGAAGAAATAGTTGAAATGCACCAGGTTAAAGATTGAAAAACTGGAAAGTATAAGTATGACAGCACCGGTTATAACTGTGCCCATTGCTTTGGGAATACCCTCGATCTGGTTCTGAAACACCAGGCGCTGTTCATTCGGAACAGGTTGGTACAATAGCTGAAAAGCGGGTTCATACATAGCTCCCCTTACTGCACGCTCGAATAAACGGGCAAATGCGATAAATGCGAAAAACAATCCAACCGTGCCATAAATTGTACCGAAGAATGCAGCAAGCAAAATACTGAAGGCAAGGATCAGAGGCAGCGACAGCAGGCTTGGTTTCAATCCGTATTTATTTAACAACCGTCCGGAGATAAGTTTGAAGATGAGCTCGACAATGGCTACAAATCCCAGGAAGATCCCGAAAAACCGGGCAATGGTCTCAGGATTGTTGGCGAATTCCCTTTTGGTTTGTGCCAGAAAAAGGAAATCAACAAACAAATACCCGAATATAGGAAGAAATGCCATTACTGAAATCAGCAGGAAATAGGATTGTTTGATCATTGACCAGTAATTCCAATCCGGTTTCTGCCCGGTCTCCCCCTTTGTTGGCTGTATTTCCAGGCTCCCCAGTTGTTCCCTGAAATGCCTCAGGATAATAATCACCAGTATGAGACAGATTAATAAGGCCGAGGATGAAAGGAACAGGAGATCCGGAGCTTTGAGGAAATGCAGGATAAGGGGTACTGAAAAGTAACCGATGATGATTGAAATGACTTCCCCAACACCAATCAAACCGAAGATCCGTTTGCCCTGCCTCATATTGAAAATCTTTCCTGCCAATCCCCAGAAGGTCACCAATGTGATATAAACCAGCACCCTTACCCAGGTAAACATGACAAATGCAAGCCAGGGTGTATCATATATCCAGACTCCCAGACTGATTGTAAGAACCGAGATGAAGACAAAAAATATTTTGATCAGAATCTGGTAGGAAACGCTTAGTTTGCGGTCTATCCGGGAAAGCAGCCACCAGGCGATGTAAACTACGATCCCTGATGCAATATAGGAGAATGAGATCATTCTCGACGGAAAATGTTTCAGGAAGATCGCATTGGATGCTGTGAAATAGAATGTAAGTGAAAGCCCGATAAAAAAGGAAAATGCCATCAGAAGGAATACAGGCCTGGCTTCCTCTCCGCGAATATTCAGAAGTTTCAGCAACCAATGATTCTGTCTCATTCCTTTGTCTTATATCAAGCAGTCATGATCGGGTAACAGGTACATCTCACAAGGATCATCGGAAACAGGTTTCATAAGTTTTTTACGAATTAGCTCCGGTATCCTGAATTCAAGATCAAAGTACCCAATCCGGCCGTTTTCTCCTTTATCTTTCTTTTTCAGGACTTCAAGCACCAGCTCTATACACAACCATCCTGAAACTGCAGGTATCTTTTCCTGAAGCGAAAGTATATTTTCAGGATAACTCCCGTTATTAAGGCAAATATTTACAGGAGGAGAAGTACCTACAAGAGGTCCCCCGTCGATGATCTCATTCACCTCGTGAATGACCATGCGTGAAGTTGATTTTCCTTTCTGCATAGTGCATTCAAAAGGCTTTGGTCCTGCTCCTATCTGTGCAGCCAGGTCGGAAGGATGAAAATTATACATCCCGTAAACCGGGTAATCATAAAGCTGCTTATTTATCTTTTGCCCGAAACAACACATGATTACCATTTCAGGGTCCCACTCCCTGAAAATGTTCAGGAAAAGATTATTTTTCACACCCCCCGTATAGCAGGGAAGACCTGATTCAATGGAAGTTTTGATAACCTTATCACGTAATTTTTCCATCTCGTTGGTTGTATACCTGCCCCATATCCTTTTTGCAACGGATATATGAGTATTGGAGTCAACCGGATCGTCGGTTGCCACTCCTGTAACATTGATCCGGCCGGGATATTTATGTTCATATTTCAGCAAGGATTGAAGAACAAGGTTCCCTGCATTCGTGCTGCCAAAAACAACAAGACGTAACCCATGGCCAGTACCAGCCTTAACTTTTGCCGGCATATATAATCCTCCCCACTGAAATTCCTTCTTTTCTATCTTTTCAAATTCAAACATATCTTCAGTCCCAGGGTGTGAATTTTAAAGAATCCGATGACAATCAGTAATTATAAGATACACAGATAAGAAAATGCCTGCCTTCCTGTAATATTTCCGTAGGGCTATTTACACCGTCGGCAGTCTTGGTTCCCGGATCGAAATAAGTTGTGTTCAGGATGTTGTTGCATACCAGTTGCAGGCTGAGTCCCGGCACCCATTTCTGGTTATTATAGCTTATGGCCCCATTCAGAATAGCAGTAGTGGGGAATGTATCAGTATTCAAAGGTACCGTCGTTCCACACCCAACCTGCCGGTCACCCACGAAATTCAGCCTAAGGTTTATATTGAGCTGATTGAAGAATGATTTGTTTGCACCGATGGTAAACTGGTTGCTTGAAATATCCCCGACCCTGTTATCCACTGCTCCCTGCTCGGAATAGATCTGGCGGGGATCACAAAAGGTATAATTAAAAAAGGCAGAAAACGTGGGGATCTGATAGGTTACAGTTGCCATAACCCCCGTGATCCTGAATTTCCCTATATTGGCATTCATGGTCTGTGTTGTGCTTCCTTCAACTGGCACCGTCCCTACAACATTGTTGATGTAGTCCTGGTAAACATCCACATCGGCATGAAAGTATTTATTCGGTCTGTAACCTGCACTGATCTCGATATTATCAATATTTTCGGTTTTAAGGTTCGGATTTGGAATGCGGTTCCCGGCAGTGGAGTATTTTGTCCAGTTTGAAACATTCATGATACCATGGGAATAAATGGCTTTAATGGTGAATTTACCCGGAGAGTAAACAAGGGCAACACGCGGACTCAAAGCGCTGCCAAACCCTCCGTCATCCCTCACACGGTTGAAGTCATAACGCAGCCCGAGGGTAGCTCTCAGGTTTTTCAGGATACTGTACGTCCCCTGTGAGTAAGCCCCCAGGTCCCAAACAGGGAATTGATTACCTCCCTGGGGCGAGGGATTTATCACAGCCGAATCCATGGGAGTACTCGACTGGCTCATCAGGTAGCCGCCCTGAAGGGAACTATACCTGACCTCCACACCTGAAACCAGGTCAAATTTAGAAACCGGTGTATAAATGACCTTGAACTCGGTACGAAGCTGGCTGGAGTTTTCATAGGCATATTGGGTAGTCCAGGTTGGCTGAACCAGGTTTACAAGGTCGGCCAGCTGTTTGTTCCCGCGTGCGTAATTTGATAAAGATACAAAGCGTGAATCCTGGGTCAGTATATGAAGCCTGTAAGTTGTGAGATTTGAGAAGAAAACTTTCTCGCTCAGCTGGTTTTCATATTTAGCAAAGAAATACGACAACTGGGGTACCCAGTTGAACCCGTTTTTGGAACCGGGAACATAAAGGTCGGTATATTGTGTGGTCGATCCCCTGCTGTATCTCCAGGTCTGGAACCCGAAACTGAAATTGCCTATCTTCAGCTTGGCGTTGATGAACCATTCTTTTGACTGGTTTGAAAACCCAACGGGATTGCCGTTCACGATCTGGTCATAGGCCGATTTATCCAGGTTTCTTGCTGTTGCAATTCCCAGGGGAGTTAATGTTAACTGGTTTGAATCGGCTGAAAGAGTGTAAAAGGGATTCTTAAAGGGAAGCTTATGGCTGACCAGGTATTGTTTGGCATTATTTGTAATGCCCAGTAATTTCTGGTAATTGACGGTATCATAGGCCCCTTTATCATAGTTGAAATACTTCTGGCTTGAAAGGTCAGCTTCATCAGAAAAAAACAACCTTCCAGTCACTGAAAAAGAAATATTCCGTTTATGCCCCGATACCGTCATATCAATGGTTTTAGTATTGTAGGTCCCGTATTTACCCTGAACACTAATGCCAATAGTGCGGTCAGGTTTCACTGCTTCAACGGGATTCCGGGTAATTACGTTGATCACACCCGCGAATGCATTTGGCCCGTACATTGTGGACGCTGGTCCGTAAATGATTTCCACGCGGTCGATATTCGACAGAGGATACTGCCGGTCGATATACGCCCAGTTGGTCCAGAGATCATTTTCCTCGATCCCGTCAATGAGAAGCAGGGTCTTTTCAGTATTGTTCTGACGAAATCCCCTCTGGTAAACATTCGCATATTCAGAACCATACCACATGGTAATATCGAAACCGGGGACATCTTTCAGAAGTTCCACAAGGTCGTTATACCCTCTTTCTTCGATTTCAGCCCGTGTCACAACCTGGATAGTTGCGGGGGCCTGATCGATATTTTCTGCTTTCTTGGATACCGATGTAACCAGTAAACCTCCTCCGCTTATCTTTATTTCATTAACCATGTTGTTGAAGGATGGAGGATCAAAAAGATTTACCTCATAATTTGGATTGATTTGCAGGAGGTAACGAACCTGAGCAGTAGCATTTTCAAGGGAGTCAACGGCAATATAGGTCATTGCCAGTAACCTGTGAGCCTGTATTTTCTGCTTCTCGTTAAATCCTTTACTCAGACAATCCCGGAGTTGCCTGATAACATCCTGGAATTTCCCGTTTCTATAATTTGTTGTAGCCATTTCCAGGGTAAGGTCGCTGCAATCCTGAGACTTTAATGGCATGAAGCCAAATAGGAAAAAAGAAAACAAAAGGAGCCTGAAACAATGCCGTGGAGTCAACAATATATTCATGTTCAGAGTTTTTTCCGGGAATGGTTATTCAATTTTAATATATATATTGTGGTTGCATGTGTTTAAATTCAGGGCAAATCCTGTATTGTTTTCTGAAAAGGAATATCTGAACCTGCATATTTATTCCACTCATCTGCAGTTAAGTTTCGCCTGAGCTTCTTTCTGAGTATCATAGCCATTTGGTCACAACTGCATGAGAAAAAACGGATGGTTTTATCTGCACTGCAGGAGACCAGTTTATTTCCGTCTTCAGTATACAAAAGACCATATACCCAAAGTTCATGCCTGCCTGCAGTTACAAATTTGCCATTGGATTCATCATTACTGCCGAATTTCACCATTCCGTCATAACCACCCGAAGCAAGCACTTTTCCGTCGGGGCTGTATGCAAGGCAGGTAATGCCGGTGGAATGACGGCCGATTAACAGCTCCGGGGTTTCATTCATTCCTGACGTATTCCATATGCGGATAGTTCCTTTTGAATCCCCTGCAGCCAGACTGCTCCCATCAGGACTGAAAACCAGGGAAATCAAGGGTTCTGCCGACCTAAAAATTATTGTTATATCAGATGCATGAAAGCCAGGGGGGCCTGAACCGGATTGCCCGTTAACATGAATTTTACAAGATCTCAGTTCACCGCTGCTGCAAGCATATGCCAGGGTTTGCCCTTTGGGGTTAAAAGCGATGGCATTAATTTTGGCCGGGACAGAATCTATCCTTGTTTTTCTGAATTCCTGCTGGTCCCTGTTCCACAGAAACAACTGTCCGTCTGCTCCTCCCGTAGCGAACCATGGTCCATTGGGGCATATCACGATGGTGCTGAGGACTGAGGAATGGGCTGCTATGATTTTTGGCAAATCTGCAAGTTTATCAGCCTGCCAGATATACAACCTGCCCTGGAATGAGCCGGCAAGGATAAATTTACTATCGGGCATTACAGCAACGGATCTGAAATTAACCTTTACCCCTTTCGGCAGGGAGGCGGAAACGGGAGGAGCCTTCATGTCGCCTGTTTTCCAGATGAGGATTTTTCCGTCATCTCCTGCCGAAACAAGCGTTTTACTATCGGGGAATAATGAGATGGCACGAACAGCATCCTGATGCGATCTCACAACCACAGGGTCATCCGAAACAAGAGACAATGCAGAAAAAATATCCGGCTCATTGTTCATCCCACCATTCTCCTTATTTAGCTGATAAGCCTGGAGGGCCAGTAATGCAGGAAGATCATCCTGTTTGAGTGTGCCGCTGATCTGAGCAGCTTGTATGGCCATTGACCGGGCGACTGCCAGCAGCCTTAGCCTTTGTGTATTTTTCTCAGACTCCTCTGCTTTAACTTTTAATTTTTCAGCAATGGTTTTTTGTGAAACAGCCTCCAGTTTCTGAACGTTTGCTTCATCCCTTGCCTGAACAGCCAACATGCGCGATGTATCGGCTTTCTGTCTTTCTTTTACGGCAACCTTCGTTTGATCTTCTGCAATCGACTGTTGTTTTACAGCATACTGCCTCTGTTGCTCCGTAAGAAGCTTTTCCTGTTCTGCTATTTGCTGCTGTTGGTCCGAAATGCGTTTCTGGAGTATGGCCTCGGAGCGTTGCTCTTCGGTTCGTTTACTTTCGGCAAGCGCAAGTTTTTGTTTCTCAAGAGCTTCTTTGCGACTGGCCTCTGCTTTAAAACGCAGGTTCAGAGAGATGATCAGAAATAAAATCGAGATTATGGAAGCGGCTCCAAGGATTACAGCAAAACTTTTTGCCTGTTTGAGGTTTCGCTTTTGCTGGTTCTCTTTTTTAGCGATTGCAAGCTCACTTTCCTTCCTGCTGTATTCGAGGAAAGTCATGGCACGTTCAAATGCAGGATTATACCTGAGTGCCCAGGTTGCGTTTGGCTTGTTCAGCTCTTTCCACTGCAGTGCCAACTGAAGTTCGGGATTCACCCATAGTCCTGTTTTCCCTGTCTGGTAAAGCTCGGCCGATTGCGAGAGACGCAGGTATAATTGCGCTGATTGATTTTCTTCATCAACCCACCCGCGTAAACGCTTCCAAACCCTCATTATACTCTCATGAGAAATATCAATAACCGAGTCAGGGTTCAGCCTCACATGATTCGGAGGCATGAGAAATGCCCTGCCTGGTTCCCTGAAGCTGTCTATAACCCTGATTACATCATCTTCCCGGGCTTCGGCCAAAGTGCAAAGTTCACTCAGCTTAGCCAACCTCCGTGTTCCGCGCTTATCATTTCCTGCATCAGTAAGCGCCTTGAAGATTTTCTCAGCCACAACTTTACTTTTCTGATCCCTGAGTTCGTTGTAAACCTCTTCAAGATGAATAGAAAGAGCTTCCTGCATCATCCCGACCGATTCATAATGATCAATTCCTATTGGTTGATCGCCAATCCTGTTGAGAGTCCAGAAATTCCAGGTGCGCATCAGAGCATGCTGCATGATCGGAAGCTGGTCAGGATCGTTTCCGAAATCATATAAAATGCGATCTACAAGGTCTTCGCTGATACTCGCTCCTTTATAACCTATGGGACCTGTAACAGCCATTCTAAGTTCAGTGGCAGTCATTCGGGGTACAAGGTAACAACCCTGGTTGATGATTTCGCTGAGCTCCCGGAATTCAGTGCAGCCATCAAGAAAATCAGTCCGCATTGAAAGCACCAGGTAAACAGGTATTTCTGTTTGCCTTACTGCATTCAGGATAAGTTGAATGAAAAGAGAAACATCATCCGATGCAGCAGGACTGTTCCGTTTACTCATAAACCTGAACAACTCCTCAAACTGATCGATTACTATAAGGTGATAACAAGAATCATTATGTTCCTTAAGAAAATTAATCAAACCGCCGGGATCTGACCTAAGGGAGTTTAAAAGTTTTTCCGATTGCTGGATCCCGCCTCCAAAAGCCAGGGCAAGATTTCTTACAGGATCGTCTCCAGGTTTTAAAAGAGTAAGTTTCCAATCAGCCTGGAACCGCATGTTCTTCTTTTTTATAAGAACAGGAATAAGGCCTGCCCTTATCAGGGAAGATTTGCCACAGCCTGAAGACCCGACGATTGCCAGGAACCTTGTGACATATAAGCGTTCGATCAGTTCTGAAATCTGTTTCTCCCGTCCGAAAAACAATTCATCTTCCCCGATTTCATAACTACGTATTCCCGGGAATGGATTTACGTGGAAAGTGTTTGAGGCCATGAAGGAGTTTAATTTCTTCGATTCAAATATAGTAAACATTGACCATTCCCCTACTATCATAAATGACCACAAAACAGATTCAGGGAATTGATTAATTTTATTCCTGAAAACAAGGAGATAACAGAGAAAGAAAGTCGTTTTCATTCATGGCATTAAAATATGTTGAGATAAAGGTAATTGCTATTACTGTTAAGTAATCTTAAGCAGAAAGCTCAACGAAAAGCTAAAGGGATATTATAATGAAGGGAGAAAGGAAACTTAAAGCGTTTTCAGATACTGTTCTGCATTCATGACGGGTATTCCGGATTTTTTATAATCTTTCAGATTTCTTGTGATTATACAATCCTGGCCGTTTTGAATTGCTGTGAAATATTGCAATCCGTCTTCAAAATCCACAAAGTCAGAATCATTTAAGGCTAATCCGATTATCTTATCATCAAGAGGAAGTACATTTGCGATGAGTCTGAATTTTCGCAGTATTGATTTTGTATCTGCAGCGCTCCTGGCTTTCAATAAAATGTAATTGGTATTGGCAAATGTCAATGAAGAAACACTCAGTTTAATTTGTTTTTTATCAGCAAGAGAGAACAAAGCAGCTGAACCCGAATAGTATGGCTCTCTTTTTGCCAGTAGATCAATCACTATGTCAGTATCGATTAAAATCTCTTTCATTTGTACTTTTCTAAGAGAAAGTCTGTATGGTCTTTTCTGAAATCATAATCCGCAGGCAGTTCAATTACACCGCTTAAACTTTAAACCAACGGGGTAATCCCGATGTCTTCTGATTTTGATTTAGTCACCGAATCCAGGTACGATTCAACCATCCTGGATAAACTTATCTTGTGGTTACTAGCATAATTCTTGGCTCTCTCAATTACATTTTCATCGAGCCTTAATGTCAGCGGGTCACAACTGTTAACCATAGCAGCATTATTAAAATCCAGCTTTTATCAATCAAATTCATCAGATTCAAATCTCAATCTTTATAATCTTTCAATAAATTATCACCATTCAAATCCAATCATCACTTATCCACATTCATTAATACACTATCACACCACACACACCAACCACCCAACACACATACCTATTATGTTCCGAAAAAATGAGCTTTCCCTTGTAAATCCTGCATTTCAAAAGTATATTGATACCACTTGCTCGGGTACATTCTTTCAAAGGTATGGGGAGTGGTATACTAATCACACTGGGAAGCGCTTACCGAAGAAGAAATCCCTGAAAAAAATGGTCTTTCATTCTTTGTACTCTGACAATAATGATTACACTATTGCCAAACTCTTTTTTAAAACCCAGTATCCGGAAGTTTATCGGGTAATATGTTACTTAAAACAAGACAATTACAAGCTCCTGTCATGGCTTATGCAAACCATCGAAGCCGATATAATGCTGGATCGGGTGGCCAAGAGAATTTCACGGGAACGGCCTGATCTGACTATATATACCATCCATGACTGTATTGTCTGCCCTATAGGCAATCAGGATTATGTTACAGCAGTGATCAAAGAAGAATGGGAGAAAGCGGTTGGACTTATTCCATCAGTAAAATGCGAATACTGGTACTAAGGCGAACAATAATCACCCATTCAGTAAAAGTCTACGATTTTTCTACGGCCGACGCAAATTTAGCAGAAGAAAAAGCCCTGAATAAAGGCCATAAATTAGGAGGAATCCTCCTAATTAAAGCTGTATAATGCTGAATGGCAGGTCTATATATTTATCAATAATACCTCTTGAGCTGTACGTTATTGCTACCGTGACCGAAGAAATCGTAATCACCTCCCCCAGCGGGAAAGATGTAACCACCTCCCTGATTATTGCAGAGGTGTTTGGAAAAGAACATTATAATGTCCTAAGGGACATAGAAAGTTTGGAATGTAGTCGGGAATTTAATGCCCTCAATTTTGAGGTCATCTCTTACACTGATTCTCAGAACCGAACACAACGAGCTTATGAAATCACCAAAGATGGATTCTCATTCCTTGTGATGGGATATACCGGGGTGAAGGCTGCAGAATTCAAAGAACTTTTCATCAATGAATTCAACAAACGGGACGCTATGCTGAGGAAATTAGCAAGCTGGCCTCACCTTTGACTCATGAGAGATCGTGCGCTGTAAAGCAAGGGGTTATGCTTTTTACTCCCATCCTACAGATCTCTACTTTACAACAATGTTTAAGGTGCATTTGAACATATATTCCGATAGCCATGGCCGCCGGTAAAAGTATTCCAGCAGATATGTTCCCTTAGCCAGTCCGGTATACCTATAAGTGGAAACATAATGCCCGCCAACAGGGCCATTACCTGCCATGACCGCATTACTCACTAACCGGATTGAGATAAGGGTTGAATCACATTTCTTCATCAAATCCCAACTGTATCCTGCCCCGGGCAGATTGACGAACTGCAACTGGAAGGATTCGTTAAGTTTGAGGGTCTTGATAATGGTCGTATCCGATTGGATATACCCCTGTGCCAGCGCTGTTGTGCTGAGTAGCAGCAGCACAACACCTGAGATAACGGTTTTCATGTTATGATGTATTATCAAAATTTTAATAGTCGTATGTCGAATAATACTGGGTCATAGCTTTATAAACTTCCTCACCATCTGTGTTGTTGCCTCTGTAACCTTTACAGTATATACTCCACTTGGCAAAGGGCTGATGTCTATGATGTTATTGGCATCCCAAAGTTTACGATTCAGCACCTGCTGACCTTGAAGGTTGAGAATGGATAGTTCTAATTTCGGCGAACCGACCAATACATCCACTACTAATTTATCGGAGGCGGGGTTAGGATAAATTGACAAATCACATTGTCGATTATTGGGAATCCCTGTGTATGTTTTAAAGGTTGCAACCGATAATTTATAACCATGTTCATAATCAGCATATGCAAGATAGAGTTGCCCCGTTGCGTTTACAGCAAGTTTTAAAAACCCAGCATAATCTTTGTTTACGACATCTCCTCCAACATTTATCCAATGATTACCATCAAATTTCATGACAACTGCTTCTTTTAACCCTTGATCATTAAATGCGACATTTGGTAAATTATCGATTGGATTAACAACGATTTTTGGTGATATTGCCTCACCGTTGGAAAATCCCTCATCACCAACAAATACCCATTGACTATTATCAAACTTCATGACAGTAGCTTTAAATATAACACTATTATCTCCGAAGGATACATAAGGCTGTCCGGCTGAGTTAAAGGCAAGAGCTACATCACCTATGATTACCGGAGAGAATCCTTTATTACCAACATAAACCCAAACCGTACCATTAAATTTCACCACATTGGCGACATGATCGGTATATGGAGATAATACGTCAAATGCTACGTAGGGTTGACCATCAACCGGATTGAACACAAGCGATATGGAGTGGATATCGGCAAATAAACGTTCAATATTACCTACCCAAACCCATTCTGTCCCATTATACTTTACTACTCCTAAGTATCCTGTCATAACACCCTCCCTAAATGCTAAATAGGGTTCGTCTGTTGGACTGAAAGCAAGTTTAGGGGAATATGAATTGCATGATGATATGAAACTACCACCAACCGTATCCCATTTGCTTCCATTATATTTTAACACGCGTGCAGAGACAGTGGTATCCCTAACTTCTGTAAAAGTGATAAATGGTTGACCTTTATGATTAAACACAATTTGTGCATCATTAACCTCTTGTGGAGTTACCCAAGGAGTCCCAACAGTATCCCACTTTGTACCATCAAACATTCTTACTGTCGCCTTAAACATACCTGCAGAATCATCATAAATGACATATGGTTGACCTGTAGGGCTAATTGCAATGCTATTAAAATTAATGGGTGACAAAGAGAAACCCGGGCTACCAACATACTTCCATGTTGAATCTGATGCCATTGATGTTATCTCATTGTGCTGAGCAATTGTGTATAACGGAAAGCAAATAAGAAAACAGAGTAGAAGATTTTTCATAGGTGTAATTTTTTTTAGTACTACTATAAGTTATTCTATCACGATTTTCGTCACTTGTACAAATTTCCCACCAGTGATCTTCACTATATAGACACCAGCAGGAAAAGTGCTGATATCCATGGTGGCCATGGCATCTGAAATTTTCTGTCGCAGCACTTCACACCCCCGAATATTCAAAATGGTCACGTCTAATTGCTGCGTATTCCCCGGCACATACACAATAATGTTATCGGTTGCAGGGTTAGGATATAACGAAACTGTCAATAGATGTTGGTCAGACACTCCAACGTACAAAGAATCATATTTCATAACCGTAGTTTTATTGGAATTCCCGGCATCCTGAAAAGCCACATATGGTTCGCCATTTATAGGATTTAATGCAAGGTTAACATAGGATGCTGCACCATTTGAGAAGCCGATTGAACCTACGTTATTCCAACTTACACCATCATAGCTCATTACCCGGGTCTTATATGAACAGCCAGCATCACTAAATGCTACAAATGGTTCGCCAGTAGAACTAATCGACAGACTTGCATAGTCACTGATATCCGTTGAAAATCCTGCTGATCCCACGACCACCCAGTTATTACCATCATAGGTCATTACGGTCATTTTAAAGTTGTTTGCACCATCACTGAAAGCGATATAGGGTTGTGGTGCTAAAGGGAAGGCAAGACTCGTGTAATCAACACTTCCAGCTGAGAACCCCGGAATACCAACCGAAACCCAATTTGTTCCATTGAAAGTCATAACGGTAGCCATACTGCCATTGATAATATCAGAATAAGAAACAAAAACCTGACCCGAAGAATTAAAAGCAAGACTTGCATATATAATTGGACCGGCTGAGAAACCGGGGTTACCAACATCTACCCAGCTTGTACCGTCAAACTTCATTACGGAAGCCGCAATATTGTTACTCCAATCCTGATATGCTATGAAAGGTTCTCCGGTAGGACTGATAGCAAAACTGATTCCACCGGCTTCTCCTGATGTGAACCCGGGAGTGCCAACATTCACCCAGTTATTCCCAAAGTATTTTTTAACTGTTGCTTTTCCACCCAAAGATTGATCGGAATATGCCACATAGGGAAGGCTATCAATGGAACAGAACGCAAGTCTTGGATAATATGCTATTCCACTTGAAAAACCTGCGTTCCCGACATTCAACCAATGATTTCCATCGAATTTCATTACAGTAACTTTCTGAGTGTTTGAATAATCCATAAAAGCAACATAGGGGTTACCGGTTAAGCTGAAGGCAAGGCTTATGTAATCTGCTTCACCATTTGAAAACGCTGGAATGCCGACATCCTTCCAAAGAAAGTCCTGTGGTAAGTATTTATGCCAATCATGTTGTGCAATTGTAGCAATCGGCATGATGGCAAGTAAGAGGTAGATTAAGCTCTTCATTCCTTGTGTGTTTATCCGATGGTAGTGGATTATTTTTTGATCAATTTTCTTAATTGTATAGAACCTTCTCCAGCAATCTTTACAATATAGATACCGGCCGAAAGTGCGCTTATATCGATGGTGGTCTTGGCATCCAAAAGTTTCCTATTCAGAACGCATTGACCGTATGCGTTAAGGATGAGCAGAGATGAACCAATTCCTGAAACTGGCAGTTCAATGATCATGAAAGAAGAGGCAGGGTTTGGGTAAATGATTAATAGTTGCTTATTGGTTTCATTCACTCCAATGTATACAGAATCATATTTCATAACCGATGTTTTCATAGTATTCCCATAGTCCTCATACGCTACATAAGGATGACCTGAAGGACTGAAGGCCATGCTTGTAAAATCAGCTTCTCCTGCTGAAAAACCAGCATTTCCAACAGTGACCCAGTTGATTCCGTTAAATCTCATTACGGTGGCTTTGTTTGAATTTGCAACATCCATATAAGCAACGTAGGGTTGGCCATCTGATGGGTTGATGGCAAGACTGATATATTCAGCTTCTCCAGCTGAGAAACCAGTATTTCCAACGTTAACCCAAGTGGTTCCAGTAAATTTCATTACCGTCAAACGCAACACCACATCATCCATATAAGCAATATATGGTTGACCTGATTGGCTGAATGCAAGGCTTGTATAATAAGCTCTTCCTGTTGAGAACCCCGCAGTTCCTAAATCCACCCAATTAGTTCCATTAAATTTCATAACAGTTGCTTTCCAAGAATTTCCAGCATCAGAATAAGCCACATATGGTAAACTGTCAGATGGACTGCAGGCAAGGGTAACAAAATTAGCCATTCCTGCAGAGAAACATGCTGTGCCCACATCAACCCAGTTTGCTCCATCAAATTTCATTACTGTAGTTTTTCCTTGATTTGCAGTATTATCCGAATACGCTACATAAGTTTGTCCGGAAGGACTGAAAGCAAGGCTTGTATACTGAACTAAGTCTGCTGAGAAACCCGCTGAACCCAAATTCACCCAGTTTGTCCCGTTAAATTTCATTACGGTAGCTTTCTGCTGGTTTCCAAAATCCATATAGGCCACATAGGGCTGACTATCAGATGGACAGAAGGCAAGGCTTAGATACCTTGTCTCTCTTGCTGAGAAACCAGCTGATCCTACATTTACCCAGTTGGTTCCGTTAAATTTCATCACCGTAGTTTTATATGAACTTGCTTCATCAGAATAAGCTACATAGGGTTGACCATCCGATGGGCTGAATGCAAGACTTGTATACTGTGTTTCTCCCACAGAGAACCTGGTATTTCCGACATTCATCCATGTGTAGTTTAAAGGATAGGACTTTTTCCAAGGTTGTTGGGAATAGCCAATCACAGGTAACAAAATAATAAAACACAGTGTTAGTTTCTTCATATGTCCTCCAATTTGAGTATCCGTAAGTTTTATAATTTGATAAATTTCCCGGTCAGCTTCCGCTGATCACTGAGTGTCACTTCATAGATATAGGTTCCGGTTGGCAAGGCCATGGTCTGAACCTTAGTCGATAAAGCCATCCCGGTATTTACCCGGTAGACCTCTTTCCCTTCCACTGAGATAATTCTTATCCGGACGGCATTTATCGGGTGACTGATTTCAATCATGTCTTTACAGGGGTTTGGAGAAGCTGTTATTTCCACCTGAGTACTTTGGGGTGGCACGACCACCATCGTACCGGGAAGGGTATAGATATAATTTGAGTCGTAAGCTATACTATATGTCATTAATTTATAAGCGCCGTCCAAATTTTATATCGATGCAAAACTCTGATACGGAAATTCCTGTATAACAGTGCCATCCTCATTTATTAAGTACAAGTTCATAAATTGATGAAGGTTGTTCTTAACAACATAAAGAACTTCAATTTTATTATCGGAATTGAATAACACATCTGAAACATTGAACAATCCTTGAAATTGGCATCCAATAGGGAGGTATAAGGATATCGTTTTTAATAAAACATGGTTACTTGAAAATATTTGAACAGCAGTAATTGGCAAGATTGTGGAAATAACAGGATAAACCCATTCGTTGTTTGACAATTTAACTGGCAACCCAACGCTTTGTTGCGGGTAGACATGCTCTAAAACAGCCTGCGATCGTGCGGTCAGGATGATGGCAGCTAAAATTAGAGTTACGATTAAAATTTTCATGTTTTTCATCCTCTCGGTTTATGTGTTTTTCTTTTTTGCGATTATTCCTTAACAAGTTTAATGAATTCTTTGGTAAATCCATTGGACAGATTGACTACATAAACTCCTTGGGGAAGATTACTAATGTCTATGGTGGTCTTGGCATCCCAAAGTTTACGATTCAGCACCTGCTGCCCTTGAATATTCATAATGGATAGATCGAATGGAAAGGCATCCCCCGGCATGTCCATTTCAATTTTATCGGCTGCAGGGTTAGGATAAATATTAATAACCGAAGTAGTGTTAATCTGTGGGATTCCATCAGTTGCTGATAACTTTACTGTCCACATATCATCCATCCCATGATTTCCCGTGACCTGTCCGTCATTCGATGGCGAATCACCAGTGACAATATAGCCACCGTCGGTGGTTTGTTGTACACAATATGCCCAATCATCCTGTGAACCACCTAAAGATTCTTGCCCTTGAAGTCCACCTGAAGAATTTAATTTAACAACCCAATAATCTAATCCTCCATGATTACCGCTGACCTGACCATCAATTGAACCTGAATACCCTGTTACAATGTATCCCCCATCAGAAGTCAGACTAATTGAAGAGGAATTCTCATCCAAACTTCCCCCATAGCAATTTTGCCAAATGATATTCCCTGTGGCATCCAACTTCACAACCCAATAATCCATTCCTCCATGGTTACCACTTACCTGACCATCATTTGAAAAGGCATACCCCGTTAGTATATAGCCTCCATCCGATAATTGTCTGACACAATGTGAATCATCATCCCCAGTGCCACCGAGTGATTTTTGCCAAAGAATATTACCCGATTGATCTAATTTCACAACCCAATAATCATAATCCCCATGATTTCCTGTAACCTGCCCATCTGTCGAGTTAGATGCCCCAGTAAGTATAAATCCTCCATCACTTGTTTGTTGAGCAAAACCCCCATAATCCTTGCCTGACCCACCCAACGTCTTTTCCCACAGAAGATTTCCTGAGTTGTCCAATCTGATAAACCAATAATCCACCAATCCATGAAATCCGGTAACCTGTCCATCTGAGGATTTTGTCCATCCTATTGCATAATATCCGCCATCTGAGGTCTGTGCTGCATAGTAACAACTCTCCTCCCCTGATCCACCATAAGAGTTCTGCCATTGAATGTTTCCATTTTGATCCAGTTTGATAATCCAGTAATCAGCACCTCCATGGTTACCTGTTACCTGTCCGTCTGTAGAGGATGAATTCGCTCCAACAATATAACCGCCGTCGGTCGTTTTCTCAATAGACATCCCATAATCACTACTTGATCCCCCAAGTGATTTCTCCCATTGAATATTTCCTTGAGCATCTGTCTTTACGACCCAGCAGTCAGTATTCCCATGATAGCCAGTGACCTGTCCATCATTAGAAGTTGTTTCACCAGTAAAGATATACCCACCGTCTGTGGTTTGAACAATATAATTTGCGGCATCAACGGATGAGCCACCATAAGAATTTTCCCATGTAAGGGAAGGTTGAGCTACTGTTTTTTGAGAAATAGCGAATGACAAAATGCAGAGAGCATAACAAATCTTTTTCATATATCTACTTATTTAATGTTCTAACAAATTTAGACTCTCTTGGGGAACTGTACAAATACTACATCAATCATTCATAAAAAATATTATCTTTGTCATGCATCCCGATCCCTTTGATGGGAGTCCAACCGAGTAGAACACCACGGTGGCCAAACGATGCGGAACTGCAGGTTCAAAAATGTTCGATACCCTTCCACTTCCGCTTTGTTTTCCTGATGCAGCAATTTTTAACCATTAACATTCATACCATGAAAACAAAGAAAAAATCAATCCCCGCTGGAAAACCCCTGAACAGGATACAAAGAATGCAGGCGATTTGCGATGAGGTTAACCGCAAAGCGGCTCTAACGCCTGAACAGCTTAAAGCATTTGAAGGTTGGTTTACAAAGCCTGTAATTATTGCTCCTATGCCCCGTAAGGCCACGGCAACCCAACCTAATGAAGACAATCCCAAGGACAAGAATGATCAATCGATGGCATGACCTTAAAAGCTTTAACTAATGAACAGAGTAGAGCAATTAATCAGAGACACAGAAGAGCATAATAAAAGGTACCCAGTCAGCCCGGAATTTCAGGCCAAGCTGGATCGCCTGTTTAAAAATCCAGTAATTGTTGTGCCGACATCATTCAAGGATATACCAGCCGAAGCTAAGGATAAGAATTCAAAACAGCAGTAATCATCAAAAAAGTTCGCAAAACACAGCCGACTAATGGGCAGAGCTATATGAAGACTTTGGGTCTAACCCCGAACTATGACAGGGCAGGGCAAGCGTTTATGGCCTCTTACCCAAGACCTACGTCTGAAACGACTAACTCATCGAATCAAAAGGCCAATAAAGTATAAGCATCATGGAAACAAAAAAAAATGTTAAAGGGAAGCCGATATTAATTCTAAATTGGGAGCTGAACAAAGATTTTACTGGCCAAAGTACCTTCACGTGGCATGACCATACTGTTCAGTTAGAAGTTAACTCCAAATGCGGCCATGTTAAGCACAGGCATGGCCTATACATTGATTTCCATTATAACGGCAAGGACTATCGCTATCTGCCACTTGTAACTAAAGGGCTGGGTGAGTTTCCGGTTATTGAAGACGATAACCAATGGTTGGATTTTAGGTTTACAGCGACCACATTGGAAATCTATGAACGAAACGTGAAGACCATGGGTGATTTTATGGATAAACTGTCATCGAAATTTGAAAGCATAGGGTTTGTCAGGAAAGAAAATAATCCAAACAAGGATGATAAGCTTCACCTAACGGTAAGGATGGTTCCGAAATCCTCCTCCGATATTGCTCCGAAGCCATAGAACCGGGGTGGAACCTATTGGTAATAAGTGTTGGTGTAAAAAAATGGTTTTGTGTTGATATGTACGTTGTTTCCCCACAACTTTGATTAACCCTACAACTAAACAGCAAATTCATCTCAGCACCCCCTTGACATCCAATTGAATATTGAGTAATTTTACTACTCTATTCGATACTATATGGAGGCCTTAAAATTAATCAGCAAAAATCAATCACTATATCGGTACGGTGTGTTTCAAGATGTTATGATCCCATTATTGGTGTTTCAAGAGAACACGCTCAAGCGTATCCGGCGGGATTTTTGGATTACCAAGTAGGCGTGAGCAGGCATGTCGTCTACAAATCCATTGACCGCTTACTGAAACGTGGCCTAATCATTTTAAAAGAACCACTACGCCGTAGGAGGCGATTCCTGATCACCGAGAAAGGGATGAAAGCGGTTCATTGCTACACTCAGAAATTCAACGACAGTGTTGCTCAATATCAGCAGAGTATCAATCCAAGGCTGTTCATGTGACGGTCGTAAATGGTCATGGCAACCTTAACCAAGCCGACAAAAGAGGCCAATACGAACAATCAACAAGACTTCCGATCAGAGACCGGAATAAATCACGCCATAATTACCTCAGGGTCATTTCTACAAACCCATAGTAAAATAAGTAAGGTAGTATAAAAAATCAAAGCTGTCTCCATCCGACACATCGTTTCTGATAATGTTGAATTGATCATCAGGAAATTCTGTTGAAAAAAGAATGTGAGTATCACCCTCCTGTATTGAATTACGGCAGTGGAGTAGTTCGCTGAATTCTTTTGGTTTTGGTGGTTTAAGGAACATCCCCATAAAAATTGGTTTACCCTTTTCAGTATCCTTAGTTAGTATAAACATTACCTGTTTGCCCAACGGGACAAGAGAATCAAGAGAACGGTTGCCGATTCTCTCAATTGAAAAAAAGTATTTTGTACCGGATTTACCGATGATACCATGGTGAATAATGTCTTCGATCATAGTTTACAGGTTTAATCCGGCAAATATATAATGCGAAGGATGAGTTGTCAATATGCCTTTCCCAAGTAAAGTTAATGGCGGCATCCTGAGCAAGGATTGTAGGAAAGCAATTTTTTAATGATATCAACAACAGCCATTGGACAGGGTCATCCTTGGGTCATGGCAACCTTAACCTGCCATGTCCCCCTACTCTGCTTCCAAGAAAGCGCATTAAAACGTGTCAGGCGGGATTTCCTCATAACCAATAAGGACTTTGAGGTGCTGGCCGCAGGGTATATGATTCAGCAAAACAACTATCTACGCTACTTTGATTGCATTGCCGTGACCAAAACCTGTGTCGGTGTGTTCCGAATGGTGGTGTATGATTCCGTTAAGCGGCTTAAACAGCGGGGGCTGATTACCGTTAAAGAAATGTATAAAACCCGGCCAGGGTATCAGGTTACCGAAATGGGGTTAAAAGCTATTAGCTGCTTTACAAGATATTTCAACTACACTGTACTGTTATATCGGGACAACTTGGGTGAATACCCATTTGCTTCAAAGTAGGTTGATTGTTATCTTGGGGATTCTATGGACGTGGCAACCCAAAAGATTGCTTGATCTGTTTGAAGTATGTCTTTCCCAATAGCCGATCGTTAAGCAGCCTTTAGGAAAATTATCTGAAGATGATTATTGATTGGAATTGCTTTCTATTGTACCTTTAGTTTTTGAAATAGAATTCTTTATGAAAGACATCAATAAAACAAAGCAAATTCTCCTTAAAGAATTACAGGAGTTAAGAAAGACCCATGAAGAATTAAAGGCTTCAATTGAAAAAGAGAAAACTCCGCGACAAGAATCTGACGAAACAAGACCAATGAATGAAAAAGAATACCGCAGTTTTTTTGATAATATGCTCAATGGGGTTGCTTATTGTAAAATGATTGATCATGCCGGTCAGCCACAGGATTTTATCTATCTCAATGTTAACCGTGCCTTTGAAACGTTAACCGGTTTAAAGAATGTCAAGGGTAAAAAAGTATCTGAAGTCATCCCTGATATTCAGAAAACTGATTATCCGCTTATTCAAATTTACGGTCGAGTTGCACAAACTGGTAATTCAGAAACTTTTGAAATGTTTGTACAGGCCTTGAATATGTGGTTTTCTGTTGCGGTTTATTGCCCTGAGAATGGCTACTTTGTTTCTATATTTGAAGTAATCACCGAACGCAAAAAGGCAGAGGCTTCTATTCGGGAGAGCGAAGAAAAGTACCGCATTCTCTTTAACAATTCCGAAGTTGGAATGTTCAGAACACGGCTTGATGGTTCAGAAATTTTGGAGTGCAATGAAAAGTATCTCAAAATATTTAATTATTCTCCCGAAGAAGTATTAGGATTACCTTCAGTTAACCTTTGGGCTGATAAAGGAGAACGGGATGAGATGGTAAAGATTCTCAACGCTGAAGGTTACGTGAGCGATTTTGAATGTGGAATGTTAAACAAACAAGGAGAAGTCAGAAGATGTATCACTTCCTTACGATTATATCGGGATACTGGTATTCTAGAGGGTTCGATTCAAGACATCACTGAACGTAAGAAGGCAGAGGAAAACCTGCGTAA
>Ga0364867_10198_pt1 | contig 38975 bp, 31 predicted proteins | sample ExccelAu500001D4_3_FD_206915 | JGI IMG/M metagenome (GOLD analysis project Ga0364867, IMG submission 206915) | Enriched cells from Trout Bog Lake Hypolimnion, Wisconsin, USA - BchlTB.Aug13.5000.01.D4 | ecosystem: Environmental > Aquatic > Freshwater > Lake > Hypolimnion/Profundal zone | place... | reverse complement strand
AGGTCAAATGGAAAATGACCAACAGTTTGTACCGTATCACTATGAAAAATGGCACTGTATTTTTTACACAGGTTACCGGTTTTATGAATATCCAGGATATTTCCAATCTCATTATTTGCATGCAGTAAGGTCACCAGGCATTTTTCATCGCTTTCTGCCAGCAATCTCTCCAGGTCTTCCAGATCGATATGACCGTTGGGCAGTACATTCACATAGCTCAATGCGGCCAAACCCTGATGGTATAAATGTTCAACGGTATGTAAGGTTGCGTGGTGTTCAATTGGAGAGGTGATGATATGTTTGCAACCCAGGTCTCTTACTGCAGAGAGTATAGCTGTATTGCTGCTTTCTGTTCCCCCACTGGTAAAGAATATTTCAGCAGGGTGGGCATTCAGTAATTTACCAACGGATTTACGGGCATTTTCAATAGCCATTCTACTTTCACGGCCATAACTGTAAATACTGGAAGGGTTTCCAAAATGTGAGGTCAGGTAAGGCATCATGGCTTCAAGCACTTCAGGTGCCAAAGAAGTAGTGGCTGCATTGTCCAGATAAATTCGGTTCATGTACAGTTTTTTTCAGTTAATAACCTGGGATCCCGTTATTGAAAACCCTAATTCAATACAAATTAACTTGCTTCCCGAATATCCTGCATGATTCTTTTGGCAATATTTTCGGAAGTGGTTTCAAAGCTGCTTTCAGCATAGATCCTGATGATCGGTTCTGTATTGCTGGTGCGCAGGTGAACCCAGTCATTATCGAACTCAATTTTAAGTCCGTCCTCAGTATTGATCGGATTCTTCTTGTATTTGTCTTTGATAGCATCAAAGATCTTCGTGATATCAGTCCCTTTTTTGAGCTCGATCTTGTTCTTGCTCATGAAATAATTGGGGTAGGTGTTGCGCAATTGTTTGGCAGACTTGTTTTCCAGTGCCAGATAGGATAGGAATAATGCTATACCGATCAATGCATCACGACCATAATGCAGGTCAGGAACAATGATCCCTCCGTTGCCTTCTCCACCGATCACTGCATTAACAGCCCGCATTTTTTTAACAACATTCACTTCACCAACTGCACTGGGAAAGTATTGCCCTCCATGTTTCAGGGTTACATCTTTCAAAGCCCTGGTAGAAGACATATTGCTTACTGTATTACCATTACGGTGTTTCAATACATAATCTGCAACGGCCACCAATGTATATTCCTCACCAAACAAACTACCATCTTCACATACAAAACAGAGCCTGTCTACATCGGGATCAACTGCAATACCCAGGTCAGCATTCTGTTTATTCACTTCATTACAAAGTTCACGCAGATTTTCAGGAAGGGGTTCGGGGTTATGGGCAAATTTGCCATTGACTTCACCATTTAATAGGGTGATATCTTTAACGCCCAATGCTTTCAGCAACATGGGAACGGCAATGGCGCCAGTACTGTTGATTGGATCCAGCACTACCTTGAATTTTCTCTTCCTGATTGCAGGAATATTAACCAACGGATAATTGAGTACTGCATCAATATGCTGTTGCAGCAGATGGTCATTTTGGGTGTAAGTGCCTAATTTGTCCACAGCAACAAAATCATAATCATCTGCAGCTGCAAAAGCCAGGACTTTACTGCCATCTTCTCCACTGATGAATTCACCATTGCTATTGAGCAATTTAAGGGCATTCCATTCTTTGGGATTATGACTGGCTGTTAGAATAATGCCTCCTGCTGCCTGTTCAAACTGAACAGCCATTTCAACGGTAGGGGTTGTGCTCAAGCCTATATCGATCACATCAAAACCAGATGCATTCAATGTGCTTACGACCAAACGTTGCAGCATTTCACCACTGATCCTGCCATCACGACCAATAATTATTTTTCTGTTAGTGGTTTCGGAAGATAGCCATTTTGAATAGGCTGCTGTGAAACGAACAATGTCTAATGGGCTCAGCGTCTCTCCCGGTTTACCACCAATCGTTCCTCTAATACCGGATATACTTGTAATCAATGCCATAGTCTTGTTTTTTTCAGGGGGATTGCAAACTTAACAAAACAAGTTGAAAGGACAATTTTCAACTTGTTTTAAAGGCCGATAATAATGAGCGCTTTAGCACCCATTTCGCTGCAATACAATTGCAGTATAAATGCTATGTTGCATCCCGGTTTCCTGTCATTGGTAAAGTTCTGTTGCCCATTTTAACAATTATTGTACCAAATTTGCACTGTCTTTGAGCATTTGACATATTTGCAATGCCCTTTTAAAACAGCCTTGCAGATGGTGTAAAAAATAGCCTATTAGATACGGACCTTGTATTTGCTTCTTACGATCATGGCAATTAAACTGCCTTTCACCCACTCTTATAAGAGGTTGGTTAGAGGGAAGTTAGAGTGAAAAAAGTCATTTATGGTATAAGAATGAGGCAAGAAGGTAGTATGAAACAATCCCAAACAGGATGGCCGTTAATTTTTTATAGTGTTCAACCCCCAAACTTTATCTTTATCCCCTGAATGAAGCAGTTACTACTCATAAATGGTTTTTGGGATAACCTGGGTATATGGATTGAAAAGGCGGATACCTGGCTTTTTCTTCAGATCAATACCAACTGGACCAACTCCTGGCTGGACAATATATTGCCCTGGTGGCGGGATGCGAATACCTGGATTCCCATGTATCTTTTCCTGATACTCTTTCTGGCATTGAATTTTAAAAACCAGGCCTGGAAATGGATCTTTTTTGCCATTGCTACTGTTATACTAACGGATCAGTTCAGCAGCCATTTTGTAAAGAATTTCATACAACGCCCCAGGCCCTGTGCAGATGATTACCTGCAGTTTCATGTACGGTTATTACTGGACCATTGTTCAGGTGGTTATAGTTTTACGTCATCTCATGCGGCAAACCATTTTGGTTTTGCAGCGTTTGTTTGGTTCACGATGAAAAGCGTTTTAAAAAGATGGAAATGGCTCTTTATTTTTTGGGCCGCCACGATCAGTTATGGCCAGGTTTATGTAGGTGTTCATTATCCACTGGATGTCATTTTTGGTGCCCTGATTGGGGTACTGGCAGGAAGCTTAACCGGAACCATATTTGTAAAACAGTTCGGTGAACTTCAATTTATCCCTCAAACAGAAAATGCATGATCAGGAACAATACCCTTATTTCGATATTTGTACTTTGCGGAATCACCTATTTACTGGGTATGTTTTGTATACCCCTGATGGATGTTGATGCGGCTCAATATGCATCCATCAGTAGAGAAATGCTTGAAAAACATAGTTACCTGCAGTTTTATGACCTGGGCAAGGATTATTTGGATAAGCCACCCATGTTATTCTGGCTTTCCGGATTAAGTATGAAAATCTTTGGTATCCATGACTGGGCTTACAGGTTACCTTCATTTTTCTTTGCCTGGTTATCGGTATTTAGTACTTACCGGCTGGCTCAATTATTTTATAAAAAAGAGATTGCAATACTAAGTGCATTGGTGCTTGCTTCCTGTCAGGCCATGTTCCTGATTAGTCATGATGTTAGAACTGATACCATGCTGATGGGCTGGGTAATTTGCAGCATTTGGCAATTGGCTGCATGGTACCAGAATAAAAAATGGGTTCATTTTGTGGTAGCTTTTTTATGTATTGCAGGAGGTATGATGACCAAAGGGCCAATTGCGCTAATGGTTCCCGTATTTGCGCTATTGCCGCATTTTGCGCTAAGGCGTGAATGGAAACAATTATTCAGGTGGGAATATATTCCCGGTATTTTGCTGGTGGCACTGGCATTGATACCCATGAGTATTGGATTATATCTGCAATTTGATAAGCATCCCGGTATCCTCATCAATGGCGAACCGATACAATCGGGATTGCGTTTTTACTACTGGACACAAAGCTTTGGAAGGTATACCGGTGAAAACCATTTTAAAGAAATGAATGATTTTACCTTCCTGCTTCAAAATATGTTATGGAGTTTTCTTCCCTGGATCATTTTTTTCTTTGGGGGTTTGCTGGTAGATATTGCGGAACTGATAAAGCAGAAAGGAAAAATAACGGAACAACAGGAATGGATTACAACAGGCGGCTTTATCATCACGTATTGTATTTTAGGGAGAAGTCAGGCACAGCTTCCTCATTATATCTTTATCGTTTACCCTTTTGCGGCCATCATTACTGCTAAATTCTTGTATAGGTTACTGTTTACAGAAGACTGGAAAAAGTGGAGAAAAGGGCTGGGTTATTTCCATGTATGTATCTACTCGCTGCTATGGGTGGCTGTGATTCTTTTATCGGTTTACCCTTTTGAAACCATTCCCAAATATATAGGGGCCATTGCGGCTCTTTGCTTGTTGGTCATGTATTTCATTCAGTTGTCTTCCCGGATAAAAATTCCGCATTTATTGGCGATCAGTTTTTATACCATTATTGGTATCAATGTATTTCTGGATACTGCATTTTATCCGGCATTGCTGACTTATCAGAAAGGGATTGCAGTTGCTGCTTATCTCAAACAGAATAAAGTGGATAATGATAGGGTGGTTTTACTTTCTCAAAATATAGGTCATTCCTTTCATTTTTATTCAAACCATATCTTTCCGATCATAGCATTAAAGGATTTAAAGCAGGGTTCTATTGTGGTAGCTGCTAAAGACAGCTTGCCCCTGATCATGAAGAAGTTTCCGCATGCTACATTGGTAAAGGATATACCCAGTTATTCGGTAACGCAATTACAACTTCCATTTCTGAATCCTGTAACAAGGGATAAAGAATTGGAACATACGCTGATCGTAAGTCTCAAATAAGAAAGAACAGTGATCTGCCATTGATCTACCATTCAAAGCCTGCAAAGGTTTTGGGGTTATCAACACGAGCGCTTTTTTCAATACCATTCACAGTGGCATGGATGATATTGATTTGTTTATCCTGATAATCGTATAGTATGCTGGAATTGACTTCCAGCTTTTTAACGCTGGCAATACCGGGTACTTCAAAATATACCCAGATGCTTTCCTGCTGTTGTTCAAAGCCTATATAGTGCAGGTTTACAGCCTGGTGATCAGAAACCAGTTTAAGACGGGAACTGATATAATTATTGATCAGTTTATCCAGGGAAGCCTTATACGCAGGATGTGTAAGATCGACTTTAGCTGTACTATATTTTTTGAGTGTATTTTCAAAATCGTCTGTAAAAATGCGTATACTCAGTTCCAGATCTTTATCTTTAGGATTATGATTGATTTCAATTATAGAAATATAAAGTGGGTGAACAGCGGTTACTATTCCCATAATCAACCATTGAAATAAGCTATTTACCATTTAACCATCATTTTTTGATGGGGTAAATGTCTGTAATTAATTTGACTTCGACACATGGATGCTATAAAGATATATTTTGAGATAGGATTTGCACATATAGTAAACTGGACAGCACTTGACCATATTTTATTTATTGTGGCATTGAGTTTAAGGTATCAGTTTTCTGACTGGAAAAAACTGGTGGTACTGGTTACCGCATTCACCATCGGTCATACCACTACTTTGACCCTGGTGGTATTCAACCTGTTGCATTTATCCAAAGCCTGGATCGAGTTTCTGATTCCTTTAACCATTGCGGCAACATCAGTCAGCAATTTCTTTGTAAAGAAATTTACTTTCAATACACGTTTTCCCTTGATCTATTTTATTGCACTGCTCTTTGGTCTGATACATGGACTGGGATTTAGCAATGACCTTAAAAGTTTGATCGGAAACGGACAAGGCGTGATTCTTAAATTACTGGCGGCCAACCTGGGTATTGAGGCAGGACAGATCTGTTTTGTATTTGCGATCTTGGTGATCACAGCAATCGTAGTTGGTTTGTTCCGGGTAAAAAGAAGGGAATATTTGCTGTTTATGAGTAGCGGTATATTTGCACTGGCCATTGAAATGGCGGTTGAACGAATTCCCTGGTAATGTGAATTTGTCCATAGGACTCTATACCAGTAAATGAATAAAAATGTGTAGCATTGTTTAACACTATATAGAAACACAAACTACCAACAAAAACCAAATAAAACACTGATGAGAAAACTACTTGTTTTGTTATGCATTGTTTATGGAATGTCCCTGCAAGCTCAGGATATCCATAACAATCCCACTTCAAACCACGGCAACAAGTTTGAGCAGCTGGGTACGATTCTTCCCACACCCAATGAGTACAGAACTGCAAGTGGTGCCCCGGGCCCCAAATACTGGCAACAGCGTGCAGATTATGTGATCAAGGCAGACCTGGATGAAAAGAACCTCAAGCTTACCGGTCATGAAACCATCACTTATTTCAATAATAGTCCGGATGTACTGACCTACTTATGGTTGCAGCTGGATGAAAATGAACATAGTACCATTGACAATGCCAATTACCCGGATGAAAGCAACCTGAACAGAGGTATCAACACCACGATGATCGACCGTTTGGAAGATCAGAAAACCGACAATGGTTATGGTGATAAGATCACTAAGCTGACAGATTTTACAGGCAAAAAGCTGGAATATACTATCAATAGGACCATGTTAAGACTGGAATTGCCTACTGCACTTAAACCAGGTCAGAAATTCGTGTTCAATGTGGATTGGTATTATAAAATATCAGACCGAATGAAATTTGGCGGTCGCGGTGGATATGAATACTTCCCTGAAGATGGTAATTACCTGTTTACCATGACACAATGGTATCCACGCTTATGCGTTTACAGTGATTTCCAGGGCTGGCAAAATCATCAGTTTACCGGACGTGGTGAATTTGCCCTGACTTTCGGAAACTTTAATGTAAGTATGACAGTTCCTGCCGATCATGTGGTAATGGCAACCGGAGAAGGTCAGAATTATGCGCAGGTACTGAGTCCTGCACAGTTGGCCCGCTGGCAGAAAGCACAGACTTCTAAAGAACCCGTTGAAATAGTAACCCTTGAAGAAGCGAAGAAAGCTGAAATTGCAAAAAGTACAGCCAGAAAAACCTGGGTATTCAAAGCCGAAAATGTAAGGGATTTTGCATGGGGTTCTTCCCGCAAATTCATTTGGGATGCATTGGCTACCCATGTAGAAGGAAAGAAAGTGATGTGTATGAGTGCTTATGGCAAAGAAGCTTATGGCTTATACCGTAAATTTTCTTCCAAAACAGTGGAACATACCATCAAGACATATTCTAAATTCTCTATTCCATTCCCATATCCTGTTGCACAGAGTATTGAAGCCAGCAATGGTATGGAATATCCTATGATCTGTTTCAATTTTGGAAGAACTGAAAAAGATGGTTCTTACAGTGAAGCTACCAAGAATGGAATGCTGGGTGTGATCATACATGAAGTGGGTCACAATTTCTTCCCGATGATCGTAAACAGTGATGAAAGACAATGGACCTGGATGGATGAAGGATTGAATAGTTTTGTAGAATACCTGACTGAAGAATTATACGATAATAACTTCCCTTCCCGTAAAGGTGCAGCCTGGACCATTGTGGATTATATGAAATTGCCCAAGGATCAGCTGGAACCGATCATGACCAACAGTGAGAATATTGTCAATTTTGGACCTAATGCATATACAAAACCTGCTACAGGCTTAAACATACTCCGTGAAACCATCATGGGCAGAAAACTGTTTGACTATGCATTCAGGGAATATGCACGCAGGTGGGCTTTCAAACATCCAACCCCTGCTGATTTCTTCCGTACCATGGAAGATGCCAGTGCAGTTGAACTGGATTGGTTCTGGAGAGGATGGTTTTATGGTATAGATCCTGTTGATATTGCCATTGATACAGTAAAACATGCCATCTTCGATCCCAATGCAACAGCACCAGCCCAGACTAATGCGGGCAGACCTGGCAATATGAACCGTGGACCAAGAAGCCTGGATAAACCAGCAATTCCAACATTTGATGATATCAGTAAGATCAGGAACCGTGAAGACAAGAAGATCGTATTCGCTGTAGACGCTGATACCTCGCTTCATGATTTTTACTGGAAATATGACCATGGAATCATTCCTTACGATTCAACTATCAAATATACACCGGCACCTTTTGGGGGTCCTCAAGAACCACTTTCAGCTGATGAAATTGCCAAATACAAGGATGTTAACCTGTATGAGATCACATTCAGCAACAAAGGCGGACTGGTTATGCCCATCATCCTGAAATTCACATTTGAAGACGGAACCTCTGAAATAGAAAGGATCCCCGCCCAAATCTGGAGAAAGAATGAAAATAAAGTGACCAAAGTATTCCTTACCCATAAGAAGGTGACCAATATTCTTTTGGATCCATTGAAAGAAACTGCAGATATCAATACCAGCAATAACAGCTGGCCAAGAATAGATGAGCCCACCAGGTTCCAGTTATACAAAGCAGGAAATGTAAACAGGAGAAATCCTGGAAGTGGCGTTAATCCGATGCAGAAACTAAGTAATTAAATAAATAGCGTTGTAAAATACAAAAGCCACCCACAGGTGGCTTTTGTATTTTACAATAAGTTATAAGTATTATTGAAAATATAGGGGATATAGAGAATATAGAGAATATAATATAATGAAAGCAAGTACTTTAATTACTGGTACTCCCATCTCTTATTTTAATTAGTTTTTTCCCTGCATTTTTCTTTTCAAAATCCTGAACCTGTTTGGGTTTTACCAAGGCTGGTTTGATAGTATCAGCTGCAGTTGCTGTTGTTTTGATCGGTTTATCAGCTGGTACTGGTTTGTATAAGGAATCAAACAGATAGGTTTCGGTTCTGATCAGTGACATACTACCTGGAAGATAATATTTCCAAACCCCGTGTTTCTGACTGTAGGCATCAATTTTAATGATCTTCTTTACATATTTATCGGGGTCATAGAGGTCGGGTACATCTAATGTATCATATTGTTTGGAAGGATTTACCGAACGCCAGCTTTCTTCGTGTTCCAGTTCATTCATATAAAAATATTGTTGAGGGCCATCTTTATAACCCCACCTATAATTTTCAACAGCCTGGAGGTCGCCCATGAGGCTGTACCTTCTCCATTTGCCTTCTTTAAGGTTATTGACATATTTGCCTTCTTCCTCATAACCGGGTTCGCCGCGCAGTTCTTCTATCCTGACTATCCATTTACCCTGTCGTTGGTTTTTGAAATCGGTGCAGTTCAATGTATCTCCGGAGGAAGTAAGACGATAGGTCTTGCACTGAGAAAAACAGGGTGAGGATAAAAAAAGTGAAATGATCAGCAGGAGTCGCATAATTGAATATTGACCAGACTAAATTAAAATAACTATTTGAAATGTACATAGGTATAAAGAATGTGTTTGTTTTACACATTAGATTATAATAATTTTACGCTCTAAACCGATTGTTATGCATTTATTCAAAAAACTGGTTCCTGCTGTTGCAGTCTTCTTTTTACTTGGTTCCTGTAACAATAAGGCAACTATAACTGCTGATCAGGATACTGCCACCCTGGATGGGCATCCCGCCTGGATCATGCAGGGAAATATCTATGAAGTCAATGTCCGTCAATATACCCCGGAAGGTACATTCAATGCATTTGCAAAGCATCTGGATCGTTTGAAAGAGATGGGCGTTCAGACATTGTGGTTCATGCCAATCAATCCTATCAGTAAAACAGACCGTAAGGGAAGCTTGGGTAGTTATTATGCCGTTTCATCTTATACGGCAATCAATCCAGAGTTTGGTACGATAGAAGATTGGAAGTCATTGGTTAAGACAGCACATGACAAAGGATTTAAAGTGATCATTGACTGGGTTCCCAACCATACCGGGGCAGACCATTACTGGCTGACCAAACATCCTGACTTTTATGAAAAAGACAGTGTTACAGGCAAAGCTAAAATGGCTGCTGACTGGGCTGATACCCGCCATCTTAATTATAAGAACCAGGAACTGGCAGATACCATGATCAGCCAGATGAAATACTGGATCACTGAGACCGGCATAGATGGATTCAGGTGTGATGTAGCGAGTGGGCTACCCGATGAATTTTGGAAAAAATGTATTCCTGAACTCAGAAAGCTAAAAAACATCTTCATGCTGGCAGAAGGCGACCAGCCAAGTTTGAATGCAGATGGATTTGATGCCACTTACAGCTGGAATGATTTTGCCCAATTTAAACGTATTGCCAAAGGTGAAAGAAAAGCATCAGACTTTGACAGTGCACTGATCAAGACAGATACTGCTTTTCCTGCGAATACCCTGAGATTGTTTTTTACCAGTAACCATGATGAGAACAGCTGGAATAAAGCCGATTTCGAAACTACACCTGGCGACAGCCATGCCCCTTTTGCAGTACTAACACAGACCGTAAAAAAGTCTGTACCATTGATCTACAGTGGTCAGGAAGAGCCTTTTTTAAGGGCGATCAGGTTCTTTGACAAGGATACCATCACATTTGGAAAATTTGCAAGGGCTGATTTCTATAAGATCCTGCTTAATTTAAGAAAATCCAATCCGGCGCTGGCCAGCAATGCTGGATTCATTCGTGCAATTACCAATGCTGATGATAAAGTGTATGCCTATTTTCGTCAGGCAGGGGATAAGAAGGTCTTTGTATTATTAAATTTCACAGGAACACCTGTGAAAGTAAAGACAGCAGCTCCCCTTATTGCGGGTTCCGTTACTGAGGTATTCACTAAAAAGGCTGAAGATTTTAAAGCCGAACAGGAGTTTGACCTCAAACCCTGGGATTACCGGATTTATGAATATAAATAATCCCTTTCTGCACTTATAAAAAACGGCCGGTTGAAATAACCGGCCTTTTTTTTCATGCATAAAGGCTTTAGTTTCGCAGCATGAACAGACAGCAACTGATTGGACAGGTACGGCAAAAAAACAGTTTTCTATGTGTAGGATTAGATACTGATCCGGATAAGATACCAGCACACCTGCGATCACGTCCCGATAAGATCGTCGCATTCAATAAAGCCATCATTGATGCTACTAAGGATCATTGTGTGAGTTATAAGATCAATACAGCATTTTATGAAGCACAGGGACTGAAAGGCTGGGAGGCAATGGAAGAGACCCTACATTATATCCCCTCTACTCATTTCAAAATAGCTGATGCCAAACGCGGTGATATTGGTAATACCTCCTCACAGTATGCCCGGACATTTTTTGAAACCCTACCTTTTGATGCAGTTACGGTTGCACCTTATATGGGTGAAGATAGTATCCGTCCGTTTCTTGAATATAATGAGAAATTTACTATTGTATTGGGATTAACTTCTAATAAAGGAGCCCGTGATTTTGAGCTACAGAGAACAGGAGATGAAATGCTTTATGAAAAAGTACTGCGCACTGTTGCTAACTGGGGTACACCAGAAAACCTGATGTTTGTGGTAGGCGCAACCCAGGCCACTGAACTTATCAATATACGTAATATCTTACCCGAACATTTTTTATTGGTACCTGGTGTTGGTTTTCAGGGAGGTAGCCTGGAAGAAGTTTCCAGATATGGCATGAATAAGGATTGTGGATTATTAGTCAATGTAAGTCGTGCCATCATCTATGCAGGAGAAAAGGAAAACTTTGATGGAGAAGCCCGTGAGATAGCCATGCAATATCAGGTGGAGATGAAGACTTACCTGGATCAGAAGCTGCACAGGTAAACGCCATGTGAAATAGCAGCATAAAATGAATTGATTGTTACCTTACTGCAGGAAGTAAAAAATCCGGATGGATTTATTACATTGCAATGCATATTTTAAAACCCCTATTATGTCATTCAGAACCGTAAGAATAGCAATCATAGCCTGTATTTTCTTGTATCTACCCTTATCCGGAATGGCATGGGGTATGCTGGGTCATAGGATAGTTGGCGAAATTGCAGAAAGTTACCTTACACCAAAGGCAAAAGCTGCCATTAAAGCTATATTAGGGGATGAATCTATGGCCATGGCCAGCAACTGGGCAGATTTTATCAAGTCGGAACCTTCTTATAATTATCTCTCTGCCTGGCATTATATCAACCTCAAAGATAGTTTGTCCGAATCTGCCGTTAATGCTTTTCTGGCAGCAGATACCCTTGCAGATGCTTATACCCAAATCAATTTCCTAACCGCTCAGCTTAGCAATAAAAACCTGGAAAAGGATAAGAAGGTCATGTACCTGCGACTGCTCATCCATATTGTGGGTGATATACATCAGCCCATGCATGTGAGCAGATTGGAAGATCAGGGTGGTAATAAAGTGTATGTGACCTGGTTTGGACAGAAAACCAACCTGCATGCCGTGTGGGATGAAAAACTGATTGATGAACAGAAGCTAAGCTATACAGAATATACAAAGGCCATTAATCATACTACGCTGGCCCAAAGAACAGCATGGCAGCAGCAGCCTATAAAGCGCTGGTTCTTTGAAAGCTATACCATCGCCCAACATTTATATAGCGAGATCAATCAGCCTGAACAGAAACTAACTTACCGCTATGTCTATGATCACCTGGATACTGTTAATTTGCAGCTCCTGAAAGGCGGTGTACACCTGGCAGGCTTACTGAACCAGATATTCGGTTAATGCTACTCTGAAAAAGCCTCATTATCACCAGTTGGATACTGTATAATTATGATAAGTGGTTCCCTTCATTGGGTATTTTGGTGTATTTTACTTTTCTAAAACCAAGACCCCATGCGGAAAATACTGCTCTCAACACTATTCCTGTTGTCTGTACTTTCAATTATTGCACAATCCAACTTCTCAACCAAGGCCAATTATGCATTGGCAGCTAAGTTTTCTCCAAAGAAACTGGGAAAATTGATTTTTTCTACCAGCGTTGATGCACACTGGCTGAAAAAGTCCAACCGATTCTGGTATGTTTATGAAACCACAGAAGGCAAAAAATGGTATATCGCAGATCCTGCAAAAGCAGAAAAGAAAGAGATGTTTGATAATGACAAGCTGGCTGCTTCCATTACCAGAATTGTAAAAGATCCATTTGATGCAAAACACCTGGGACTGGATAGTTTGAAATTTATAGGAGATGAAAACAGTATTTATTTCGAGGTGAAGAGCACTCAGGAAGTTGAAAAAAAAGATACTAGTGCTAAGAAGCTGGCAGCTGTGCACGAAAAGAAGACCTTCTATTTTGAATACAACCTGGGTACATCGGTACTTACAGAACTGAAGGATTATAAAAAACAGCGTCGTAAACCGCAATGGGCAAGCATTTCTCCAGATAGCAATATAATATTGTTTGGCAGAAATTATAACCTGTATATGATGGATAGGGCCAACTATGATAAAGCCCTCAAAAATGAAGATGACAGTACGATCATTGAAACAGCTTTAACAACAGACGGCGTGGAGAATTATGCATACCATGAATCTGGTGCAATGGGAGCTGTGAATGAAAATAATGTAGAGAAAGAAAACAATAAGAAAAAGCGTAAACCGGTTGGTGCTTTGTGGAGTCCAGATTCAAAGCATTTCGCACTGGAAAGGGCAGATGAACGCAAAGTAAAAGACCTGTGGGTGATCAATAGTCTTTCTGATCCCCGGCCTACCATTGAAACCTATAAATACTGGTTACCCGGCGAGAAAGAGTCTGAAACAGATGAGCTGGTCTTATTCGATCTTACAGACCGTTCTCATAAGATCCTGCCTACCGAAGCCTTCAAAGACCAGAGTGTTTCTATCTGGGGTGAACCTTTTACTGCAGCCAGCAGGGATGATGACTGGAGAAGCAACAAATGGTTAGGCACAACGGACCAGTTTTATTTTTCCAGAACAAGCAGGGATCTTAAAAAGATACAGCTCTGTGTGGTAGAAGTAAAGACAGGCAATATCAGACCATTGATTGAAGAATCGCTCAATACCTATGTAGAAACAAGAAGGCCTGGTCTAGTGAATAATGGAAAGGAATTAATAGAGTGGAGTGAACAGGATGGCTGGGCACATTTCTACCTCTATGATGGTCAGGGTAAGCTGGAAAACCAGATCACCAGTGGCCCCTTTCATTGTGAAGATATAGTTGGGATCGATGATAAAAAGCGGGTACTCTATTTTACAGCCAATGCAAAAGAAAAAGACGAAGACCCATATTTCCTGCACCTGTATAAAGTTAATTTTGATGGTACAGGACTAAAGTTGTTGGACCAGGGCGATTATAATCATATGATGAGTATGGATGACAGTCACCAGTTCTTTGTTGACAATTATTCCAGAGTCAATACGGTTCCTCAGTCTGTGTTGTATAATAATGAAGGCAAAAGGATCATGGACCTGGAAACAGCCGATTTAAGTTCATTGTTTGCTGCAGGCTATAAATTTCCGCAGCCTTTTACAGTGAAGGCAGATGATGGTATTACAGATTTATACGGGGTCATTTATAAGCCTTATGACTTTGACAGCAGTAAAAAATATCCATTGATCGAGTATGTATATCCTGGTCCGCAAACAGAGGCAGTAAACAAATCTTTTGGAAGGAGTATGGATAAGACAGACCGTATGGCACAGCTTGGTTTTATTGTCATTACAGTGGGAAACAGGGGAGGACATCCTTCCAGAAGTAAATGGTACCATAATTATGGTTATGGCAATCTGAGGGATTATGGTCTTGCTGATAAGAAAGCTGCTGCCGAACAACTGGCAGACAGGTATTCTTATATTGACATCAACCGAATTGGTATTCATGGACATAGTGGAGGCGGATTTATGAGTACAGCCGCCATGTTGGTCTATCCCGACTTTTTCAAAGTGGCCATTTCTTCCTCAGGAAATCATGATAATTCAATTTATAATCGTTGGTGGAGTGAAAAGCACCATGGGGTGAAAGAAGTGATCAGTGATAAAAAAGATACAAGTTTTTTATACAGTATTGAAAAGAATCCTGATTTGGCTAAAAATCTGAAAGGTCATCTGATGTTGTCTACAGGAGACATTGATGACAATGTTCATCCGGGCAATACAATAAGACTTGCCAATGCACTGATAAAAGCCAACAAACGGTTTGATTTTCTGCTCCTTCCCGGACAGCGTCATGGATACAGTGATATGACAGAATATTTTTTCTGGCGACTGGCAGATTATTTCACTTATCACTTATTAGGCGATAAAACTGACCATGCAACAGATATAGAAGAGATCAATAAGGAAATTGAGCAAAGTGGCATCAAAGCCTCTCCAAAAGCCAGGGGGCCTGAGGAGGAAGAGGAAGATGACCTAAACTAAAAATGAAATAATGAAGAGCCGTTCTTAACAGGAACGGCTTTTTTATTCATAAAACTCCCGTTCACTTTTGGCAATGACAATAGTTGCCACACCATTTCCAATGATATTTGTGATGGCCCTTGCTTCGCTCATAAATTTATCCACTCCAAGTAAGAAAGCAAGACCTTCCAGTGGGATCTTATGGACTGCCGAAAGGGTAGAAGCCAGTACAATAAAACCACTGCCAGTAACACCTGCTGCACCTTTACTGGTTAGCATGAGTATCAGCAGGATCATCATTAGTTCACTAAAACTCAGTTGTACATTATACAATTGAGCCAGGAAGATAACAGACATAGATAGGTAGATCGAGGTACCATCCAGGTTAAAAGAATACCCAGTAGGAATAACTAGTCCCACCACAGGTTTACTGCAACCCATTTTTTCCAGTTTGCGCATGATGGAAGGGAGCGCAGCTTCTGAAGAGGAAGTGCCCAGTACGATCAGCAATTCTTCTTTGATCTGAACCAGGTAATTCCATACACTCATTTTATAATATTTCATGATACTTCCCAATACCAGAAATACAAAAAGAAACATGGTTAGGTAAACGCAACCCATCAGTTTGGCTAAAGGAACCAGTGTTTTGAGCCCAAACTTACCAATGGTAAAAGCCATTCCACCAAAGGCACCCAGGGGTGCCAGGTACATTACATATTTCAAAGCCAGGAAAACATAATGAGATACCTTACCCAAAAACTGATTAATTGGGAGCCGGTATTTTGAGTAATTCAGTACAATTCCAATAATAATAGAAGCCACCAGGACCTGCAGAGTCAGGTTAGACTGAAAGAACTTGATCCAGTCAAAATGGCTACCTGCCTGTTTGGTGAATTTGGATGCATCCTGAATGGATAAACCGGATTTGTCTATTTTTCCGGGCTGTAAAACAAGGGCTACAAAAATGCCGATACCCAGGGCTAGTGTAGTAACCACTTCAAAATACAGAAGCGATTTGATTCCAATTCGGCCGACCTTTTTAAGATTTCCGATACTGCTGATTCCCAGTACGATAGTTAAAAAGATGATGGGGGTAATGAATAGTTTTATGATATCTACAAAGGTCTTACCTATCAGTTCCATCCTGACAGCAGTTGCCGGATATTCAGCTCCAAGCCAGATGCCGAAACCGATCGCGATTAATACATAAAAAGTCAGGTTGGAAAGCAGCTGTTTTATAAAACTGCCTTTGTTTGAAACTATCGTTTCCATTGGGCAAATGATTTAAGGGTCAGTAAGGTGGCTATATCTGTTACTGAAAGGGTAAAAAATGAGGGCTTTTTTCATAGGGCAGCCTGATCATTTAAATAAAAATACGACAATTGGATGAGGGATGCAACCATCCTGTTAAATTTGTCTATTCATAAAAATAAGGTAGAACTGGTAACTGCAAACTAAAAGCACCCTTAAAACTGCTATACACCAAAAGGCTACCTAACTTTACAAATTCAAAAAACATTGTATGGCTGCCAGAACAGATTTATTTCAATCTCCTGATTATTATTTACTGGATGACCTGCTTACAGAAGAACATATCATGATACGCGATACTGTTCGCAGTTATGTAAAGAAAGAGATATCCCCCATTATTGAAGAGTATGCCCAACGTTCGGAGTTTCCTGTACAGATTGTTAAACAATTGGGTGAACTGGGTTGCTTTGGGCCTACTGTTCCCGAGCAATATGGAGGTGGCGGATTGGATTATATCAGCTATGGTTTGATGATGCAGGAATTGGAAAGAGGCGACAGTGGTGTTCGAAGTACAGCAAGTGTGCAGGGTAGTTTGGTCATGTATCCTATCTATGCTTATGGAAATGAGGCACAGAGAAACAAATACCTGCCCAAATTGGCCAGTGGCGAATGGCTGGGCTGTTTTGGTTTAACCGAACCCAATCATGGGAGTGATCCTTCAAGCATGCTAACCCATATCAGGGATGCAGGTGATCATGTTATCCTGAATGGAGCAAAGATGTGGATCAGTAATGCACCCTTTGCACAAGTGGCTGTTGTATGGGCCAGGAATGAAGCAGGCAAGATACAGGGCTTGATTGTAGAACGTGGCATGGAAGGCTTCTCTACCCCCACTACGCATGGGAAATGGAGCCTGAGGGCCAGTGCAACAGGGGAACTTGTTTTTGACAATGTAAAAGTGCCAAAAGAGAATATATTACCCAATGTGGAGGGGCTGAAAGGTCCCCTGGGTTGCTTGTCCAAAGCACGTTATGGTATTGCCTGGGGTGCTTTGGGTGCCGCAATGGATTGTTATGATACAGCACTCAGGTATTCAAAAGAAAGGATACAGTTTGGCAAGCCCATTGGCGGTTTCCAGTTACAGCAGAAAAAACTGGCTGAGATGATAACCGAAATAACAAAAGCTCAATTACTGGTATGGCGGTTAGGCATGTTGATGAATGATGTGAAAGCCACACCCCAGCAAATTAGTATGGCCAAAAGAAACAGCTGTGAAATGGCCACACAGATAGCCCGTGATGCCAGACAGATGCTTGGCGGTATGGGTATCACGGGTGAATACAGTATCATGAGGCATATGATGAACCTGGAAAGTGTGATCACATACGAGGGCACACATGATATCCATCTATTGATTACCGGAATGGATATTACCGGTATAAACGCTTTTAAATAATTTCCCCTTCCTGAATACGTTAACTGCAGAAAAAACTTTTGATAAACAGAATTGTATGTTTTAAAACCTAAACAACATGAAAGTATTTCTCATAGGAATGATGGGAAGCGGTAAAAGTTACTGGGGTAAACTATTGGCCAAAAAACTAAAGTGTGGGGCTTATGATCTTGATTATCTGGTTGAATCTGCAGAAGAAAAGAACATCGCAGAAATGTTTGAGGAAGATGGTGAGGACCACTTCAGAAAAAATGAAGCAAAAATTTTGAGGTGGTTTGCTGAAAAGAAAATTTATGTACTTTCAACTGGAGGAGGTACCCCCTGCTTTCATGAAAATATGCAATGGATGAATAGTCAGGGTATCACTATCTGGATCAATGAACCAGTTGAAGTACTTGCTGAAAGATTAAAGCCTGAAAAAGAGCACCGCCCTCTAATTAAAGAATTGTCTGATGAGGCATTGACTGATTTCCTGCAACAGAAACTCGATCAGAGAAGACCTTTTTACAGTCAGGCAAAAATTATACTGGAAGGTAATGATATACAGCTGAAAAAGATAATGCAGCTGATCGCAGGGTTCGAATAATAATAGATCTCAAAAAAAATGATATTCCATCAGCCTTACATAATCGTTTTATAAATCTTTTTTTTATGCAAATTTCCTATATCAGAACAGCAACTTTTCTTGGAGCATTGAGTGTAGCATTAGGAGCTTTTGCGGCACATGGACTTAAGCAAATGGTAGATGAACATGCGGTCAGCATTTTTGAGACAGGAGTAAGGTATCAGTTTTACCATGTTTTTGCATTATTACTGGCAGGGATATTATATAAGGAATTCAATAATGGATACATTCAATGGTCTGGCAGGTTGTTCATAGCGGGTATTACCTGTTTCAGTGGCTCGCTCTATATAATAACCTATATGTCCGCTATTCATGCTGAAGGCCTGAACTGGATCGGGCCAGTTACACCTTTAGGCGGTCTATTATTGATAGCAGGCTGGGTATCATTCCTGCTCGGTATCAGAAAAAAATAAGCAGCTTTTTTATTCATATGTTGCAATCCGTAAAAGGCGGGTTGCATGGAGATGGTATCTGGTATTGAACTGTCAATGCGTTACAATATCGGTATGATCAGTATACCTGCCTATCATAGCTGTGACTGTTGTTTTATAATTCGCCACATTATCTCTGCAATTCACCCCATTTTACAAAAGCGATACAATAATTTCAGGGAATTTTATACAGCCATCAGGTTTGGTTCCTGAGGGAAAGTTATTTAACTGAAATCCAATATCACTGTTATTTAACCAAGGGGGGCATGTATTTGCCCCTTTTTTTAGATATTTTATAATAAAGGGTTAATTGTTATTTCTTATGATCAGACCTTATTTGGAAATATCAGAAATATTCCTGATTGGTGAAGAAGAATTATCCAGGAAATATACACAACTGGTCTTCAAATTATTTTTTGCTTCCATCCCCTTTTATGAATTCGAAAGACCTGGCCATGTGATTGATTACTTAAAAAATGAGTCAGGTACCAATAAAAGGTTAATCATTTATGACCTTCATTTTCCGGTAAAAAATATTTTTGAATTTGTAACACAATATGAAGACCTCAACAGAAATGATATACTCATCATTCTTTGTTCATCTGATTATTTGGATGAAATACAAAAATCAAAAGAGTTTTCCTGTATCAGACATATTATCAGCAAACCTTTATTTGCCAGCAGGATTGAGATGATTATCAATGGAAGAGAATAAGCGGTTAAAAATTGCGCATGGATGCATTCATAATGTGTATTTATTTTATTGTATCCACTTGTGTTGCTGATACCATTGGATCGTTTCCAGCATCCCTTCTTCAAGAGTATAAAAAGGAGAAGACCTGATGGTATTCCAAACAGGATTACTATCACATAGCCAGTTTGGACTGCTGATCTCGTTTATTTTTTCACTATTCAGGAAAGGCAGTTTTCCGGTGAATAAAATATACATCGCTTCAATGATCTGTACAAAAAACAATACTATCCTTGCAGGAACCTTTATTTTAAATGTCTTGTTATGAAGTATTGTAAGTACGGTACTACCCAATTCTTCTTTATTATACGAATTCCTATCTGAAACGAGATAAGCACAATTCTTACTTGTAGTGTCCAATAATCCTATTATAGCCCTACAAAGGTCTTTTACATAGATCAGCGATACCATTTGTTTATTACGTCCTATATAGGGTTCTATCCCTTTTTGAAGTAGTTGTACAAACTGAAGGAAATCCTTGTCCCTTGGTCCATACACAGCTGCCGGATTGATGATCAGATAGGGAAAATGTTGATTATTGATGAGCCATGCTTCAGCCGCCGCTTTACTTTTCCCGTAAGCTGAAACTGGCATTTTTTTATCGGTTACTTTGATGGGATCATAAGTTTGAGGGTTACCTGGGCCATAAGCGGCAAGGGAACTGATCAATACAAATTTTTCGGGAGATAGGCCGGTATTGATCAGTGCCTGTATCAGGTTTTTGGTATAAATGCTATTAACCCTTTCGAAGTCTTTTTTATTTTCTGCCTGGGTTAATCCTGCATTGTGAATGACAAAATCAAAATTTCCGAATTGTAAAACAAAGGCATTCAATTGCAATTCGAGCAATACAGGAGAAGCCAGATTCAGTTCAATGAAATGGATTTCTGGATGTTGAAGATATGCACGGCTACTTGTTTTTCTGATTCCGGCAAATACGATAAATCCGGCTTTCAGTGCTTCTTCCACAAGATGACTGCCAATAAAACCACTTGCCCCGGTGATGAGGATCTTTTTATGCATATAAAGCTTTAGGGCTATTTTATAGATGTTTTATAAAGCAGCGCCTTCTTTTATGTTGCCTGGCATCAAAATGTTCCCATATTGACTGTACTTTAGTGTTGTCTTCCAGTTCATGATTGGTTTCGGCATATTTGATCCCATTTTTGATATAGGATTTAGCCAGTTCATACATCATGATAGCATTCACACCTTTTCCCTGGAGGTCTTTTCTCACAGCGATCATTAAAAAATCAGCCGTATCATTCTTTTTTAGAGCTTTAAGGATATGAAATACACCAAAGGGCAGCAGTTTTCCATCAGCTTTCTGTAAAGCTGCAGACAGGGAAGGCATCGTAATTCCGAATGCTGCCAGTTTACCTTCTTTATCCAGTATCACTGAAACAAAATCTGTGCGCATGAATCCAAAATAGGCTTTGGTATAATATGCGATCTGTTTTTCGGTTAAGGGTGTAACACCATATAATTCAGCATAGGCTTCATTAATCAGTTCAAAAATAGGTCCGGCTAAGGGCAATAGATCTTTTGGTTTTTTAGCATTGGCAATGGTTAAACCAAGTCTTCTTTGTACAATTGAAGACAGTTTTTCCAGTTTTTCAGGGATTACTTGAGGTACTTTGATCCTGTATTCCACCCAGTCCGTATCTTTTGTATAACCCAGTTTTGAAATCAGTTCCGGATAATAGGCATGATTATAAAGTGATGCCATGGTACCCAGTTCTTCAAAGCCTTCTATCAGCATACCTTCATGATCCAGGTCTGTAAAACCAAGAGGACCGTGAACAGCTGTGAGTCCAAGTTCACGTGCCCAGTTCTCTACAGTTTCAATCAGGGCTTTTGCAATGTCTATATCATTCTCAAAATCGATCCAACCAAAACGTAGGTATTTGTTTTTCCATTTTTCCACGTAGGCTTTATTGTAGATCCCGGCAATCCTGCCAACCACTTTACCATCTTTATAAGCTAGCCAGTATTTGGCATCACAGTTATCAAATGCCGGATTTTTGGCTTTATTGAGTGTGGTAGCCTCATCAAACCGAAGTGGGGGAATATGGTACTTGTTATTTTTATAGATGCGGTAGGGAAGGTCAAGAAATGCATTAAAAAGTTTCTTGCTTGTTACTTCTTTTATTTCAATGGCCATGAATGTCAGGTTTTAATTTAAATGATGGATAGTTTTTGTGCTATCTGATATATTTTTTCTGCAGCAATATTGATTTGTTCTTTTGTATGGGTAGCCATCAGGCTAAACCTGATCAGAGAATCCTCTTTCGCAACGGCTGGAGCAGCTACTGGATTTACAAAGATGCCGCTATCCATTAACATTTTAGACAATTTAAAAGTTTTGAGATCATCCCTTACATAAATGGGGATGATCGGACTTTGGGTATGGCCGGTATCAAAACCAAGCTGGTTAAATAAATGCATCGCATATTGGGTATTTTCCCATAAACGGTCAATTCTTTCCGGTTCATTATGTATGACTTTCAGAGCACCCAATACACTTCCAGTGGCGGCAGGAGAGATGCTGGCACTGAACATCAGCGACCTGGCATGGTGTTGCAAATAATTGATCGTACTCTTATCTGCTGCTATGAACCCACCTATAGAAGCAAGCGATTTGCTGAAAGTTCCCATGATCAGGTCGGTCTTGTCTGTAAGATTAAAATGTGCAGAGACTCCGCTTCCCAAATTACCTAAAACACCTAGTGAGTGGGCGTCATCCACCATCAGTGATGCATGATATTGTTCTGCCAGTGCCGAAATACCTGGCAGGTTAGCAATATCTCCATCCATACTGAAGATCCCTTCTGTAACGATCAATTTGATTTTGCTGCTATCACAACTCTGAAGGACTTTTTCGAGAGAGCAAAGATTATTATGTTTATATTTTAATACTTTACAAAAGCACAGTCTGCTGGCTTCAATGATGGAAGCATGATCTAGTTCATCCAGTATCAGAAAATCATGCCGCCCCAGTAATGCAGGGATGACACCCAGGTTTACCTGGAATCCGGTACTGAATATCAGTGCTGACTCTTTTCCAACATATGCTGCCAGTTTTTCTTCCAATTCAATATGAATATCCAGTGTTCCATTCAAAAATCTTGAACCTGCACAGCCACAACCATATTTATTGATGGCGTCTATGGAAGCTTTTTTGATAACAGGATGATTGGTCAATCCCAGATAACTGTTTGAACCAAACATGATCACTTTTTTACCAGCAATATTGACAACGGTATCCTGTTCGGATTCGATGACTCTGAAATAGGGATATAAACCTGCTTTTTTAATATCATCGGCCCTTGTAAAGCCTTTAACCCTGGTCTTCAATAAGTTTTCATTTCTTACCCTATTGACATGATGTGGAAGAACCATAATCTGTTTTTAAATGATAAATGGAGTTAATACAAACCCGTAAGTAAGTCAAATAAAACCTCCTATAAAATGACTTTTGTCATAGAATGTGTCCCACAGATTATCATCTACTTAAAAAGCATACTGTAGGTACATACTTATCCTTTATTCCATACCATTGTTTATTATGAACAGCAGGTTAAGTTTTGTTCTGATTGAACTATGCAGCTGGCAGAGTCAATTCTGAATAAACGATACAATCGGGATTGGTGACCCGGAATTGGATATATCCAGCCGCCATTTTTCCTGTTATTTCAATCGTATATTGCAGTATATACTTCGACTAAAAGTATTAATATGGACCTTTTTGGCAATACTTCTTTCAATAACCTGCTGCCTTTTGATGGAACGGTGCGCTATTTTGGAAAAGTGATGAACCGTACAGCAGCCGATCATTATCTGAAGCTTTTATTGCAGCATATTGACTGGAAAAATGATGAGGCAATCCTGTATGGTAAACATTATATCACTAAAAGGAAGGCAGCCTGGTATGGCGACAGGGATTATGCGTACAGGTATTCAGGAACTACCAAATATGCATTACCGTGGACAGCTGAATTATTAGAACTTAAAAAACTTGCAGAAACGCATACTGGCTTTCATTATAATTCCTGTCTGCTGAACTTGTATCATGATGGGAATGAAGGTATGGCCTGGCATAGTGACGATGAAAAGACCCTTGAAAAAAATGCAGCCATTGCATCAGTTAGCTTGGGAGCTGAACGTAATTTTTCTTTCAAGCATAAGGTAAATGGGCATAAAGTTTCATTACACCTGGAGCATGGCAGCCTGCTTGTTATGGCAGATGAAACTCAAACCAACTGGCTACATCGACTTCCACCAGCAACCAAAGTTATAAAGCCAAGAGTTAACCTTACTTTCAGGAAAATATTGGTTTGAATAGCGTCAGAAAGCTGAGTTATCCACCGTTTTGAAGGACCTTGTATGAAGGATTGGGAAGAAATCCACATGAGGGTTTAAATACCAGTCACAAACTTCACAAAGCTTATATTTGTTTACATGGCGAACAGGTTAAAAAAGAAAACGCCACCGCCACCCGATCCTGAACAATTAACGGCTGATAAAGAGGTTGACGTAACGGTGACAGAAGTGGTGAAAGATGAACGTACCCAAAAAATCATCGGTGCGCTGAGCCTGCTATTCTCTATTTTCCTTTTTTTTGCATTCACTTCTTACTTTTTTACCTGGGAGGAAGACCAGGATAAGGTTCATCAGTTTGGATTTAGGATGTTCTTTACTCAGGATGAAGTAAAAGTTAGTAATCTATTGGGTTTATTTGGTGCTTTTATTGCACATAATTTTATATACCGTGGATTTGGCATTGCCGCTTATCTTTTTTGTTCCTTCTTTTTTGTGCTGGGGGTGAATTTGCTCGCCGAGATTAAAGTATTTTCTTTGGGCCGCAACCTCAAATATGTGATTGTAGGGCTTGTTGTGATCAGCATGGCCGGAGCTTTTATTGGAAGAGGAAGTGATTTCAGCTGGGGAGGAGCAGTTGGAGAATTTTTAGTGGAATTAAGTGTAAAATGGACTGGAGAATTTGGTACAGCAGCTTTGTTGCTCGTTTCAGTAATTTGTTATCTGATCTGGCGTTTTAATCCCATTTTTAAAATACCCCGTTTTAATACTTCAAAGGCCGAATCAAAGCATGAAAAAACAGTTGAAGAATCCACTGATCATGAAAATCGGGTCTTTGGTGAATGGGATGTGAATGAAGAAGAGATTCCATTGGAGATAAATGAGGGTGGGGAAATAGCTGCTACTTCCAACAGGCTAAAAAATCAGACCCAGCCACTGACAGATTCAAAAATATTTATGGGAGAAGAGGAAGCTGATTCCCTTACTGTATTTGAGCTTACGCAAAAGGAACAGGATTTATCTGAATCTTTGCCTGAACCTGAACATCAACAGGAGCCTGAAACGCTTCCTATATATGATGAGAAGATGGTAATAGCGCCAACTCCCCGTAAAAAGGAAGGTAAATTGCTGATTGATGATTCGCTGGATATGGAACTGGAAATCAAAAAAGCAGTTGTAGAGGAAAAACCTCAGGCAGCCCGTCCTGTTTCCATGGATAAATATGATGCTACCCTGGACCTGAGGGATTATAAATATCCTCCACTGGATCTACTGGATAATCATGGGGGTGAAAAAATTGTAAGGGACTCCAATGAACTGGAAGCCCATAAGAACCAGATCATTGCTACTTTAAAGAATTATGATATTGCCATACAACGAATTTCTGCAACCATTGGACCTACCGTTACTTTGTATGAAATTGTTCCTGCCCCTGGAGTAAGGATCAGTAGAATCAAAAACCTGGAAGATGATATTGCGTTAAGTCTGGCTGCCCTGGGCATCCGTATAATTGCTCCTATTCCCGGAAAAGGAACAATTGGTATTGAAGTTCCTAACTTGAGAAAGACAATTGTGGGTATGCGCAGTCTGTTGGCAAGCGATAAATTTCAAAATAATACTTTTTCCCTGCCAGTAGCCATCGGTAAAAAGATCGATAATGAAAATTTTATAGTGGATCTGGCAAGCATGCCCCACTTATTAATGGCAGGAGCTACCGGACAGGGTAAATCTGTTGGTATCAATACAGTACTGATTTCCTTATTGTACAAAAAACACCCTTCACAGCTTAAGCTGGTATTGGTTGATCCTAAAAAAGTAGAATTAAGTCTGTACCGGGTCATTGAAAAGCATTTTCTGGCGAAATTACCCGGTGAAGAAGAGTCTATTATCACAGATACCAAGAAAGTTATTTATACCCTCAATGCGCTTTGTATTGAAATGGATAACCGTTATGACCTGCTGAAAGAAGCAGGATGCCGGAATATCAAGGAATACAATGAAAAATTCACCTCCCGGAAACTTAATCCGGAAAAAGGACATCAGTATTTACCCTTTATTGTATTGGTAGTAGATGAGTTTGCGGACCTGATCATGACAGCTGGTAAGGAAGTAGAAATGCCGATCGCCAGGCTGGCTCAGCTGGCACGTGCTGTAGGAATACATCTGATCATTGCCACACAGCGTCCTTCTGTTAATATTATTACGGGTACCATTAAGGCCAATTTCCCAGCAAGGATGGCATTTAAAGTATCTTCTAAGATAGACAGCCGTACCATCCTCGATGCCGGTGGTGCCGAACAACTGATCGGAAAAGGGGATATGCTAATCAGCTATAATGGGGAGATTGTACGACTACAGTGTGCTTTTGTGGATACTCCGGAAGTAGACAGGGTTTGTGAGTTCATTGGAAGCCAGCGTGGTTATCCGCAGGCATTCCTCTTGCCTGAATATGTGGATGAAAAGGAAATGGATGGTAAAGATTTTGATAGCAGTGACCGTGACCCTCTTTTTGAAGATGCCGCCAGACTGATCGTTCAGAGCCAGATAGGAAGTACTTCTCTTATTCAACGAAGGATGAAATTAGGTTATAACCGGGCAGGAAGGTTAATGGATCAGCTGGAAGCCGCCGGAATTGTAGGTCCAAATCTGGGAAGTAAAGCCCGCGAAGTGCGCTTTAAAACGGAAATGGAACTTGAAGAATACCTTCAGTCCATATAAGTTAAAATTTAACCGCCTGTAAAGTTTACCTGTTTGGAGTATTACACACAATGTGCGAAAGCCTATATTTGCGCCAACATTTCATATATGAAAAAGATTTACGTTCTTTTGCTTGCTGCCTTTTGTATAGTTGAAACCGGATTTGCCGATAATAATGACCCGAATGCCAAGAAAGTTCTGGATGCTGTAAGCGCCAAAGTAAAAACCTTTAAAGGGATCACTGCATCCTTTACTATATCGATCCTTACGAGTAAGGGTAAAGATAATGGAACCAAAAGGGGTAATATATCTATTAAAGGACAGAAATACCTGTTGATTCAGGGAAAAACAGAGATCATCTCTGATGGAGTAAAGATTTACAATTATGATGGAAATAAGACCATCACGGTTGCGGGAGTTGATGAAACTGGTCAGACTTTAAGTCCCCAGAATCTTCTTTCTAATTTTTATGATAAGGATTTCTCGTATAAGCTGATTTCATCTGCAGGAAATTTTTATGAAGTTGAGTTGGTGCCCAATGACAAAAAGAAGAATTTTCAGAAAGTCAATGTATTTATAGATAAAGGAAAAAGCATGATTACAAAGGCTAAAATCCTGGATAAGAGCAATAATCTCATCATTTTCAGCCTCGATAACCTCAAGACCAATGCTGTCATCAATGATAACCTCTTTATTTTTAACAGGGCTAAATATCCAAAAGATGCAGAAGTGCTGGATTAGTTGTTGACAACTTAATTTTTTTGGCCATTCACTTGATCGTGAATGGCTTTTTGTTTTTCAATAAGCTTTAAATACATTTAGATATGAAAAGCATATTCAGTTTCCTGATTTGTATCAGTATTTTTTCTGTAGTCAACTGTCAGTATTCACTTCGCCTGGTTGTTACAGACGTTGCAACAAAGAAGAATGATGATATTTATGTAACGGGTACCTTTAATAACTGGAATCCCAAAGACGAAACCTATAAATTAAAACCATTGGGAGGTACCCGAAAAGCTGTAGTAATTAGGGATTTGCCAGCGGGAACTTATGCTTTAAAATTTACCAGGGGCAGTTTTGAAAAGGTAGAATGTACAGCAGATGGCAGGGATATCAATGACAGGGTCATTGAAGTAGCTGCTGATATGTCTTCAGATATTGTAATTGCAGGGTGGAAAGATGATTATCCCGAGCGACCTAAAATGTATACAGCCAGTCCGCAAGTAAAAATTCTTGATACCGCATTTAATATCCCCCAATTGTCCAGGAAAAGAAGAATCTGGGTGTACTTACCTAAAGGATATGCTAATGCCTCCAAGACTTATCCTGTAATATATATGCAGGACGGACAAAACCTGTTTAATGAACAGACTGCCGCTTTTGGTGAATGGGGGGTGGATGAGTGTTTGGATACCCTGCAAAGATTAACGGGTAAGGAATTTATCGTTGTGGGGATTGATCATGGGGGCGATAAAAGACTGAATGAATATAATCCCTATGACAATATTAAATATGGTAAGGGTGAAGGGAAGGCTTATGCAGCATTTCTTGCCCAGACCTTAAAACCTTTTATAGACAGTAAATTCCGTACAAAAAAAGGACCGGATTATACATTTTTGGCAGGTAGCAGTATGGGTGCACTGATCAGTTTATATACTGTAATTCAATACCCTGATATTTTTGGTGGTGCCGGAATCTTTTCACCTGCTTTTCAGATAGGGCCCCAGGTATTTGCTGATGCAGAAAGTTTTACTTCAAAAAAGAATATTCGGTTATTCTTTTATGCGGGTGGCATTGAAAGTGAAACAATGGTAAGCGACATGAATAGGATGGCTGACATATTTTTAAAGAAAGCAAATCAGAACGAAGATATCCGTAGAATTACTGATCCGGCAGGGCAACATAAGGAAAAATACTGGAGACAAATGCTTCCTGTATTTTTTAATTGGGAGATCAACTGATCTTGAAAGTAACACCTTCAATAGCCAGCTCTGTATTACTGAAAACTTCGCGTGCTTCTGAAAGAAATTGGTCCAGTTGTTCATATTTGCTGCTGAAATGCCCAATTAATAATTTTTGAACACCAGCTTTCAGAGCGATATTCGCTGCCTGTTCGGTGGTACTGTGGTGTCTTGCAGCCGCACGGTCGTCAAGGTCTTTCAGATAAGTGCTTTCATGGTAAATGACATTAATCCCCTTAACTCTTTCTGCAAGTTCAAGATCATAGAGGGTATCTGCACAAAAAGCATAACTGCGGGGTGGATTATTGGGAAAAGTGACCCATTCATTTTTGATGATTTCTCCATCCTTCGATTCATAGTCAGCACCGTTTTTCAGATAGCTGTAATAAACAGCCGGAATATTAAACTGCAAGACTTTTTCCTTATCGATTTTACGGGGATGCTTTTTCTCACGGAATATGAATCCCCAGCATTCTATTCTATGCTGTGTAGGGAAACATTCCACTGAAAATCTTTTGCCATCTGCGATCAGGCCTTCTTTTTCAAGAGGATGAAAATGTAGTTGAAATGGAAGTTTGGTATCGGCAACTTTAAACTGAAGGTCAATAATTTCTTTGAGTACTGCGGGTCCATAAAGGTGAAGTTCATTTTCTCTTCCCAATAAGCCCATACTGGTAATTAAACCAATGAGTCCAAAATAGTGATCGCCATGTAAATGAGAGATAAAAATATGGTTGATCTTACTGCGTCTGATCTTGAATTTAGCCATTTGCATCTGAGTGCCTTCACCGCAGTCGATTAGAAAAAGTTGTTCATGAAGCGTCACTATCTGTGATGTAGGATGTCTGTCGTAAGCAGGTAAAGCCGAATTATTTCCCAGAATAGTAACTCCAAACATATAAGTCGTTGATTTAAACTAATCAGAGTGTAATTTAATCAGTTATAGTTAATATTATTCAGGAATTCCTGGGTCATTGAAGTCGAGCAATTCCCTTTCAATTTCTTCCATCTGAACAATATCCCAAGCTTCACTTTCAGATGGGGTGATATTAAGGTATTCTGAAAGTTCAAGCCGGTCAAATATTTCTTCTACAGCGGGCTTGAGATTGCAGATCACAAAGGAAAGATTCCGGTCGTAAAAATTATTTTGCAGTATTGCAATGTTTTTAGCAGCTTCGTCATCAATTAATGTTACTGACTGTAAATTTAATATGACATTCTTTGATTCATTTTGTAAATAGTGCTCGCATGTGGCAGCGAGTTCCACAGTCATATTGTCATAGATGTGCGGTTCAAGAGGTAATACAACAATAAATTTTTCCTTGGTATCAATTTTGACTTGCATAGTTTTAAATCATTAACATGTGTTAAAAAAAGCATTGCAACTTTGGTCAAAAATATTCGTTATAATTGTATAAATCCAAATTAGATATGGATAATAATTTTTCAGCTCAGGTTAAGGAAATCATTTCATTCAGCCGTGAAGAAGCTTTACGGTTGGGAAATGATTTTATAGGAACAGAACATTTATTGTTGGGATTGATTCGAGATGGTGAAAATATTGCTATCAAAGTGTTAAAACAACTGAATGTTGACTTATATGAACTCCGTAAGGAAGTAGAACTTGCCGTTAAGGATAAAACTGGTAAGAATATAGCCAATATCAATAGTCTGCCCCTCACCAAACAGGCAGAAAAAGTGATAAGGGTAACAGTTTTAGAAGCAAAGGCCCTAAAAAGCCCATTGGTTGAAACTGAACATTTGTTGCTTAGCATACTTAAGAATAAAGAAAATATTGCTACTCAGATACTGAATCAGTTCGATGTGGATTATGATATTTTCAGAAATGAACTGGGTATGGTAAGTACCAATATGCCGCCGCCACCTAAAAATGAATTTCCCGAAGAGAATGAAGATGAGTTTGATGAGGAAAAACAGCGATCCGGCTTTCAACAGCAAAGAACTGGAAAGGCTGCACCAAATGTAAAAAGCAAGACGCCGGTACTGGATAATTTTGGAAGGGACATTACCAAGATGGCTGAAGCGGGTACCTTAGACCCGATTGTGGGAAGAGAGCAGGAAATTGAAAGGGTTTCGCAGATACTTTCCCGCAGAAAAAAGAATAATCCTATCCTGATAGGTGAACCTGGAGTGGGTAAAACAGCTATTGTTGAAGGTTTGGCCCTGAGGATCGTACAAAGAAAAGTAAGCAGGGTATTGTTTGATAAGCGGGTGATTTCATTAGATCTTGCTGCTCTGGTAGCCGGTACCAAATACCGTGGTCAGTTTGAAGAAAGGATGAAAGCGATCATGAATGAACTTGAAAAGAACCGGGATGTGATCCTTTTTATTGATGAGATACATACCATAGTAGGTGCAGGTGGTGCCAGTGGCTCACTGGATGCCAGCAATATTTTCAAGCCCGCACTTGCCAGGGGAGAACTCCAGTGCATTGGTGCTTCTACACTTGATGAATACCGTCAGTATATAGAAAAAGATGGTGCACTCGACAGGAGGTTCCAAAAAGTATTGATTGAACCCCCAAGTGTGGAAGATACGATCACCATTTTGAACAATATTAAGAGCAAATACGAAGAGTTTCACAATGTATTGTATGATCAGGAAGCCATTGATGCCTGTGTTAAATTGAGTGATAGGTACATGACCGATCGTTTATTGCCTGATAAGGCAATAGATGTGCTGGATGAAGTAGGTGCCAGGGTACATCTTAAGAATATCAATGTGCCTCAGGATATTGTAGAATTGGAAAAGAAAATAGAGGATGTCAAGAACGAAAAGAATAAAGTAGTAAAAAGCCAGCGTTTTGAAGAAGCAGCGTCTTTGAGAGATACTGAAAAGAAATTGGGTGAGGAACTGGAAAAGGCGAAAGCACAATGGGAAGAAGAAAGCAGGAATAGGCGTTATCCTATCACAGAAGAGCATATCGCTGAAGTAGTGAGTATGATGACTGGGATTCCTGTAAAAAGGATGGTGCAGGCAGAAACTGAAAAATTACGCAGGATGGGAGCTGATATGACTGAGATGGTCATTGGGCAGAATGAAGCAATCCAGAAAGTGGTAAAAGCAATACAACGCAACAGGGTGGGGCTGAAGGATCCAAAAAAACCAATTGGGACCTTTATTTTTCTAGGTCCTACGGGTGTTGGTAAGACAGAATTGGCCAGATCACTTGCGAGGTACATGTTTGATAGTGAAGATGCATTGATACGTATTGATATGAGTGAATACATGGAAAAATTCACTGTAAGTCGTTTGATTGGTGCACCTCCGGGCTATGTGGGTTATGAAGAAGGTGGGCAACTGACTGAAAAAGTACGCCGCAAACCATATTCAGTAATCCTGCTGGATGAAATTGAAAAAGCACATCCTGATATTTATAATATTTTATTACAGGTATTAGATGATGGTATGCTTACAGATGGACTGGGCAGGAAGATAGACTTCAAGAATTCCCTAATCATAATGACTTCCAATATAGGAGTTCGTCAGTTGAAAGAATTTGGAGATGGTGTTGGTTTTGCAACAGCAAGCAGGGTGCAGAATCAGGAGGAAAATAATAAGGCTGTAATTGAAAAGGCCCTTAAACGTACCTTCTCACCTGAATTTCTGAATAGGATTGATGATGTGGTGATATTTAATGCCTTGAATAAAGAAAATATACATAGTATCATTGATATTCTGATGAAATCAGTTAAAAAGAGGTTGGTAAATCTGGGTTTCAGTCTCGAATTAACAGAAGAAGCAAAAGACTTTATAGCAGATAAGGGTTATGATGTACAATATGGTGCCAGACCTCTACACCGTGCTATTCAGAAATATCTGGAAGATCCACTGGCAGAAGAGATCTTAAATCTTTCTGTAAAAAATGGAGATACACTCATAGCTTCATTGGATAAGGAAAATGGGAAGATCAAATTTGAATTGAAAGAGAAAGAAGCTGAAGAGAATGCCAATGTGTAATTATAGGATTTGAAAAAATAAAAAATAAAGCCTCTATAAATGAGGCTTTATTTTTTACCCCACCTAAAGCTCTGCATATCCAATCCTGCCAGGTCCAGTGCACGGTCGACAACTGTTGCGGCTAGTTCTTCCATATTCTGAGGAAGCGAGTAGAATGAGGGAGTTGCCGGGCAGATAATACCTCCTGCAAGTGTAACTGTTTCCATATTTTTGATATGAATGAGATTATAGGGTGTATCCCTAACCATAAGTATCAGCTTACGTCTTTCTTTTAAGACAACATCAGCAGCCCTGGTAAGAAGATCATCGCTGATCCCCCCCGCAATTCTGCCCAAGCTACCCATACTACATGGTGCAACGATCATAATGTTATATCGTGCAGAACCTGAAGCAAAAGGTGCCGAAAAATCGAATTTATCATAGTAATGAAAAGGATAATTCAGGTAAGCTTCATTGCCCAATTCGGTATGCCATACTTCTTTTGCATTTTTGCTCATCACAATACCAACTTCCTCCCACTGTTCTTTTAATAGTAACAGTTTATCCAGCATCACTTTTGCATAGACAGAACCACTTGCTCCTGTTATTCCAATAATTATCCTGTTTGCCATGGTCAGTCTTTATTTTGTAGAAACAAAAATAATATGCAAAAGGTTAAACTGCATTTGCTAATATTTATCCTGATTTCGATGTTTAGTTTAACTTACCCAATTTTCAGGGATTAAAAAGTCAGGTAACTGGTCAAAACGATAAAACCCCGTTATCCGGGGTTTTATCGTTATAATAAAGGTTCAGATATCGTTATGATTTGTACATGATTTCATAATATTCTGCAGCCATCCTGTTACTGTCGAATTGGAATCGTACATCACGCATTCCATTTTTCATGATTTGTCTCCAGGTATCAAAATTGTCATAATACAATGGAACGATCTGCTGTTCAAGGATTTCATAGATCTTCTTCAGGTCATACTCATCCTGATCATGAACGGTCATATTTTGATAATCTGCCTTTGGAACAACAAAACCATTGTTACCTTGGTTTACAAATTCTGGTATCCAGCCATCATCTGTTGAAAAATTGACAGCACCATTCATCGCAGCAGTCATACCACTTGTGCCACTGGCTTCACGGGGTACACGTGGGTTATTGAGCCAGACATCAGACGCTTGTTTCAAACGTTTACTTAATCCAAGTTCATAGCCAACCAAAACTGCTACATTCTTGTAGTTTTTGCTTAGGTGAACGAGGTTATTAAACTGACTGATAGCAGGATAATCTACAGGGTATGGTTTACCTGCCCAGATGATCTGAACCGGACGATTAACATCATTGATCAGTCTTTCAAACCTTTCAAGATCATGTGTAAGAAAATCAGCACGTTTATAGCCAGCAAAGCGTCTGGCCCAAACAATGGTAAGCACATTCGGGTCAAAAATCTTTCCTGTCTGGTCAGCAATGATTTCAAATGCACGTTTCTTCAGATAAACTTTACGGTCATCAAATGCAAGGTCATTGCCTTCTTCCATGAAACGATACAAATGCTTATCAGCCCAATATCTCCAATCCTGCGCATTGGTGATGCTGGTTATTTCGCAGATCCCATCATATTTTTTCCACATTTCCCTACTCACCACACCATGTAATGAACTTACACCATTTGCTTTTCTGGCAAAACGCAATGCTGTAAGAGAGTGGTTGAATTGGTCATCAGTTGTTCCGGTTAATCTTCTAACTTCATCAAGGGTAAGTCCGCAGAAATAACTCATTTTATGACAGAGATATAAATCATGTTTTTCGTTACCTGCTTCTTCGGGGGTATGGGTGGTGAAAACGAGGTGTTCCCTCAGTTTTTCAACACTTTTGAATTTATTGAGAAGATAAAAAGCAGAGGATATAGCATGTGCTTCATTCAGGTGATATACTTCAGGATTGAAACCTAATTCATCTACCAGTTTGGCACCACCTACACCAAGTAGTATGAACTGTGCAACTTTGGTTGCTACATTGGCATCATATAAACGATGGCAGATGGTTTGTGAAACATAATCGTTTTCAGGTAAATCTGTGGTTAGTAGAAATAAAGGAGCACTCTTGAAAGTTTCTGGGTTCAGATACAGGGCTTTAACCCAAACAGGGTGATCATGAATCAGGATTTGAAACTTAATACCGGTATCTTCAAGAAAAGAGTAATTTTTTTCCATCCAAGCTGGTTGCAAACTCTGGTCCTGGTTTCTTGTTTGGTCATAATATCCATATTTCCATAAGATGCCTATTCCAATGAGATTTTGTCTTAGCTCATAGGCGCTTCTTAAATGAGAACCCGATAGAAAACCTAATCCACCACTATAAATTTTAAGCGGCTGGTGAATGGCAAATTCCATAGAGAAATAAGCAACTTTTTTGGAATATTGATCATCGATAGGAAATGGAACCTGATAACTTCTGAAATTCATAAACTATTGTTTCGTTTAACGAATAATTGAGGGTGCAATATAAGCCTTTTAGTCAAAATGTATTTTATACACATTAAATTATCTGAGGTGAAATAAAGTAATAAATTATTGATTTAATGTCATAAACATTGAATAGATGGAAGTGTTTTTTGAAGTATAATAAATTTTAGGTAACCTATTTTTTTCTTCCTATTTTCTTTTCTTTGACCTTTTTAAATGTGTCATCAAAAAAGCATTGCATGCCTCTTCGGTTACCACAACTACCTTTTTCTTTTACTTGTATGGTTGGTCCATCAAATGTGAAATCAATAATGCATGGATCTCCATTCTCTGCATAAACAGCTGTTTCAGGGGATTTTAATTTCAATATACCTTTGAGTTCGCCGGAACAGCTTCCATCATTTTTTTCGATATGAATAAAAAAGTAATATTGTGAAAGGTCCTTACCATCGCGAAGAGAAATAAAGTTCTTATGGTTTTCTGAATAGTTACCGGAAAGTTTGTTTTTTTCAGGGAGCGTATCAATAGGATTGATCACTGTATTGTTTTTATTTTCATCCTCATTACTATCGTTCAGAACGACCATAAAACTTTTACTTGCAGCATTATAGATCCAGCCAATTCTTGAAAAAAGCAATTGTTTGTCAGAATTAAGCTTTTCCCTGCTGATCATGAAAGTAGGTTCTTTGTTGATGGATAGAGAATGATTGTAATCATCATTACTGATACTGTTTATTAATTCTTTTCCGGCAAGGAAGTTATAATTTTTGTCAAAGACAAAGGCACAAAGCGACTTTTTGTTTCGTTTAATGAAGCTTATTAAAAGGTAAATTTCTTTTTGTTTTTCAATTCTACCCACTGGATGTATGTTAACAGACTTTTCAGCATAATGCATTGTTGCCAGGGTACTATCGGGTATAAATTGGGTAAGTACTTTCAAACTGATCAATGTTGTATCAGAAACTTGCTGTATCGTACTGTCCGCAGCCCCGAATTGAGTTTCAATCAGGTGAAATGCGGCAATGAAATCGTTGATTTTAATGGGTTCAGTACCATTAAGGTTGACTTTTTTGTGCGTACAGCCAACAGCTAAAATGACAAGCGGCAGAAATATCCAATTTTTCATCTGGTAAATATTGGAATAAAAGTAATATTTCTGACGTTAGTTTAATAGCTTGTGACCTTGAAGTCTAAAATAAATATTTCATCATAGCAAATGAATCGACACAATTCTAAAAGCGAATATTCCCTTGGAGAAGTGCATGAAAGTATAGATACTACCCAATTAGGAAAAGGGTGGAGGAAGGGATTAGCATATTTCGGACCGGCTTATCTGGTTAGTGTTGGGTATATGGATCCTGGAAACTGGGCTACAGATTTACAGGGTGGTGCTCAGTTTGGCTACCAGCTGATATGGATATTACTGATGAGTAACCTGATTGCATTATTACTTCAAGGATTAAGTGCACGTTTGGGGATTGTAAGGAGAAGGGACCTGGCCCAAGCAAACAGGGAGGTGTATCCCCCTGTCATCAATTTCTGTTTGTATATCCTTGCTGAAATTGCAATTGCAGCCTGTGACCTTGCAGAAGTGCTAGGTATGGCATTAGGAATTCATCTGCTTACCGGACTGCCACTTATCTGGGGTGTACTTATTACGGTATTTGATACTTTGTTGTTGTTATGGCTTCAACAATATGGTATCAGGAAGCTGGAAGCATTTATAATTGGTCTTGTAGCAATCATTGGATTATCTTTTTTAATAGAAATTTTTTTAGCCAAACCTATACTGGGAGAGGTCGTTAAAGGATTGGCTCCCTCCATTCTAAAAGATAATGCGCTTTATATTGCTGTAGGTATCATCGGTGCTACTGTTATGCCTCATAATCTTTACCTGCATTCGGCATTGGTTCAAACCAGGAAAATCAAGCCAGATAGGGAAGGTATCAAAAAGGCAATAAAATTTAACCTTATCGATAGTGGAATTGCATTAAATGCAGCTTTTTTTGTAAATGCTGCCATTCTTATACTGGCTGCCACTGTTTTTTTTAAAACAGGTAATAATCAGGTAGCAAGAATTGAGGATGCACATCAGTTACTGCAACCTTTATTGGGATCCAAACTGGCACCTTTGCTTTTTGCGATCGCACTAATTGCAGCTGGACAAAGTTCTACGATCACCGGAACACTGGCCGGGCAAATTGTAATGGAAGGATACCTTCGTTTACGTATCAATCCCTGGTTAAGACGGTTACTGACACGTTTAATAGCAATTATACCCACTGTGATCGTTATTACCATTTATGGGGATAATAAGATCGATGCATTATTGGTACTCAGTCAGGTAATTTTAAGTGTCCAGCTTGGCTTTGCTGTAATACCTCTGATACATTTTGTAAGCGATAAGGAAACAATGGGTGAATTTGCATTAAAACCAATGACCAAATTACTCTCGTGGATAGTTGCGATCGTATTATTATATCTCAATGCAAAAATGGTACTAGAGCAGTGTATGCTGGTTTTTGACCAACAAGGCCTTCTGATTTGGAAAATACTGATTATACTGGCCGCTTTGGCATTTGTATGGCTTTTCCTAACGATGACATTCCTGCCTATTCTTCAAAAGCAACATCGTAAGAACAATATCAGATTACATAGCGAAGTGCCCTCACTTCAAAACCTTACTATTAGTAATACACAAAAAATAGCCATTGCATTGGATTTCAGTTTGAATGACGAAAAGTTAATTGCACATGCTATCAAGCAGGGGCATAGGGAAGCAACCTATATTTTATTGCATATTGTAGAAAGTGTATCAGCAAAATTTTTGGGTGAAGAAAGTGATGATGATGAAACGCGAAAGGATATACAAAGACTGGAAAACTTTGCACATCAACTCAATGCATTGGGTTATAAAGTAGAAACCCATATTGGTTACAGGAGCAGGATCAAAGAGATTGTCAGGATTGTGGACCTATCTCAGGCCGAAATGCTTGTAATGGGGGCTCACCGTCATTCAGGAATTAAAGACTATCTTTTTGGTGAAACCATCGAATCGGTTAGACATGAACTCAGGATTCCTGTACTCATTGTAAATCTATGATTCAATAAATGAACTTTAGGGTCAGTATTGCATATTTATACTGTGTCATACCGGTGTTGGCATTATAGTATTAGAAATTACTGAAGGTAAAAATGTCTAAACACTTAAATTTGCACCTGAAACATTAAAATTTCTTAAATATGCCCGAAAAAATCAAAGTATCCAATCCGGTTGTTGAGCTGGATGGCGATGAAATGACCAGGATAATCTGGAAATTTATCAAGGACAAACTGATCCTTCCTTATATAGATTTAGATATTAAGTATTATGATCTTGGTGTAGAATATCGTGACCAAACCAATGACCAGGTTACTGTGGATGCGGCAAATGCAATAAAAAAGTATGGAGTTGGTATAAAATGTGCCACAATTACGCCAGATGAAGCCAGAGTGGAAGAGTTTAAACTGAAACAAATGTGGAAGAGTCCTAATGGTACGATCAGGAATATCCTTGATGGAACTGTTTTTCGTGAACCCATTGTTTGCAGTAATGTACCAAGATTGGTTCCTAACTGGACTGCCCCTATTTGTATTGGCCGTCATGCTTTTGGTGACCAGTATCGTGCAACAGATTTTGTAACTAAGGGTAAAGGGAAACTGACAATCAAATTTGAATCTGAAGATGGAAGTACCCAGGAATTTGAAGTATATAATTTCAAAGGGGACGGGGTTGCTCTGGCCATGTATAATACAGATGAAAGTATAGCAGGCTTTGCCCGTTCCTGCTTTAACCAGGCACTTAGCAAAAAATGGCCTTTATACCTTTCTACTAAAAATACCATTCT
>Ga0364867_10194_pt1 | contig 39889 bp, 31 predicted proteins | sample ExccelAu500001D4_3_FD_206915 | JGI IMG/M metagenome (GOLD analysis project Ga0364867, IMG submission 206915) | Enriched cells from Trout Bog Lake Hypolimnion, Wisconsin, USA - BchlTB.Aug13.5000.01.D4 | ecosystem: Environmental > Aquatic > Freshwater > Lake > Hypolimnion/Profundal zone | place... | reverse complement strand
GTAGCAAGGGCGGGCGGTTGTAGCGGTGCAACGTGCGTAACTTCTGTTTTTTTAAAAAAAATTAGATGCCCCATTTTATGGGGTATTTTTTTGCCCTGTTAGCGCCCTGCTTCAGCCTCCAGGAGGAATGTAGCAAGGGCGGGCGGTTGTAGCAGTGCGATGTGAGCGAACTATGAATTATTGCAAAATGAATATCACCCAGCTAAAAATTTAATTAACTTTACCCCGAAAACCAATCCAAATATGAAATTCTTTATAGATACAGCTAATCTTGCCCAGATAAAAGAGGCCTATGAACTCGGTATTCTGGACGGCGTTACCACCAACCCATCCCTGATGGCCAAAGAAGGCATTAAGGGACATGAGGCAGTAATGGAGCACTACGTGACAATCTGCGAAATGGTAGATGGCCCCGTCAGTGCTGAAGTACTGGGGACAACTTTTGACGGCATTGTTGAAGAAGGCAAAAAACTGGCGGCACTTCATAAAAATATCATTGTTAAAGTCCCCATGATCAAGGAAGGGATCAAAGCCATTAAGTGGTTTACAGACAATGGCATTCGCACCAATTGCACGCTGGTTTTCTCGGCCGGGCAAGCCATTCTTGCTGCCAAAGCAGGAGCCACCTATGTTTCTCCCTTCCTCGGCCGTATAGACGACAGTGGATGGGACGGCGTGCAACTGATTGAGCAGATCGTAAATATCTATAATGCGCAGGGGTTCATGACAGAAGTGCTGGCGGCTTCTATCCGCAATCCGCTGCATATTGTTCGTTGTGCGGAGGCTGGCGCCGATATCTGTACTTGCCCGCTCTCGTCCATACTGGGCCTGCTCAAGCACCCGCTTACCGACCTTGGCCTGGAGCAGTTTCTGAAGGACGCAAAATCCATGCAATAACGAAAAAAAACCAAATATTTTGATCCGGCTAAATAGATTAGCCGGATTTTTTATGCAATTTTACAGGTGCGGAGCCTTCTACCCGCCATAATCTCTCCCGTATGCAGAACTCGAATGATTCCAGGTATGCTGTGCTGATCGATGCAGATAATGTGCCTTATGCGAATGTAAAAGGCATGATGGAGGAAATAGCCAAGTACGGTACACCCACTTTCAAGCGGATCTATGGCGACTGGACAAAGCCTACCGTGTCTGGCTGGAAATCCGTACTGCTCGAAAACGCCATTACACCAATTCAGCAGTACAGCTATACCAGCGGTAAGAATGCCACCGATTCAGCTATGATCATCGATGCCATGGACATTCTCTATACGGGCAAAGTCGACGGCTTCTGCATCATATCCAGCGATAGCGATTTTACCCGTCTTGCGCTCCGGCTGCGGGAAGCTGGCGTGAAGGTGATCGGAATGGGCCAGAAGAAAACACCTTCACCCTTTATAGCCGCCTGCGATAAGTTTATATATATCGAGATCCTTGCGGAAACACCACCTACCCTGTCAAAAGAAGAAAATAAGAAAGAGCAGCCCGCACCCGCCGGCTCCATAAAAAGCCTGGACAAAACGACGATCAAGCTGATTGAGGATAGTATCAGCGACCTGGCCGATGAGTCTGGCTGGGCCTTCCAGGGCGAGGTGGGCAACCTGATCCTTAAAAAAGAACCCGATTTTGACCCGCGGAATTACGGCTTCAAAAAACTGGGGCAACTGATAAAAAGCATCCACAGCTTCGAAACCGATGAGCGACAGACAGATAAAGGCAACATTAAGCTTGTGTACATAAGAGTCAAACCCGTAGCGAAACCGCAAACCCAGGCCAAAAAAGCACCTAAAAGAATGAAGCAGGGAAGAAAATCTGTGTCCTGAGTTGCCCGCAGTGATCCCTTTCCAATCTACCCAATCGGCCAATTACCAGTTAGCGAATCATTCTCCCGGCAGGTGCGGCAATCGGGCACCCTGCAATTGCCGCGTTACACTTTCCTTATCAATCGAACGGACAGGTTTACTGATATCCTAAATGTTTTATCTTTCAGCCCGATTTCACTTGAGGTTTATTTATTTACCAGCTGCCATACGCAATGAGAAGAGTACTCCCGTTTTTGGTTTTATTGGCTGTTCTTTCGGCCATATCAGGCTACCTGATGTCTAAGGCCTCCTGGATAGGGAAAGTAGGCATGACTTTTTTTTACAGGGAGTACAATTTTATGAAAGTCTGGTGGCAGGGCGGACTGGCTGTTTTTCTTTTTCTGATGCTGCTATTTCTACTGCATAGCTTCATTGAGCGTAAAATGCCTTTCTGGCTTGCCAAATTCCTTCACCTGCTACTTGTATTAGCCGACTCCGGAGGCTTCTATCTTACCTACGATGACTTTACTACCGACTTTTCCCACCGGCTGCTGGGATGGCGTTTCCATTACGGATTTTACCTGGTCTGGGTCGACTGGCTGCTGATCTGCATCTACTTTTTATTTAAGCACAGAAAACCCGCCAAAACAGCTACAGTGCCAGGTAAAACGGAGACAACAACTCCCTGAACCTGGCTGAATAAGACCCGCCAATATCTTTGATCACGAGCTCCTCGTCCCAACGCTCCAGGCCTGCCTGTTTACCAAATACCCCCACTACCCTCTTCACCACTGCCTTGTGGTCGTGCCTGACGACTAGTTTACCCCACTCATGGAATCCCCCCGCGATCATTTGACCGTAAAAAAGGTTGAATTCCGGCACCGGCAACATCACCGAAACGTAACCGGCCGGGGCTAGATGACTGCTCATTAGTTCCGCCAGTTCGCCGAATGACATAGCTAAGGTATGTCTTGCCTTGTTGGCAGCGGCATCACTACCCAGCAGGCTATTGTTGAAAAAAGGTGGATTGGAAATTATCAGCTCATATTTTTCGGCTGGCTCATATCTACGCGCATCCACTGCCATGACGTTTATGCGCCCGTGGTAGCGGCTGTTGGCAACATTCCCGGCGGCCTGCCGCGCAGCCCGGTCATCGATTTCCACGGCATCAATGACCGCCCCGGGTTGACGTTGCGCCAGCATCAGGCTGAGCAGACCGGTCCCCGCACCAATGTCCAGCACCCTTCGCACACCGGGCAGTAGCGGCGTCCAGGCTCCTTGTATACAGGCATCGGTGGTAACCTTCATAGCACACTGCCCCTGCCCGATCCTGAACTGCTTAAACTGGAAATAGTCGTTTTTCAAAATGAATATTCAAAAAGACAAATGTAGCGCACAATTGGAGCACGAGCGTAACCTGGAGTCAGCAGGCATACAGAGCGATCTGGCATCATCAATGCCAGGTAGCACGCGCGGATGGCACCACCGACAGATCAGTAAACTGGCCATTGAGGTATTTATGGTACCCGGTGATGCCTATCATCGCGGCATTGTCGGTGCAGTACTCAAATCGCGGGATGTACACCTGCCATCCATGTTGCTCGCCCGCATCCGTCATAGCGCGCCTCAGCCCGCTATTGGCAGATACTCCTCCGGCGATGCCTACCTGCCGGATGTTCAGCTCCCTGGCGGCCTTCTTCAGTTTGGCCATCAGCATATTCACAATCGTATACTGCACCGAGGCGCAGATATCATTCATATTTTGCGCAGCAAAATCAGGATCGATCTTCCTTTGCGCCTGCAGAAAATAAAGCACCGATGTCTTGATGCCACTGAAGCTGAATGCATAATCTTTCATTTCCGACATCGGGAATTTAAACCGTTTCGGATCACCCTGTTGTGCATACCTGTCCACCAGCGGCCCGCCGGGATACGGCAAACCGAGCATCTTGGCCACCTTGTCGAATGCCTCGCCGGCCGCATCATCAATTGTTTCGCCCAGCACTTCCATATCAAGGTAATCACGGCACAGGACTATCTGGGTGTGTCCGCCGGAAACCGTCAGGCAGAGGAACGGGAATTCAGGCTTCGAATCTATGAAATGCGCCAGCACATGGGCCTGCATATGATGAACAGCTATCAATGGCAATTGTCTTGCCTGGGCAAATGACTTCGCAAAGCAAGCGCCGACAAGCAAAGAGCCTATCAATCCCGGCGACTGCGTAAACGCAACTGCAGTAATCTCTTCTTTTGTGATACCGGCATCTTTGATTGCCACATCAACAACGGGGACTATATGCTGCATATGCGCCCGCGAGGCCAGCTCTGGCACTACCCCACCATAACGCTCATGCACTTTCTGCGTAGCAATCGTGTTACTCAACACATGCCCGTCTTTTACGATGGCGGCGCTTGTTTCATCGCACGAAGATTCTATGGCTAAAATAACTACCGGATCGGTTGCTGTCATTTAAATAATTTACTTTCTATTTCTCCAATCAAAACGACCTCAAATCAGGCGCGGGTTACCAGTTGTACTACCGGCATCAAAGCGAGGCTTGCAGGTCCAGAAAATAAAACCCTGTATCCCATTTCTTGCCGTCGCCGGTATCATAGGTTTTATGCACAATTTCACCAGCCAGGATCTGAATGGGCGCACTGAAAAATGGAGCGTTGGACACAAAGGTATGAAACTCCCCGTTTTCACCACAGGGATCAACACCAGGCGGAAGGGCAGACAAAAAATCCGCATTGACCTTTTTACCCAGGAACTCTTTTCCGAGATAGGTTTCATTTACGCAAACAATTACCGCTTCTATTCCGGCTTGTTCCACCATCTGTACAAGCGCCCGGGTGTCTTTTTTCCACAACGGGAAGACAGCAGAAATACCTGCCCGCCCCAGCTGCTGCTCGCGATACAGGCGCAGATCATCGAGGAAAATATCCCCGAAGGCCGCTGCAGTTATGCCATCGTCTTTAAACCCCTGCAAAGTTTGCCGCATCGCCCTGTCATACAGGCTGTCGTCCGGGCTGGCCGGCAGCTTTATTTTTATCAGTGGCTGCCCCATGCGTTCGGCCTGCAGATCAAGCAGTTGCTCCCTGACCCCATGCATAAACACCCTGTCGTGCTCCTCGCTGACGGTAGTAAGCAGGCATTCTATCGAAATGCCGGAATCCTGGCGCAGCAGATGGTAAGCCAGCGCTGCATCCTTGCCCGAACTCCAGTTCATGACCACCTTCACCTTGTCTTTCAATCTTTGTTGTTTTATGCAAATCAATGTAATTTGCTGCATTTAAACCAAACATTTTATGCCATACGCCGTAATTACAGGTGCTTCACAGGGAATGGGAAAAGTCATTGCAGAAAAACTGCTGCACGAAGGGTTTTCTGTTGCCGTGTGCGCCCGCAACCTGGAAAAACTTAGCGGCGTTGCCAGGCAATGGCAGATAGATTTCCCCGCAAACAAAATCGTGGCCTGCCGCGCTGATCTCAGTAAAAAAGAGGATGTGGCTGTTTTCGCCGATATGGTACTGGCTGAATTCCCGGTTGTTGACGTGCTGGTGAACAATGCAGGGACATATCTTCCGGGCAACCTGGCCGATGAACCTGATGGCCTGCTCGAAACGATGATCGGCACCAACCTCTACAGTGCTTACTGGCTTACCCGCAGGTTACTTCCTGCCATGCAGAGAATGAGTTCAGGCCATATTTTTAATATGTGCTCCGTAGCCAGCCTCAAAGCCTACCCCAATGGTGGCGCCTACAGCATTTCCAAATATGCTTTACTGGGTTTTTCCGAAAACCTGCGCGAAGAACTCAGGACACACGCAATCAAGGTAACATCCATTTGCCCGGGAGCAACCTTCACCCCGTCGTGGGACGGCAGCGGCGTGGAACCCGCCCGGATCATGGAGTCGGCAGACATCGCAAGCATGCTGTTCAGCGCCTGGCAATTATCGCCGCAGGCTAATGTAGACACCATCGTGATGAGGCCTGTTAAAGGCGACCTATAATGAAACTTTTTAACGTAGTTTTAACCCTGTTCCTTCCTCATTCCAGCTAATTTTGTGGATACCTGAATTGAAACGCATTAAAAAATATGTGGCGTTATAATGTATCTATTTTACTTATATTGAGTGCCTGCTCCGGCATGGCACAAAACGTAGTATTTACGGCTGAGGCCGGTGCCGGCAAAATCGGGACCAAAGACCAGGTACAGATTCAATATACGATCCGGGATGCTCAAAACCTGCAGTCCGTTTCCCGCCCGTCTACTTCCGATTTCGTCATTACCCAGGGCCCCTTCCAGTCTTCCAGTACCAACATGTCTATTTCAGGCAACCGGATGGTGCAATCGCAGGCTATCACTTTTACTTATGTCATTCAACCCAGGCACGAAGGCACTTTTACGATTCCCCCGATAGTGGCAAAAGATGCCGCCGGGCACACCTACCAGTCAAACGCAATCAGCATCCAGGTAGTTCCGGGCACCGTGCAGCAGCGGCCCAGCCGGAATGATCCGTTTGGCGGACAAGACGAAGATATGCTGGCCATGATGCAGCGCATGCAGCAGATGCAGCAGCAGCAGATGCAGGCCATTCAGCAAATGCAGCAGCAAAGAAGCCAGCAGCAGCAGCAACAGCAGCAACCCCGGCAACAACAGCCTGCAGCGCCGGAAATCAGCGACGATGAAATTAAGAAAGACCTGTTCATAAAGGTAGTAGTAGATAAGAGCAAAGTACACGTGGGCGAACAGATCACGACCAGCTATAAACTCTACTCCAGGATTCCTATGCAGGTAGGTATCTCCAAACTGCCTTCCTTAAATGGTTTCTGGACCCAGGATTTCGACATACCCAAGCAGGCCAAGCCCACCGAAGAAATCCTCAATGGCAAGAAATACCAGGTTTTCCTGCTTAAGAAGTCTGCGCTGTTTCCCCAGCAGGCAGGCACCCTGGAGCTCGATGCTGCCGAGGCCAAAGGTGTAGCGCGCATCGTTCAGCAGGTCAAGAGAAGACTATCAGACATGTTTGCCGACCCCTTCGGCGGCGGCTCGCTGATGATGAACGATCCTTTTTTCAACAACAGTTATTACAACACACTTGCTTATAAAGATGTGCAGGTAAACATAAAAAGCGAGCCCGTAAAAATAACGGTTACTGCATTGCCCGATAAGAACAAGCCTGCAGATTATGGCGGTGCCGTCGGGAGTTTTTCTTTTTCCGGCAAAATTGACAAACAGGACCTGACGACCGATGACGTGGCCACGCTGACAGTCAATATTACTGGCAGCGGCAACCTAAAACTGATTGAGGCGCCTAAACTGGACCTGCCCAACGGGCTCAACACCTATGACCCGGTGATAACCGACACCATAACAGGACGCAGCACCACGATCAGCGGCAGCAAGATCATCAGCTATGCTATCACACCCCATACACCCGGCGATTATGATATCCCGGCCATCAGTTTCACCAGTTTCAATCCGCAGACAGGCACGTACGTCACTGAGCACACCCAACCGTTCAAGATACACGTAAAACCGGGCAAACATTTTGCACCTGCGCAAGCCGGCGGCAACAACCTGGCGCTCCAGGATATACATGATATTGCAAAACAGCCCTTGCTCAGAATCATTCCGCAAACAAAACCGCTGTTGTTTACCGGTGCATACTGGTCTATGTTTGCATTCCCGCTGCTTACCTTCATCGGGCTGGTAGTCTGGAAACAGAAGGATGAAGAAATGGCCCGCGACAGTGTGCGGCTAAGAAGCAGGCGGGCCAACAAAATAGCTTTGCAGCGTCTTGCTCTTGCAAGGAAATTCCTGCAGCAAAACAACCGGAAACCATTTTACGAAGAAATCTCAAAAGCTATCTGGCTTTACCTCAGCGATAAACTGAATATTCCTCTTTCGGCCCTGTCGCATGAGAGCGCCCGGGAAGCGCTGTTGCTGCACAGGGTACCGGAACATCTCTACAAAAACATGCAAAATGTGATCCTGGAGTGTGAAACTGCATTATACGCTTCCGGCGGATCGAAGCAAATGTCGGCCGCCTACGAGGAAGCGATTAAAGTGATCAGCGACCTGGAAGATGTTTTTAAATAGTGAATCAACTCCAAATCCGTATTTTGCAGGCTGATCAGTTGCGTATACAAAGCTGATCAGCCTCCCCGGTGCCCGGTGAAAGGGCAAGTGAAAGAAAAAATCAGATGAAAAAAATAGTTTCAATTACTGCAGCCATCATACTGACCGCATTGCACTCCCTTGCAACAGTCAATTATGCCCAACTGTGGGATAAAGCGAATGGTTTTTACCTGCAGAAGCAATATGACAGCGCCCTTGTCTATTATGTGCAGATAGCTGCCAGTAAGCCTCAGAACCCCGAAATATATTACAACCTCGGAAATACCTACTACCGGCTCAATAAAATTCCCAATTCCGTTTTAAATTATGAGCGGGCACTGCGCTTCGATCCCAACTACAAAGATGCAAAAGAAAACCTGGCGCTGGCCCAGGGCAGAATCGCGAACAGGATACCTTATAGCGGAGATATATTCTTTATCAAATGGTGGAATGCCCTTATTAACGGGAAATCTACCCTGTGGGCGATTGCTGCGTTGGTCCCTTTTTGCCTGCTGATGATCCTGATGATCGTCCGCCGATTCCGGAAGTCGAGCCAGGCCTTCCTGCCAGGGCAGCTATTGGGTATACTATGGGTGGTATGCATCGCATTTTTAGTTCTGGCATTCTTCTCATCCAAAAATAAGGAGCAGTATGATGGAGCCGTGGTCATGTTCAATGACGCTCCGCTTATGAATCCAGACCTTAAAGGCCGCCCGCTCACCCTCGTGCCCGAAGGCACAACCGTCAGGATCCTGGACAAAAAAGACAACTGGGCAGAAGTCCGGCTGCCGGATGGCCGAACCGGCTGGATCCAGCAATCGCTGATGGAGAAAATATAAGGAGAGCCTCAGACCCGGGGAAGCACTGGCGTTTAACCTGAAAAAAGCCGTATTTTAGGAATTCTGTTTTTAGCTTCAATTATATTTATTAGTTTTAGGTTTTAATACTGTTTTAAATGACAAAATATATTACGCTTGCCTTGTCGCTGGCAATAATCATCCTTGCTGCCTGCAGTAAAAAAGCCACTCCATCAGCCGACAGCCATGTTGACTGGCTCAGGAGTCATAAATGGAAAGTGTCCAGTGGTACACTTTCCGTAAAAAAACCAAACGGGATAGACACGGTGCTGAACTATATGAACTGGATACCCGTTTGTCACCGCGATGATTATTTTGATTTCAACTCGCCTACAACGGCGGCTTATTTTAATGGTTCTATCATGTGCAACCCCGGCGATCCTGATTCTATTTCGTTTAACTGGGCACTCTCTGATAACGACAAATACCTTTCCCTCTATTGCAGCGACCACCTCTACTATTCTGTGACCGAATCGATCCTGCCCTATGTGTTCGACACCCTGCAGTGGACTCCCTCGCTTGTTCTCGACACCCTGTATGGGGTCAACGACACCGCCGCAGGCTACACGCGGTCGGTAATTGTGCTGGACACCATCTGGAATCTCAATTTTGATACCACAGCAGTTTCCAACACGATCATTGCCAACGCACCGATCACTAATTTTACCGAGAACTCTTTTACGCTCTACTTCACGTTGCTGGCCCAATATCCCGATTCTACCAACAATCACCCCGGCGCACCGGATAACAATCCGATTATCCGCCAGGACACTTTTAAATATAACGTAACATTCTCTTCTTATTGATAAATGACTGATATACGCGGCCACCGGCGTTCGTAGCCGGTGGTTTTCATTTTTTCCATCACCGTTTGATTTGTACCTTTACCAATTATTTTGTGAACATGACCATATACATTACACTACCCGATGGCTCGGTCCGCCAATACCCGGCAGGCACCAGCGCAGCTGACATAGCCCGATCAATCAGCGAAGGTCTTGCACGGAAAGTGCTGGCTGCAGAAGTCAACGGTGAAGTATGGGATACATCCAGGCCCATCATGCATGATTCAACACTGCGTCTGCTCACCTGGGATGACAAAGATGCCAAAGCAACATTCTGGCATTCTTCTGCCCACCTGATGGCCGAAGCACTGGAATCGCTTTATCCCGGAGTAAAATTCGGCATCGGCCCACCCATCGAGCATGGCTATTATTACGATATCGACCTGGGTGGCCGTTCTATCGGCGATGAAGACCTGAAGAAGGTAGAGGAGAAAATGAAGGAGCTGGCCAAAACCAACAGCGTCTACAAAAGGGAAGACGTACCCAAGGAAAAAGCCATTGCCTATTTCACCGAAAAAGGAGATGAATACAAGCTGGACCTGCTGGAAGGCCTGCAGGATGGCAGCATCACGTTCTATACCCAGGGCAATTTTACAGACCTGTGCCGCGGCCCGCACATACCTAACACGGGTTTCATCAAGGCAGTAAAACTGACTAATATTGCCGGCGCATACTGGCGCGGAAATGAGCACAACAAAATGCTTACCCGCATCTACGGCATCACGTTTCCGGCCCAGAAAGAGCTGGATGAATACCTGGCATTGCTCGAAGAAGCAAAAAAACGCGACCACCGCAAGCTGGGGAAAGAGCTCGAACTATTCACATTTTCAGAAAAAGTAGGCAGCGGCCTGCCGCTTTGGCTGCCCAAAGGGGCCATGCTCCGCGAGCGCCTGCAGCAATTCCTGCAGCGTGCCCAGCTCGAAATAGGCTACCTCCCGGTCATTACGCCACACATCGGCAGCAAGCAGCTATATGTCACTTCAGGTCACTGGGAGAAGTACGGGAAAGACAGCTTCCGGCCCATTACCACACCCCAGGAGGGTGAGGAATTCATGCTCAAGCCGATGAATTGCCCGCACCATTGTGAAATTTACAAGTCGTCACCGCGCTCCTACAAAGACCTGCCGCTGCGCCTTGCTGAGTTCGGCACGGTATACCGCTATGAGCAATCGGGCGAATTGCATGGGTTGACGCGCGTACGGGGGTTCACCCAGGATGATGCGCACCTTTTCTGTATGCCCGAGCAGGTGATGGAAGAATTTATGAAGGTCATAGACCTGGTGCTTTTTGTATTTGAGTCGCTTGGCTTTACCGAATATACCGCTCAGATATCCCTCAGAGACCAGGAAGACCGCAGCAAATACATAGGCACAGAGGAGAACTGGGCCATTGCAGAACAGGCCATCATTGATGCATCTGCACAAAAAGGCCTAAAAACGGTCATTGAGTACGGAGAAGCTGCCTTCTATGGTCCGAAGCTCGATTTCATGGTTCGCGACGCCATCGGCCGCAGGTGGCAGTTGGGTACCATCCAGGTCGATTACAATCTTCCCGAAAGGTTTGAACTGGAGTATGTAGACAAAGACAATACCCGTAAGCGCCCGGTGATGATCCACAGGGCACCATTCGGATCTATGGAAAGGTTCATTGCTGTCCTCATCGAAAACTGCGCCGGAAACTTCCCGTTATGGCTCGCGCCGCTGCAGGTGAAAATTCTCCCGATCAGCGACAAGTACAACGACTACGCAGTGCACGTAGCCGCCCAGCTGAAGGCAGCCGACGTCCGCGCCGAAATCGATGACCGCAACGAAAAGATAGGCCGGAAAATACGCGACACAGAGCTCATGAAGGTACCTTACATGCTGATTATCGGCGAGAAGGAAATGAATGAGCAGACCGTATCTATCCGCAAACATGGAGAAGGAGATAAAGGGGCCGTTTCGGTCAGCGCGTTTATCGGCGAAATCAACAACATCGTCGGCGAGCAGATGCAAGGGAAAAGGCAGCCGGCATCTGTTGAATAAAAAAAATCAGGATTATGCTTTTTCAATTACCGATTATTTTATATTTGCCCAATAATTTTTAAAACCCGTTAATGCAGAAAAAACCAAAAGGAAAACCATTTTTCAGGCCACGTTTGCCCCAGAATGAACACAGGCTGAACAATGAAATTACAGCACCCGAAGTAAGGGTCATCGGAGAGGACATTGAGCCGGGTATCTACCCGGTGGCAGAAGCTATCAAAATGGCCATTGCAAAAGAGGTAGATCTCGTTGAAATCTCACCAAATGCAGTGCCGCCCGTGTGCCGCGTCATTGATTATAAAAAGTTCCTCTACGAAAAGAAGAAAAAGGAAAAGGAACAGAAAGCAAAAGCCAAACAATCGGAGGTAAAAGAAATCCGCTTTACCCCCAATACCGACGACCACGATTTTGATTTCAAAGCCAAGCACGCGGAAAAATTCCTGCAGGATGGCAACAAGGTGAAATGCTACGTGCAGTTCAAGGGGCGCGCAATCATGTTCCAGGAACGCGGAGAATTGCTGCTACTTAAATTCGCGGAAAGAATGGCTGAATTCGGTGCGCTGGAGTCGATGCCCAAAATGGAAGGCAGGCGCATGCTGGCCATGTTTTCTCCCAAAAAGAAGAAATAAGTACCTAAATATAATACACCCGTAATATCGCGGTCACAGAAATTTTATTTTTTTTTGTTATTGCGGTGTAAAATCTTTAGAAAAATTTTGACGGGAATCAAAAGGTGTTGTATATTTGTGGTAGTAAAACAAAACGAACTCTCGCTTTTCAGCATAAAGAAGTTTTCATGGTGATAGGGTTTATAGGGGCTGGCCTGTTCTCAGGCTGGCTTTTTTATTTTAGCGTATTTTAGCCGCTAGCAGCCCTCGCCATCAAACTATGGATCAAGTTGAAAAGTTGGGGGAAGAAAAATATTATTGTTGTTTTGCGGGCAAAAAGCAAAGTTGAGCGACAATTACCAAACCTTGATTTCCCTTTTGCTGCCGGAGGGTATTTTAGATTATTTTGATATTGTTAATACGGTTAGTAATAAAGATGGTTTAAGCATCTATCTTGATGAAAAGAATACGCCACCAGATGGGTATAAGCCAGAAGACCTGGAGTCAAAGGGCTTCTTTGCAGAAATAAGAGTTCAGGACTTTCCAATCCGGGGTAAAAAGGCATTTTTATGTATCCGGCGTCGTAGATGGGAGTTAAAATCCAGTAAAGAGATAATAAGCAGAGACTGGAAATTAGTGCAAACAGGCACCCGCATGACCAAAGAGTTTGCGGCTTTTTTAAAAGGAGTATTTGGATAAGTATCCAGTCAGTTGCGTTCACCTAGGTGAGTATTTTCAGTTAGATGGCAAGCTGTTGCAACAGCAGTACAAAGAACATATCAGCGATTACAGAAGTTGGGAGCAGCGGGAGCACGCATCAGAGTGGATGGTTTTCCCCGATAATACAGGGGCCAGATTGAGCATAGATGAAACTGCGCTTTCCAATGGAGAGTTGTACACGATAGTTACAAACAAAGCGGCCAAGGGGCGAAAAAAGGCTCTTGTAGCAATGATACAGGGCACGCAGGCTGACCAGATAGCAGAAGTATTGGAAAAGATACCGCAACGACTGCGCGATCAGGTAGAGGAAGTTACGATGGATATGGCACCGAGTATGATATCAGCAGTCCGGCGCTGTTTTCAAAATGCCCGCCAGGTAATAGATCGCTTCCATGTACAAAAACTGGCTTACGATGCTGTTCAGGAAATGAGAATAAAATACCGCTGGCAAGTAATTGATCAGGAAACCAGCGCTTACACAATTGCTAAAGCCAATGACCGGCCCCACATCCCGGAAGTATTGTCAAATGGAGACACGCTTAAACAGTTGCTTGTCCGCAGTCGGTACCTGCTGTTCACACATTATAGCAAATGGAGCGAAACTCAGAAACACAGGGCAGAGATATTGTTCGAAAAGTTCCCAGAGATTAAAGATGCCTATAATCTCTCCATCAAGCTGGGCGACATCTTCAAAAATGCGAAAGTAAAAGAAGTGGCTTTCAAGAAGCTGGCCTTATGGTACAATGAAGTTGAGGCGTCCGGGATTGAATCATTCAGAACAGTGTCAAGATCATTACAAACACACTACATCAACATCCTGAATTTTTTTAACAACCGTAGCACCAATGCCTCAGCTGAATCGTTCAATGCCAAAATCAAAGCCTTCAGAGCAACTTCCAGAGGTGTAAGGGACATCAATTTCTTCCTCTTCAGAGTAGCCAATATCTATGCCTAATATTTTTCTTCCCCCAACTTTTCAACTTGATCCCAAACTATTCTAATATAAAACCTACATATACAAAGACTGTCACAGGGCGGCACTTAAGTATTCCAAATAATAAATTTCATATAAAAATCACTTTTTCTTAAAAATCCAGAAAAAATATTTTGAAATTGTTCACTGAGTAATTAATTTCGCGATAGTTTTCATAGTGATAGGGTTTATAGGGGCTGGCCTGTTCTCAGGCTGGCTTTTTTATTTAAAACTTATTATCTTACACCCTAAATTCAGAAAGTATGCGTCGGATACTGTTTTTCCTTTTATATATCCTGTTCTGCTCTTCCATTTCTTTTGCGCAACCTCTGGCAGCCTATACCGATATTCAGAATCAACTCATGGTCTGGGATAATGGAATGCTCCACAAGGTAGATTATATGCCCCCGACAAGCATGAAAATAGGCAGGACAGCTATCCCCTATCTCGACAACTCCCGCTCATTCAAGATTTACTACAACGGGGCCGTGCAATCTATTAATATCGGCTTCACAAATGCTTACATGGTCACAGATAACCTCGTTGCTTACCTCAATCAGAAATCATTGAACGTTTTCGACAGGGGCGTAACCAAAAATCTTGCCGGCGTTTGCGACCAGTACTTTATTGGCGACAGCGTAGTCTTGTTTCTCGACAGCTACAAGGGAGAATACAGGGCTTACTACAATGGTAAAATCACTACTGTCGAATCATTTATCCCCGACAGTACGCTATCCCGTTGCAAGGTGTCCGACAACATCATCGCATTCGACAATTTCGCAAACCTTTTCCGCATTTTCTTCCGGGGTGCCCTTATCGCCCAGGAGGAATTTCCCGTCAACAATTTTGAAGTGGGCAGGAACACAGTGGCTTACGTAGATATTGATCACAAATTCAAAATCTTCCACAATGGCCAGACCTATTTTATTGACGATTATGCGCCTATCTCTTACAAAGTGGGCGACAATGTGGTTGCATTTGTTTCCGGCGATGGTTATTTCAAGGTTTTTTACGCCGACAGCCTTCATACCATTGGCTTCATGAATCCAACCTACCAGGTTGCCGATAATATTGTTGCTTTTAAAGACCCCGGCGGGATGTTCAAGGTATTTTATAAGGGCGGCCTGACTGAAATGGAGAATTACTACCCTACTTCCCTTACGATTCAATACAATTCCGTAGCTTATATCAACACATCGAATACACTCAGGCTGTTTACCGAAGGGGAAGTATACGACGTTACCAACGCCGAATTGTCGAACTGGTCGCTTAATTATGATGTCATCACCTACCAGATCGGGCAGGGTATCTTCAAGATCTACTACAAGGGTACTGAGTATTGACCTGGTCGCTCCCGCGATACTTCTCTGCACGCCGGAATGCGCTTGTGCGTGATCTGGGAAACGGGAATCACAGAATCCAGGCCGCTCAAGACTGAAGGCACATCGCGCAGCGCCGGGCGCACTGAAAACACTATCAATCGCCTTCATCATATCGCCAGTTGCTGATCTCCTGGTCCGGGTACAACCAGTGCAAGAGCCCAGGGCGTCCTGTCTATTATCAAAATCAATTGACTGAGCATCTAAACGCAAAACCGGCTGGTATCGCTACCAGCCGGCTCATTTATTGTAACACACAATTCCCTTTGGCGGATTGCGGGCAATTATTTCACTTCTTCATACTCTGCATCTGCTACATGCTCGCTGCTTCCACCACCCTGCTGCTGCTGCCCTGCAGCATGACCATCAGCACCGGGAGGGGTATTGCCCGCCTTGTACATTTCTTCGCTGGCAGCCATCCATACGGCATTCAGTTCGGCTTCGGCTTTGTCTATACCGTCCAGGTCTTCTGCTTTATGGGCAGCTTTCAGTTTTTCCACCGCTGCTTCTATCGGTGCTTTCTTGTCAGCAGGTATCTTATCCCCGTATTCTTTCAGTTGTTTTTCTGTGCTGAATACCAGGCCATCAGCCTTATTCAATTTTTCTACGCGCTCACGCACCTTCTTGTCACTTTCCTCATTGGCTTTTGCCTCATTCTTCATACGCTCTACTTCTTCCTTGTTCAGTCCGCTTCCGGCCTCAATACGTATGTTCTGCTGCTTGCCGGTTCCTTTGTCCTTGGCAGTAACATGCAGCATACCGTTGGCATCTATGTCGAAAATCACTTCGATCTGCGGAACGCCGCGTGGTGCAGGCGGAATGCCGTCGAGTATGAAGCGGCCCAGGTTTTTGTTATCCTTTGCCATCGGGCGCTCACCCTGCAGTACATTGATTTCCACACTCGGCTGGCTATCGCTTGCCGTTGAGAATGTTTCGCTTTTCTTGGTCGGAATAGTTGTATTCGATTCGATCAGGCGAGTCATCACACCACCCATTGTTTCGATACCCAAAGAGAGCGGTGTCACGTCCAGCAGCAGCACATCCTTAACGTCCCCGGTAAGCACGCCACCCTGTATAGCAGCCCCAATAGCAACCACCTCGTCAGGATTCACACTCCTGTTTGGTTTTTTGCCAAAGAATTTCTCTACCACTTCCTGCACTTTAGGTATACGTGTAGAACCTCCAACAAGAATCACCTCGTCGATCTGGGCCGCGGTGATGCCGGCGTCTTTCAGCGCCTTGCGGCAAGGCTCCAGCGTACGCTCAACAAGGCTGTCAGACAGCTGTTCGAATTTGGCACGGCTCAATTTCCGCACCAGGTGCTTGGGGGCTCCGTCGATAGCTGTGATGTATGGCAGGTTGATCTCTGTCTCCTGTGAAGACGATAATTCAATTTTCGCCTTTTCTGCCGCTTCCTTCAGGCGCTGCCAGGCCATAGGGTCCTTACGCAGGTCCATAGACTCATCTTTCCTGAATTCTTCAGCCAGCCAATCCATCACCACTTTATCAAAATCATCACCACCCAGGTGCGTATCTCCGTTCGTTGATTTCACTTCAAAAACGCCATCGCCCAGCTCCAGTACAGAAATGTCGAATGTTCCTCCGCCGAGGTCAAACACCGCAATTTTGCTGTCTTTATGCTGCTTGTCGAGGCCGTAGGCCAGCGCTGCTGCAGTAGGCTCGTTAATGATACGGCGCACGGTAAGACCAGCAATTTCGCCGGCTTCCTTGGTCGCCTGGCGCTGCGCATCGTTGAAGTAGGCAGGCACCGTAATAACCGCTTCTTTCACTTCATAACCCAGAAAGTCTTCTGCAGTCTTCTTCATCTTCTGCAGTATCATAGCCGACAGTTCCTGCGGTGTATACATGCGGCCATCAATATCCACACGTGGCGTGTTGTTTTCACCCCTTACCACTTTGTAGGAAAAGTGCGAAGTTTCGCCCGTCACCTCGTCGAAACGACGACCCATAAATCGCTTGATGGACTGAATGGTGTTGTGCGGGTTGGTGATAGCCTGCCGCTTCGCCGGGTCGCCAACTTTGCGCTCTCCGTTTTTCAGAAATGCAACGACTGAAGGGGTGGTGCGGCGACCTTCATCATTTGCAATTACCACAGGTTCATTGCCTTCCATTACAGATACGCATGAGTTGGTGGTTCCTAAGTCAATTCCAATAATCTTTGCCATAGTAAACTTTAATATATAATTATCAATTTTTTGTCTCTTCAATTCTGTTACCGGTGTGTGGTAAGGAGAATTTCATTCTTCTGCTATAGCACAATCAATATGCCAGTTTGCTAATTCTGTAATATTGGCAGAATATCTGTCACATAGGGTACAAAAACCAGCATAGTTGCCACAGTGAAGCATCAATATTGCAGAGGCGCACGATTGTATGGGGAAAGACTTCAGAAATTGGCGTTGCGTCCGAACGCCACGAAAAAATGGCTTAGCCTAATTTACCCGGCCCCTTATGTTATTCTGAGCCGTCAGTGCACTGTTTTCCAGTGAGTCCATAGTCTCATCTGTAATGTTGAGGGTACCGGTTTGCACTCCGCGCGACGTAAACAGCCCCAATGCACCAGTGCCCTTGATGTTGGTGTAAACCGGCTCGATTTCACTCCCGGTCAGCCCGACACCTTGGGTAAGACTGTTATTAAGGTAACTGAGAAAATCCTGTGTTCCTACATACACAAACAGTTTGCATTTATCCATCAGCCTGATCACATGCGGCGGAGCAGCGCCCAGGCCTGAGTTGACAGCATCATACAAGTTGATATCGGCTATCGCGTAGTCTATCTGAACGCCATCGGCACTGATATTGGAAGGGGTAAGAAATCCGGCATCAAAATCAAAATAATGTGCAGTGACCTGGTTGGTTGTATAATCTGAATCTTCCCAGTTGAACCTTATAAACGCCTGGGCAACAACCACCGGGCTGGGTGAATTTTCAAAATTAAATCCACCTGCAGGGTAATAAGTACAATAAATATTATAGTTGCGGTTCTGCGCTGTAGAGGCAAAATCTATTTTACCTGTATCTGAAAATTCATTGGAAACAAAATAGGGAGTTTGCGTGAGCGGATTGATGTCTTGCGACCTGTCGTCAATAACCGGCGCCTCTGCCGAATCTACCTGGCCAGTTTGGAGATTGGTGACAATAATCCGGTAGATGTAATTCGGATTCAGCAGGTTCTTGAATTTATAGGCATAGTTCGGTGCATTAAAAAACACCCCCTGCTGCTTGGGATACCCTTCCTGGTCCAGGTCTACGCGAGTCAGGTGAATGGTGTCGATGAGAATGGTATCCGAAAAATCCATCCTTTTGATCATTACATTCAGATTGGTATAAAAGCTTGAATCGGGAGTCTGCGACATCGTGATGGCACTCTTGGTCTGATCCATGAACGCTTTCTGAATCCGGATATAATGGGCCGTATCATTCATATCAAGATAACCATAAATAACCGTAATGTTTTTGTAGGGCGCAGCAATATTAAACTTCGTAGAGCAACCGGTAAAAACCAATAAAGTAATTACAAAAAGGAAAGGAAAAATATGTTTTTTCATTTGAACTATATGGTTATTGATTACAATACAACATGCTTCTTCCCCTGGCCATACTGTACAGTCAAACTGATACTTCAAGCCGCGCACTCTGCCTCCAGCTTTAGCCTTTCCGCGTACCAGCCCGACTAAAAGCAGGCAAAGGTAAGTGAAAATTAAATGACGCCTCTTACAAAATAATTGTACACGACCCGCTGCAACCCGCACTGAAACAGGCAACTACCTTGCCCCTTTACCCACCATCTTTTCTTCCCCGCTACCCAATATTGCAAGACAGACCCGATCGGTATGCAGCCCCTGCGCGCTCCAAAATCGCCAAAATCAAAGACGCATACGATGCCGGCTGCGTAGTGAACTTTATTTGACGTAAGGGCGCGTCAATTGCTTGGGCTCATGCTCATAATTATTTCTTATACACACATAGCATGCAGTAAAATTCGGGCTGAGCAGCAACTTTAAACCTTTGTTTCAGTCTTTTGCCTATTTTCACCATAGCATCAGCCCGCCGATACGCGGAGAGCAACCATTATGGCAGCCATCATCATTTCAACGCCTTTTAATATTGACCTGGAGTTTAGAACCGCGTCTATCAATAAGCGGTTGCTCGCATGGGCTATAGATATCCTGATCATCAGCCTGTACTACTACCTCATGCTCCGATTTATCTACCCGATTCTAGGCATGGAGCAAGCGATAGATACCGCAGCCGAGCTGTTTATCATCATCATCCCAGTGCTCCTGTACCAGCTGTCATTTGAGTTGTTCATGAACGGGCAGACCATAGGCAAGAAACTTACAGGCATCAAGGTCATAGACAGGGAAGGCCAAGAGCCTACCTGGGGACAGTATATTATCCGGTGGTTGCTGTGCGTCGGCAACCTGTTTATCTATATCATACCCTACTTGCTGTTGCGGGCTCCCGTTGCCCTGCTGTTCTTTATGGTTCTGTACCTGCCCGATTTCCTGTGCGTGGTCATATCGGCCAGGTCGCAACGCATTGGCGACCTGGCTGCCGGAACGGTGGTCATTGACAAAAATTATGCTTCCAATATCCAGGAAACTATCTACCTCGATATCGAACCAGAAAGCTACCAACCCGTGTTCCCTGCTGTAATGCGGCTCACCGACCGCGATATCAACGGCATCCGCAACCTGATCAGCAACCGTAGAACAAGCCGGGACTCAGCGATCTATATGGCCCAGGTGATGGAAAAAATTAAAAAAGTCCTCTCGATCGAGTCAGACATGGAGCCTCTTGATTTCCTGCAGCAGCTATTGCAGGATTATAACTATTATACGCAAAACTCCTGATACAACTTCTCGTGCTGACATCCATTGTTTTATTGTTGATACATCATGCCTGAATTCCTCGATTCTTCTCACAAAACAGCGAACATCTTTTAAAAGGCGGTCATATGGCAGTTCCATGTGCAGCGATTCGACATTAAAGCACGCTTGCATACCATGCAACACCATCGTTGTTCTTATCGCTACCTGGCTGTTACAGCGCCGTTTATACCCGGTTCATCCGGTAATGTTAAGCAGGTTCCCGTCTTTTGAGTATTTTGGTCAATTATTTTGCAGGCAATGAGGGGTAAGTTATTTTCATTTGTTGTATTCTGTATCTTATTGACCGGGGTCGGTCCGCTTGCGGCCCGTGATTTTCCCTTGCCTCCCGGCTTTAAGTTTGACGGACATGGCGACATGCGCAAGTACTCCCGGTACATTGTGCCTGCTGTTGGCTGGCTGCAGGAAACACCGCTGAATGAACACAAAGAGCAGAGAAAACTGGCCAATAGTTTTGTTATGTACTGGCTCCAGATCAACCCGGATATGAGTATCAGCCTCCCGGAATATGCCTACAAATTTCATGATATAGACCAGCAGCTTCTCTACCTCTTTATGGAAGGCTGGATCAAATATGCGCTGGAAACCAGGGATACCAGCACGACCGATTGCAGCATAGCCGGTATACACAGCATGGTCGACTACTACAAATCGGGCAAGGCCACGGGACTGGGAAAGAATGAGCTGCTCGACAACCTGGCCGAGATCGACCGGCTGGGGCGCCTTCGAGAGTTATTCGACTCTGGCAGGCAGGCCAGAAACACCTACCTCTACCTGAGGTCACCTTCAGAAAAGCACACGTTCCGGTATGACGAAAATTATTTTAACTTCAGCTTCTGGACTATCAACCTCGTCAACCCGAGGAAAATAGTGTACAGGTACATGCTCGATGGCTATTTCGACAAATGGATCACCACGAAAGACGGATCAGTAACCTATCCCAGGCTCCCATCAGGCAACTATACGTTCCGGGTTCAGGCAGCTATGTCCGACCGGTTTACCAACCCGGCTGAGGTAACGTGGTCATTTACTATTCATAAGCCCGTGTGGCAGGAAAACTGGTTTTTATTCCTCGTGATAGCATCCGCTAGCCTGCTCGCCTACTTCATCATCATGCAGCGCGAAAAAAACCTGAAGAACATTGCATTGCTGAAACACGAACGCATCATGTTTGAATACGAGCATCTCAAGAGCCAGGTAAACCCCCACTTCCTGTTCAACAGCCTCAATACGCTCACCTACCTCATAGCTACTGACCAGGACAAGGCGATCACCTATACAGAAAACCTTTCTTCGCTGTATCACAGCATCCTTGCCCATCACGATAATGACCTTGTGTTGCTGCAGGAAGAAATGGCTGTCCTTGAAAATTACTTCCTGGTACAGAAAGGGCGGTTTGGTGAAGCGCTCCGGCTCCATGTTGACATTCCGCCAGCTGCACTGCAGCATAAAAAGATAGTGCCGCTCGCGATGCAGATATTGATTGAGAATGTAATCAAACATAATGTCATTGCCGGTTCCGAACCGCTGACTATTTTCATCACTGCAACAGAAAATGAGATAACCATCCGAAATGTTGTTTCACCCAGGATCAGCAAAGAAAAAGGGGAAGGCCTCGGCTTGATCAATATCCGGAGGCGGTATGAGCTGCTGACCAGGAAACCGGTCACATATGGTTTGTACGAAGATGAGTTTATCGTAATATTGCCACTGTTATGAACATTGTGATCATCGAAGACGAATTACCAGCAAGGGAAAGACTGGAGCAGTTGCTGGTATCGGCTCTGCCCGGATCAACGATCATTGCCCATCACGACACCGTAAAAGGCGCATGCACATGGTTTAACAGCAACCCGCTGCCCGACCTTGTGCTGCTCGACGTTCAGCTGGCTGATGGCACCGCCTTCGACCTGCTGGACCTCGTAAAAATAAACTGCCCGGTTATATTTACCACCGCCTACAGCAAGTTTGCCCTGAATGCATTCAAAACCAAAAGCATAGACTACCTCCTTAAGCCGGTCAAACAACTCGAACTCGAACAGGCCCTGCTTAAGCTGAAGGAATTCAGACAGATATTGGCAGAGCCGGCTGCCACTGTGCCGGGAAATTCCCGGGCACCTGCCACTGAGTACAAGAAAAGATTTATCATCAGGCTGGGAGAACATATAAAGACGCTGTCGGTAGAAAACATTTCCTATTGCGTCAGTGAACATAAGAACACCTATGCGCGGTCATTCGACGGCCTCACCTACCCCATGGACCACAACCTGGATGCATTGGAGCCCATGCTCGACCCTCAGCATTTTTTCCGCATCAACCGCCAGTACCTGATCAGCCTTAAATCAATCAAGGAAATGAAGGTGTATACCAAATCGAGAGTGATCGTCAAGCTGGACCCGCCAGTCAAAGAGCCACCAATAGTAAGCGCCGAAAGGTCGGCTGATTTCAAACTCTGGCTTGCCGGTGAGCTGCCCTGAGAGTTAGGCTGTTGCGACACGTTTTCCGATACTTTTATCGGCTGTCAACCCTTACCCCGCCCATACTTATCTCCCGTTTATCCCTGCCCGTCAGTCTATTCACCTTTTCTATCTCCTTTCAGGCAATCCGGTATTTATTAAGCTCTATATTTGAATAGCAAATTTAAACCATGTATGGTTTCAACTTGTTTATAAAAAGATAATCAGGTTTTTTCATCTGTTTCGTAGCCGGCAGACTCTATTGTTATTACATTTATAAACCATATTCAAAACCAAAATCCAACAAAATGAAAAAGCAATTTATCCTGTTACCCCTCGTAGGCCTTTTTCTCTACGTGACGCTATCGAGCTACTATTATGGCCCTGCCTACGGCGGGCTTGGCAACCTGACCGGCGCCACAGGCGGCACCAATGGCTGTGGTGGCGGATGCCATGGTTCCTCTGCCTCTTCCTCCACCACGGTAACTGTGCAGCTGCTGAACGGTACTACACCCGTGACAAGTTATGTTCCAGGAAACACTTATACCCTCAAAATTTCAGCTACCAATACGAGCAGTTCGTCCTTACCCCGGTTCGGATTCCAGATGTGTGTGGTAAATGCCCTCGGGGCCGGCACCGGTAGCGCTACCTATGCAGGTACGATGAGTGCGGCACCGTCAGGCACCCACGTGTACACAGGTTCAGGTGCACAGATTTTTGAGCACTACAATGCTTCCTTCGGCGACGGGTCGATAGTCGCAACTACCGGAACAGGTGGAACGGGCACCACCTATGTAGAAACCATCACGTGGACAGCCCCGTCAGCCGGAACCGGAAGCGTGATCATCTATGGCATCCTCAACGCCGTGAACCATAATTCGGCCTCCGACGCAGGCGACCTTTGGAATACAGCTACCCCACTTACCATCTGTGAACAGCCATCCCCTATCACGGGTGTTGCTACGCTTTGCGGGGGTGCCACAACCACCTTAAGCGATGTAACATCCGGTGGCACCTGGAGCAGCGCGAATCCATCCATAGGTTCCGTATCCACCTCCGGCGTGGTAACCGGCACGGGAGCCGGCACCACCAGTATCAGCTATACTACCTCTTGCGGTGCCACCGGCGTTCCCATCACGGTCAATGCCATCCCTTCCAGCATTACAGGCGTACCCATAGTTTGTTCCGGCGGTACAACAACCCTTTTCGATGCCACACCTGGCGGAACCTGGAGCAGCACGTCGACATCGGTGGCTACAATAGCCGGCGCGGGAACCACGGCCACCGTAACCGGGGTATCGACCACAGGGGGAACTTCCCTGATCAGCTACACTCTGTCTGGCAGCGGCTGCGCAGCTACTGCTACGGTTACCGACAACGCAGCCCCCGGTGCCATAACCGGCACCTTCAGCCTTTGCCAGGGTACAAGCGCTACCCTCAGCGATCCGCCTCTCGCCGGCAGCTGGACCAGCAGCGTACCCGCTGCAGCTACTATCGGGTCGTCTACAGGTATACTTACCGGCATTGTAACAGGCAGTAGCATCCCTGCTACTTCTGTTATTACGTTCACATCTTTATCGGGCTGCCAGGTCACTGCTGTCGTGACGATCAATCCTTTACCGGGTCCCATTTCCGGCCTGATTGCCATATGCCCCGGAAACACCACGACCCTTACGGATCCCGGCGCCGGAAGCTGGATAAGCGGCAGCCCATCCATAGCCACGATCGGAGCTTCGTCAGGGCTGGTAACAGGCATATCGGCTACCGGGGGCACCTCATTGATTACCTATACCTTACCGTCGACCGGGTGTTCGGTTACCGGCATAGTAACGGTGAATCCGGCCCCTGGCCCTGTTTCGGGCACGCTACAGGTTTGCCCGGGTGCATCCACTTCGCTTACTGACGGCGGCACTGGCACGTGGACGAGCGCAAGCCCGGCGGTTGCCACCATAGGATCTTCCAGCGGATCGGCAACGGGCGTATCACCCTCTGGCGGCACTACACTTATTACGTACACTTTGCTGGTCACAGGCTGTAGTACTACAGCAGCGCTGACCGTAAACCCAAGCCCCGCGCCCATATCCGGAACCCTGAGTGTTTGTGAAGGATCTTCAACGCTGCTCGGTGAGTCGGGCAGTGGCACGTGGGCCAGCAGTGCCCCGGCCACAGGTAGCATAGACGGCACAGGATTCTTAACAGGCATAGCACCCGGAACCACGACTATTACTTATACCTTGCCCGTGACCAGCTGTGCCACTTCGGCAACGGTGACGGTGAATCCGCTCCCGATTGCCGGCACCATTACGGGTTCGCTGAATGTCTGCGTCGGGGCAACAACCACCCTCGCCGATGGCGCAGGTACCGGCACATGGAGCACCAGCAATGCGTCGGTGGCTTCCATAGGTACCTCAGGCATCGTAACCGGCGTCTCCGCCGGCAATGCTGTGATATCCTACACGGTCACCAATGGTTTTGGCTGCACTGCTACAGCCACCGCCCCCGTTACGGTAAATCCCGCACCGGCAGCCATCTCAGGCCCCACGCATGTATGTACCGGCGCCACCATCAGTCTGACAGAAACCACCTCGGGAGCCTGGACCAGCAATCTGCCGGGCATAGCGTCTGCTACGTCCCCGGGTAGTTCTTCCACGATTGCAGGTTTGTCTTCCGGCACGCCAACCATAACTTTTACCCTACCGGTTACCGGCTGTACGGCTACGACTACCATTACGGTCAACCAATCCCCGGGTGCCATTACCGGGCCCGCAACGGCCTGCACCGGCCTGACCACTACGCTCAACGCGCTACCATCGGGAGGCGCATGGAGCACCACCAGTGCCAATGCTACCGTAGGCACTTCCGGAATCGTAACGGGTATCACTTTCGGCACAGCTGTTATTTCCTATACGCTTTCATACCCATCCGGTACATGCACCGCCACACGGACGGTCACTGTCAATCCGGCGCCCGGTAGCATCAGCGGGCCTTCACAGGTATGTGTTGGCTCCTCCATTACCTTGACAGACGGCGGCGGCGGGACATGGACGAGTAGCAATTCCAGCGCAACCGCAGGCTCTTCATCAGGAATAATTACAGGGGCGTCGGCCGGCACCAGCAATATTACGTATACGCTCGGCAGCGGTTGCTACACTACAACGCCGGTCACCATCAACGCCTTGCCCTCCGCAATCTCCGGCCCTGGTTCGGTATGCGTCGGTCAGACCATTACGCTAAGCGACGTTTCCGGAACTACCACGTGGTCATCATCCAATTCAGCCATTGCTGCAGCCGGGTCGGGCACCGGTATCGTGACAGGCGTGGCGTCAGGCGTTACCAATATCCTGTTCACACTCCCCACTACCGGGTGCAGCATTTCCCACCCCGTTACCGTCAATGCGCTGTCTGCCATATCCGGACTCTCGTCTCTTTGCGCCGGATCCACAACCCCACTCACAGATGCCACATCCGGCGGCGCTTGGTCCAGCACATCGACCTTTGTAGCAACCGTCGGCACCTCTGGCATCGTTACTGCTGTAGGCACGGGCACCACAACTATTTCCTATAGCCTTCCATCCGGCTGCGTCGCCACATCAACAGTCAACGTCATTTCCGCTCCATCGGCCATTTCCGGCCCATCAGCGATCTGCATGGGCTCGCCTGTTTCTTTAACCGACCCAGGAGGCGGTACCTGGACGAGCAGCAACCCGTCGGTCGCCTCTGTGGGCTCCTCCTCTGGCCTGGTCACGCCTGTGACCACTGGAACTACCTCGGTTACCTATTCGCTGGGCACCGGTTGTACGGCAAGCGTCGCCATTACTGTAAACGCGGCTCCGCCAGCCATAACCGGATCAGCTGCAGTATGCGCCGGATCGACTATTGCACTCACCGACGGCCCGGGCGGCACCTGGACAAGCAGTTCGGCCAATGCAACCGTCGGATCGACGGGCATTGTATCCGGTGTTACCGCAGGCACGGCTACGATCAGCTATACCCTGGGCTCCGGATGTTATGCGACAAAATCTATAACCATCAATCCCTTGCCTGCCACCATTGCAGGCACACTCACCCTATGCCCGGGCTCCACTACTACTTTAGCCGACGATAGCACCGGCGGCGTTTGGAGCACTACATCCGGACTTGCAACGGTCGGCTCCGCCTCCGGCCTCGTAACAGGCATTTCTGCGGGAACAGCCGGGATCAGCTATACAATTATTGCTACTGGTTGCAAGGCAGGCTCCGTCGTAACCATAAATCCAAACCCCGCCGCAATTGCCGGTATCGCCACAGTGTGCGCTGGAAGTACCACGGCATTTACCGACGCTGGAGGGGGAACGTGGTCATCAAGTAGCGCTAATGCCACCGTTGGATCTACTGGTATCGTTTCCGGGGTCACAGCCGGTACGTCTGTCATTTCCTATACGTTCCCCAGCGGCTGTTTTGCCACCAGGGTAGCAACCATCAACCCACTGCCAGCTATGATATCCGGTACCCTGACCGTTTGCACCGGATCGGCCACCACCCTGGCTGATGGTACAGTCGGCGGCACCTGGAGCAGTGCGTCTCCTTCTGTAGCCACCATCGGCACAGCAGGGGCTGCGACAGGTATAAGCGCAGGCACGGCCATTATATCCTACACCCTGAGCACTACGGGATGCGCGCAGGCAGCCACGTTAACTGTCAACCCGCTGCCTGCTGCTATATCGGGCAGCACCGCTATCTGCACCGGCAGCACTTCTGCGCTTATCGACGGAGGTGGAGGCACCTGGAGCAGCAGCCTGCCGGGCGTGGCTACCGTTGGTTCGTCTACCGGCCTCGTAAATGCGATGTCTGCAGGCATTACGAATATCACCTATACGCTACCCGACGGCTGCGCGAGAACCATACCGCTTACAGTCAATGCCCTTCCAGCCCCCATAGGTGGCCCCGACAGCGTGTGCTCTGGTGCCACAGTCACCTTATCTGATGCCGGAGGCGGCACCTGGACCAGCGCAACACCTGCAGTAGCAGCCGTTGGTTCTGCCACGGGTATTGTATCTGGTGTTGCCTCAGGCACCTCGGTTATTACCTACACACTCGGCGCCGGATGCACTGCCACGCTGGCCGTAACCGTCCACGCTTCGCCTTCTACTGTTTCCGGAATCACCAGCGTGTGTGCAGGCTCCACCACTTCATTGACCGATGGCACGCCGGGCGGCTCCTGGAGCAGCAGTGCCCCGACTACGGCTACTGTAGGTACGTCTGGAATCGTGTCAGGAATTTTAGCGGGTACTGCTTCCATAACATATACTGCCGGTTACGGATGCATTGCCTCTGCCATCGTCACGGTCAACCCGCTCCCGGCCGCAATCTCTGGCTCCGCAACTGTGTGCCCATCGGCAACCGATACGCTGACGGATGCCGGCAGCGGCACCTGGACCAGCTCTGCGCCGGCTGTTGCTACTATCGGCTCGTCTACAGGCGTCGTTAACGGCCTCACTACCGGCACCAGCACCATAACGTATATGCTGCCAACAGGCTGCACTACGACCTTCCCCATCACAGTAAATCCCGCACCTGTAGCGGGCATTATTACCGGGCCATCATCCGTCTGTGCCGACTCGCTCGCCACGCTGACCGATACCGCTCCCGCCGGCACCTGGACCAGTATCTATACTTCCGTTGCAACAGTAAGCAGCACGGGGGTAGTTTCCGGCCTGGCAGCTGGTGTCGACACCATCCGGTATGCGGTAACCAATAGCTGCGGCACAGCTACTGCCTCTAAAGTCATGACCATCAACCCATTGCCACTGGCAGGTTTTATTACCGGGCCAACTTCGCTGTGTATGGGCTCCTCTGCCACGCTCACCGATACATCCGGCAGCGGATCGTGGAGTAGCAGCTCACCCTCTGTAGCGACCATCGGTGCGGGCACAGGCATCATCACGCCCGTTGCACCGGGTGTTGCTACCCTGCTCTATTCTGTAACCAACGGCTGTGGCACAATTGCGGCCTCCGCCACCGACACAGTGCTGGCGTTGCCTACAGTCGGCACCATTCTCGGTACCGATACTGTCTGTGAAGGCGACACGGTACACCTGGGTGATGCCACCACGGGGGGTAGCTGGTCGGTGACGAATACCAATGCTTCCGTCGATGCCACCGGCATTGTGACCGGAGACGTTGCGGGCACCGATACTGTACAGTACACCATTACCTCCTCCTGCGGCCCCGCCACCGCAAGCCTGGCGATTAATGTGAGGTCGCACGCGATCTGTAATTCAGGGGTGAAGGCAGCTCCTTCAACTGCCGCCATCTCTGTTTATCCCAATCCGACCCACGGCGTGTTTACGGTAGATCTGCCGGCAACTTCAGCCGGGACCACCATCATCATCACCGATCTACTGGGTTCTGCTGCCGCTGGCAGGTTTGTAAGCGATACCCGGGCTCATAAAGAACAATTCGATCTCAGCCATCTGGCCCCGGGCAGTTACTTCGTCAGGATACAGGCCGGTGATGCTACCTTCCGCGATAAATTAGTCATCTGGTAGCATCGCGGTATCATTCTTGATTGCCGGGACAGGACGAGGAATAGCGATTCCTCATCCTGTCCCGGTAACTTTTTGAGGAGTGTAGGGAAATTTGTAAGAAAGCCCTAACTTGCTTTCCAATCGTCCGGACCGATTTATAGATTTGTATTTCGTGATACCTGTGCAACCTCCGGCATGCATTGTTCACTCATTCAATCAATCATATGAGACTACGTTTTACTACCCTTTGTCTGTCGGCTACCCTGCTGTTCAGCTCCAGCCTCCGGGCACAGTTTATCAGCACATTCGCAGGTAATGGCTCCGCGGGGTACAGCGGTGATGGCAGTCCCTGCACGGAAGCTCAACTTAGTAGCTGCTCGGCAGTAGCGTTCGATGGTGCCGGCAATGTATATATTGCCGATATGGGCAATAACGTAGTGCGCAAAGTCAGTACTTCCGGTATTATTAGTACCCTGGCCGGAACCGGAGTTGCCGGCTACGGTGGCGATGGGTCCCTCGCTGTTTCAGCCAAACTGAATGCGCCATCCGGCGTTGCGGTAGACGTGGCAGGCAATGTATATATATCCGACAACGGCAACAACGTGATCCGCAAAGTCCAGACCAACGGAATTATCTCAACATATGCCGGCAAAGGATCTGCCGGTTTTTCCGGCGACGGCGGCGCTGCTACGGCGGCCAGGCTGAGCAGCCCGCAGGGAATAGCCGTCGATGGCTCCGGGAACCTGTATATTGCCGATGGTGGTAATAATGCAGTTCGGGAGGTGTATGCTTCAGGCGTTATTACTACACTGGCAGGTGGCGGCGCGGCCGGTTATTCGGGCGATGGCAGTTACGCCAATTTCGCAAGCCTGTCCAGCCCTTCCGCTGTAGCGGTTGACCCCAGGGGCCAGGTGTATATTGCCGACAATATCAACCAGGTCGTACGGCTCATAGATACCAGCTATGTTATGCATACTTTCGCCGGTACCGGCTACCCGGGAAGTTACGGCAATGGCGGTCCTGCCACTGCTGCCGAATTATTTTTCCCCACCGGAGTTTCCGTATATGGTTTTGGCGATGTCTACATCGCCGACCAGGGCAATAATGTCGTTCGCCATGTCAACAGCGCCGGTATCATCAGCACTTTTGCCGGAAATGGCTCCAGTGGCTACTTCGGCGACGGCGGCTATGCCACTTCGGCCGAACTGAGAACCCCCAGGTCCGTTGCGGCCGACGGCGACAACCGGGTATTTATCGCAGATCAGAGCAACAATGTAATCAGGATCGTGAGTGCACAGGTAAAAGTAAATACAGTTACCGCTGCCGCACCTGCATGCCGGGTCTATCCAAATCCGGCTATGGGCACATGCTCCCTCGATATACCTGCCCGGCCAGAAGCCTGCACGGTAACCTTTATGGACCTGCTGGGCCGCACAGTCAGTGAAACAAATCTGGACGCCGCGACCCAAACCACGACCCTCCGCTTCACCCCGGCGACTCCAGGCACGTACCTCATAAAAGTGGATGCCAAAGAGAGTACCTGGAGAGACAAAGTGCTGGTATGGTAACAGCTTCTATGAGAATCACGCCGGATTTACGGCTATACCCCTATCTTAATTCCTTATCCGGAGGGGCAATGAATCTTTGGGGATTGTAGTAACTTTACCTCGACAAATTTAAAAATTTAAATACTATGGCATATACACTCCCCGCTTTAAGCTTTGCAGCCGATGCACTCGAACCGCACATCGACGCGCTGACCATGCAGATACATCATGGCAAGCACCACCAGGCTTATGTAGACAACCTCAATAAAGCCCTTGCCGGCACAGACAGCGAAAACAAACCGCTGGAAGAGCTGATGGAAGAAATTTCTAAACACCCGGTAGCCGTGCGCAACAATGGTGGTGGCCATTACAACCACTCCCTGTTCTGGAGCACACTCGGCGCGCACAGCACCCAGCCTTCTGCAGCACTCGCCGCAGCTATCGACGCCGCTTTCGGCAGCCTTGATGGCCTCAAAGAAAAAATGAGTACTGCCGGCGCTACCCGTTTCGGCAGCGGCTGGGCCTGGCTCACCGTTACCGATGGCAAGCTGGTAGTAAGCTCTACCGCCAACCAGGACAACCCCCTGATGGATATTGCCGAAGTAAAAGGCACGCCCATCCTGGGCATTGACGTATGGGAACATGCGTACTACCTGCACTACCAGAACCGCCGCCCCGATTACCTCAAAGCCATCTGGAATGTGATCAACTGGGATGCCGTAAGCGCCAACTTCGCCGCTGCCACGAAATAATAACTTCCTTTGCCTGATACTTGAATCCCGCGCCCTGGTGCGGGATTTTTTAAAATTGCGAGCGTGAGTAGCCTCCTATACTCTCTACCAGGAGCCGGCCCGACCCGTTTTTTGCCCATTTCGATTATCTGAAATTGGTTACATTTGTATACGATGCTCAGTAAAGAACAGCATATAACCCATTGGTTGGAAACTGCCAGGGACGATGAGCTCACCATGTATGCATTGTTCGATAGCGGACGGTATACCCACAGTTTGTTTTTTGGACATCTTTATCTCGAGAAAATATGCAAAGCCCTTTGGGTTAAGTATAATAGCGGCAATACGCCACCTTTCATCCATAACCTGCAAAAGCTGCTGCCAAAGGACACTGACCTGGGATTATCCGCCAGCGACATTGAATTTCTGGACAGGCTGAATGAGTATCAGCTGTCAGGGCGATATCCGGATTATACCAACGAATTGAAGAAACAAACAACAAAAACATACACGGCATTCAGTATTGGCGCCATTAAAAGAATCAGCGAATGTTTACAAAAAAAGATCTGAAGAAATATATTTCAGATTACATCGCAGAATGTAATAAACTCGGCGTGCACTTTAGTAGGGTGATACTCTTCGGCTCCTATGCCCGGAATACCCAACATGAATGGAGCGACATCGACCTTGCACTCGTTTCCGATGATTTTAATGGGCCAAGATTGGAGAACAGGGGAAAAATATCACCAGCAAACATAAAATTTGTTGACATTGAACCGCACATTTTTAATACGGCCTATTTTGAAAAAGGTGACCCATTTATTGAAGAAATATTGAAAACAGGCAAGGAAATAAAAGTGAAACAACAACCATAGTCGAACGGGCAAACGGTCCTCCAAAAGCCCCTTTACCCGCACGCCGTCACCCCCCGCCAGTGTACAATCTGATCACTTGGGATGCCGTAAGCGCCAACTTCGCAACTGCCACGAAATAATAACTTCCTTTGCCTGATACTTGAATCCCGCGCCCTGGTGCGGGATTTTTTTGTGCGCCGGTTTCAGGATACCACGCCGACCGGCCCCGGCCTGCCGGCAAAAATAGCACAGGTAAGACCGCGATGCTGACTTGCTCCACTATAATTCTTGTCGTGAAGATATCGCCAGGCGCGGGTAAAAGTTGTATGCAAAACCGATATTACCGTTGATTCACTCGGATTTTTCACGGACGCCAGGCACTTGATGTGGCAAGTACGACTACGCGTCCCTTGCTTTCCAGCGTCAACAACCATAAAATGAGCCGCTGGCAAACGGGTACCCGACATGCGATTTAAAGCCGCTCCGTAAAAATAGGAACCCTTTTTCACCATTTTCTTTTATTTGTTTTGCAATTTTGTCCCTAAATATGCTCCTGTGTTCTTCCGATCCATCCTCCCAGCGCTGTTGTTTTTTCCCTTCCTCGCAGTTGCCCAGCCCTGTGGCTGTGAACAGAAATTTAAGTTTATCCGCCGCGAAATGGAGACCAACTATGCCGGTTTTAAAGATAAAGTGAACCCAACTACCCGGCAGTATTACGACAGCCTCACACGGGCATACACTACACTCGCTAAGGCCAATAAAAATCCGGTCTATTGCCTGGTGATGTTGAAGGAATGGCTCCGTTTTTTCAACGACGGGCACGTTCAGGTTCAGGCTGTGCAAGCGGCGTCGGGCACAGACACGACAGGCCTGGCCGAGCGCATGCAGCACACCGAAATGATCAGCTTATCACCCGAAAAACTGCAACAGCTCCGCAACAACGACAATGGCGAAGAAGGCATTTACAGGAGTCTCAACGATTCTACCTACACGATAGCCATTGTCAAAGACTCCAACGAATTCCGCGATTTTGCAGGCGTTATACTCAGCGCCCGCAACGATCTTTGGAGGCCGGGACAAGTGAAACTCGAAATACAGAAACCACGGCTCAACCCGTATTACAGCACTATAGCCTACAATCTGTACCATGTACCCGGCCTTCGGGAATTCACCTTTAGCGGAACAAGTTTCGACGGAGGCGCCTGGACAAAGGTTGCTCGTACAGAAGTAACCCCGCCACCAGGCAAGAACCTGTTTGTGTACAAAAAGGTAGCTGCCCGCAAACTTACCGACAGTACATTATATCTCCAGGTAGGCACTTTCAATCTCACCAACGCAAAAGCGATTGATTCCGTAATCAGGGCCAATGAACCCCTGCTGAAAACCATGCCATACCTGGTAATAGACCTGCGCCATAATAGCGGGGGCGGCGACAATGCTTACCACCCGCTCTTGCCCTGGCTATATACCGGGCCTGTTTACTCCAGCGGGATACAGCTTTATGCCACCCCGGATAACATAAAGCGCGACCAAGCAAACGCAGATGATCCAGCCCTGCCCGAAGCTGTAAGAAATGATATTAGGTCTGATATCCGCCTCATGCAGCAGCATGTAGGCGAGCTGGTAGCAGCAGGAGGCGATGACACCTTGAAGCCGGAAAAAATAGAACCCAACCCCAGGCGCATCGTACTGCTCACGGATGAAAACTGCGCCAGTTCCACAGAAGAATTTATATTTGCTGCCCGCCAGAGCACAAAGGTCACCATTATGGGGCGCCATACCTATGGTGCGCTCGAACCCTCCAACTGGCTGGTAGCGCCATCACCCTGCCCCGACATAACCTTTCATTATTCGTCTACCCGCAGCAGCCGCATAGACAAAGGCCAGGGCATTGACGGCACCGGCATAAAACCCGGCATTGAATTGCCGGAAAATATAGACTGGATAGAAGCCGCCCGAAAATACCTGGAGCAACAACAATACCCGGAACTCAACCCCAGGCACTAATAATTAACAATTAATAATTAACAATTGACAATTAAGCCATATTGTGGAATACATGCTGCACGTCATCGTCGGCCTCTACGCGCTCAATGAGCTTAAACACATCTTCACTCTGTTCTTCCGTTACCTCTACAGTGTTCAGTGGTATCCACTCCAGTTCCGATGAAATGGGCGTAATACCCCTTTCCTCCAGCGCCTTCTGCATATTGCCAAAATCATTGAAATCACATCGCACGATCACATTGCCTTCACTGTCTTCGCCCACTTCATCCAGGCCAAAATCTATCAATTCCAGTTCCAGGTCGTCTATATTCAGTCCTTCCGGCTTCAGCTTGAACACACCCGTATGCTTAAACAGGAATGCCACCGAACCACTGTTGCCCAGCGAGCCTCCGCCTTTATTGAAATGCGAGCGCACATTGGCAACCGTACGGGTGGTATTGTCAGTAGCCGTAACTACCAGCAACGCCACGCCATAAGGCGCATAACCCTCATACAGTACCTCGTCATAGTTGCTGGTATCCTTGCCCAGGGCATTCTTGATAGCTGCATCTATACGGTCTTTGGGCATATTTACTGCCTTGCCGTTTTGTATACAGCGGCGCAGCATAGGGTTGGTCGCAGGGTCCTGCCCACCCTTCTTCACCGCAATAACTATTTCCTTTCCTACCCGGCTGAATTGTTTTGCCATCCGGTCGTACCGGGCAAACATGGTCGATTTACGAACTTCAAATATCCTACCCATATATAATGTTGTGACTATTTCAATTGAGGGCGCAAAAATAAGAATAGTTTTTTACTGTTTATTATAAAGCAAAAAACAAAAGGATTTTAGGTCCGAACACGCAGCCCCGTTTCGGGTGGCTAACTCGCAAAAAAGGTCGCTTCTGCCGCGAATTGCCTGTATATATGCTAAAAGAACCGTACATTTATATACCATAGAACATAATAATCGCAAAAGGAAACCGTTATAAATGGGCTCTCACAGATACAATACATACTTATGAAACTCGCAAAATCTACATCCGCTCTATTCTTACTGCTGTTTTTTACCCTCAGCCAGGCCTGCGCACAGACTACCGTTACCGGCAACATTTATACCTCTACCACCTGGACTACCTCGGGCAGCCCCTATACCATCGCAGCCAGCATAGTGGTCTTTGAGGGCGCAGTACTGACCATCAACCCGGGTGTGGTCGTAAAATTCAACGATGGCCTGTCCGTCGACCTGCGAGGCGTTTTATACGCAGTTGGCTTGCCGGAGCAGCACATTACTTTTGTATCCGCCGATTCAGCCCCTGCTGCAAATGCCTATATCGGGTTCGTAGCTACCGGTGGCAGCTACACGGTATCCAGCCAGGTGACACTCGGATATTGCGATGTCAGCAACGCGGCCAACTTCCTCAACCTCGGCAGTACCATGGAAGGTCCGTTTACCATAGATCATTGCAACTTTTCCAACAATTATTACGCCATAGGTTCGTCTCCCGACGCAGGAAATCTGAACATCACAGCCTCCACCTTCAGCAATAATCACCAGGGAGTGGTCTGGACTGCAAACGGTACGGTAAGCATCGCCTACTGCACGTTTGCCGATAATTACAACGGTGCAACGGCCCACATCGTAACCAACAGTGTTTTTTCGGGCAATACCAATACAGGCGTATACGCCTATACTACCCTCGAGCATTGCGAAATTTACAACAACAACATTGGTGCAGAGTGGGACGGCCATGCCAGTACCACCATCACAAATAATTACATTCACGACAACTCGGTCGGTGTGCAGCTCGACAGGTTCTGGAACCAGAGCGGCATCGTATTCCTGCAGAACAAAATCTGCCACAACACGCTCTGGAATGTTCAGTATGACTACATCAACAATGCCGACCTGTCTGGCAACTGCTGGTGCTCCACCGACTCATCCTACATACGCTCCACATTAAGGGACGGATACGTAAATGCCGCCTATGGCCTCATCACATACGACTATGATATGGCATGCAACGCCGGCGTTACAGGTGTCAACAACATAGTCCATCTCGCCGACAATGCCGTAAAGGTGTTCCCAGACCCCTTCTATGATCAGGCAACTTTCGTCTTCAATTACGTCTCCGGCCACGCATACCAGCTGGCAATCACTGACCAGCTGGGCCGCACGGTGCGGGTTATCAATCAGATCCGGGAGGGTACCGTAACGATCAACCGGGATGGTCTCAGCCCGGGTATGTACTTCTACCAGCTTGCCGATGGCTCGCAGGTAGTACACACCGGAAAAATTGTGGCACGCTGAAATGGCTGCGTGACGGCCGTTGCATCATGTTAGCAGGCGTGAACCTAGGCTTCGGCCAGTACCTCCACAAAACCGCTGGAAACCGGGATTTCCGTATCCCGGTCGTTCTCCCGCAGGCCATCCGGGTAAACAATCAGCGATATACCAGGCTGCTTCCACCAGTTGCCCGATACCAGCTCAGCCGCGCTCAAAATACCGGTAATATGGCACCGCTGGGCATTACTGCTCCACTCCAGTATCCGGTCGAATCGCTCGTGGGGCACCTGTAGCAGCCCCTTGAAACTGATGCAAACCTTCAGCGAGAAATCATGTCCCGGCCGGCCAGCAGGCTGGTAATGCAGTTTTTTATACTCATACCGGTAATTATATCGCAGCGCCGATAAGTCGCTGAGCACCGCCGAGGCAGTCGGGAAGCTGCCTGCACCCTTGCCGTAAAAAAATTGCTTGTCGGCCAGGCTGCTTTCTATAATGATCCCGTTGTACTCATTTCTTACTCCGGCCAACTGCCCCGAACGCGGCACAAAATGCGGCAATACGAAAGCCGCAATACGTCCGTTTTTCAGCTTCTGCGCAGTGGCCACAAGTTTTATTTCATACCCCTTTTCCCGGGCAAACAGGGCGTCCTTTTCGTGCAGGTTCTGGATCCCCGTATAGATCAGTTCATCCGGCTGGGCCAGTATGCCATAGGCGTGTGCCAGCAGTATGCTCAGCTTATTGGCAGCATCATGCCCATGCACGTCGAGCGACGGATCCCGCTCTGCAAATCCCGCCAGCTGCGCTTCCAGCAAGGCTTCCTCCGGGCTTATCTCATCCTCCGATATCCTGGTCAGGATATAATTGGTAGAGCCGTTTACGATACCGCTGATCCCGTGCAGCAGATCATTGTCGTAATATTCTTCCAGGTTACGGATAACAGGTATACTCGCACAGCACGCTGCCTCGTAGAGAAATGGGGTATCATGAATGGCCTGCAATTCTATCAGTTCAGGCAGATGTGCGGCTATCATTTTCTTATTGGCGCTCACGGCTGCTTTCCGGCGCCGGAGTGCGCTGGTCACGATACCATAAGCAGCATCTGCATCGTCTATAAGTTCCACGATCACATTAATCTCCGGATCGTCGAGCAGGAGCGACGCATCGGTGGTAAATAGTCCCGGTGGTGCATTTCTTTTTTTATCCGGGTGTTTGATACACACTTTTTTTATTTGAGCCTGCAGCGTAGGTGTATTAGCCAGTACCTGGTAGAGACCCTCGCCTACCACACCGAATCCGAAAAGGCCTATGACGATTTTAGTTTGCTGATTTTGTATAGACATTGTTATTAAAATTTTGTTGCCTGAGGCAGTTGTTAAGTAAGAGATGAAAGACAATCGGCAGGGTTGCCGTTTGTATTTATACGGCGCTAAGCGCTTTCCGGGTTATCGCCTCCACGTGGGCCAGTGCACCCGCTAGGTCGTTTACAAGGTCGTGCGCATCTTCGAGGCCCACACTCAGCCGTATAAGACTGTCGGCCACGCCGGCAGCCCGTCTCCTTTCCGCGGGAATGCTTTTGTGGGTCATGGCAGCGGGGTGACATAGGAGGCTTTTCACGCCGCCAAGGCTTTCTGCGAGCTTGAAGAGACTGGTGGCACATACCACTTTGCGCGCAGCTGCTTCGGTGTCGTCGCGCAGCGTAAACGACACAATACCGCCAAATCCACGCTGCTGTTTTGCTGCTATATCATGATTAACGTGCGTCTTCAGCCCGGGATAGTACACCTTGTCTACCGCAGGATGGCTTTGGAGAAATTCGGCCACGATCTGCGCATTGCGCGAATGTTCACGGGTGCGCAGGTACAGGGTTTCCACACCCCGTATCACCAGCCAGCTGTCATGCGGCGACAGTATGGCGCCGCTTGCGTTCTGAATAAACCTGATTTTTGCGCCCAGTTCCTGCGTTTTGGTAACGACAAGGCCGGCTATCAGGTCACTATGCCCGCCCAGGTACTTGGTGGCGCTGTGTACCACGATGTCTGCTCCCAGCAGCAGGGGCTGCTGCAGTGCCGGAGAGGCAAAGGTATTGTCTACACACAGCAGCGCTCCGTTCTGCCGGGCTATGGTCGCAATGGCTTCTATGTCGCTTATCTTCAGCGTTGGGTTGGTCGGCGTCTCCAGCCATACCAGCTTGGTCTTCCGGCTGATGGCGTCTATCACATGGACCACATCGGTAGTATCTACGTAGGTAACTTTGATCCCGAATTTGGCGTAGATATGGGTAAACAGCCGGTAGGCGCCCCCGTATATGTCATCCACCGCCAGTATCTCATCACCGCTTTCCAGCAGTTTTACAACAGCATCAATGGCGGCCAGGCCACTGGCAAATGCCGAAGCCGACTCCCCTCCCTCCAGTTCCGCTATAATATTTTCAAGTGCCTGCCGGGTAGGATTATTGCTGCGGGCATAGTCAAAGCCCCTGTTTTCGCCGGGGGCTTCCTGCACAAAAGTGGATGTCTGGTATATCGGTACCGATATGGAACCTGTAAGCGGATCGACCGGAATGCTGTGAATCAGTTTTGTTGCGTTGCTCATCTTGCTTGGTTTTAAATGGTTAAGAAATATTAATTCCAAACAGATACTTACCACGAAAGATTACCGGCATTGCTTTTTTCAGCCCTTCTCGAGCAGGAATAAAAAAAGCTCCACCGATAAATCAGAGGAGCTTCAGTTATATGCATACGCCGGGGCGTACAGATTGGCTAACTATTGCGTCTGACTTATCTACCCCGTTTCCGGGATGGAATTAGCACCAGTTTCCCCGATGCCTCGGGGAGAGGTTGCTAAGGCTTCACAGGGCCATGACCCTCTGCCTTTCTTGATAAGTATGTGTAAAGAACTGGTGCAAAGATAAATCCGGAAAAACCGGATTTCCAAATTTTATTTTCCCTGTCTCCGGAAATGACAATTGCGTGAATAAATCGTCGCCCGGCCAGACCAAGTGTTTTAAGCCTTCTTGGTAGCTTTTTTGCAGGCTGCAGTGCATACATGGCCTTTCTCACCATGCAGGTAGTTGTGGGCTGCGGCATTGCACTGGGCGTTGCACTTGTGCTCTTTTAGCTGCGGTGCAGATTTGGCGGTTTTAGTGTCCTCTTTTTTTGCATCCTGGGCAATCGAAGTAGCGCTGAAAGATGCTGTAAGGAGCAGCGAAGCGATGACAATTTTTACGGTTTTCATTATGCTGTGTTTTAAAATGAACTGGCAATTTAACTCAAAATCAGG
>Ga0364867_10051_pt1 | contig 40027 bp, 28 predicted proteins | sample ExccelAu500001D4_3_FD_206915 | JGI IMG/M metagenome (GOLD analysis project Ga0364867, IMG submission 206915) | Enriched cells from Trout Bog Lake Hypolimnion, Wisconsin, USA - BchlTB.Aug13.5000.01.D4 | ecosystem: Environmental > Aquatic > Freshwater > Lake > Hypolimnion/Profundal zone | place... | reverse complement strand
GGGGCACATATATTAGCCTCTGCCATTTTACTACAACCCTTTTGCCCCGATGGGGCAATACATATAGGCGAAAAACACTTGTGGGCACACGGTAGGTCTTTTGGAGAGGGGCCGGGGGTGAGGCCACCCTGTACAATTCGCAAAACTTGCCATCCTGAGTTTCCATTTGTTACACACAATCATTATAGCCATGACGTTTGCAACTAATATCCTTGCAATCGTTGTCACCCCTCTCTTTTGGAGAGGGGCCGGGGGTGAGGCCACCCTGTGCGATTCACAAAACTTTTAACAGGCAGAAATTCCTATCTTTTCTTGCCGAAGAAATCTTTGAGTTCACGGCTCATCTGTTCGCCTCTTCTTTTCAGGTCCTGCAATTCGTCATTTACATTGCGGGAAATATCGTGAAAGGTAACAGGGTTGCCATTATTCATATTATACAACTCTTCCCGGCTACGTGCGGCAGGAATAACTGCCCAGGCTATGAGGTAGGCAAAAAATCCGATACCTGCAGCAAGGAATAAAACTACGAGCACCATCCGCACTATAACCGGGTCAATATCGAAATAATGGGCTATGCCGCTGCATACCCCGCCTATTACCTTGTCATAAGGATCGCGGAGCAACCGGTCGTGAGTTGAAGGATAAGGCCTTGGGTTGCGAGGGGCTGAATAGGAGGAATATCCCTGGCGCTGATAAGATGTGCCTGAGCTGCCCAGGTCGCTGGCAGCGCCAAGGGTGTCCATTACTTTCTGTACATCTGAGCGGTCAATAGCCGGAGACCCGCCCTGCAGCCTTATGGCAAATAATTCGGCAATGCGGTTTTCTATATCCTCTATAATTTCCCGGCCATCATCGCCGGTAAATTGGCGTTCGAGCGAGTTGATATAGTCTTTCAGCATGTTATAGGCGTCTTCCTCTATGGGCAATACACGGCCGGCTATATTTATTTGTATGATGCGTTGCATATACTTGTTTTAAATCGTTATGGAATTAATGGTCAGATCATTTACGGCTTTACTTAGTTCATCCCAGGTGGTTCGGAGTTGTTCATAAAACCGGGTTCCTTCCTGTGTCATGGCAAAATATTTTCTTGGCGGTCCTGAAACGCTTTCTTCCCAGCGGTAGCTGAGCATGCCTGCATTTTTCAGCCTTGTAAGCAGGGGGTAGAGCGTGCCCTCAAGCACTACAAGTTTGGCGCCTTTCAGTTGTTCAAGTATATCGCTGGGGTAAGCCTCTTTTTGCCTCTGTATAATACCCAGTATGCATAGCTCCAGCAAGCCCTTGCGCATTTGCGATTCTGTATTATCTATTGCCATTCTGTTTCATTTCGACCCAAAGGTAGGTAAAAAATAGTATTATGCATGGCATAGTACCATGTTAAAGAAACCTTAAAATAGAAAATGACATTTTTGGAATTTTAACCTTCAGGTAAAAAACTGTTCTCAATACCAAGGCTGCGTCTGCGAATTAAAGAAAATGTTTCCCGCTAAGATTCATTTTGATATTAGTTAAGAAAAATCAAGAATGCTTTTTCTTTCTACACACAAATTCTTTAATTTCACATAAGCGCAACCGATTTTCAAAAAAAAACAAAAATATTTTTGCAGAATTAACAAAGAAGTACTTACCTTTATCCAAAAATTAATTTAACATTCCAAAATCGCGAACAATGAAAAAATTATTATTATTCCTTGCTGTTGGCTGTATAGCTGTAAACGGAAGAGCACAGGAAAACAACACTATCTTATCAGGACCCACAAAAGTCTCTATCAAATCAAACGCGCAATTATCTGCAGCTGAAATGGACAAGCTGCACAGCACAATGCGCAGGCAAACTGAAAATTCTACAGCAAGAACTACCAGCTATGCACATAACGATTGGTATGACCTGTATGACCAGAATTATGTTTCCGGTACTTCCTCAGGATATTATTGGGCAGTGTCTCCTGATAGTAATATCCTCGACGTTTCTCAAAATATCCAGTGGCATGGCATGGGTATGTCATTTGACCCTACCGACAGTGCCTATTGGTGCCAAAATACCAACATTAATGGTGGTATCCTTGTTACCCCTGTTAATTACCCTATACTCTATAACCAGACCTATACCATAGATAGTTTTTATGCGCCGCTCGTTTATGTTCATAATTATTCCGCCGCTACCAATGATAGTCTTATCATTGAAATAGTAGAAACTCCGATAACTGCACCAGCAACAGTTACTACTTCTAATGATTCTGGTTCATACAGGCTTGGTTACGCCTTCGATACTGCTTATCTGCACGTATGTAAGGATGGCATGGCTCGTTTTGGTACCATCCATTATAATGGCCCAACAAATGATTGCTATTATGATTCAGTATTTGCTAATCCATCTACCAGCATCAAACAGCGCATAGGTTTCAAACTGAACGTTGCTGATACCAATGCAAATGGGTTCCTTGATTTATACCAACTCTTAACAGGAGTTGCAGGATCAGGAAAAGCGCTTCCAATACTTCCTATTACTGTTAATGCCGGTCTGCAGAACGCGGTAAGCTTTATCACCTTCAAAAATGATCCTACCATTTATGGTGGTACAGGTACTTATCCGCTTAATACTGCGTCAACAAGTTCTAACTGGCTTAAAACTTTCGCCGGTTGCCCAACAGGAGATGGCACATGGTTCCAGCAGAATTCACATAATTCAGCCATAGGTTACCCTGGTTCTTACCAGATGGGCGTTACAGCTTATAACCCACAGAGGTATGATCAATATTATTATGATTATCCATCAGGTTTCCATGACGTTCTAATTCCTGCATTTTTATTTACAGGTGACGGTTTTGAAGTTCCAATGCAATCTTGGCACATTGGTTATACAGGTTTCGTTCTTAACACAACTACCCTCAAAACCCTCAATAACATCAATGTTTATCCTAACCCTGCTTCAAACCAGCTGAATGTTGTTTTCAACATGACACAGAATGCTGATGTTACTGTTTCTCTTACCAACATGATTGGCCAGACTGTTTCTACAAAGAGCATGACCAATGTTAATAATGGTACTGTTAATTTCAACACTTCATCACTTGCAAATGGTGTATATATCTACACTATTTCTGCAAATGGCGAACGCACAACAGGACAGGTTGTTATAGCTCACTAAGATTAATTGATCTTCATAAGAAAAAGGGTAACGGCTTCCGTTACCCTTTTTTCATTTAATAAACTGTTTGCTTTCAGGCATTTTTTTTAACCATGGCTCGCCAAAATAATGTCATGCGGAAATATGATATTGATTTAAAATGGTCAGGAATTTTATCACACAGGGGCATGTTTTAATCGCTGGATTTTAGTCCCGATACGAGGAGAATTTTAAACTGTCATTATTCAATAACCTTTCTAAAATACCTGAAATGTAAAAATCCATCCCTTCAAAGGATGGATTTTTACATTTCAAAACCTGAATCATTACCGCTCATTATTCATGATCCAGTCTTTAAAAACCGATACTCGTGTCCAGTTCATTACCTGGCCATAATAAGCCGTTTTTACAAATTGCTGGATATTATAGCCGCTCCCTGAACAAATCCCGCACAGCCTATACCCGTTTTTAGTTTCCAGAAAAAGTCCTCCCCCACTATCACCACCTGCGCAGATATATTCGAGGTTCCTGGGTACAGGGCTGCCCATTTTATTGCAGGAGGTATCTCCCGGTTTATCAAAATCGCAATAAAGTTGGGTAGGGCGATTGTTAATAAGAAATCCTCCTATGGAATCTATAACATTTTCCCCAGCTATTTTCTTGGTGGTAGTATCCAGCGTTTGCATTTTGTCACCAACTCCCCATGCCCCAAAACCTACTCCGGTAACATTGCTGTTTAATTCATCAAAAGCTTCATTCACAATGGCGGGTACCACATCTGTTACCGAACTTTCCAGTTCAATAAAGGCTATATCTCCATTATTTTTGGTTGCCGGATCCATATAGGTGGGGTACAAGCGAATTGATTTCGCGGAATAAACCGTTCCTTTGAAGATAAAGGTATAATTCCTGGTATCGCCTACCCGCTCATTAATCGGCGGATAAGTTATAATCATCGAACCATTGGAGTAAACAGTATCCCTTCCGGTTTCTGAGACCTTAAACACGTGTGCTGCGCACAATACATATTTGTGCCCGATGAGCACACAGGAACCGCTTTTTACACCTTTGTTTTTTACCTGGCCCACACAGTCAAACTCAGGTTTGGCGGCAAGAGAGGTATAATCACTTTCAGGCCTGTCGTGCCTGTAAACTCCCGCTCTGGATTGTGCTACCAATAGCAAAGGGATAATCATAAAAACGCGCAATTTTCTCATAATATTTTTTTCTGTAAAATTACTTCCAACCCTTCCCCAGGTCAATTAGCTTAAAGTAAAAGAACCTTAAATAACGTTAACGGAATTATTCCACCATGTTTCAGGCAGGTATTTTTGGGTCGTACTAAAAGAAACAAAATGAAAACCATCAAAATCAACACCCCCGAAATTTTAGGAAAAACGAACTTCCTCCGCCGCTTTGGTTCATTAACCATCTCCTTTTTAATTATGGTCATTTCCGTAAATGGCAAGCCCGGATTGAATAGCGCTAAACAATTAATAGATAGCGTTTATGGCATAAGATCAAAGCCGTTTCTATTACTGAATTATGTTTCAACTGATTGTATCAATTGCAGGGCAGGTACAAGCGGTATGCTGAACCGCCTTTCGAAAATGATTGACAGTAATAATATAGAAGTGCTTATAGATGACCGGAATACCAAAATAGACCTTAACAGGCTACCGGAGGTGTATGGCAAATATAAGATAACGGTAAATGAACAGCTTTCAAAATGCCTGGCTGAGGATGGCCGTTGCGGACTGTTTCTGGTAAGCCCAAATAGTCTCCAACACTATAGTACCAAATATTTGAATGATAGCCTGGTTTTTCTTATAGTTGAGCAATATAAATTGGCAGGAAAGTCTGAAATTAAAGAGGATCGGGTTAAGACCACCAATAAAGAATTTGCCTGCAGGGATACCATTTTCGAAAAATATGGCGCCTTATTTGAGGCTTGTGACAGGGGCATCTTATTATTCTCGCCCAGATTCCAGGTTGGGCATTTTGTAAATGCCAAATCAGGAAACTCAGGTTATTTTGAGTTTGGCATTGGTCCGAAAACAATGGACAAGCTCAATGATATGGTGACTGAATACCATCCTTCCAATTTCATTAATTCGGAATCATCGGCAAGGATATTAAAAAGCTATGGTTTGCCGGTTGTTTATGTAGAAAGTATCAGGCTAAAATCAAATACTTGCTATACCATTTTCCAATATAAAACCGTTGAAACCGGGGATAAACCGAAAACGGGTGAAGATAATTACAATGTAAAAACAAGATTGTTTTTGGGAGTCATTGATTTGGATAAAGAAGGGGGAATTGAAAGTATTCAGGATATTTCCAAATACAGCAGGTTTTATTTCTTAGATTCATTCAGTTCAGGTGAAAAGGTTTATGAAGCAGATCTGGCTTATGGATTTGATGTGAATAATGACCAGGCAATCATGCGCGCCAGGGAGTATAACTCGGGCCAGAATTCCGGTAAACCTGCCGATAGTTTGTATTATTTCAACTTTACTATGGCTCATGGAAATAAACTTGCTACTGGAAGCCGGTATTCCATGGACGGATCCCATAAATATGATGAAATGCATATTCATATAGATGAGGCATACAGGCCGGTGGTAAATATTAACCGGTTATCGCTTCTTGAACCAGCAGGCAATCAGTTACAATCATTGCCGATTGATCTGAAAAGCATGAATATCAGTTATGTTTATGATTGGAAACTGGAAAAGAATATGCTGGAATTTATTGGCATTTCTGATAAGAAAACCTATTATTACTCTTATAACCTGGCAACCAAATCAACAGGTAAATTGTTTCTTGCAGATCATGTCTTTTTTGGAGGCATGAAAATTCTGGAATCGGGTAAATTCATTGGATATGAAAAAAATAAAGAAACAGATAACCTGAAAGTTTCTGAATTTGACATCAGGGATTTATAGGAGAAGAAAATGGCTCCTAAATTTTATCGAAGATAAATAAATTTAATTTTTTCAACTACAATTGCCAAGGATAAGTTTGCTACTTCTCCCAATATCATTTGGTTTCTTTGTCAGTCGCATTTGTCATGCTGAGGTACGAAGCATGACAAATGTATTCACTTTAAAATGCTGCTAAATATAAGCTGCCGGCATCCAATCTTTATTATTTAACAAATAGTTGTTAAATAATAAAATAACAATTAGGATCTAAAATTTTGCACACCTGGGGAAAGCAAATTTTTCCTCTGTATTTAAAAGAATTATTGAAGAAATAGGTTTCATTTTTAAAACTGGCATTTAAAACTAAATTTGCAATATGTCTTTGTCTAAAATCTTTTATTGGCTATTCAGCGGGGCGCTCATTGTCCTAATTTTCATGCTTGGATATGGTTTGAAAATTATTTACCAAAGCGAGTGGAAGAGGATACAGGAAGATCTGAATGTATTGGTACAAAATACAGCAGATTCCTTGCGGGAACATAATTTTTCAAAGTATGATATGTTCAGAATTTATACTGACAAAGATTATAAACAAAAAATAGCTTTTGCTGCGGGCCTTACCCAAAACCAGAAAAAACTTAACATAAATTTTGATGATGATATTTCTGATAAGCAGATCGCGGAGAACTCCAAAAGAATCATTTTGCCAGAGACTGAAACTTTTGGAATAATGAAGAAGAACGATACGGTTCATAAGAACCTGATCAGCAAAAAAGTTCAGGATACCATGAGAAAATACCTTCCCGCAGGCATGGCAATCAGGTTTGGCGACAGTGCCAATAAGAACCCTGTAGCGCCCAAAGGTGCAGGTAAAAAACACGACAGCATTATAGTGAGTTACAATATACCGGGAGAAAAACCAATCAGGCTGGCCATAAATAAAAAAGTGGTGGATACCAGCCAAAAATATGTACCGGAAGGCCTGCAAGACATCAATTATTACGATTCGCTATTGAGTGAGCAATTGAAAAAAGAGCAATTGGCAGTTCCATATACGATAGAATTAGTGAGAAGGCCGGCCAAAACCCAAAAACTGGTTTCCGGTTTGTTTCTGATTAATTATTACGACCCTGTTACTTATCGAATTGTCTATTCCATTCCAAGGATATTGATTGCAAAAAGGATGCTGCCCTATTCTTTTACGGCCTTTCTTTTATTGTCACTGGTATCGGCCGCCTTTATACTTTACCACAAAAGTTACCGGCTTCAGTTGCAGGCAGCACAATTCAGGGAAGGATTGGTAAGCAATGTGACCCATGAACTCAAAACTCCGGTAGCATCATTACAACTCATCATCAATGCCCTCCGTGAAAAAACAGGCACTGAAAAAGACCCGCGGGAAAGGGAATACATAGATTTCGCCGGGCGAGAACTGACAAGGATGAAGACCCTGATTGAAAAAATACTATCTTTCAGCAAGCTCAGTGAAAGACAGTTTGCACTGAGCAGAGAAGTATTTAAGATGGCAGATTTAGTCAGGGAAGCCATTGAAATCATGAAAATACGGACTGACAGTTATGGAGGCGAATTGGTTTTTGAACAGGAAGCCGACCCTGAATTGATGGGCGATAAAATACTGCTGATGAATATGGTGGCCAATATTATAGACAATGCCCTGAAATACAATTGCAACAAACCCGTTATCCATATAAGGCTTTCGGCAGGTAAAAGGGCGGCCATCTTAATGATAACAGATAACGGGGTAGGAATACCCACAAAATACCAGCGAAAAGTTTTTGAACCCTTTTTCCGGGTACCTTCTGAGGGCGAATACAATACATCGGGACATGGAATAGGGCTGAGTTTTGTGAAACAAGCCATAAAACTGCACAATGGAACCATTTCCCTTACCAGCACACCGGGTCAGGGCAGTATATTTATCATCAGTTTACCATCATTATAATTGAGGCTATGAAACCAAAGATTTTATATATTGAAGACGAGCTGATACTGGGGCACCTGGTAAAGGAAGCCCTCGAAAAAAACGGTTTCGAGGTATTGAAATATGTGAACGGGATTGATGGGCTTGTGAATTTTAAGACCATTAAACCTTCCTTATGCCTGCTCGACATTATGTTACCCGGAAAGGACGGGTATTCGGTTGCCGAGCAGATCAGGGCAATGGACCGCCATGTTCCCATTATTTTCCTTACTGCCAAAGTACAGGCCACCGACCTTGTAAAGGGATTTAAAGCCGGTTGTAATGACTATGTGCGCAAGCCATTCAATATGGAGGAATTGTTGCTTAGGGTTGAAAACTGGCTGCAGGTAAAATATGGCGGTGAAGGGGCCTCACAGCCTAACCACCTGATTATAAGCTCATTCAGTTTTGACCCTCAGAAACAATCACTCGAACATAATAACGACGTTATAAGACTTTCGCACAAAGAAACCGAATTGCTTAATGTTTTATACAATTACCGGAATACCATAGTGAGCCGGGATTATATTTTACAAAAGGTGTGGGGAACCGATACCATATACAATTCCCGCACCCTGGATGTGTACATCAACCGACTGAGAAAATATTTTCAGCCCGACAGCCATATAGATATTATTACACTGAAGGGTATTGGGTATCGATTTATTTGTTGATAATTATGCATGTGTAATTCTAACAATTCTCTAACTTTATGATCCTTAAACTTTTGTTGTTTATACCCGTCTCAATTTCCAAATTTACTTTATGAAAAAACTACTCATTTGCTTTACGTCTGTATTAGCCGGCTTGATGATCATCAACGGCTGTACCAAACCGAACATTGTAAGTTCTGGTGTCAGCGCATTTGCCGATAGCCTTGCCAAAAATTGTACCCAGGCTTTTGTAGGACCGGGTGATTCAGGGAATTATTGCCTGCCAACCGCATTTACACCAAACGGCGATGGAATTAACGATTTCTATTTAATACAAGGAGGTGGCAATGGAACTTTTTCAAGCTTTAACATCAGCATTTACAGGACAACCGGAGCCTTAGTTTACCAGATGAATAGTCCCGCCACCAAATGGAATGGCAGAAATGCAAGTGACTCTTTATTGTCTGATTATAAATATTATGTAACCGTGAAATACACTACCACAGGTAATAAAACAGTCAATGCCTGGACTTATTTGTACCTGTTGTCAACCAACACCACAAAACTTTGTGTAAATGATGTAATTGCTGATACGGCCAATTACAAATTTCCGGATGAGTATAATTACCTGACCGGGACTTACGGCCGTACCACAATGGATATTTTCTGCAACTAATATTTATCTTATTCCACATATCTATCAGCCCTTCAAATGGAATTGCCAATTGAAAGAGAAGCAATTAAGCTAAGCAAATTCCTGAGCCTGGTATTGAGGCATGAACCGGGGAAAATAGGCCTGGCCCTTGACGAAAACGGGTGGGCCGATACCGGGGAACTGATCAGGAAAATGAAGGACAGCGGCCAGAAAATAACCATTCCTGCGCTGGAATATGTGGTGGAAACCAATAGTAAAAAGCGCTTTGCCTTTAATGAAGATAAATCCCGCATCAGGGCAAGCCAGGGACATTCAATAGACATTGACCTGGACCTGAAACCATGCAAGCCAACTGATATTTTATTCCACGGTACAAGTGAAAAAGCTGTTGCTTCAATAATTGAAACCGGTATTGATAAACAGGAAAGACAGTATGTGCATTTGAGCCATGACTACGATACCGCTGTAAACGTGGGTAAACGGCATGGCAAGCCCAGGGTTTTTGAAATAAACTCAAAGCAAATGTTTGCAGACGGTTTCCATTTTTATATTTCAGAAAATAAGGTATGGCTTACCGGTCACGTACCTTCGAGCTACCTGAGGTTGCTGTAAATTTGAGCATTCAGATTTGACTTTTTTTTAAAAAAAGTCAAATCTGAATGCTGAATAAATAAGTTTTGGATGTTTAAAATCAGGCTTCTTTTTTAGGAGGCAATGCAAAAGCAACTGCTTCATGTTCAAACCCGCCTTTATGGGATCCATCACAAAATGGCTTGTTTTTGGAATGGCCGCAGCGGCATAAAGAAACTACCGTTCTTCCGCCCAGGTCGTAGATGTTACCGTTTTTGTCCACAATCTCGAAGTCGCCTTCCGTTTTTATTGAACCGTTGTTGTTGATTGTAATTTTGGTTGTAGCCATTGTCAGTTTTTGTTTTGTAAGCGAAAATAAAGCAAAGGTTTGAAAAAGCTCCATGGTTATTCTTATCAGCTGATAGACGGGCATTTTTGAAAACAGAGAGGCATTAAAATAGGATCTCCTATAGCCCTGCTCCAGTTAATAATAGCTATACCGGGTTTCGGTATAACTTTGGGGCAGGCGCTTACCACCCTCTATTTTATAGCAGGTATATTTTGTGATGTTGCCCGCAGTGTCATATTCAAAAGTACGGGCCACATTATAGCATTTATCACAAACTGTGCCATCTTCATTGTAGGAAATCTGCAATAAAACATTATCCTTATCATCGTAAGTATAAATCGTTTTTTTGTCAAAACTGCCGTCGGATTTATAATCGGTCATTTCCGTGCATCGCCCTTTTACATCATTTTTCCGTGTCCATTTTGCTGGTTTTTCATTGGCCAGGTTGTAGTTCCCGCCGGCAATTTTATTGCCATCCCTGTCATATTCACAGGTAAGTTTGTAGAAAATTTTTCCATCGCCCATTGATTCAGTGCATTCCACCTGCTTGCCGCTGCTATCATATTTATAGGCTGTTGTACTCATTAATTTCCCGGATAAAGAAAAATGGACTTCTGCTGTTTTCTGGTTTTTGGAATCATATTTAAATACAGTTTTTTGCGACTTAGAGGTATCTTTATCAATAGTGATTTGCTCAATTTTATTTCCTTTTTTGTCATATTTAAAGGTCGTCCTCGCATCAATTTTCCAGTCTTTGCTGTCAATTTTAGCATCCCATTCTATGGCTTTGGCGCCCTCATACCTATAAGTGCATTTAAGGCTGTAAGACCCGTCGGGCGTATAGGTAAGCTGGTCTATGAGGCGTCCATCCCTGTCATAAACATTAAATCCGGTATCATTGAGCTTTACACCCGGTTTCCCGTCTTTTAGGCTGATATCGTATTCCTTGTAAGCAACGGTTTTTACCTTTCCCACCAGGTAGTTTTCTGATGCCGTAAGGGGTATCTGGTAATAATTTTCCAGGTCGAAGATTTTGTGTGTTCGAATTAATTTTTCAGACGGGGCTCGGCCATACTGGGCCTCAGCCGGGATTAATAAGCCAAAACAACAATACAAAAAAATATGGAAGAAAATGAATGACTTGCACATGAACCCGTTTTTATGCGAAGGTAATAATAAAATGAAAAATTGTAATTTCCGGTGAGGTGGGTACTTTGGAAGAATGAAATAGTAAATACTACAATTTGGCTCGTTCTTTGCCAACTGACCTTCTGGAAAGAAAGGTGAAAGATTTAAAGCTTTCATTTTGAGATCCTCACTTATATTTGCATTATAAAAGTATGTTTCATAAAAATTGAATGATAAACGAAAATATAACCCCCAAATCCACCATAGAAAGTCAATTCGCTTAAAAGGCTTTGATTATTCTCAGCATGGATTGTATTTCATTACGATTTGTTGTCAAAATAAGGAATGCCGGTTTGGTCAAATTGAAAACAATAAAATGATTCTTAATAAGTATGGAATAATAGCCTATAATGAATGGGTTAAACTACCTATTCGATTTAGAAATTGTGAATTAGATGTATTTCAAATAATGCCCAACCACATGCATGGGATCATTGTCTTGAATGATGTCAAAAATTTAGAAACCTTACAAATAAACGATGTTGTAGGGGCGGGGTTTACCCTCGCCCTTACGAATGATGGCCATCCCGAAAATGGCCAACCGCCACCAGGGCAGCCGCAAGGGATTGCCCCTACACAAACCTTACAAACAAATGATGTTGTAGGGGCGGGGTTTACCATCGCCCTTACGAATGATGGCCATCCCGAAAATGGCCAACCGCCACCAGGGCAACCGCAAGGGATTGCCCCTACACAAACCTTACAAACAAACGATGTTGTAGGGGCGGGGTTTACCCCCGCCCCTACGAATGATGGCCATCCCGAAAATGGCCAACCGCCACCAGGGCTGCCGCAAGGGATTGCCCCTACACAAACCTTACAAATAAACGATGTTGTAGGGGCGGGGGTTACCCCCGCCCCTGCGAATGATGGCCATCCCGAAAATGGCCAACCGCGACCATGGCAACCGCAAGGGATTGCCCCTACAATTATTGGTGATATCATTGGTTCCTATAAATCTTTGGTGACAAAGGAATGTTTAGAAATATTCAAACAAAAAATGTCATGGATTAACCCAACACCTTATATGGGTAAAATATGGCAGCGAAACTATCATGAACATATTATCAGGAATGAAAAAGAATACCTCCTGATTTCAAATTACATTCTCAATAACCCATTGAATTGGAAAGAAGATAAATTTTATTATGATTAGGTTAGTCATTCCTCAGCAATTGTAATTTCCATTCCCAGCCTTTTCCTTTCTTTCCCCTAAAGAATCCTGATTTATACAGAAAATGAATTTCACTTAAATTTACATAATAATTAAAGTGTTTAATGAACCCGGGCAATAAATTTGGTCTGCAGTTGGCGCCGATTTTTTTGGTAACCGGATTTTAAAATTCCAGTCTATCTTTTCTTTTAAACCTAAATAAAAATTCACTGCGGATTTTTAGGTATTTTTGTCCATTGCAGCGATGTTCCAGGCAACATGGCAAGCCACAATATTAATGAGTATTACCACCTTCAATGCGTTTAAAAGCCGCAATTACAGGCTTTATTTTATTGGCCAGTCCGTTTCCTTAATAGGCACCTGGATGCAAAAAACCGCGGTTAGCTGGGTGGTTTATGATTTGACGCATTCCAAATTCATGCTGGGGGTAACCTTGTTTGCCACCATGTTTCCGAGCTTTTTGTTATCCTTTATTGGGGGTGTTACGGCTGACCGGTATAACAGGTACAAAGTGCTGCTTACTACCCAGTTAGCATCCATGATACAGGCCGTGGCGCTCTTTGCGCTCATTATGTTTCATCATTACAATGTGTGGGGCATCATTTCACTGGGGGTGGTATTGGGTATTATCAATGCCTTCGACGTGCCTGCCCGGCAATCTCTGGTTTATGAGATGGTAGATGACAAGAAAATACTACCCAATGCATTGGCGCTTAATTCTTCAATGGTGAACCTGTCGCGGCTCATAGGGCCTGCAATAGCAGGACTGGCTATTGAAAAGCTGGGTAATGCGGTTTGTTTCGGGCTCAATGCGCTTAGTTTTGTTGCGGTCATCTGCTCTCTCCTACTCATGCGACTGCCAGCCTACCTTAAAAAACCAAATACCAAAAACATACTTGATGAAATGAAGGACGGATTGGTTTATATAAAAAATACCCCGTCCATAGCTTTTGTACTGATAATGCTTGCCCTCATCAGTTTGCTGGTACTACCCTTCACCACACTTATACCCGTATATGCCAAGGACATTTACCACGGCACTGCTTCTACTTTTGGCATTATAGACAGCGCTATAGGACTTGGCGCTTTTTCGGGGGCCTTGTTCCTGGCTTCATTGAAGCCAACCACAGATTTTCGTAAAATTCTGGCTATGAATACGTTTATCTTCGGAGCAGGGCTTGTAGCGTTTTCACATACCACCTGGTATCCGCTGGCGCTGGTTTTTGCAACTATTGCCGCTTTCGGGATGATGTCGCAGATCACCCTAACTAATACCCTGATACAAACCACGGTAGCGCCTGCCATGCGTGGCAGGGTAATCAGTTTTTATGCTATGGCTTTTTTTGGTATGCAGCCCCTGGGAGGACTCATTATCGGATCTGTTTCTCAATACGTAACCGTTGAAAATACAGTACTATCCGAGGGTATACTGGCCATATTGATTGGGCTGCTTCATGTTCGTTTCATTAGGAAACATAAAAAGAATGGTAGGCCTAATGTCAAGCCGGAGAAAGAAGTTGAGGCATTGGCAAAGGTCTGATGGTGGATTTTTAAGATCCGGGAAATTATAAGGTATTCGCTCAGGTAAAGCAGGGTAAAAAATATTCCACCTCTTTTCACAGAGACCCCGGCCTTAAAAGGCGACCACTACTATAATAAAATTTATTGATAATCTTAGATTAAAACTGTCTAATTTGTTACCTATGCAGGGTTTGCCGTTTAAGCACCAGGTACTTGTCCAGCCTGCATTTTAAAGCTTCGATATTTTTTCTGATGCACAGCTTTTAATAAACCCCTTCAAAAATCCATGCACTTGTTTTTTACCACAAAGTTCTCAAAGAAATGCACAAGGGGCACATTGTATATTTTGTGCCCTTTCTGGTTCAACTTTCTGTCCTTGCAGTTATTTTCTTAATACTTTTACTTATTCAGCAGCGCTTAAAATTAAATGAAATTTTCCTTAGTTCATTTCCGTGGGCTGTCCCTACCTACAAACCTGCCTTTTCCCATTAAAAAATCTATGGCCCTGGCAATATTTCTGTCTATGCTTTCTTCTGTTTTTAAATTGGCGATATACCTTACTATTTCGTGTTTTAAAGAAGGAGATAAACTTTCAAAAACTACATGGGCTTCTTTATTAGCCCTGAGCATTTCTTCAAATTTAGTGTGCGGTTTTATAGTCCTGTCCGATGGGTCAAAATCAATAGTTAACTCAATAGTTTCGCCAATTCTTTTGGGGGAGTTTCTGAGCATTGAGGTATTTATATAGAGTCGCCATGCCCCACTGTACTTAACCAACGTTTGTTTATAGGGTTTCTGATTAACAGTGCCACAAATGGGTATTTTGCCCTTGTCTTTTCCAGCTTCCCGGAAAAGTGCAGAGAGGATTTTCTCGGGTACAGTAATAAAGGGATTTATACCAATAATTTCCAGGTTGGCAGAAAATGTCATTTAATTACTGTATGCGCTTTTCAATTAGATATGAAAATCAGGGCAGTGAAAACCCTTGAATTTTATTTTTTGATTGAGTCAGACCCTTTTTCGGGCAAAGCCCTTAGGATTGCTGATAGAACAAATCCTCTGAAATTTTATTTCCAGATCTTATCAATGGTGGTCTGGTGGTTTTTGATTTCAATATTATAAACCATGAAATTGAGGTCATATAAAGCGGCTACCTTTATGCCATTTACTTCACCTGGTTTAAGCGGGCTTGCGTCCTGCATTATTTCTTCTATTTTCCCATTGATCAATTCAGCTACAGGCATTGCAGCAGGGTCCATAATATGGCAAAATCCCAGGCCCTCATGGAAAACCACCTTGCCGGTAGCGTCAATTACAATATTATGTAAATCCAGTTTGTAAACACCATCAGGCAGTTTATTGAATTCATCCAAAAGTTTATGAAACACAAATTCAGGAATGGTCATATTGCCTTCTATTGTTTATGGATTGGCGCTTAATTCTGCGCTGGCATATATTTTGTTTCCATTTATTTTGGCCGGTATGGAATCGTGACTCGTCACCGAACCTGCGTTCAGGCCGGTTTTGGCATCTGCCAACGCTTTATAATCAAGGGATTTCCCACCGGGAACGAACTCAAATGTATTGCCATAAAATACGACCGGCCTGCTGTGATTTGCATAAACCTGGGAAAAACCATTATAAGAAAATCCGCTAAGGCAAAATATTTCTAAAGCTATGGAAAGAGCAATTTTGCGCCCCAGTCTGGCTGAAAAATTTGAAGTGTACATATCTTTTGTATTTAATTGCCCCAATTTGAATTGGTTTTACAATAGTAGTAAATTTTACCTGAAAATGAAAGGGGAACTGTGATTTTCATATCAAAAATAATTAAACCCAGAATTTTTTAAAAACAGGGACTGCCAAGTTCTAAAAATGCGAATTCCCAATGAATATTGATACTGATACTTTGTAATAACCTGATTGAGGTCCTCAACAATAAAAATGTATTCCATTTTTGTTTTTCTCCAGGCAACATAAAGTTAATACAGACATAACCTGTAGCTACCTGCATTTTATCCATGGATTGGGAACTTTGCACGCAGATAAAATCAATGACCTTACTTTATTGGTCTTATATATTAATCTTTTTATACTTTTATTTTTATGAAAAAGAATATTTTGTTTTTTACAGGTTTACTTGGTGTACTTTATGTTACCCTGATTAGTGATATTGATGGGGCCGCTCATCATGGGCATGGCAATATTACCGGAAGTGCAAGTGGCACAGTGGGTCATTGCCAGACCAGTAGTTGTCATGGCGGTAATAATCCACTGAATGTAGTGCAATTACAGGTGCTTGACTCAAGTACCTTACTGCCAATCACTAATTATAATGATTCACAAACCTATATTGTTTCCTTGTCGGGTGATGCCACAGGAGTAAGTACCTCACTACCAGGTTTTGGCTTCCAGGCTTCGGCAGTATTTTCAAATCATACCCAGGCAGGCACCTTTATAGTCCCTGCGGCTTCGTCTTCCAGTATCCATACATACCCTTGCGGGGCAATTACAATTATTGAACACAGCATTGTTTTATCTCCAAGCGTAAGAAGCACCAATAAATATAATATTCAGTTTTACTGGAAAGCGCCAGGACCAGGAAGCGACAGTGTAAAGTTTTATTCTTTGCTTAATGCTGTAAACGGAAATGGGGGCAGTTCCGGAGATTATCCCGATGCGGCGCCAATAGTAACGATATATGAGCATAATGATAGTGCAAGCTCAGTTAAAACAGCAAGCCTAAACGCTAATTCTTTTTCCGTTAACCCAAATCCGGCAACAGGTAATCCTTTTATTTCCTATAACCTGTCTTCAGATCAATCAGTAAGCCTTCAGATTTATGATATGAGCGGCAAGATTATTGCACAGTTGGCTGATAATGAATTGCAGAGTGCCGGGCTACATAGTTATCAGCCGGTAATACCTGTTCAGGGGCTATTTTTCGCCAGCCTTGTAACCGGGAATAAGGTCTCAACGCTTAGATTTATCAAACTTTAGGCTATCTGAAAGACATGCTTTGGAATGATTAATTGGGATGCCAATTATTATTTTCAAGGTTATTTTTTTTTGTTTATACGAAATATAGCCTTAAACATTAGCGATAATGTAAATATAAATCCGCCATTTTTACACATTTTTCCCATTTTCTTTCCGTTGAAAAATCTTTAAATAATTCATTATTCGCTCACGCATTTCTATGGGAAAATAAAACGAAAAATAAAGCGCAAAATTTGTAAGTTTAATTTTGACATTTTCACTTAGCAGGGGACATCCTCTGCTATTTTTATCCGCCTGTTTTTGAAGGTAACTATAAAGTAAACAAGATATCATAAGCCCGTCAGGGTCAATGCCTTTGCAGAAAAGCTTCAAAATAAGCTTTAAGTGCCCCATTTTAGCAAGCCCTAAATAAGGATAGAGGATTATTATTAAGTGAGGAAGGAGCAATCCTGATTTATCCGTCCGGCAATAAATGCCTAAAATACAAATTCCTCTATAAACCAAAAACCCACTGGCCCTTTGGGAACCAGTGGTGCTTGAAAATCAATATCTTAGCTCCAGTTAAGGATTAAGGATCTTATTTATGTTCTTCGTGCTTCATTACTTTCTCATGCTTTGCAGCCTTTTCATGTTTCACGGCTTCATGCTTCATTTCCATATGCTTCTTTTCAACATGCTTTTTTTCTTCATGTTTCATTTCCTCATGTTTCATTTCTTTCTTTTTGGCTTCATGTTTTTTTGCCATTTCTTTTTTTTCCATGTGGTCTTGTGCAAAAGCGGTATTAAACAGGATACCTGACAACAAGAGCGCGGCTGCTAATTTCTTCATATAAATTGTTTGATTTTAAGTTTAGGATGGAAAAATAGGTTATAAAGTTGGAATAATTAAATATTTATTTTTGTTGTGAGACTATTTGTCAGACAGAACCATCCTTTTCGTTAAGGGATGACAGTGTTTTTACTGAAGGTTCAATAACATTTTTTTAGAAGCCCGTTTGGAATTAAGAGCAACCCTGGCATTTTATTTTTGTTTTTGATATGTAAATACAACACACTTCGCATGTGTAATTGATTAATTATAAATGATTTGCTGCAGAAACCGGATAGATAGGTCCTGAAAAATGGCGACCATTGCGTCACAAGTGCGCTACTTATTCCTATAATTGTCTTACCTTTCAGTTTGATTTGTTTCATTTTAACTTTTCTATATATCCTTTTAACACTTTCGTAATACTGGTTGGTAATAATTTTGAGGTACTGAATTGATAACAAAAATTAATCAGAAAAGCTATGAGATACAAAATGCTCCCGGTCATTATTACAGCTTGTGCCACTTCTGTAATGACCTTAATGATTGCTTCGCGCTTTCAGCACAATGTGCCTTATTTTGCAGCAGCCGGCAGTCAGGCACAACCTTCAACAATTAAATATGCATCTTTTAGTAATGATGCACCAAATGCCGGTCCGGCCAATTTTGAAATGGCCGCTGAAAACTCGGTCAAAGCCGTGGTTCATATTAAGACCACCACCAGCGGCAGAACGGTTGCTGCCGATTATGGCGATGTTTTCAGCCAGTTGTTTGGCCAGCGCCAGTACTATATTCCACCCCAGAGTGGTTCGGGATCAGGTGTCGTGATTTCTCAGGATGGTTATATTGTGACCAATAACCACGTTGTGGCCAATGCCAATGAAATAACAGTAACCTTTAATGACCGCTATACCGCCCAGGCAAAACTGATAGCTACCGATCCGGCTACGGATATAGCCGTGATAAAGGTACCAAATGACAAGAGCCTTCCGTTCCTGGAATTTGGCAATTCAGATGATGTGCGGCTGGGCCAATGGGTACTTGCTGTAGGTTACCCTCTTTCGCTCGACGCCACGGTTACAGCCGGTATCATTAGCGCCAAAGGCCGTTCATTGGGCATCAATAAGCAACAATCGGCCGCAGCTATAGAATCATTTTTACAGACTGATGCCGCTGTGAATCCCGGAAACAGCGGAGGCGCCCTGGTGAATACCACAGGGCAGTTAATCGGTATCAATTCCGCTATTGCATCGCCTACCGGTTCTTATGCAGGCTATTCTTACGCTATACCTGCCAATATTGTGCGCAAGGCCGTTAATGACCTTATTAAATTCGGTTCGGTGCAGCGTGGCTACCTGGGCATCCAGTACCAGGATCTCAATTCAATGTCAACTGAAGAAATTGCGGCCAGGGGCATGGATAAATCAAGCGGGGTATATGTTGTAAGTGTGATACCCGGCAGCGGGGCTGCAAAAGCCGGCATAAAAGAAGGCGACTTCATTACCCGGATTAATGGAATAGATGTAAATACCCAACCTGAACTTCAGGGCCAGATAGCCCGCTACCAGCCAGGCGACAATGTGAGCATTGTATATAGCCGGAACGGAAATTCAAACACCGTAAATGTGCAACTAAGCAACCTAAACGAAAATGCCAGTCACCTGCTTGGCGCTTCTTTCAGGCCGCTTAATGCGAAAGAAAAAAGCAATTACAATCTGAATGGCGGCGTACTTGTAACTGATGTGGGTAAGGGCGTCCTATCTAAGCAAACACAAATGCGCGCGGGTTTTATTATTACCGGAATCAACAATATGGTGGTGAATTCGCTTAGTGATATTCAACAGGTGCTTGCCGGCAATAAAAGCCTGCAGATAGCCGGGTTCTATCCGGGCTACCAGGGCATGTATTACTATGGCGTGAATAATATCGACGGGAGCAGCGGGCAGGAGTAATTTAAGGTGACGGGAAAGTGGTTTTATCTTGAGGACCCGCCTGTTTTAAACCAACTTTCCTATATTTGGAAAGATTTGAGGTTGCCACACTCTGAAAAGTGTGGCAATCTTTTTTAAGCTTTGCATTTTGCTGAAAGTCATTCAGCCAATAAAATCAAAAGACATGCAATCAATAATCATATTTGCTTCTGGAACAGGCACCAATGCGGCGGCAATAATTGCGCATTTTAAAAAGAACCCTGTGGCCAGGGTTTCACTTATCGTGAGCAATAACCCCAATGCAGGGGTGCTGGACATTGCCAGGCGGGAAGATATACCTTTTCTGATCATTGATAGGGCCACCTTCAGGGAAACCCTGCTAATTGAGCAATTAAAGGATTACAAGCCTGGACTCATAGTTTTAGCAGGGTTTATGTGGAAAGTTCCGGAAGCTATAGTTCATGAGTTCCCTGGAAAGATCATCAATATACATCCGGCCTTATTACCTGCTTTTGGGGGCAAGGGAATGTATGGCCATCATGTGCATGAAGCTGTGATAGCCGCAAGGGAAAAGGAATCGGGAATTACCATCCATTATGTGAATGAATTTTATGATGAGGGGAATATACTTCTGCAGGCCCGTTGCCGGGTCGAAGCCAATGACAATCCGGATGAACTTGCATCTCGCATACACCGCCTTGAACATTTTTATTATCCCAGGGTTATAGAATACCTTTTGCAATCTAACAGCTGATAAATCTCTTATTTGGTAAAAACAGAGGTGCAGGTTGAATTAACTGAACCGGTCATTGTATAAGTAATGGTAATAGTATTCCCACTATAAGAGCCGCTGCCCTGTGAAAAATAAATACCATCAATTGAGGCCGGATTTAAAGTAAATGAGGATGAACTACAGTTAAGATCAACCTGCAGATACCCAAAACCTGTAGGTAAGGTAACCTGGTTTGCAGAGTCTGTTTTAGCAATAGTTCCTCCTGCAAAATTACCGGTACCATATCCTGAATAGGAAGTACATGTGGTAACCATGGAAGAAAATGAGCCAGCCACTTCAGATGTGCAATCGGAACTTGGAGTTACAATAACGTTGAAAGAAAAGGTCTTCTTGCTTGTGGAAGCAGAAGTTGAGGTAATAGTAACCGGAAAAGTGCCAGATGAAGTAAGATTTATACCAAAGGTAAGGGGGGTAGAAAAGGTAGGGGTGCCGCTGATTGTGGCGGGAGTAAGGGTGATACCTGAAGGCAGATTTACCGCGCTAATGGTTACAGGTTCCTGGACCCCGGATTCATATTCAACCGAAACCGGTAAATAAAGGGTTGTGTCGCCATACTGCCTTACAGTAACATCAGAAAGCCCGTTTACTATATAGGAGAATGAAGGTCCGCTTGATTTTTTGCAATTTGTCAAAGGCACTGAAAGGAAAAAGATGGCCAAAAGAAGATTGATTTTTTTCATAAGTATATTTTTTGGAAAGCAAATTTAAGAGCCTATTTTAAGATTTGGGTTGTTTTTCAAAAAAATAAAAACTAAAAATTTACAGCATTTAACCTGCAGTTAAAATCTCTTATTGTCTGAACCAAATAATTCCATTTATTTAAATGAAAACCCAAATAAAAATGCCGGATTGAAGATATACGGCGAGAATAAAAAATTCCAAAATAGAAAGCCGGAGCCGGAATTGATTGTTCCTGGAAAGGATTATTGCAGCATTTTATAGCTGAGGTAAAAAATGCTAACTAACGAAAGTGCAATAACAAAAAATATGGAAGCGAAGTAAACAATCCTGTCAATGTTCATTTTGAAACAATTTTAAAACCATGTGAAAGCCTGTTTTCACCTTTTCGGTTAAAATCTTGTGCAAAATTAATAAAAACAGGCCTCAGAAATCGCTGAAAAATCCTAAAATTTAATTAATGTTGCAAAAACCGGGAATTAATTATAAAAAATACGGTGAAAGTCATATTTTTATCCCTCGGCAATCCATTTTCTTAAATTGTTAACTTGAACAAAAGGTTTATATGCAAAAAGGAATTTTAAAAATTACCTCAAAACTGGCAGTAATGTTATTTTTTGCTTTCAGTTTCAACGCTAACGGACAGGACATTGTGAAGATAAGAAATCAGAATTACACTTCTTATTTTTCAAAAACACAGCATATTCCTGTTTTGGTAGTTTATTCACTGACCCCTGATTTATTTAACTGCATCAAGCTTAAAGGCGAGCATGGTATCGTCCTTGCTCCTGACCCCCAGATACCTGATGCGTCAACATTAAAAGACGATTACAATAATTCGCTCTTTGATAATGCCCAGATGATGTCGCCTGATGAAAACACCTGCGATAAAGATGCTTATGCCGAAAGTTTTTACTTTACCAATGTAATGCCAATGCCTAAAAACCTTTATAAGGCTTTATGGGAAAAGCTGCATGATAAAGAAGTAGTAAAAGCAAAAAAATTCAAAAAGGTTAAGGTTTTTGCAGGTACAGTAGGCCGCAACTGGGTAATAGGCAAGGAAAATAATATCATTGTTCCTGAATGGTGCTGGAAGGTTATTTATATTCCCAGCACTGATGAATACCTTTGCTACGAGTTCCACAATATCGAGCCGTTTAACCCCAAGGATAACCTGGCCAACCATAAAGTGGATATTAATACTATTGAGTCGCTTGCAGGTGTGCATTTCGTAAATGGCGTTATTTCAGCCAGTTACATTACACCCACCCCAAATAACTAATGATTTTATTTTTCGCGATTTACAGACCACCTCTTTTTAGGGGTGGTTTTTTTTATTACTGACAGTTATTTATTGTTTAGTTCATTTTCCATGATTTTCAGACAAGCACATCCGGAACTTTGTAAGAATCAACATTTGCACACATTTTTAAGTTCTATGGCTGAATAACTTTGACCCGGTAGTAAAATACAAGTCTTTATCCCGCAATACTCTTTATAATGCCATATCATTGGCTTGCTGTTATGGGAAGCTGGCCAGTTTTTATTATCACTTAGGATCAAGAAAATAATATCCACCCACCTGGTTAAAACGGCTCAGATTAATTAATTCATTTTGAAGGGCATAAAAAAGCCTAATCTAAAAATGACCGTTTTTATGTACCAGCCACTTCATTTGTTTAAGTTTGCATCTTAAAAGCTATGATTTTGCAGCAGGCATTATTCGAAGAAAAGAAGTTTGAAAAAATGGATTATTCCGGGCAGTTATGGCAGGAAAAGGAATTTATAGACTGCATTTTTACAGGTTGTAATTTTTCCAACTCCGTACTAAAGAAAAGTGATTTCAGTGAATGCCGTTTTGAAAACTGCAACCTTAGTTTAATGAAACTGCCCCAAACCGCATTTAAGAATGTAGTATTCACCAATTGCAAGATGACCGGCGTTGATTTCAGCACAGGAAATGATTTTATGCTGACCTTTAGTTTTGAGGGTTGTATTCTTGATCTTTGTTCTTTCCACGGAAGGAAGTTTAAAAAAATGCAGTTTAAAAACTGCTCATTAAAAGAAGTCGACTTCTCCAATGCCGATTTTACAGGCGCTTCTTTCAATCAATGTGATCTTAGTGGGGCCACATTCGACCGTTCTATTCTGGAGCAAGCCGATTTCAGGACCGCGATTAATTATTCAATTGACCCCGAAATTAATAAGCTGAAAAAAGCAAAGTTTTCTGTGAATGGACTGGCCGGATTGCTTAACAAATATGGGATAGTAGTGGAATAAGCCATTGTATAAATCTCTTCAGATTTTCCTTAATTACCCGTTCTGGGTACATTCCTTCTTTTTTATTTCCTTCTCCAGGCCGGGAATGAAAAATGCACACATTTATTGCCCCGATTTATGGAATTTCAGTTCATTTTACCTGATTTCCATTAAATAAAAAAATATCTCAAAACTTTACTAACAAATCAACTCTCAACCTCGTCTATATAGTTGTAAGGCGAATAACCGAAACCACTTTAAACCTTAAAAATTAAAAAACAATAAACCAAAAACGACCGATAACCTTAAAAAACTTAGTGAACCCTTTAATTTGAAACGCTGCGACCTCCTGTAAACCAAAGAAAAACCTGTATGCTGTAAATGAATAAATGATTAGTAAAATTACCTTTTGAACCTGAATCGCCCTTATAACCTTTCACTAAAAAAGCTTTAAACCTTAAAAAGTCAATTAAAAAAAATGACCTTTAAATCCTAAAACGAAAAAAACCTTGTTTCCTGAATTGATCCCTAAAAATATTTGCCCCGATTCTTCGGGGCTTTTATGATTTATGGAGGTGTCTAAACTGGTTTCCGCTTTTATGGTTAAGCGTCAGGAATATAAAAATATATTGCAATATCCCAAGTATTCTGGCCTCCAATGATGGAACTCCCCTCCTTTTTTCAAGGAGGGGAGTTTAAAAATCCGCCTCCGCGAACTTTACCTGGGGTGGTTGGGCCCGAGGTTGTCGAAAATGATGGCTATACCCCGCCCTTGTTTGTGCCTTTACGCAACAAGACTTAAAAACGCTATCAGCATGCCGGTAGGCAGGGACTCCCCCTGCAAAAAACCTTGTACAAGCTAAATCATTACCCCATATTGCGCAGGTTAATCTCATATGCCAAACGCCCCCTTGACCACCTCCCCGTTTTTTGTTCGCCTTGGCGAACAAAAAACTTGCCCTCCTTGAAAAAAGGAGGGCAAGTTCCATCATTTGCCTACATAGCAATACTTAGTTCTGCATTTATTTAGGAAATTTCCAGAATTTATTCACCACCGCACCATTCCACAATAAAATTATTCCGGCCAGTACCAATCAGAATTGAAAGGTAACGCTGCTGAATAAGCTCAAGCATAGCCAGGAAAGTGAAAATGGCATGAATGCGGTTTTGGCAGGAATAAAAAAGGGTTTCAAAGGATATTTGCTTTTTATCTTTAAGATGTTCCAGCAAAAAAGCCCTCTGGCCTTCCATACTGTAATTATATTTCACTACCACATGCTGAGGCTTGTTCATACGCTCATTAAAACGTTTGATTACCCTTTCATAGGCCTGTAGCAATTTATAGGCCGTTACTGCCTGTATTTCTGTACCTTCAGAATAGGATTCTCCCAGGTTATTAAGTTCCTCTTTAATATTGCCACGTTTCAGTTGCATCAGCCTGTCTGCTTCCATTGATGCCATTACCTCCGATGCTTCTTTAAACCTTTTGTACTCCAGAATTTTGTCAACAAGTTCCTGTCGGGGGTCAATTTCTTTTCCATGGGCATCTACCTCTTTTCGTGGCAACAACATTTTTGCTTTTATCCGCATCAGGGTTGATACGAATAAGATAAATTCACTCGCAAGCTCTATATTGAGATTTTCAAGAGACTGTATATATATCAGAAATTCGTTTGTGATTTTGGCAATAGGTATATTGTAAATATCCAGTTCGTCCCGCTCAATAAAAAAGAGCAACAGGTCGAAAGGCCCCTCAAATTGAGGCAGTTTAATCTGGTAAGTTGAAGACATTTAATAATTTAGGAACAAATGTCCGAAATGAACAATGATTTTCAAAAATAGCCTTTTTAATGATTAATGGTCTACGGCTTATAGAAAATGATTTGTGAATTGTAAGCAAAAACCAATTACTCCTGAATAATGACCAACCTTTAATCATTAACCATTAATTATTAACCATTTATCCCCAAACCTGAAAAATTTAACATAGCCTCCTTTCTTAAAAAAGGAAATCTTTCGTAACTTTATAGAGGCGTTTATTTTCAGATACCATAAATATCTTTTGAAATAAAATAAGAACCTGTTTTTTGCGTTATTTGTATGTAAATATCCTGAAAAAAACCTTCATAAACTATAAACATGATTTTATGAACATCATTAAAAAAGAAGATCCGGTGGCTGTGCGGAAGAATGCCTTAATCTTGTTTTTTCATAGGCTGGTTAATAAGTTTATTGCTCTTTTTCAGCCTGAAGAAGTCGAAGTGACTTTTAAGGTTGAAGGAAAAAAGATCAGTTATACTTATACAAAAGTGGAACATAAACAGGTGGCGTGAGCATTTATTGAGTTCACTTTTTATTTGATCTGGCAAGATTATTCTTCTTACCGATAAGGAAGCTTACTAAGCTTGTACTTTTGAAATAAACGTCCCCAGCCAAAGGCAATAGATCAATGCGGAATTTTATTCGGATATCTATTTACCCTTTAGTTGCCCTCTGCCGCGTAGGGTTCATTCCCATTTAGGCCATTCGGCCTGTTTCACAGCCTGAAGTTCAAATCTACTACCTCAGCAAGGTAACAGTTCCTTTAAAGTACTTGAGCTTACCTTCAGGCGTGTCGAGGGTGATGTAATAATTATAGGTGCCTATAGGCTGCGGCACACCATTGAAGGTTCCATCCCAACCTTTGGTAGCATCATATGAATTATGATAAACCAGTTGCCCCCAGCGGTTGAAAATACTGAAATCCACCAGTTTGTCATACTTAATATTTCCCAGCCTGAAAATGTCATTATACCCATCCCCATTTGGCGTAAAGGTATTAGGGATAAATTCATCTACGTTATAATCAACATTCACATTCACATTTACAGTATCAGCACAACCCCACTGGTTTATCCCTATTACAGAATAAATGGTGGGTTGCTGCGGGGTTGCTACCGGGTTATACGTATTCACATTAATAATAGAACCGTCATTGGGCAACCAAAGGTAGAATTCGGCGCCATCGGCATTGAGTTGCAGGCTGCTCCCAAACGGAATCAGGGTGTCGGGGGTTACATTGACCAGGACCACAGGCGGATGTACGGTTACATATAAAGAATCAGAAACCGGGCAATTCCTTGACCTGATCACCAACCTGTAAGTCCCGGAATCACTAAGGGTCACGTTAGGAATCTGGGGGTTCTGCAGGTCCGAACTGAAACCGTTAGGCCCTTCCCAGTCATAAACCAGTTCATAGCCTGCATCCTCGCAGGTAAGCATCAGGGTTTTTCCGCTGCATATGGGGCTGTTGCTCCCCAAAGCAGGTATGGGTGGCGCTATAGGATCAGAAAGGGTTACAGGCCCCGCAATATTGGACAAACAAGTAAATGAGCTAACCTGGAAATTGGCATAAACGCCAGAGGTAAGGCCGGTAATTATGATATCGCCACTGCTGTTTGCTACCAGGGTTAATGAGATGGGATTTCCATTATGCTGGTAGGTAAGCTGGTAAGACACCCCGGCAAGCAAGCCGGCAAGGGTAATTGTCCCCTCATTGCCAAGACAGGTTGTAGGGTTAGTGAAGGTAATATTGGTAATATCCGGTATGGGATGCACCACTACCACTGTAGTAGCAGGGGCCGATACACAGGCCAGTTTAGTAGCCGTAACGGAATAGGTACCCGATTGGGCAACTGTTGCCGAACTGATTACCGGGTTCTGCAGATTTGAGGTAAATCCTCCCGGCCCTGTCCACGACCAGGTGACACCGCTGGTAGCGTCGGTGGCAGTAAAGTCAACCGGACTGCCTGCGCAAACCGGGGAATTATTACCGGCTACCGGCGCCGGGGGCGGCGATGGAAGCGTAAGTACCACAGGTCCTGAAACGATATTGGAAACGCAGCCCAGGCTTGTAGTTACGGTGAAACTGGAATAACTTCCGGCAGCAAGCAGGTTTATAATTACCTGCCCCAAACCATTGGCAACAATTGAAGTAAGTACACCCGAACCTCCTAAAAGGTATTGAACGGTATATGTCTCCCCGGGGGTTAACCCGGTAAGGATAATGATCCCATCGGTAGCAATGCAGGTTGTAGGATTTGAAAAGGTATACCCTCCTATTACAGGGGTAGGATTAACTGTAGCAACAATTGTAGCAAAACAATTGGAAGGAGTAATGTAGGTAATAACTGAAGTTCCGGCTGAAATACCAGTAAGGACACCGGTTGTGGCAACAATAGTAGCCACTGATGTATTACTGCTTGTCCAGGTTCCACCGGAAAGGGTATTGAACAATGTGGTGGAGCTTCCCGCACAAACCGAGGCCATCCCTGTAATAGCTGCGGGCAGGGGGTCAATGTTTACCAGCATGGTTGTAATACAGCCCGCCGGAGTGGAATAAGTAATGGTTACAACCCCAGGTGAAATGCCTGATAAAACACCTGATACAGAGCCTATGGTGCAAATAGCGGTTGAGCTGCATGACCAGGTTCCTCCGGGGAAGGCATCGGTCAGTATAGTAGAACCTCCCTGGCAAACATTTTGATTGCCGGTAATAGAAGGAGGGAGCGGATTTACCGTTACAGTTGTGGTAACATTACATTCAGACGAAGTGGTATAACTAATAACGGAAGTTCCGGCCGCTACCCCAAAAACGATACCTGATGAAATGCCTACGGTAGCTACAGTGGTATTGCCGCTTTGCCAAATCCCTCCGCTTAATGAGTTGAACAAAGTGGTATTGGTCCCGGCACAAAGCGAGGTAATACCGGTTATGGAAGAGGGGAAAGGATAGACTGTTAAAGTGGCTGTGGTGATACAACCGGCTACAGTAGAAAAAGTGATAGAAGAAGTTCCTGCCGAAATTCCCGTAGCAAGACCCGTTATGGAATTGATGGTGGCAATAAAGGCCGATCCACTGGTCCAGGCGCCGCCACCTGGGGTTGCATCAGATAATAGAGTGGTAGTACCCGCACATATGGCAAGGATACCCGTTATAGGCTGCAATGGGTTAACCGTTACGATAAGCGAAGTGGTGCAGCCTGCCGGTGTGGTATAAGTAATATTAGCTGTCCCTGGCGAAAGTCCATTAACCAAACCAGTCGAAACTCCAATTGGCGCCACTCCCGGGTTATCGCTAAGCCATGTCCCCCCCGTTGCGGCATCTGTAAGGCTTATTGTACTACCCTGACAAACTGAGGATGAACCTGCAATTGCAAAAAGCGGGGTAACAGTCATAACCAGCGTTCCCACACAACCCTCAGTAGTGGTATAACTAATTGTTGCCGTTCCTGCTGAAATTCCGGTAACTATACCTGTAGTAATATTTACAGTGGCAATACCGGGCCTGGAGCTATACCAGGTGCCGCCGGTATTAGGCAGATCATTCAGGGTGACCGTGCTTCCCTGACAAACGGTAACCGGACCTGAAACAGGAAACAGTGGATTAACCGTAACCACAACCGTGGAAAGACAGCCTGAAAGCGTGGTATAAGAAATAAGAGAAGTACCTCCTGAAATGCCTGCTACAATACCCGTACTAAGCCCAACTGTTGCAACCGGCATAATACTGCTTGACCAGTGCCCACCGGGAATTCCGTTGCTTAAAAGCGTGGTGCTGCTCTGGCATAAGGTGGTCAGCCCGGTAATAGGAGCAAGGGCATAAACTGTTACCCCAATGGTGGAAAGGCAACCCGCCGCGGTTGTGTAACTGATAATGGCCGCGCCGGAAGTAATACCGGTTACTATACCCGATGCGGAACCCACCATGGCAATGCCGGAAGCTGAACTGCTCCAGGCGCCACCGGCAACTGCATTGGTAAGTGTAGTTGTATTTCCTACGCAAACCGTAGGCGTTCCACTAATGGGTACAAAGGCATTCACTGTAACTGTGGTGGTGGCAGAGCAGCCCGCAGGGGAAGTATAGGTAATGGTTACGGTTCCCGGACCATAAGAGCTGACAATACCTGAAGAAATACCTATTGAGGCTATTGATGGGTCACTGCTTATCCAGGTGCCACCTGCAGTGGCATCAGATAGTGTTGTAGTGCTGCAAAAGCTGGTAAAACCGGTAATTGGAGATATGGGGTTAACCATCAATGTAACTGAAGTGATACACCCTGCCGGGGTGGTATAAGTGATTACTGTAGTACCGGCGGCCAATCCTGATGTAATACCCGAGGTGCCGCCTATAGTAGCCACCAGGGTATTGCTGCTCGCCCAGGTGCCGCCGCCGGTGGCATCGGCGAAAGCGCCGGTATTTCCCTGGCATATGGCAAGCGGGCCAATTATTCCTGCCAGTGGATTTACAATTACCGTAGCTGAGGAAATGCAACCGGCAGGGGTGGTATAAGTAATAAGTGCAGTACCGGCGTTCAACCCGCTTACAAGGCCAGAACCTGAACCAATCGAGGCAATAAGGGGCGACTGGCTAATCCAATTACCACCGGAAACTGCGTTTGATAACAATGTAGAACTGCCCTGGCAAACAGTAAGGGTTCCGGTTATGGCAGCAAGCGGATTTACCGTAAAGACCTTTGTTCCAATACAGCCACCCGCTGTGGTATAAACTATAGTTGCTGTCCCTGGCGCAAGTCCGGCTACAATGCCGGAAGTGATGCCGATAGTTGCAACAGCGGTATTGGTACTGTTCCAGGTTCCCCCTGGTGTGGCGTCACTTAGAATGGAATTACCCCCCTGGCAAATGGCAATAGTCCCGGTGATGGGGGCAAGTGGATTTACGGTTACCGTTATAGTAGTATAGCACCCCCCTGGTGTGGTATAAGTTATAATTGCAGTACCTGAAGCTACCCCGGCTACAACACCGGTGGTGAAACCAGCCGAGGCAATAAAAATATTGGAACTGGACCAGGTGCCACCACTTACCGAATTGCTGAGGGTGGTGGTGCTACCCTGGCATACATTGGGCGTGCCAGAAATAGGGAATAGTGCGTCAATGGTTTCGGTTATAGTGGCGATACAACCAGCCGGAGTAGTATAACTGATAAGGGTAGTACCAGTGGCAACCGCTGTGAGCAGGCCTGTACCGGTTACTATGGAAGCCACGCCAGGAGTAGTACTGAACCAGGTGCCGCCTGTTGTGGCATCGGTTAAGGTAGCGCTACTTCCCACACATAATGCTGCCGGCCCGGTAATATTACCAAGCGGATTTACGGTTTCAGTGAGGGTAACAAAGCATCCTCCTGCAATGGTATAGGTGATGACCGCAGGTCCCGCTGCCACGCCTGTTAAGGTTCCTGAGATGAGTCCGATAGTTGCTACCGAAGTATTGCTGCTGGCCCAGGCGCCACCTGTAGCCACATCGGAAAGCGTGGAAGTACTTCCCTGACAAATAGTATTTCCGCCTGTAATTGCCGAAGGCAGCGCTAATACAGTAACCGTAGTGGTCGCAATACAACCTGCGGCTGTAGTATACTGAAGGATTGCCGTTCCTGTGCCAACACCTGTCACAATCCCCGAAGTGGTAATAACACTTGCCACGCCTGTTGACAGGCTGCCCCATGTGCCTCCTGCCGTTATATCTGATAATGTTGTCGTGTTTCCGGTGCAAAGGGTGGTAGTTCCGGTTATCGGCCCCACCGGGTTTACTGTAACAGTGGTAACGGAATAGCAACCGCCGGGAACCAGGTAGGTAATAAGGGAAGTCCCCGCGCTCACACCCATAACTACTCCGGTTGTTAATCCTATAGTAGCTACCGCAGTGTTTATGCTCTGCCAGGTGCCACCCGTTGCGGGGTCACTTAGAGAAGTGGTATTGCCCTGGCAAACACCGGTTATCCCGGTAATTCCAGAAAGGAGGGTCACACTTACCGTTGTTGTAGCCTTGCACCCGGCCGCCGTGGTATAAGTAATTAATGTTGTTCCAAGTGAAACCCCAGTTACCAGGCCCGAAGTAGAATTAACCGTTGCTATTGTAGTACCTGATCCGGACCATATACCTCCGCCTGCAACATCGCTAAGCAAGGTAGTCCCACCTACACAAACCGTTGGTGTGCCTGCGACAGGAGAAATAGGATTAACCGTAACCGTGGCTGTTGCCAAGCAACCATTTGTTGAGGTATAGGTAATAACGGTTGTTCCCGAATTTACCCCCGAAAGTAATCCCGAGCCAGATACAATAGTTGCCACTACTGTTGTGCTGCTTGTCCACGTACCGCCGCCGGTCGCGTCAACTAAAGTTTCGGTGGCGCTTTGGCACAATGGCCTTGCCCCAGTTATATTGGCCGGAAGTGGTAAAACTGTAATTACGGCAAATGAGGTACATCCGGCTGCAGTAGTATAGGTAATAGCTGCACTGCCTGTGGCTACACCTGTTACGATACCTGTTCCGATACCAACCTGGGCAACCGCCGCATTACTGCTGCTCCAGGCTCCACCAGCAACGCCGTTTGTATAAGTCGTTGTATTTCCCTGGCAAACTACAGGAGAACCAATAACAGGCATAATCGGGTTAACGGTAATGGTTTCAGTAGCCGTAGCCACATTGCCACACTGGTCTGTTGATACAATGGTATAGGTAGTTGTTGAGGCCGGAGTAACAAGCAGGGTTGTTGTGGTTGCCCCGCCTGGCAACCAAACATAAGTATATGGGCCTACACCATAGGTAGAAGTAGAAGAAAGCGTGGCCGATTGCCCCTGGCAAACCGAAGTTGAGGTAGCAACAACCCCGTTCGACTCAACGGTATGGCCAAAGGTGGTAACTATTAGTGGTGTGCCGGCATATATATAGGCGCTACCGCAGGCTGCATCGGCGCCAAAATTCTGGTAAAAATCCATAGTTATGCCCAGGTCGTAGGACGAACACTGTGGGCCGGGCATACAGGCTGCAAGAGATGATAAAATGGAAGCCGCAGTAGCTGTGCAAGTACCGGTAAGGGTGCTGTTGCAATTCCAGAAAAGCCCCGTTGAGGATGGGCTGCGGCAGGCGCCCAGTTTGAAATCATAGCCGCCATTAAGCAGTTTGGCAGCGCCATTGGTTACATACTGGAAGGAAAACTGCACATCGGTAACGGTAACCATTGCCGGTACGGTAGCGGCATTAAAATAGGTGCAACCTCCTGTTGAGGCGCATGAACCGGTGCTGAAAGAGGAGCATGATATATAAGTACTTCCCGTAACAGAGGTCGAAGTGGTTGCGGTTACCAGAGGGTCAATGACCACCGGGTAGGAAGCGGCAGGCCGGTTGAGAAATTCACCTGGCAGCACAATATCAAGAGTCCGGTCCTGGCCCTGTCCGCTGAATGCATATTCCAGCAGTTTCAGGGTATTGCCCATAGCGTTTTTTTCAAATGCAGTCGCAGCTGAAATAACGAACACCTTTTCACCAGACGCATTATTTATTTCCAGGTTGCCGGTGTATATTTCGGCTGCCGGGGCGTAAAAAGTCAGGCCATTGTCCATATGCAGGTGGTCGCGCACCAGAAGCCGGCCGGCGGCATAAGCAGGCATGGCATAATTGATGATGAAATTGGTTTTTACCGCACCACGTACCACAAATTGCTCTATATCCACACCCGGCCAGGCATTCTTAATATATACACCTTCATCACCTGCAGTATAGGAATTCGCTTCAGCTGTTCCCAGACTTTTTTCTTCACCGGTTGGCGATTTATAGATCAGTTCAAGTTGGTTATTGAATAATATACCGGAACCCGGATTTCCTAATGATGTGAATTTTTCATTCAGGTTGACGATAACCGGGCTTTCCTGGTGGGAAGCCGAATAAACGCCTTTCCCCTCTTTTACGGTTTTGTCAGGCTGCAGACCGGCTACTATGGTTCTCCAGTTGCCTTTTTCATCCTTGAAATGCATGGGCATAGAGGATGTTTGCAGCATGATATCTTTTCCATTAGTTCCTTTCTTAATAAATGTTTTGGAGTTCAGGGTACGCTTGCCAATCAGTTCATAACAATTATCGCAGGGTGTTTCGGCAAACAACCTGCCTATTTCAGGATGCTGTTCAAAACCGGGATTATCCCTGATTACTTCGCCCGAAGTATCAGATTTCGATTCGGAAAAGAAAGTATAATTGTGAGGCCCCGCATTCAGCATATTTTTTGCATGAATGGCGGTCTCCTGCCCATACAGGGAAACCCCTGCAAAAACAAAAGCTAAAAACAACAAGAAAAACCCAAACCGGCAAAAATGCTTCATACTCAAAGGTAAACGGCCTCAAAAATAGTTAAAAAACGTCACATAACGCCCCTTCCGCTAACGCAGTTCAAAAAGCCATTAAAATTAATAAAATAAAGGGAATGGAGAGAAGGAAAGTTTTGGGGGGATTGGATGGGTATGGTATAAACCAGTGAGTGCCGGGGTTTCATCATTAAACAGGTAAAAATAAATCATGCGCACATGCTACAAATGATGGAACTCCCCGCCTACTTTAGGGCGGGACGTTTAAAGTCCGCCTTGGCTGACTTTATACTGGGGTGATAAAGTGCGCGAATAGCAAACATGCCGGGCCCGTATCTGGTCAATAATTTAGCCTGTTTAAGATTGTTGCTTAAATAGCCCGTCATTTAATCATTAAAATCATTGATCAAGAAAAGTTTTCCAAAAAAAATATACCCAAAAAACCAAAATACCGTATTTTTCCCGTATCCACGCGTTTAATCTGCTTCTAAATTTACATCCTGCGATTTAATAGGGTACAACATTAAATAAATCTTCCTTAACATTCCTTAACAAAGATGCATATTGTTTACAAGGATCTTTTAATTTATGTTTGCAATTCCCCATTGAATTTATTTAACTACTGATTATTCAGCCCCCCTCACCTAAGTCTTTTCTGCTTTTATAAATTAATTATTTTTAATATTTAATAAACTAAAACAAATACTTTTATGAGAAAAGTACTCTTCTTTTTTGCCGCTACTCTGGCATCAATGGCCGCATTGTCACAAACAACCAATATTCCCTACAATCTGCATTTTACAGCTGTGGCCCGCAACCCCACTACCCACAACCCGGTAACTTCCCAGGTGAATGTGCAGCTACAAGTGTACCACAGCAGCAGCGGCACTTCTTTTAGCCCGGACACTCTGGAGTACTGCGAACAGATCAATAGTATTGTTCCCAATGCCTTCGGTGAGTTTTCGGTAACATTTGGCACCAGTTCTGCCTTGCTCTGTTCTCCGGAACTGGCGCTTACCAATACCCAATGGAACCACGGCAATATGTGGTATGTGCTTCAATATGACACTTTGGGAGGTTCACTGACTCCCATTGACACTGGCAGGTTTAGCAGCAGCACTTATGCTTTTGCCTCCCATACCGCAGAGCAATTGGTCAACGTGGGTACAGCCCCTACAACTGGCCAAACGCTCGCCTGGAATGGTACTTCTTGGTCTCCCGGAGTAAATCCCTGGAATGATTATATGATTGCTGAAGATCAGGAAGGTGACGTGGACGGAGGTACGAATGTTTTCCAGGGATGGCAAAAACGAACGTTGAACACGGTTGTCAGTAGTGCAGGATCAGCTATTTCGCTCAATGCAACTTCCTATTGTATAAAACTAAACCAGGCAGGTACATATTATATCAGGGCATCGGCACCCGCAGGTAATGTAGGGTCACACATTCTTGAAATTCAGGATTCAACTACTTCAGCAACCTATATAAGGGGAACATCGGCATATGCAAATAGTGCCAGTATGAATACGGTTAGTGAAGCAGAAGGCATAATTACCGTTTCAGCATCACCCATCACCATTTTTTTAAATCATTATACTGATAATGTTGTCACTACCTATGGGCTTGGATATAGAATAGGTACATTAGGGACAAGTGGCGCATTAAATGTGTATTCAAAAATATTTGTTCAAAAAGTAAATTAGGCGGCAATGAAACCCGCCCTAAAAATGTAAATGTAATGTATATAATAAAATATCAAAAAGTGTGCGGAAATGGGCGGGGATGAGATTTGACAACATTCTCAAAGTTGTCAAATTTGCCAAATCTGGACACGAATTATAAAATTATTATTAAAAACAAAAAACAACACCTCTTATGAGAAAAGTGCTCTTCTTTTTTGCCATAACTCTGGCATCAATGGCCGCAATGGCGCAAACCACCAATATCCCTTACAACCTGCATTTCACAGCAGTAGCCCGCAACCCAACAACCCACAACCCGGTTACCTCGCAGGTGAATGTGCAGTTGCAGGTATATCACAGCAGCAGCAGCGGTTCGTTCATACCCGATACTATTGAATATTGCGAACAGATCAATGGTATTGTACCCAATGCGTTCGGGGAGTTTTCGGTAACATTTGGCACCAGTTCTGCCTTGCTCTGTTCTCCGGAACTGGCGCTCACCAATACCCAATGGAACCACGGCAATATGTGGTATGTGCTTCAATATGACACTTTGGGAGGTTCACTGGCTCCCATTGATACCGGCAGGTTTAGCAGCAGCACTTATTCGTTTGCAGCGCATTCTGCCGAGCAATTGGTAAATGTAGGCACACCACCGGCTACGGGTAGCACCCTTACCTGGAATGGAAGCGCATGGGTGGCAGGGGGTCCATGGAGTGATTATGTGTTTGCTGAAGAAGTTTCAAGTAATGTTGATGCAGGAAGAAATATTGTCGGTATAAATAAAAGGAATATAAATACAGTTGTCTCCAGTGCGGGCACAGCCATTTCAGTAGACACTGTTAATAATGACATCACGCTATCTACTCCTGGAACATATTACATTAAAGCTTCTGCCCCTGCTTTCGGAATTAATATTTACAATCAACTTTTTATTCAGGATTATTCTAGCGGCGCCACATATATTAATGGAACATCAAATATGACTTCAACTGGAAGTATATCCTCTGAGTCTGTTTCTGAAGCTGAAGGATTTATAGTTGTATCTACTTCGCCTGTTACTATTGTATTGAATCATTCCTTTAGTACTTCAACAAGTAGTGGTGGATTAGGACTTAGTACTTCTTCAAATAATGTTTTCGCAAAAGTACTTGTTCAAAAAATTAAATAATTCTATTAAAATCATTTCAAATGAAAAAAATAATATTTTTATCTATTGCCATAATTATGGGAATTATGGCAAACGCCCAAAACCCCTTATCCCGGGAAAATTTCTCAAACGGGGGGGCTTCTCACAATAGCCTGGATTATTCCTTTGGAGAAGTGATTGTAGGTAATGGCGGTGGGCTTACGGCCGGATCGCAATTAAACTCCCATGTGCTCATTACTGTTGACCCGGTAACCGGCCCATCGGCGGTCTGTCCAGGGGCTACTATTACCCTGAGCGATGGCACCTCAGGCGGGGCCTGGACAAGCAGCAATACAGGCGTAGCCACAGTTGGCACAGGAGGGGTGGTTACCGGGGTTGCCTCGGGTTCGGCAGTTATTTCTTATACCATAGCCGGTATCAGTTCAACCTCAATTGTCACTGTTATGGCAATAACGCCTACAATTACATCGGTAAGCCCCTTGATGGGATATCCGGCGTCGGCGGTAACCATAACCGGTACCAGTTTTAATACCACCCCCACCAATAATATCGTATTTTTCGGCGCAACCCAGGCTACGGTTACTGCCGCCTCTCCTACCTCGCTTACGGTTACAGTGCCAACAGGCTCAACTTTTATGCCGGTAAGTGTGGATAACCTGGGATGCGGTGATTTGACCGCCTATGGGGATTATCCTTTTTTACCATCTTATAATAACTATGGTTATGTTACGGATACTATTAGTTTTAATGCCCATGTGGACTTTACAACGGGCAGCGAACCCCTATTTGTCGCCATCGGTGACCTTGATGGTGATGGCAAACCGGATATGGTTGTGTCAAACCAAAGCAGTAATACCATTTCCGTTTACCGCAATACCAGTACAACCGGCTCATTAACAACAGGTTCATTTGCCGCAAAATTTGATATGGCTTTACCTGGAGCGCCTTGGACTGTGGCTATTCAGGACATGGATGGGGATGGCAAACCTGATATTGTAGTAGCCAACCAAAATGGAAATAGTTTTAGCCTATTCCGCAATATAGCCACAAGTGGCTCTTTGACTTCAGGTTCATTTGCAACGAGGGTCGATATTGGTGTGAGCGCATATGCCCAATTTATAGCGATCGGCGACTTTGACGGGGATGGCAAACCTGATGTAGCCGTAACCTGCCTGGTGCCTAACAGGTTGGCAATATTCCGCAATACATCGAGTACAGGTTCCCTTTCATTTGCCACCGAGCAGGATTTTACCACTAATAGTTACCCTTATTGGATATCCGTTGGCGATATTGACGGGGATGGCAAACCGGATTTAGCAATTTCTTATGATGCAAATGCAGATGGGGCAGGACATTCCGCTGCAATAGGTCTTCTTAGAAATACCTCATCCCCAGGTACCATAAATTTTGCTACCAGTGTTAATTTTACAACCGGTCTTGACCCTGCCAGTATAGCCATTGGCGATATTGACGGCGATGGCAAACTTGATGTCGTGACTGCAAATCCCAATTCGAACACCATTTCGGTTTTTAGAAATACGGCTACTTCTGGTAGTATCACCACGAGTTCATTGGCATCAAAAGTAGATTTTGCAACTGGCCAAACTCCTACAATAGTAACGTTTGGAGATATTAACGGAGATGGCAAACCGGATATAGTGGTGTCCAATAATAATTCATCCGGTTCTGTATCCGTTTTTAGAAATACAGCGGTAAGCGGCACCATCAATAGCAGCTCATTGGGGACAAGGCTTGATTTTACTTTGTCAACTTTTGGCTATGGCCTTGCGGTATGCGATATGGATGGTGATAACAAACCGGATATTGCCGTAAGCGGTGGTTCAGGTGGCACCAGTTATGTTTCGATATTGAGGAACAACCCGGTTTTAGCAGCCCCAACAGTAATTTCTGTTTCTCCATCCAGTGCCAATCCGGGGGCAACTGTGACCATTACCGGTTCTCTTTTTAATTCAACAGCAGCTAATGATGCCGTCTTTTTCGGGGCCACAAGGGCAACAGTTACGGCTGCCTCTACCACATCCCTTACGGTTACCGTGCCATCAGGGGCTACCTTTATGCCGGTAATGGTGGAGAATTTATCTACAGTACTTGAAGGATCTTCCCAATATCCGTTTTTGCCTACCTTTAATAACAGCGGCTATATCACAGGCAACATAAATTTTGATACACTTGTGAATTTTACGCCTGACAATGCACCAGATTATGTCACTATTGGCGACCTTGACGGAGATGGCAAACCGGACATGGTAGTGGCTAACCAAAGCAGCAGTACCATTTCAGTTTATCGAAATACCAGTACATCAGGTTCCATAACCCCGGGCTCATTTGCCGCAAAATTTGATTTGGCATTGCCCAGTGGCCCTTTTGCAGTGGTCATTGAGGACATGGATGGTGATGGCAAGCCCGAAATAGTGGTTGCTAATCAAGCCGGCAACAATTTTAGCGTTTTTCGTAATATTGCTACAAGTGGATCCTTATCCTCTGCTTCATTTGCAACAAGGGTTGACCACGCAGTAAGCGCTTTTGCTGCATTTGTTGCAGTAGGCGACTTTGACAATGATGGCAAACCTGATGTTGCCGTAACTTGCATTGCGTCAAACAGGTTGGCAATTTTCCGTAATACTTCAAGTACAGGTTCTATTTCATTTGCAACCGAGCAGGACTTCACAACAAGTAACTACCCTACATTTATTGCCGTTGGGGATATTGATGGGGATGGCAAACAGGATATTGCTATTACTTATATGGCAGCAGATGATGGAATATTAACCCCAACCAATACCATGGGAATCTTCCGAAATATATCATCACCTGGCGCTATCAATTTTTCATCCGGAGTAAATTTCACTACCGGGAATAATCCATATGGAATCGCTATAAGTGATATTGACGGTGATGGCAAGCCTGATATTGTAACTGCAAATTTCAGTTCCAACACCATTTCAGTTTTTAGAAATACGGCTGTTTCTGGTACCATTACATCAGGTTCACTGGCCTCAAAACAAGATTTTGCCACCGCCTCAGCGCCAACCATGATATCAATTGGTGATATTAACGGAGACGGGAAACCGGATATAGTGGTGTCCAATGATATTACATCCGGTTCTGTATCCGTTTTTAAAAATACTGCTTCAAGCGGCACCATCAATAGCAGCTCATTGGGGACAAGGCTTGATTTTGCTTTACCCAATACAGGTTATGGCCTTGCCGTAGGCGATCTGGATGGTGACGGTAAACCCGATATTGCCGTAACCGGAGGTACAAATAATTTTTCCATTCTCAGAAATGACCCGCTTTCCCCTATTTCCGGACCTTCAACCATTTGCTCTGGTATTCCCACCTCCCTTACAGAATCTGCCCAACAAGGCACCTGGGCAAGCAGTAATATTTCAGTTGCAACTGTAGGGTCAACAACCGGCATAGTTA
>Ga0364867_10192_pt1 | contig 40089 bp, 27 predicted proteins | sample ExccelAu500001D4_3_FD_206915 | JGI IMG/M metagenome (GOLD analysis project Ga0364867, IMG submission 206915) | Enriched cells from Trout Bog Lake Hypolimnion, Wisconsin, USA - BchlTB.Aug13.5000.01.D4 | ecosystem: Environmental > Aquatic > Freshwater > Lake > Hypolimnion/Profundal zone | place... | reverse complement strand
GATGGACAAGAATTCGCGATAAGCACCCGATAACACGTTCCCGAATTGTTGGAGGAGGAATCGGGTTTGGGGTTCCAGTGAAAATGAACCTTCCCTGGAGCTCAGCAGCATTCCGTTGGCTGCAAAAGAGGCTTTCAGGGAATTAACGGTTTCGGACGAAGGCGAATTCGCGAGTTGATTTGCAACCATTTCATTATTTTCGAGATAGGATGCGGCAAGGTTATTCAGGAAGCCGTTGAAATCAACAAACATGGAATCACGCACGAGGGTATCTGACATACAATTGCTGAAGAGCGTGCGGGCAGCACTGAGTGATGCTAAATCCACCGGATCAAGGTGTTCCAATGCCTCGTGATATTGCAGGGCATTTGAGAGCTTCAACAGTGAGATTTTTGCAGGATCGGCAAACGAATCTTCCTTTTTAACCGGACCCGATGTAGTACCCTGCGGAAGATGCCAGCCACAGGAAGCTAAAAAGAGAAAAATTAAAGGAATCCTCAAATGCCTCATCTTAAAAGAATTTTTTTTGCAATCAAACTTTTTCGCATTAACGCCGGATTATAAAGAAAAACAAAAATAGTTTAAACTCCCTATGTTCGGAAGGGATAGTTAAAAAGGACACAGACAGGCAAAAATACGAAGGCGCAAAGAGTTAATTTGTTATAAATAAACATTTTGCGCCTTAATGTTATCCCGGGAATAAGATGCGGTCTCTTATAACCGGGCTTTAATTGCTGCAGTTTCCTTTTCGAAGCCCGGCTTTTCAAGCAAGGCAAACATATTCTTTTTGTAAGCTTCGACTCCGGGTTGATCAAATGGATTCACATTAAGCAGATAACCGCTTATTCCACAGGCTATCTCAAAGAAATAGATCAGTTGTCCCAGGTAATATTCGTTTAATTGCGGAATGTTGATCCGGATATTGGGAACACCACCGTCGACATGAGCAATGCTTGTTCCTAATTCCGCCATCTTATTGACATAATCGACCCTTTTACCCGCAAGAAAATTCAATTTATCCAGATCTGCCTTATCTTCAGGAACCAGTACTTCATTATTTGCGTTTTCAACCGAGAGAACGGTTTCAAATAAAATGCGTTCTCCTTCCTGGATATATTGCCCCATCGAATGGAGGTCGCTCGAAAAGTCGACACTCGCCGGGAAGATCCCTTTAAGCTCCTTCCCTTCACTTTCACCGTAAAGCTGTTTCCACCACTCTGCAAAGAAGTGAAGCTTTGGGTTGTAGTTAACCATGATTTCCACCTTTTTGCCGCTCTTATAGAGGGCATTCCGGGCTGCAGCATACTGAGCCGCAATATTTTCTTCGAAAAGTACATCTGATCCGCAGGCAACTTCCATCGATTTCGCACCGCTAACCAATTCACGGACATTGAACCCGGCTATAGCGATGGCAATCAAACCGACAGGAGTCAGCACCGAATAGCGTCCTCCAATATCGTCAGGGATCACAAATGTTTTATACCCCTCTTCTTTCGCGAGGGTTTTGAGTGCGCCACGTTCACTGTCAGTGATCGCAATGATCCTTTTACGCGCCTCTTCAACCCCGTAGCGCTCTTCGAGGTCTTGTTTCAGTAATCTGAAGGCCAGGGCCGGCTCGGTTGTGGTTCCCGATTTGGAGATAATTGCGCAAGCCCACTCTTTGGTATCTAGCAGATCCCGCAATTCAAACAAATAATCCTCGCTGATATTCTGTCCTGCAAAAAGGATTAACGGAGCCTCAAAACTCCCTTTTATTTGTGCAAACGAGTCCGAAAGGGCGTCAATAACTGCCTTACTCCCCAAATAGGATCCGCCGATTCCAATAACCACAAATACCTCGAGGTGTTTAGACTGAAGTTTTAAAGCTACTTTTTCAACTTCTTCCAGGTGTGATTCTGCAATGGAGGAGGGAAGGTCGACCCAACCCAGGAAATCATTTCCTTTTCCGGTTTTATTGCGGAGTGCGATATTTTGTTGTTCCGCAGCTTTTTTGAAGGCTACAATCTCTTCAGAAGGGACGAAACTGTAGATTTTTTCAAGATCTAATGAAATATTCTTCATATAAAAATGGATTAACGCAAATGTTCTGTTAATAACCGGATTTCGATGGCCGGCGATATATTTTCGTAGATGATATTATAAACCGAATCGGTGATTGGCATATTGATATGATATTGTAAATTAAGCTCTTTGATGCATTTTGTGGCATAATAGCCTTCGGCGATCATGTCCATTTCGAGCATGGCTGACCGAACGGTATAGCCTTTACCAATCATGGTTCCAAAGGCACGGTTTCTCGAAAAGTGGGAATATCCGGTAACAAGCAGGTCCCCCAGATAAGCGGAGGATTTAATGTCGCGGGTTATGGGATGGACCGTATCCACAAACCGTTTGATTTCCTGAATGGCGTTGGACATAAGTACCGCCTGGAAGTTATCTCCGTAACGAAGGCTGTGTGAGATTCCTGATGCAATAGCCATTATGTTTTTTAGTACAGCAGAGTATTCAGTTCCCCAGATATCATCTGAGATGTGGGTGCGAATCGAAGGACCCTCGAGCAACATGGCAAATTGCCTGGCCCGTTTCACATCAGGACTGGCGATAGTCAGGTAGGAGAGGAGGTCACGTGCCACCTCTTCTGCATGACATGGTCCCGCGATAACTCCGAACTGATCAAAAGGCACTTCATAGAACTCATGAAAGAATTCACCGACCACCAGATTGTCATCCGGAATAATCCCCTTAATGGCAGAAATGACATACCTGGATCCAATACTTACTTTCAGATGACTGAGCGTATCCTTCAGGAAGGCAGAAGGTGTAACGAAGACCAGAATATCTGAATCTTCAACAATTTTGTTGATGTCGGAATAGAAATTAATCCGCGACATCTCAAACTCAACCGAACGCAGGTAATTGGGATTATGCCGGAACTTCTTGAAAAGCTCGATATTCTCCTCCTTACGGATAAACCAATTTAGTTCGGGTAGGTTATAGATCAGAATCTTAGCCAGTGCAGTAGCCCAACTTCCGCTTCCAATGATAGCAACCCGGCTTTTCTCGTTAATTTCAGTCATTTTACCGACGTATTAATTTAACCAATTTGACACATCGTTTGCTGCAGGATTTGGCAATCCAAGTTGATTTTTCTTGTTAAACCCACATAAATCGTTGAATAATTTACCTGGCTTTACCTCTTTGAGCTGGGATACCTTTTTATATCCCATTTTCATCAGAACCTCCACCCATTCGGCGGGGATCCCAAGTTCCAAATATTTTTCAGCCGGATCTTCCTCGGCTCTTTTATCCGGCTTCATTTGGGGGAAAAGAAGGACATCCTGAATCGAAGCTGAATTAGTCAGCAGCATAGTGAGCCTGTCGATTCCAATCCCCATTCCTGACGTGGGGGGCATCCCGTATTCGAGGGCCCGCACAAAATCCAGATCAATGAACATCGCCTCGTTATCCCCTTTTTCCGACAACCTGAGCTGATCCTGAAAGCGCCCAAGCTGGTCGATAGGATCGTTTAATTCGGAGTAGGCGTTACAAAGTTCTTTCCCGTTGACCATCAGTTCAAACCTCTCGGTGAGTTCAGGATTATTGCGGTGCCTTTTGCAAAGCGGTGACATCTCGATCGGATAATCGGTGATAAAAGTTGGCTGAATATAAGATCCCTCACATTTTTCGCCAAATATCTCATCAATCAGTTTGCCTTTCCCCATGGTATTGTCAAAATCGACTCCGGTCTTCCGGCAAACATCCCGCAAAGCTTCCTCGTCCAGCTCCGAAATATCGTAACCGGTATGTTCCCTGATCGATTCGAACATGGTGATCCGTTTAAAAGGACGTTTAAAATCAATCTCCTTGTCCCCAACCGTTATGCAGGTCTTGCCATGCAGGGCAAGGGTAACCCGCTCAATCATCTCCTCCGTGAAATCCATCATCCAGTTGTAGTCTTTGTAGGCCACATAGATTTCCATCACGGTGAATTCCGGATTATGGGTTCGATCCATCCCTTCATTCCGGAAGTCTTTGGAAAATTCGTAGACCCCCTCGAATCCGCCAACAATCAATCGTTTTAAATATAATTCATTAGCCACCCTGAGATAGAGTGGCATATTGAGGGCATTATGATGGGTAATGAAGGGGCGGGCAGCCGCTCCCCCGGGAATGGGCTGTAAAACGGGTGTTTCAACCTCCAAATAACCGCGTTCATTGAAAAATTCACGCATCTGATTAATGATCTTTGTCCGCTTCAGGAATGTTTCCCTGACGTGCGGATTCACTATCAGATCGAGGTATCGCTGACGGTAACGCTGTTCGGGATCGGTAAAAGCATCAAAGGTCTTGCCCTCCTTCTCCTTTACAACGGGTAGCGGTTTTATCGACTTGCTGAGCAGAATAAATTCCCTGACATGAATAGTTATCTCACCCATCTGTGTCACAAAAACATATCCCATAACCCCAATGATATCGCCGATATCGAGCAATTTTTTAAACACCTCGTTGTAGAGTGTTTTATCCTCTCCCGGACAAATTTCATCGCGGCTGATATAGATCTGAATCCGCCCCGTTTCGTCCTGCAGTTCGCCAAATGAAACTTTGCCCATAATGCGCTGGGACATTAATCTTCCTGCAAAAACTACCTCCTGAAGATTGGGAATTTCAGGATTAAAAGTGGTGAGTATTTTATTCGAGGTTATGTTGGTTTTGAATTCATTCGCGGGATAAGGATTGATCCCCAGGTCCCGAAGTTTTTGTAACGAACTCCGCCGGATCAGTTCCTGTTCACTTAAATCTATATTGCTCATTTTAAATGTTTACCTTCAGTTATTCCAAAATTATGGGCAAAGGTACAAAAAGTTATCCTTTTGAGAATGGCTACTTTTTAGTATATTTGAGGAAAATATTTAGAGCCCAAGCCCCATTTAAGAAGTTTGTATGCAAAAATCGTGGAGAATAAAGAAACCTGCTGATAATAATGATCTTAAGCACCTATCTGCAGCGTTGGATATAGATATTGCCATTGCCAACTTACTTATTCAGCGGGGAATTAAAACCTATTCCGAGGCCCGATCCTTTTTCCGACCCAAGTTATCCGATCTTCATGATCCGTTCCTGATGAAAGATATGGACAAAGCTGTGGCCCGCATCAAAAAAGCAATCGAAAATAGTGAGAAGGTTATGGTCTATGGGGATTATGATGTCGACGGAACAACTTCCGTGGCACTCATGTATTCATTTCTGTGTAACAGACTCACTAATATCGATTATTATATCCCGGATCGCTACATGGAAGGATACGGAATTTCCAGGATGAGTATCGATTACGCAGCTCAGAATAATTTTTCGCTGGTTATTGTTCTGGATTGCGGAATTAAAGCCAATGATAAAATTGCCTATGCAAAAGAACTGGGAATTGATTTTATCATTTGTGATCATCACAATCCCGATGCAACAATCCCGGACGCAGTGGCAGTTTTGGACCCCAAACAACCCGACTGTAATTACCCTTATAAGGAGCTTTCAGGGTGTGGTGTAGGATTCAAGCTCATCCAGGCATTTTGCATCGATCAGGGAATCCCGGAAGAGGTTGCTTTGGAATTACTTGATTTAGTTGTTGTTAGTATTGCTTCAGACATAGTTCCTCTGACCGGAGAGAACCGGGTTCTGGCTTATTATGGATTGCAGAAATTAAATTCCAATCCGTCAACGGGTCTTAAAACACTCATCAAGTATGCCGGAATGGTTGGGGAATTTAAAATCAACGATATCGTATTCAAAATTGGTCCGAGATTAAATGCATCGGGAAGGATAGAGCATGGTAAAAAATCGGTCGCGATTCTGCTCGCCAAAGATGCCAAAGAGTTGGAGGATCTGGGAATAGAAATCAATTCCTACAATGAGATCCGAAAAACCCTTGACCGCGAAATCACTCAGGAAGCCCTTGAAATTATCAGGAAGAGTGAGTTTTACGAAGGTAGGGTCACTACCGTGATTTATAACCGGGACTGGCACAAGGGTGTAGTCGGTATCGTTGCCTCAAGATTGACCGAATATTACTACCGTCCCACGGTGGTATTAACCGAATCTAACGGGCTTGCCACCGGGTCGGCAAGATCGGTAGGCGAATTCGACCTTTATGAGGCGATCAGTGCCTGCGCTGACTTGCTGGAATCGTATGGCGGTCATATGTATGCAGCCGGTTTATCCATGAAATTAGAGAATGTGGCCGAGTTTTCACGCAGGTTCGAACAGGTGGTCAGAGATACCATTTCAAATGATCAATTAAAACAGACCATTGAAATTGATGCCAAAATTTCACTTTCAGACCTCTCCCCTAAATTTTTAAAGATACTCAACCAATTTGAGCCTTACGGTCCTCATAATATGATGCCTGTTTTCCTGACCGAAAATGTCCTGGATTACGGTACCAGCCGTTTGGTTGGCAAGAATAACGAACATTTGAAACTCGATTTGATGGAAGCGAACCGCTCCTCAGCCGTATTTTCGGGAATCGCATTTTCACAATCCGACCATCTGGAAGTGATTAAAAGATCACTTCCCTTTAATATCTGTTACTCGGTTACTGAAAATGAATACCGTGGCAAAACATATATGCAGCTGAATGTCAGGGACATAAAGTACCGTAATGATGAAAGTGAAAATTGATGGCAATGTTAACTTTAGAATCAACAGATCTTAAAACCCGGCTAAAAGAAACACTTGCCAATGCATTGCCCGGAGAAATGGCTCATCGCAGGATGTTACCCAGTGGCCGCGATCTTTACCCAATCGAGGGATCCGATGTTAAACAGAGCAGCGTTCTGATTTTGATTTTCCCTGATAAGGGAGAATTGCATACCTGTATGATCAAGCGCCCTGCTGCCATGCGCAACCATGGAGGGCAGATCGCATTTCCGGGAGGAAAGTACGAACCATCCGACAATGAATTGGTCCGGACAGCACTTCGGGAATCGTATGAAGAGATAGGAACAGCGGAAAATACGATTGATATCATCGGGTCACTTACTCCGATATATGTTCAGGTGAGCAATTTCACGATCAACCCGTTTATTGGGTGGTGTGAAACCATCCCCAATTTCAATATCGACAATCGGGAGGTGGATGGTTTTTTTAAAATTCCACTCAAAAGTATCCTGGATTCTTCAACCCATGAATGGCGAAACGTCATTACTCCATTCGGAAATCTGGAAGTGCCCGGATTTTTTATTGATCCATTGTTTATCTGGGGGGCTACTGCTATGATTATTTCAGAATTCAGGGAAGTTTGTCTTTCAATTGCGAACCCTTAATTTTGGCTAGTTGTAAAAAGTCCACGACACGCCAAAAGCCAGGGTTCCAATCTGGGAAGGATACCCGGGTGCCGTATAATAATCCTTTTTAATGAACTTGGTGGTTAGATTGCTGTATTTCACATAGAAACGGGTCCTTTTCAGTTTCAGGTTAACGAAGCCGTCAATCCACGGATAATCCCCTATCTTTTGATTTTGCTGCACATAAAACATCCCAATTGCAGGACTATAATAATCAGCATAATAAGCTGCATCATAACGTAGATCCAATCCCACCTGAACGGCAAGCACCTTTGCTACATTACCGGCAATAAAAATTGTATTTCGGGTTGAAATCTCAGGAACATGCATAAAGACACTCGTAGTCGATTTCTGATACATCACCGAATTTTGCAGGTTTAAGGGCCCAAACCTGAAGTCTTTCCTTACAAAGAATTGAGCCACAGAGAATTCAGAGCTTGCCTGAGCCGGCAGGGAAGCTTCGTTCCAATACATAAACCGGCTGACAATGGAGTATTTAAATCCAAGTTTAAACTTTCTGTATGGGTTGTCATAAACTGCACCAACCTTTAACTCGTAGGTTTTATTAAAATCATTATTCCATTTAAAATGGTTGGAATAGTAATGCTGATAAAAATAATCGGGGGTAGTGTTGGTCATGCTTCCACTTACCCTGAAGAAGGAGGTGTCTTTTGAAGTCCGGATTGGTTTTTCAATTTGACCGGTCAGGTCAAAATCGCCAAAACGATATCCCTGAATGTAATACCTGCCTGTTGCATTAAAATTCAGGAATTTGGCATCAGTTCTGAAGATTGAGCCACCTAAGAAGGTATTAATCTGGTTCCTGGATTGTGTAAGCCCAATAGGTGGTTGCATAATGCCCGGGGTATAAATCAGCTGTTCCTTCGGAAAGTACATATTGATCAGATCATTGCCAATGTAGGCCTGTTTTCCGAAGGTGAACTTCTTGCCTGGAACTTCCACTCCTTTGAGATAAAAAAGATTGGTTACACGGTTCATTCCTGTATTATCCTGGGTTGCAGGCGCTGTAGTTGTTCCTGTTACTGAATTGATATAAGGAAGATGCTGGGTTCCGTAAAAATAGGTCATCCCCCTCGCATCGGTAAAGTTGAATGACGGATTTGGCTCTACTTCCAGGAATGTTCGGGAATTATTTGACCACTCGAAGGTATGCATCAATGTAAACCGGGGGACGAATTTCTCAAAAGTTTCGTCTTTCTCCTTCATCTTAATCCACTTCCCAAATTTATACTGGTGAGAAAAGATTACAAAGGTGTTGTTTGTGATAGCGGATGTTCCGGTAAACCAAACAGGCATATTTTCAGGTTTCAGATCGGGATTTTGAATGTCCGTCGGATTTAGAAGCCCTCCGTTTTCCTGATCTTTAAACTTATTTTTTCCGACGATGAACCACAAATCATAACGGTCAACGTTATAACTTCCAAAAAGATTTAAGGCATTGTCTTTGGCCTCCTGATTCAGGTATTTACCCTGGGAGGTGATTGAATTGTAGGAAAAGCCAAAATTGAATGAGGGGTTGATATTCTGGGTTTGAAATGCATGCAGCCACGATTCCCCGCTGGGTTTGTTATTAAACCACTGTCCGTATTCAAGCAGGGTAAAGGGTTTGGTGGTGTTGTAAAACCGGATATCCTTTGGCCAGACCCCAAAATCGCGGTAGTTTCGCACAAATAAAAAGTCATTGTGATCAAAGGCCGATCGCTCAAAATAGTCGTTACTCTGAGCCGAAAGTCCGATATTTCCTAACGATTCGGAAGATATTGATTTTTTTAAGGCCGGATTATAATTTTGAAAATCTGCAAATGCCGTATCCAGTTTTGTCTGTTTGATTTGTGAATAACCATTCTGCAATTCATATACCTTCATTTTGAAGACGATGGTGTCTTTTTTTCCATCTGCTTTTTTCCGGCCGGAAGAATTATTTCCCTGCCCCCGGCCTGATCCGGAGGAATTTGAATTATAATTGCTATTTTGAGCATAGGTTAAACCAGAGGCAACTAATAGCGTAAGAAGAGTTATAAATTTCAACTGAATACTCATAGGGGGCAAAGATAGGAATTTCCTGCAACATGGTATAATGGAGGATGTCTCATAAGCGCATCAAACAACAAACAAAATGGAAAACTAAAAATTCAAAGCACACCTCTTTTGCACTTTTCATTTTACAATTTACATCCTGCATTTCATTGTTTACTCCTCTTTCTTTATAAACGATTTGAAACTAATGGGGAATTGGATTCCATACATTTTTTCATACCCTTTGGTAAAATAGGTATAATCAAAAAATGCCTGATTGTGATTTTTAAGCCGAATCAGTGCCTCAATCTTTAATTTAAAGGCCTCTTCATTTAACGGATCGGATTTTAAAATAATGTCAGCAAGGCGATAGATTGCCTCCGGATTCTTCTCTTTTTCGAATGAATCGGCCAGCAGAAAAAGATAATTCAGCAAAGAGGTCAGAAAATGACTGTTGAACGGATCCAGCCAGGGTGTTCGCTCGTCTTCTACAAAAATCCCCTGGGCGAGAATAAGGAGTATTTTCTCAAACTCCTCCCTGGTGAGTGGCTGAAAATTGCCCTTTATTTTTTTAAGCAGGAATTGATAATCACAAAAAAACTCTTTACTAAATTTCAGGATCCAGCTCCCATCCATATGAATGACCTGAATCCCTTTAAGATTGACCATCAGGTCTCTTAACTTCTTTACATTGACATTGCGGTTATTCTTTGCACTTTCGGGAGTGTGATAGGTCCAATGGATATTATTTAGTTTTTCGTTGGTAATCCCCTTTTCATCTGTTCCCAGTAGTAATATTGATAAAAACAGTTGCCGTAGTTTAGTGGTGAATCGATTGCTAATCTCCAGTCCATCATTGTCATAGACCCGAAATTCACCAAAAAGATAGATTGCATTTCTGCGGGGAAGCTCCACTAATCTCTTTTCCGGATTTTCGATACGTCTTGGAATCTTATCGGTTACCAATGAGTTTAAGCGGTTATCGTCTTCCAAACTCTCCTCCGCCATATGAAGCTTTCTCAACAATAGGATCAACAAATAGAGAAATACCAGAGAAAATACTCCAACCATCCATATGACTTTTATGATCCAATTCCCTGGATTAGAGAGAACTGTCTTAAAGGTGATGGATAACATTGACCTGTTTATCGGCGGATAATTCAGTGTGAAAATTTTATAACTTGTCGAATCTCCGCCAGCCGGCGTTTTTATGACAGCAAAGAACTCCTTTGTTTTATTGAAAAATGAGAGAGAAGCTTTCGATCGCTCTTCATCAAAATAAAAATGCATCGTATCACTGACTGCAGAATATTCCGGTTTTTCCAGTGAAATCCGGTAGAGTTTCAGATAAGTTCCGTTGAGGAAAGGAGGAAAGCCAAGTACATACAGGGCAGGAGTTTGCTCGGGAACCGTCGTCGAACTCATGGGAATAAAATTTTCAGAGACATTCTCCATATTCCATTTTTTCTCCAATGTCATATCATTCAGATTAAGACTGTAAAGATCGTAAAGACACTGTGGTCCAAGCTCTTGTTGGCCGGAGGCATTACCATATCCCCCGAAAATCAGAAATTCTCCGTTTTTTTTTGTTTTTGCCACTGCAGCATAGGACCGGGGAACTAATTTGTCCCCGTTTAGAATTGCCTGTTTCCAGCTCTTCTCCGGAAAACTGTACCGCATTAAATAATCGTAATACTTGTAGTTGTGATATCCTCCGAGCGAATAGGCTGACTTATCCTGATCGTTAAGGAAAAATGTGGAATTTACAGCCTGAGAAGTCTCAGAATTAAAGGTTCCTTTTTCCCATTCATTATCATTTTCATTATAGACATGGATATCATTGGGGACTGTGCTGAAACAAAATATTTTTTTCTCGGGAAACGAATAGTAATAAGTCTCTGACTGAAGATTGGATGGCTTGTAATTATCCACCTTTTGCTCCTCAATATTAGAATTTATGATGTCGTATGAAACAACTTTATGTTTTCCGATAAATAGGATCCGATTTTGAACCGTATCAAAGGCAATACCCGAAGATGCCTCCAGTTTCAATTCATCTTTTTTTGTCCAGAAAAAGTGATTATTGAGCAGCCAGTTTGGATTTGTGGTGCGTGCAGTTAAGTTGCCTACAAGATCAGATGCCTTATCCCCTTCGGATTCGTTGAGCAGCCAATTGTGGCGTGACTTGTTATTATAATCGGCAATTCTTATGTTCCTGATTGCCATTCGGGGAACATCAGTGGTGGGGAAATTGATTGACCGATTGGCCCCAAAGCAAATATTGACTTTCCTGAACCCGTCGAGAACCACATGATCATCATTGAAAGTCTGTTTCTCCAGGGTGCAATCCACTTTCCCATGCTCCAGATCAAAGGTCAAACTCAGGTGAAGCCAGTTGTTCCGGACCAATTTATTTTCTGCGAGTGGAATATTTATGGTAGTTAGCTGCTCATTGACAACGAGTTTAAGAACTGCAAGCGTACTGCTCTCTGGGATATAAACAAGGTCGATATTATGATGTTCCTTATCAAATATCCTGAAAATATACCCAAATTGATCACGATTCCAGATTGCAAAATCAAACTCCAGACTAAATCTGAAGCGGGCAGTAACGGAAGAGTTATACGTAAGATCAAGGGAAGTACGCTGCTCTTTGGGACTTGGAGCAGCCGTAAAGAGTAACCCTGAATGAAATAAATTTTGAGAAGATATTTTATGTGAAAAGAGAAAAAGCAAAATCAGCCCCAAAAATATACCCGACTGACTTTTCATATCTGACCTAATTAAATGTTAATAAACCTTAACCAAGGGCCAAATATAGAAATTAATCAGCTAATTAATCTGTTGTTAATCGATTAAAAAAATAAACTTACGAAATCGGCCCCGATACTAAAACCATTTAATATCGGATATTTGGGTATTGTTCTTTTAAGATCTCCAGATTCTGAAGGATTAAATCATCACGCTGGGCAGCGCACAATTGAGTACGACCCGGATCCTCGGGAGTGTTTAGGACATAATCGACCAATTTCTCAATGGTAGTAGAGGCTACGTGCATCCTTGTGTCGGAGGAGGCATAATAAATAAATACGGTTCCGTTATCATCAAGGATCCACCCATTGCTAAATGTGACATTCGATACGTCACCGATCCTTTCATCTCCAAGTGGTTCAATAAAATGACCTCCCGGACGTTTGGACACCCTCCAGGGTTCGTGAAGATCAGTCAAAAACAAGTAAAGTGTATATCTTAACCCCGCTGCAGTGCGTCGTACCCCGTGTGCCAGGTGTAACCAGCCAACAGGTGTTTTCAACGGTGCCGGACCTTGCCCGTTTTTTACCTCCTTGACCGTGTGATACATTCTCGGATCAACCATGATTTCATGCTCGACAGAAGCTTCCTCCATGGAATAGGTAAACCCGGCACAGATTCCACTGTCACCCGTTTCGATGAAGCTTTTCTGCGGGCGGGTATAGATCATATACTTACCATTGACAAATTCCGGATGAAGAACGCAGTTGCGTTGCTGCAAGGCCGATGATTTCAAATCAGAAAGCCGTTCCCAGCTTTTTAAATCTTTGGTTCGGGCAATTCCACAACTGGCTAATGCTGCCGACGAATCCTCCGGGTTACTTTGGTCTTTCCGCTCCGCGCAAAACAGCCCATATATCCAGCCATCTTCGTGCCGGGTTAACCGGATATCGTAAACATTCTTCTCAGGATCTTCGGTTACCGGCATTACGATTGGACGGTCCCAGAATTTCCAGTAATTGATTCCGTCAGGACTTTCGGCAACTGCAAAAAACGATTTTACGTCAAATCCTTCCACCCGGGCGATCATGTAGTATTTGCCATTCAGTTTGATCGCACCTGCATTAAAGGTAGTGTTAATTCCTAAGCGGGTCATCAAATGGGGATTGGTATCATAATTCAGATCGTAAAGCCAGAAGACCGGAGCATGATTGCGCGTTAAAACCGGGTATTCATACCTTTCAAAGATGCCATTTCCGCTTTGCTGAGGAACATTCTGACGATTGATCAGAACGTTGTATTCCTCAAAAAGCTGATTCAGACGTATATCAAAGTTATTTTTATCCATATTGTAATGAGGTCAAAATAAAAAGTGAAAAATGCAAGATGCGAAAATCAAATTTTAATCAGCTATTTTTAAATGAGTTACATTATCTGCACGTTGCACCTTGGATTTTGCATTTTAAATTATTTTCTTTCCGGCCATGGCTCCTGGAAGATCTTTCTCATTCCTCCTCCAGCTTGTCGTACCAATAGATTTTCAGAAAAACCGTGGTTGCCGCAAAAACGACAAATGCAATCGACATCGAAATAAACTCTCTGATAACCAAATATATTGGCATTACAACCATACTCATCTGCCAGGCAATCCCAACCGAGCAGTTCATCATGTCGCGTTTAAAATTCCTGTTTTTCTTAAAAGCTGGGTTTTCTGCCAAAACTTTCTGATAGATGGGTTCCCAGAATCCCCATGGACGAACGGATGAGTAGAATTCTTTAAGCACCTCTTCATTATCAGGATCTGTTAAAAGGCTGCCGGCAACACATCCGACAGATGAAATCAGAAGGATCAACGGGAATGTATTCAGCGCGGATGAATCCGGAAGGACCAGTGGGATTACTAATGAGGCAGCTATTCCGGACAACATTCCCCAAAAATAGCCGTAACCGTTAAATCGCCACCAGATCCATTTCAGGATATTGGCGGCAGTATATCCGCCATACAGGGAGGCAACTATCCATTTGGTCATTGAATCGATGGAATGGATAAACATTCCGAAGATTACACCAATGATGACAACCAGAAGGGAAACCAGGTAGCTTAAACGGATGTATCTTTTATTGGAGGCATCCGGGTTAATAAACTTTTTATAAATATCATTTACAATATAAGCCGGACCTGCATTCACGTAGGCGGCGAAGTTTGACATGAAAGCTGCGATTAATCCGGCGAGTAAGAGCCCCAGCAGTCCGGTTGGGATAAAATTGCTGACCGCATAAGGCAGAATCATTTCGAAATCAATATCCGAACCCATCGAATTTAATTTCGGACTGAAATAGACCAGTACCAGGACCGTAATCCCGGCAACCATCAGGAATCGGGGAAAGAAAAGGACAAGGGAGGTGAACCCGGTCATTCGGGCGGCATCCCTTGGATTTTTGGTTGAAAGTATCCGCTGCAGGTCATAACTGGGGACCGGACCTGCGATACTCACCAAAATTCCTTTGAAAACCATAATCATGAAAATAATGGAAAAGTATTCATACCCGTCGGCAGAGATTTTGTTTTTTACCGAGGGGATCAGATTGCTCCAGTCTAAATTTAATTTCCACCCGAAGAAAAGGTCTTTCCAGCCGGCAGGAATTACCGCATTCAGCTGTGCAGGAGAGACCAGATTCATGGCAATCACTCCAACAACAAAGCAGGAGGTGGTCAGAACCAGGAACTGCATAATTTCGGTAGCCACAACACTGTACATGCCACCTTTGATGACATACAAAGTGGTAAAACCAATGATCAGCAGGGCATACATATTTTCGGACGAAATCACTTTTGACCCGATTTCTGTGGTCAGGTCCCAGGGGAAAAATGAGGTGGCGAATTTTCCGATGCCTGCAAAGGTATAGGCAATAAAACCAATAACACTGACAATTGCGAAAACGACAATTATCAGATGGGAGAGTCTCCCTCCCCGGTCTTCTCCAAATCGTGTTTTTAGCCATTCGGCACCGGTCATCACTTTGGACCGTCTTAGCCAGGTAGCTAAAAACACCATCAGAAATACCTGGTTCCAGATCGGCCAGATCCAGGGTAACCAGGCCCCCTTAAGACCGTAGATAAATAAAATAGAGACAAACCACATGGTTCCGGTAATATCAAACATTCCGGAGGCGTTCGATATTCCCAAAATATACCAGGGAATGCGCCTTCCTCCCAGAAAATAGGAATCCAGATTCTTGCTTGCCTGCTTCGAGATCAAAAATCCGATGAGCAAGGTCAGTACCAAATATCCGATAACTATCCCTATATCAAGTGGTTGTAAATTCATTCGTTTGTTAATTAGCTGATTATTAAACACACAGTACCCTCCGACCGAGAAATTAATCAACTTCAGCCGATAAAAAGAGAGAATTAGTTGGTTGTTAATTAAAAAGAAAATACCCTCCTACATACCTGTAAAAGGGTATTTTCATATTCTATTTATTCAATAACCTAGCTTAAAAGTTTGGACCGCCGGTATCCCACCATAAACGGGTAGCGATATTATCCGGACCACCAAGTTTTGTTGTTGCATCAGCAACAGCGGCAGCATTACCCAATCTTTCAGGATTGACGAAAGGCAACCTCTTGATCCACTGATCAGCAGTAATTACACCCCAGGTAGGGCTGCTGTCATTCTTGGCAACATGAGGAATTTTAGGATAACCTGTTCTTCTGAAGTCTACCCATGCTTCAAGGGTATTGGTAAAGGTATTCAGATATTTCTGAGTAATGATCTTCTCTAATTTCAACTCATTGCTGTCACCTGCATTCCAGGCCACCGTAATGGTAGAACGGGTAGTAAAATTATTCCTTGAATCCGATGGATCAATATAATTTAGTGGCATACTGGTATTATCTGCAAGATAGGCAGTAGGATCACCTGCACCCCAATCGGCAAATGAGAGAGTTACACCATTTGTATAATTTGTTTGTGCATCACCGGCCCCAGCCCAACCTCTAAGAGCTGCTTCAGCCTTAAGGAAAGCAACTTCCGAAGCGGTAAATGCTCTTCTGGTTTGTACGGTGTTGAAATCATATGATACTCCCGAATAGTTAAGCATGTGTGGTTTAGTTGTACCGCAATAGGCGCCATTTCGGATTCCCTTATACGGATATGATGGGTGATCTGAATAATCACTGGCTGTTAAAGCAGGTGTAAACATTTTTGTTGCTCTGGGATCTTTTAGACCAGCCATAAAGGATTCCATTACGCCACCCATTCTGGTATCGTTCCATTGCCAACAAATCCTGGCACAAGGCATGATATTTCCCAACAAAGAAACATTAAAGTTATCTGAATTGGCGAGGATTAAACCGGCAGGATCAGCCATTGCCTTTTCCCCCTGGGTTTTTGCCAAAGCAGGAGCGACATTGGATAAACGCATCGCTAATCTTAAGCGTAAAGAGTTAACCACTTTCATCCAAGAGGAAATGTTACCCTTGTAGCTGGGATCGAAATTAGCAAAACCTGCATAAGTGGTGTTGGCAGCAAAAGTGGTCTGAATGGAATCCAACTGCGAGAAAAACAAATTGTACAAATCAGACTCTTTATCATAAGGAATTGAAGCGGCCGTTGAACCATAATTGGTATAAATCACGGGACCGTGAATCGCAGCAAGTTTTGAAATTGACATAATCTTGATCAGTTTCGCCCATGTTGCAAAAAGCGGTAAATTATTGGCATTTGCCAATGAAATCACCTGTTTTGCGGGGGACATTACCGAACCATAAACGCGATCCCAGTAAGATTCACCCCAAGTGATATAATAAGTGGTATTGTTGACGTTACCCACAAAATCAGTAGGAGTGTTCATATACCCCATCCATGAATCATAGCACAAATCCTCTTCGACCTGGTCTCCAAAAAGATTGAATAATAACCCCGAAAAAGGGGAACCCACCAGGTTAAAGTCTTGCTGAAGTAGCGCATCAGAGATCTGATAGGGATTCTGATTCTCATTTACAAAATTCGATGTGCACGCAGCTAGACCACACATGAACAGTAATGCAATAAATATCTTTTTCATACTAATTAAATATTAAGATTTTAGAAAGTGACCTTTAAGTTGATCCCATAAGTCCTGGTGGAAGGAAGGCTAAATACGTCGTTTGACTGGCTGGAATTATTCACACTCATGGCCTGTTCAGGATCGAATGGAGCTTTTTTGTAGAAGAAGAATAAGTTTCTTCCGATTAAAGATAAGGAAAGTTCTTTAATTGGGATGTTGAGTTTTTTCACATCCAGGTTATACCCAAAGACCAGTTGACCTAATCTGACATTTGTTCTGGAGGAGATATAAGGTTCCATGATTTTATTACGGTCACCAATGGATGCATAATAAGTCACTACATTGATTGAAGTTACCGCATTTCCATTCGGGTCAACTGCATTAATCGGCATAGTAGTACCAGCATCACGGGCAGCGGCGCTTCTTTTACTTACACCATAAGAATCAAGGAAAGCTTCGGTTTTCGAGAATGCAACCCCGCCAAACTTGCTGTTGATCAGTATAGTAGCATAAAAATTCTTGTAACTGAAGTTATTATTCCATCCACAAAGAAAATCGGGATTCACGTTACCCACTTTTGTACGGGTACTTGCCACCATTGGATTGCCATTTGCATCAAGTTCTATCTGACCTGCCGTATTTCTGGCAAACTTGTAGATGTAAACATCGTTAAATGATCCGCCAGCCGTGATTTCCGAAGTAAAACCTTCGTCATTGTTATTATTATAAACTACGAAACTAGGATTTGAAGGGATCAGGGAAACAATTTTATTCTTGTTCTGTGATAAGTTCACAGAGGATTTCCATTCAAAATTGCCTGTTTTTACCGGAGTAGCATCGATGGTTAATTCAAATCCCTTGTTGGTTATTTTACCGGCATTTATATAGTAATAAGTATAACCGGAACCTGAAGGAGCAGGTAATGTCAGGAACTGATTGGTACTTATATCACTATAGTAGGTAAATTCCAACCCTACTCTTCCTTTCAGGAATCTCCACTCTGTACCTAATTCATTACTTACAATTTCCTCAGGTTTTAAGGTATTAAAAGGGACCTGTGTGTTCCGGTTAATACCACCAATTCCGGTTGGACCTCCGGTTCCACCAATACTATTCTGAGGATTTACAGTATTAAAAGGAACCTCATTGGCCGTTTTGGAAGAAGAAGCCCTTATCTTTGCAAAAGATATTGATTCAGGCATTTTAATCATCTGGCTAAGGATTGCTGAAGCGCCTATCGCAGGGTATAAATAGGATTGATTCCCGGTAAGTGCCAGTGTGGAAGCCCAGTCGTTACGTACGGACAAATCTAAAAACAACATCTCCTTATATCCAATTTGAGCATTGGCAAAAGCGCCTTGTTTGATTTCCCTGCTAAGTGTTTGATTAAACATGACATTGTATGGGATGTTTGCGAATGAGAAGAAGTTTGGATACATTAAAGGCACTGTACCATTCGCAACTGACATACCATCATTGAATAGATTATGCTGATAGCTGGCCCCTGCAATTGCATGCACGCTAATTTTGCCAAAATCATTGTTGTAACTAAGGATTCCGTCGGTATACAGAGACTGATCAGTATATTTGGAGTAATTCCATGATCCGTTCGGGCTAACGCTTACTGAGTTTCCTCCTGCAGCATATCGGTAATCATTTAATTTAGCGGCATAGTCAATATTTCCGCGGACATCGAATTTAAGATGTTTAGAGATATCCCACGACAATTTTAAATTTGCAATTGCACGACTCGTTGTGTTCAATTTGGGATCCTTGTGGATTTCCCAGTACGGATTGTTTTCTTTTTCCTCGCCGGAGAACCAATTCATTACGTACATATTCCTGGTCGGATTAAATACCTGGTAATTTTGTTTATAGGAATTAAAATCCAGATTACGTACAAATAAATATAATCCGGTAAGCGGATTATTGTAATAACCAGCACCCGGACGATTACGCGATACCTCATTGGTAAACATCACATTCGAACTTACTGTAACCTTGTCATTGAATATCTTGGTGGACTGACTAAAGGTGAAATTATTTTTTTGATAGGTATTGGTTGGTAAAACCCCTGTAGCTGAGGTATTGGAATAGGAGAAATAGACAGTTGTTTTGTTATTCCCACCACTGATGGACACCGAATTTGTCTCGTCTATACCGGTCTGAAAGAAATTCTTAATGTAGTTCTGCTGATAATTACCCGGAGTTGTTGACCAGTTATAAACTGAACTACCGACAGCTCCATATTTATACTGAAAGTCAGGAAGTCCTGAAATACCATCAAACATGGTACTGGAGTTGAAAGTAACTAAGGTTTTTCCTTCTTTACCTTTTTTGGTAGTAATCAAAACAACCCCATTTGCACCCTGACTACCGTAAAGGATAGAAGCATTAGCCCCTTTCAAAACGTTGATGCTTTCAATGTCTCCAGGGTTAATTTGTGAAAGTCCGTCACCTGAATCAGTTCCGCCATACGAACCTGGTTGTCCGCTAACGTTGTTTACCATTGGAATACCATCGATAACATAAAGGGGTTCGCTAAGTCCGGTTATGGATTTATTCCCTCTTAAAACCGCCTTGGTAGAACCACCGGCTCCTGAATTACTGGTTTTAATATCAATACCAGATGATTTACCACTCAGCGCATCCATAAAATTAAGGTTGGCAGCTTTCATCAGTTCAGGGCCTGAAATTTGCTGAGATGCGTAGGTCAGCGTTTTCTTATCACGCTGGATACCTAAAGCAGTAACAACAACTTCATTGATTCCGACACTTTCTGAAACCATCTTAACGTTGATGACCGACCGGCCATTAATTGGTTCGGAAACAGGAGTCATACCCACAAAAGAGAATTGCAGTACTGCACTGGCAGAACTTACGCTAACCGCGTATTTTCCATTGGCATCAGTTACTGTTCCATTGGTAGTGCCTTTCTGAACGACAGATACACCAGGAATACTAACCCCGTCCGGGTCAGTAATAGTCCCGCTTACTTTCACCTGAGCCATGACGCCCGAAAATGAAGCAAACAGTACGATCAAAATCAGGTACAATCTTTTCTTCATAATGATAATATTAGTTTAAAATTAACGTGCCTTCAATTCATAGCTGTAGGAAAGCACACAACAAAGGTAATTGAGGGCGATTAACAGAGCGATTAATTTAACGGTTAATTTAAATTAATTTAACGAATAATTACAATTAAAAAAAAAAGCCAAAAAACGCTATAATTGGCAATTAAAAATTTCCAATTATCAGATAATTAGAATAATAGGTGATTTATTAAAAGACCAGGCTGGTAAAACACACAAATTAATGCTTCCTGATTTGTTTCGGGAATGTTAAAATATCTAAAAATTATAGCTTGGGACAGGAGAATTAGGACGGGCTTAAAAACTATTTTCGGAGCCGATTAATTTTGCTGTTGAGAGGATGGTACATATTCCGGATCATACCCACCCACTTTTGAATAGAAACTTTTTGGTTTTAAATTGAAAGTTCACCATTCAAAACCACGTTTTTCATGTCCGTTTGCGCTAAAAGCAGGCTTCAAACAGGATGAAAAAACAAAAATCTGTTACGAAACAAACTAAATTCCGGAGCATACCCGGTCAATGGCCCCTTTTTCCGGATCATATCCGTTCACCCCATTTAGGGAGTTCGGAAAACATCACTTTTCCGGAGCATGTCCGTTCACTTTTGGAGTTTAGTAGTTTTGTTGTCAGTACTTTCCGGAACATACCCGTTCACGGATTGAGATTTTTCATTTTCCGGAGCATATCCGTTCACTTGAACGATCACCCTTACCTTTGTAGCTTAAAAATCGCCCAACAAAGCAAAAAGGTAATATGGCAGGAAAATCTACAAGTATGAGTAAAATAAAACAAGTTCTCCAATTGAGCGAGAACGGTGTGTCTAACCGTCAAATCGCTAAAGATTTGGATATTAACAAAGAGACAGTAAATAACTATGTTCGATTTTTTAAGCATGATACCTTGTCGCTCAAAGAGATATTAAAACTGGAGGATCCAGAACTTGAAGCACGCTTCAGAGCCGGTAATCCTGCATATACGGATTACCGTCATCAGACTTTTTTGGATGAGTTGCCTGACTTTAAGATCTCGTTAAGACATAAACATGTGACGCGTTTTTTGGTTTGGCAGGATTACATCGCCAAGCATCCTAACGGCTATCGTAAGTCTCAGTTTTTCCATCACCTAAAGCAACAATTAGCAGCCTCTTCGCCTACTACTGTCTTGAGTGATACTTATGTTCCAGGTGAAAAATTATTTGTCGATTTTGCTGGAGACACATTGGAATATGTCAATATAGAAACAGGCGAAATGATTAAAGTACAGGTATTTGTGGCATGTCTTCCTTACACAGACTATGCCTTTGCTTTGTGTATAGCGTCTCAAAAGGTAGAAGATTTTCTATACGCCATTTCTAAGTGCCTGGAAGCCTTCGGAGGGGTACCTAAGATTTTGGTAACAGACAACCTCAAATCGGCTGTAATAAAGGCGGATAAGTATGAGCCTACACTGAACAAAGCGTTGGCGGATATGGGCAATCATTATCATTTTGTGACCATCCCTTGCCGCCCTTATGCACCTACACACAAGGCATTGGTAGAGAATCAGGTGAAAATTATTTACCGGCGGGTATATGCCAAACTTCGCAATACAACTTTTTACTCATTGGAGGATCTAAATGAGGCGGTATCGCAGAAAATGCTTGAACACAATCAGACCCGGATGCAACAACGGCCTTACAGTCGTGAAGAACAATTTTTTGCCGTTGAAAAGAATACGTTGTCCCCTTTGCCCGAACAACCTTTTGAAATGAAATTTACGTGCGATTTACAGGTTCGCAATGATGGATTCGTTTATTTGGCTCGCGACAAACACTATTATTCGGTTCCATTTGTCCACATTGGAAAATGCAGCCATCTTATTTACACCCGCACATTGGTCAAAATCTTTGTAGATAATGAATTAGTGGCTACGCATGAACGTCATTTAGGCTTTGGGCATACACACAAAAAAGAACATCTTGCCTCCAATTCCAACGCCATTTTGAGTCGTTCGCCTGCGTATTATCAAGAAAAAGCGGATAAACAGAGTGCTGTATTTAAGAAACTTGTATCAGACATGTTTCAGGATTTGGAACAACGTCAGATACCCCCTGAGTTTAAATATAAGACCTGTGACTATATGCTCTCGATAGGCAGAAAAACATCAATAGCCGATTTTGAGCAAGCCTGCCAGATCGCTATCCAAAACAGATCATACTCAGGCAAGTTTTTACAAAATGTGATCAGCAACCTGAAGATGGCTAAATCACACGATGAAAGCAAGAACCGCATTAATCCACAGCCAACTAATCATGAAAATATGCGAGGAAACTCTTATTATAAATAACCATTTTAATAAAACATTGTATGCAAGAAGAAATAGAAAAATCGCTTCACAAGCTCAAACTTCCCGGGATGGCAGATTGCTGGACATCCCTTTGTGAGACACGCAGAGCCGACAAGCTCTCACTCAGAGATGGGCTGCAACTTATGCTGCAAACCGAACAAGACACACGCAAAACAAATCGTATTGCCCGACTGCTCAAAGAAGCCGCATTTCCATATCCGGCTTCGCTTGAGGAGCTTGATTATAATACCGCCAGAGGTGTTGACGCAACAACAGTGGCTCAGTTGGGTACGTGTGAATTTGTTCGTAATGGACAAACAATAGTCATTAACGGCCCTACAGGAACAGGCAAAACCTATTTGGCTGTAGCACTAGGCGATAGGGCATGCCGGTTGGGATTTAATGTCGTGTTCATCAACATGCAAAAATTATTAGATCGAATCAAACTCGAACGATTGCAAGGGCAGGAAATACGATTCCTGGAAAAACTCTCACGTGTGGACATGTTAATCATCGATGACTTTGGAATGAAAGCCTTAGAAGGACAACAACAAAACGATTTTGAGCAAATTGTTGACGACAGATATCGGAAAAAAGCATTAATAATATCCAGTCAGCTACCAGTCAGTGATTGGTACGGTGTAATTGGTAATGAGTTGATTGCTGAAGCCTGTCTGGATAGAATCGTTCATAAGTCGATACGTTTCCAATTAAAAGGAGAGAGCTTAAGGAAAAAGTATTAATTTTAAACCTGCCTAATCGATTTTTAACAAACAGTGAACGGTTATCATCGGAAAACGTGAACGGGTATCACTGGAATATGTAGATGGTAATTTATAAGAAAAGGGCAATTCCGGGGTAAAACCCGGCATTAAAGTGCCCCCGGTACTGCAATTCCTGATGCCGGAACCGATTCAGAAAACAGATTCGGAAGACAGCCGGAAGGATGACTTGCGGTAAGAATCTGGTTTTATTTGGGGTGGAGTGTGGCAAAGTGTTGAGTATTCTCATTTCAGGAATACCGGAAAAGGGATAAAATAAGGATTTTCGGATTCCGGGCCAGGAAGCGTATATTCGGTTGTATGACCGGCTGAAAGTCATATTTTTCAGAGCAAGGTATGCGTAAATTCCTGTTGTTAACGGGAACTTAAACTGGCTGGCAGCAGCTAAGCAAGCAGCAAATCATGATTCTATTTGAGCATCTATGCCTGCCTGCTCAAAGCTTTAGAACCCCAATGGGGGATTTTCTGATTAACTAAATCCCCCGCTGATGTACTCTTTGGTCAGTTTATGTTTCGGGTGATTAAACACCTGGTCCGCAGTTCCAAATTCAATCAGTTCTCCCATATACATGAATGCCACATAGTCGGCGATTCGTTTTGCCTGGCGTAAGGTATGAGTGACCAGAACAATGGTATATTTATCCTTGATCGAGACAAAGAGTTCCTCAATGGTTTTGGAAGAGATTGGGTCTAAAGCGGAGGTAGCCTCATCACCCAGAATAATTTCAGGTTCCACAGCGAGCCCGCGTGCGAGACAAAGTCGTTGTTGTTGTCCGATGGAAAGTTTTGAGGCAGGAGATTTCAACCGGTCCTTGACCTCTTCCCACAACCCTACGGCATTTAACTGATGACGGGCGATTGCATACAATTTGCGCTTTCCCCGCACGCCGTGGATACGAGGCCCATAAACCACATTGTCAATAATTGACATTGGGAGCGAACAGGGTCGCTGAGCCAGCAATCCCATTTTCTTGCGAATATGGGTAACTTCAGCATCTTTGGCATAAATGTCTTCACAATCGACGAATAGCCTTCCGGTTATTTTTACATCCACTGAATCGTCATGAAGCCGGTTGAAGGTTCGGAGCAGGGTAGTCTTGCCACAACCAGAGGGACCAATAATGCAGGTGATACTTTTATCCGGAATTGCCAGATTGATGTTTTTAAGAATATGATTATTCTGAATGTACAGGTTCAGGTTTTCAACTTCAATATGCGGTCTAAGGCAACCTGAAGAGCTCTTCGCTTTTGGCGTTGGTTGTTCTGCAATTGAGGGTGCTGTCATCAGTTCCATATGAATTAAATTTTATTTTTTGAAAGTCTTCTGCTGAAATATCTTGCCGCGAAACTCAGCGTCAAAATGATAATGGTCAAAACCAGTGCGGCTGCGTAAGCCCTGTTTTGGACCTCCTCCACCGGACTACTTAACTGAAAAAATATGGCTAGCGGGAGAGAGGCTGTAGGTTGAGTTAAAGAAGTTGGAATGCTGTCGGTGTAACCTGCAGTAAATAAAACAGTTGCGGCATCTCCGATGCCTCGTCCTATGGATAGTAAAACAGCCGTCGAGATTCCCGGTAAAAGTTGACGGGTGATCACTTTAATCGTTTCATAGTTTGTGGCTCCAAGTGATTTTGTCGCTTCAACCAGATCGTTGGGGATTAATATGGCCACTTCGTCGATCGATCGGATCATTACCGGTATGATCAATAAGCTGATTGCTATAATCCCACCCAGGAGGGAGGCCTGCAGGCCGAAATAGATCATCAGGGTAAATCCAAATGCCCCATAAACGATAGAGGGGATTCCAAAAAGCACATCAAACGTCAGTCGTGCAAAAGCGGCAAGCCTGCTTTTACGCCGTAGGGTAAAATTCAGATACATCACCACAGGGACACTAATCATCAGGCTGATAATCACCGAAAAGGAAATCAGGTATAACGATCCCATAATCGCGTTCAGGATTCCCCCCTCTTTTCCAAGATAGAACCCTCCGCTAGGAATTTTAGAGATCATGTCCCACGAAAGGGATGGCAACCCTTTCTTCATAATGACATAAAGAATGTATAATAATACACTCAATATCAGAACGGTGGACCCGATCATCAAAAATTTGAATATCTTCTCTTCGAGCTTCTTCATAACTGATATCTTTTATCGATCTGAATCAAAACCAAACGTGAGATCACATTAAAAAGGACAATGATAAAGAAAAGTAAAAATGCCGCAAACATCAGGGCCGATTCGTAACGGGGTACAGACATCATTTCTCCGTAGTTATTGGCGATTAAGGCCGGAATAGGGTAGCAGGCATCGAATATTGATTTCGGAAGATCGGTGAAATTTCCGCACACCATTAAAACAGCTATTGTTTCACCAAATGCACGTGAAATAGCCAGCACAGTTGCAGCAACAATTCCGGGTATGGACTTACGGATCACTACTTTTTTAACCGTCTGCCATTTTGTGGCTCCCAGCGAAAGAGAGGCCTCCCGCATCTCTTTGGGAACAGCTGAGAATACTTCAATCAATATACTGATAATCAATGGAATTATCATGATTGCAAGAACGATTCCGCCGGCCAGGACACTATATCCGGTCGAAAACTCCACGAAATGAGGGGCTAATTTTTCGGAGATAAACGGAACGATGGTCAGGGTGCCCCAAACGCCATAAATGACAGGCGGGATTCCTGAAAGCAAATCGACCACTGCGGTGAAGGCGCGTAGTATGCGCGGGGAGGCATATTCAATGATGTAAATTGAAGTCAATAATGACAAGGGTAAGGCAATAGCAATCGCAATGGCTGTGACATATAACGTGCTGAGAATATACGATGCGAAGCCAAAATCGCCTTTAAATGGTCGCCAGTTACTGGTTGTCAGGAGAGTCCAGAGGCTTTTCTCCTCCATGATCGGCAGCGATTTGATCAGTAATCCGCCACCAATCAGGAACAGGATAAAGATGGACAATATGGTTGCCAACAACATATAATGTCTGGCTATTCGATCTTTTAGCAATCTGCCTTTTAGCATTCTAATTCAAATTTTTGAGTCCTTTATCAATGATCTCTTTGGTTAAATTAATATATCCGGTTTCATTCACATATTTTTGTCCATCAACAAGTACCCATTTTAAGAAGGCAATGACCAATTTGCTGGTTGGCTTACCCCTGGTGACAAAGTAAAGATCGCGGGCCGGAGGTGAAGGGTATTTCCCTTTAGCAATAGCATCAATCAAATCATCCATCGATCCGTAAAAATCTTCATCAGGGTCAATTTTCCCATTTTTATTCAGATCAATCGGGACTACACGTATTCCCGGGATCTGCTTTTTCGTATTAAAATCGTAAACGTAGCCAATATTGTTAAACCCAATTCCTATCGGATCTTTTTTAACGGCCAGAGCCAAACCAGGATCGCCAAAAACACCGCTACCCAAAAGATCCTCCTGCTTTTTTCCGAAATATTTTGCCCAGACTTCAGCGGCACCACAGGCGTCAGATCGGGTATAGATATGCAACGGGGATTTCGAATTTGAATTAAACGCCTTTCCCCACGACTGGATTTTACCGGTAATCCAAATATCTTTGGCAACGTCTGGTTTTAGCCCTACAGCAAGGACTTCATTTAATGCCGGGTTCAGTGCACTAATCACCGGAACTACTGCATCTTTGGCCACTGCAAATCCAAATGCCCCTTTTTTTTGCTCCTCTGGATTAATCTCACGTGAAACCATGCCAATATCAACCATATTATTCAATATATCGGTCATCCCTTTGCCAGCTCCTCCGGCTGAAATATCAATTTTGACAGCAGGATTAATTTTTTTGAACTCCTCTGCCCACTTAACGGCCATTGGGTAAAGGGCAAAAGCGCCGGATAAAGAGAGCCTTCCCTCAAGCTTGCCCTGTCCGAATGTCTGATTTGAGTGCAAAAGATTACAAAGAAGAAAAATAAATACTCCCGATAATAGCTTGTTTTTCATTTTATTGTATGATTAATTTCCTTAAAAAGTGATTTGATATTGAATGGATCCATAATTATTTGTTTTTGTACTGGCTTCTTTCTTAATCCGGGTAAATGCAGCCTGAATCTTTGACCAGTGATTGAAATGATAGGTTCCTCCAATCACATAATCAGTAATTGCATTCTTGGAGACCGCTGTGTTAGGATCATAGGTATCATATTTCAATAACAATTGAAACCTGGCGGGAATTAAAAAATAGCCAGTCTCAGCGTACCATCCGCTGCGGTTTACAGCGCCATCTTTCCCATTAATGTATTCGGACCGGACAAGCAACCGGTGATTTTCATAATTCAATTCAAGGCCGGTGCGGTTACGGACATGATTTGTCGCTGTCGGGGTACCGTAGAACCCGGTTCCTGAATAAAACGATCCGCCGATGCCCAGCCCGTTCAATGGATGCACAACCAAACGTCCCGAAAGATCTTTGTTATTATTATTATCAGCCACGTCAATTCCAGCTCCATTAAACAATCCGATCTGGTAATCAACCAAAAAACGGTTGGCGTATTTCCAGATACTTCCCCCTGCCTGTACCCCGATATCGCGCCCATTCTGGTTTCCGATTACATCGGTTGAGCGGGCCACCAGTGCCTCAACAACCTGTGAACGGTCGGCAAGTTCTAGTTGACGGTCAGGAACCTGATTTTCGAGAGATAAAGGGATTTTTGCCTGGCCAATCGTAAAAGTCAAATAATCATTTAGCTTTATTTCTCCAAAAGCATCCAATAGTATCTTTGAACTGGCAAAGTCGGAGAGCAATCTGTAGGAAAACCAGGGATTCACATTTCCCTGAAAATCGAGTCTTGCCCTGCGGATATCAAAACCATCAATTTTCCCGGTTTGCTGCTGAAACTGGTATCTGACCTGGGTGTAACCCGTCATTTGGAACGGTCTTCCGGTTGTGGCAAAATACGATTTTTTATTTGCATCCATCTCCTGCTGCCTCATTGCAGCCTCAGCCCGCACAGAATCAGCCTGCGCCTGTGTGATCGACTTGTTCTTTATCAGTAAGTTAAGTACGTCGTTTGTCGTTTGGGCAAAATTACTCATCGACAATGATATTAAAATAATTCCTAAAATAACTCTTTTCATAGTAAATACGATTATGATGCAATAAATTATTGAAAGATTAAAATAACCGCATTTACTGATCGTTTTGATTATTAATGACATGAGATGATTCAATCTCATACATTAAATATTTCATATCTAAACCAATAAAAAGCAATTGTACAAGCTTGAAATTGTTTTTTTAATCGCTTACAAAAATGGGGGGATTATCCATGAGAGGCAATACCGCAAACTGAGTATTTAATCTAACCCTATGTAGGTATAAGTACCCGGAGTGATTAGAGACCTCTTTTGACACTTTGTGCAGTTAAAATGAGTATTGCAATTAAAGCAACAGGCTATCGGAGGCTGGCAGATCACTGCCGGGATAAAATCGTCATTCTTAAACCGGGGTTAAGAATAAAAGATATTAGGGAAGAGGCATTCTGGCCAGCAGCCAGCAGCCAATCAAAATCCCATAAAAAGCGCAGAGCCATTACTTTACCACTGCCGGGCTTAAATAGTGAAAAGTCAATGGTCCAGGTTGTTAATCAATGACTTCTCATCGGCTCTTTCCCATTCTGGCTGGATATTATAGTGATGAATATCAAAGTGATGCAGCACAGAATCCACCTGCTCCAGAATCAGCTCAAAATGGGAGATGGTGAAATTCTCCCTGAGATCGAGGTGAGCCTCAAACATCATTTCATGATCATCGAGTTTCCAGACATGAACGTGGTGTATGTTTTTGACTCCTGGTACTTTAGCTATTTTACCGGCAATTTCTTCAATGCTGATATCGATGGGAGTAAATTGCATAAAAATCCTTAACGAGGCATAGAAAATCCCCCAGCTGCTGTAGATCAGATAGATAGATATCGCAATCGTTAATGCACCATCCACCCAGTACCATCCGAGATAGGTGATGGCAAAACCCCCGGCAAAAACTCCGAGTGAAGTAACCATATCGGTAAACAGATGTAAATAGGCTGAACGCATGTTGATATCTGTTTTTGCCCCTTTTTTGACTAGCATGGCGCTCAGACCATTAAACAGGATGCCCAGCGCAGCCATATAAATCACCATATTCCCGTCGATGGGTTTTGGGTTCATCAGCCGCTCAACCGCCTCGCGAACTAAGATCGTCGCGACAATCATCAAGGTTGCTGAATTTGTGAAGGCTGCGAATATCCCGGCCCGCTTATAGCCAAAGGTTTGTCTGAGGGTTCGTTTACGTCCCGAAAGCTTTTCAGCCACATAGCTAAAAAGAAGTGCAAGAACGTCGCTAAAGTTATGAGCAGCATCCGAAAGCAGGGCCATACTCCCTGAAAGCAATCCCCCGATAATCTGTGCAACGGTGATTACAACATTTAGTATGATCGAAATAATCAGGCTCTTGCCGTTCTTCGGATGAGGATGGTGATGATAATGTTCGTTGCTCATAAAAATCAGTAAGTCATTGTTATATAGTGCGTTTACTTTTATTCCGGTTCCAAAATGATGCTTTATCTGTCGGGTTTCCAGGTTTGGGAAACCGGACTTCCGGAGAGTAATTCTTTCAATTCCTTTGCCGAAGGTACCCGACCGTTCAGAACCACCTTTCCATTGATCACCAGAGCGGGTGTTTGCATTACGCGATACCCCATAATCCGGACGATATCTTCAACCTTTTCGATATCAGCAGTTATGCCAAGCTCGCTGACAGCCTCACACGTGAGGTTGTAAAGTGTTGTGCATTTGGTGCATCCGGTTCCTAATATTTTGATTTCCATATATTTAAATCAGTTAATTGATTGACAGATTATTGAACGAATATATAAATTTTTCATCAGGATTGGCGTATTGGTTCAAAAGTAACCCTGAAACCGATATATTTGTATTCATAAACCTAAAAATATGACCCTGAAACCGATTCGAAATATAATTTTTGATCTTGGAGGAGTTATCCTGAATATAAATCCTCAACTAACTGTAAATGAGTTCAGAGGTCTTGGATGGAACGATTTTTATGTAGAAAATAAGCAATCCATGGCCAAAGATCTTTTTTATCAGTTGGAGAAAGGGGCTTCATCCCCCGAAGCTTTCCGGGAGGCGGTGAGGGAACAGGTCCAGAGTGATTTGGCGGATACCGCCATTGATCGGGCCTGGAGTGCAATGATCCTGGATATCCCTGCCGACCTTGTCAGGTATCTGGAAGAATTGAAAAAGAACTACCGGATCTTCCTGTTAAGCAATACCAATGAGATTCACCGGATAAAATTCCATGAAGATTTCAGAAAAAACTTTGGCTATTCCCTGTATGATTTATTCGAGCATAATTTCTATTCCCATGTGATGGGTTTGCGAAAACCAGATCCGCAAATTTATACCCGGGCGTTACTTGAGGCTGGTCTGATTGCGGAGGAAACCCTTTTTATCGATGATATGATCGAAAATACAGAGTCTGCAAAGGGTGCGGGTATGAAAGTGCTGCACATTCAACCAGGTACATTACTGGAGAGACTGCCTGATTATCTGGATGAGTTTCAGCATCAATCCTGAAACCTAAGAGTGATCGGGTTAGCTTCCTGGACTTGAAAAGTAATCCCGTCACTTCCGGACAGTCAATTTAGCCCTCAACCATACGGCTAAAATAGTTCCATACCGGATCGTTCGGAGTTTGTGCAATGATGGCTATGGGATCACCTGTTACGGGATGGGTAAACTCAATTTTGCGGGCATGGAGATGGATACCTCCGTCATTATTTGATCTCGGGAAGCCGTATTTCAGGTCTCCTTTGATATGCAGTCCAATGGCGGCAAGCTGAGCCCTGATCTGATGATGCCGGCCGGTAAGTAATTCGATTTCGATGAAGTGGAACTTGTCTGAAGAGCCAAGGTAACGGTAGGTCAGGCCGGCCAGTTTGGATTCCTTCCGTTCATTCGGGTATGCAAAAGACTTATTTTGCCTGGTATCCCTAACCATCCAGTGGTCCAGTCTTCCGGTTAGTGGATCCGGGTTTTTGTCAACGACTGCCCAATAGGTTTTATGGATAGACCGCTCTTCCTTGAATAGTTCATTTAACCGGGTAAGTGCTTTTGAAGTTCGGGCAAAGAGTACTGCTCCGCTGGTAGGCCTGTCGAGGCGATGGGTCACCCCCAGGAAAACATTTCCTGGTTTGTTATATCGCTCTTTCAGATATTCTTTTACTTCATCCCCTAAGGTTCGGTCACCGGTTTTGTCTCCCTGTACGATATCCCCGCACCGCTTATTGATGGCTATGATGTGGTTATCTTCAAAAAGAACCTCTAATTGGGTCATTAATATCAATTTAAGAATAGGTTAATACAACCTTATTTCAAATAATTTCTATTCATTTCAATTAATTTCCCTGCTTAAACCTTCGGATTTCCGGGATTAATCGTACTGTTCTTTCTCATTTGGGAAGTCGCGTGACTTCACATCGGCGACATAATTCCCCACTGCAGTTTTAATCTCAGATGCGAGGTTGAGGTAGCGGCGTAAAAACCGTGGGGAGAACTCCTGGGTCATACCCAGCATATCGTGAATCACCAGCACCTGGCCATCCACACCTCCACCGGCGCCAATCCCGATCACGGGAATCTTTAACTCCTCGGCGACCTGCTGGCCGAGTTTTGCCGGGATTTTCTCGAGGACGATTGCAAAACAACCGGCTTGTTCCAGATAGTGGGCATCTTCAACGAGCTTTTTAGCCTCCAGTTCTTCCTTGGCTCTTACGATATAGGTTCCGTATTTGTGAATCGACTGGGGCATTAGTCCTAGATGTCCCATCACGGGAATTCCCGCCATCACAATCCGCTCAACCGATTCCATGATCTCTTTACCTCCTTCGAGTTTTACGGCATCGGCGTGGGTAATCTTCATGATCCGGATCGCGGAGTTTAAAGCCTCAAGCGAGTTTCCCTGGTAGGTTCCAAAAGGCATATCCACCACAACCAATGCCCGTGTAACCCCTTTGACCACCGATTTTCCGTGGTAGATCATCTGGTCAAGGGTAATAGGCAGGGTGGTTTCATTTCCTGCCATGACATTCGATGCTGAATCGCCCACGAGGATGACATCAATTCCCGCCTGGTCGACCAGTTTAGCCATGCTGTAATCGTAAGCTGTGAGCATCGAAATCTTTTCTCCGTGCAGTTTCATCTCTGCCAGGACATGGGTAGTCACCCTTTTCACCTCTTTGTGTACCGACATATCTTTAGTCTTAACAATGAAAAATTCAGGTCAAAAGTAGAAAAAAAGCGAATCTCCGGAACGAAAAAGATTTTATTTCGTTCCGGAGATTGATTTCTTAGATTGGGAGAATTAAACCCGCAGGAAGATTTTCTTCTGATACAGGTAGTAAAGAGTGAGCCATTCAAGGATAATTGCACCCAGGATTACCGCAACGGCATCGCGTGGTTCGACTCCCTGAGGAACCAGCCAACCGGTAAAATATTTTGAAGCCTGATCGAAATTGATGATTGAATGACCAATGTAGATGGTGATTGAGTTCATTCCTATAACTTTGAAGAACAGTACGATATACGATGGAATTCCTTTCCTCCAGGCTTTAATGTCAATCCAGAAATAGAACAGTGAAAGGAGAATTGCACTGATTCCTGCTGCGAGCATATTAAAAGGAACTGTCCAGGCTTTCTTAATAATTGGATAGACTGGAGAGAGAGCCAGGGCAACAATCACAAGAGCAGCTCCGCCAAGGGCAATTTTTAAGGCTTTTCGTTTGGATGCCGGCTCACCGTCGCGCAGAACCGAACCTGCTAGGCCACCCATCAGGGTAACGGTAATCGCTGATATAATGCACAATACACCTTCAGGATCTGAAGTGTCACTGTATAACCGGCCAGGGAGGAACATTTGATCCAGCCATGCATTTATCCCACTTGCTTCGGTAAGCGTACCGGCCGGGTGCCCCGGAACCGGAACAGCAAGCTGCAATATCGCAATACCTGCCATGATGCCAATCAGCCAGGCAACCCGTGATTTAATGGATTTCGTGTACAAAAAGATGGTGGCCGCAAAGAAATATCCAAGACCAATCTGTCCCAGTACGCTGGCTATGCGTTGATCGGCCCACCCTGTAAATTCATTTCTAAATATACCATTATAGATTACCCCAAAGACAACCAACAGAATTCCGCGTCTTAAGATTTTGTAAAACAATGACTTCCTTCCGACTCCCTGTTCCACTTTCGCCGTTACGGCATATGGGATAGCCACCCCCGAAATGAACATGAACATGGGAAATATAAGATCTTCAAAATGGAATCCAGCCCAGGCTGCATGCTGCATTTGTCCGGAAATAACATTCATCCAGCCCCAGTTGGTTGATCTGGCGATTGCCTCAATCAAACTTCCTCCCCCGATAATCCACAACATGTCAAATCCACGCAATACATCCAGCGATTGCAGCCGCTCTGATTGCTTCACGTCACTCTTTTTTGTCTTCATTGAATCTTATTTTGGGATTAATATTGTTTGCTCAAAGTTATATATTTTGAATTATTTTGCAAGTCATATCCATTTTCATTGCAAATTTTATCGGGTGCTATAACGTTTTAGATGCGGGTTTGTAGAGACAGGTATCAAACTCGTCCGTAGCAACGTCTCTTTGCCTACTTGTCTTTTCCAATCCTATCCCCGCGCACCTGTCTTTACCCACCCTTCATTATCTAACCGTCTGTCGTTTTGTCATAAATTAGTGACAACTGAAATTTGATACCGGTCTATACATATGCCAATATTACCAAATAAAGCCATTTATACATCTTGGCACAACGATTGGTAGAGTAAGGGTATTCGGAATAAATTATTGAATAAACAGTTTAAAAATAACTATAGAAAATGGGAAAAATTATTGGAATTGACTTAGGAACAACCAACTCCTGTGTTGCCGTGATGGAAGGCAACGAACCGGTGGTTATCCCCAACAGCGAAGGCAAACGTACAACCCCATCCGTTGTCGCATTTGTTGAAAACAGCGAACGCAAAGTTGGTGATCCCGCAAAACGTCAGGCGATTACTAACCCTGCTAAAACGATTTCCTCCATCAAACGGTTTATGGGCGAACCTTACACTAACCTGTCGAAAGAGATTAAACGGGTACCTTTCTCTGTCATCCAGGGAGATCATGATACCCCAAGGGTAAAGATTGATGACCGGTTTTATTCTCCACAGGAAATTTCGGCAATGGTACTTCAGAAAATGAAGAAAACTGCCGAAGATTATCTTGGTCAGGAAGTGACCGAAGCGGTGATTACAGTACCTGCGTACTTCAACGATTCTCAGCGCCAGGCAACCAAGGAAGCCGGCGAAATTGCAGGATTAAAGGTGCGTCGTATCATCAACGAGCCTACCGCCGCTTCACTGGCTTATGGTCTCGACAAGATGCATAAGGATATGAAGATTGCCGTTTTTGACCTTGGCGGGGGTACCTTCGATATCTCTATTCTGGAATTAGGCGACGGTGTTTTTGAAGTCAAATCTACCGATGGCGATACCCATCTTGGTGGTGACGATTTCGATCAGGCTATCGTAGACTGGTTAACTGATGAATTTAAAAGAGACGAAGGTGTCGATCTTCATAAGGATGCCATGGCTCTTCAGCGTTTGAAAGAAGCTGCTGAAAAAGCGAAAATCGAACTCTCCAGTTCTACGCAAACAGAAATCAACCTTCCCTATATTATGCCGGTTAACGGTGTACCAAAGCATCTTGTAAAGACACTTACCCGCGCAAAATTCGAACAATTATGCGACAAGCTGATCAATGCAACGATGGAACCTTGCCGCAAAGCATTACAAAATGCGGGTCTGTCGATTAAGGATATTGACGAAGTTATTCTCGTTGGAGGTTCTACCCGTATCCCTGCTATTCAGGAGAAGGTTCAGAGTCTGTTCGGAAGAGTCCCTTCAAAAGGGGTGAATCCAGACGAAGTTGTGGCCGTTGGAGCAGCCATTCAGGGCGGGGTTCTTTCAGGGGAGGTTACCGACGTGTTATTACTCGATGTAACTCCGCTTTCCCTGGGTATCGAAACCATGGGTGGTGTGATGACAAAACTGATCGAAGCCAATACCACAATCCCGACTAAAAAGGCTGAAACCTTTACGACGGCTGCTGATAGCCAGCCATCGGTTGAGATCCATGTATTACAGGGCGAAAGACCAATGGCTTCAGGAAATAAAACCATCGGCCGTTTTCACCTTGACGGACTTCCACCTGCACCACGTGGTGTACCTCAGATTGAAGTTGCCTTTGATATTGATGCCAACGGTATTCTTCACGTAACAGCCAAGGATAAGGCGACCAATAAGGAACAGTCCATCCGGATTGAAGCCACAACAGGTCTGACCGACGAAGAGATCAGAAGAATGAGGGATGAAGCTGCCGCGAATGCAGAATCAGATAAACTGGCAAAGGAGAAAGTTGAAAAGCTGAACCATGCCGATACCCTGATCTTCCAGACGGAGAAGCAACTGAAAGAGTTTGGAGACAAACTTCCTGCTGATAAAAAAGGTCCGATTGAGGCTGCTTTGGAGAAATTAAAAGAGGCTCATAAAGTTCAGGATCTGGCTGGTATTGACGCAGCAACTACTGAACTGAATACCGTATTCCAGGCCGCTTCACAGGAGATGTATAATGCTGCCAGCGCACAGCAGGGTTCCGGAGCCCAGGCGGGTCCTCAGAGTAATCCGGGAGGTTCACAGCAAGGTCCGAAAAGTGACGGCGAAGTGACCGACGTTGATTTCGAAGAAGTCAAATAAGATATAGTGAAAATGAGAGATTGAGAAAAAGAGAGAAGTTAATGCCAGGCCCGTTTCTTAACTGAATCGGGCCTCTCTTTTTACCTCTTGACTGAATTAAATGTCCGGTAACCAATTAATTTATCATACCTGGATGAGAACCCATGATGATAGATAAAAACCTGATAGTCATTCTCGGTCTCGACATGGCTACCCTCCAGCACTGTTTCATCAATCCTGTTTTCTCCGTTTTGAATATAGACATATTGGTAATCATAAAAACCTTGTTTTAACGTGAGGGTGACCTCATACCTTTTTAATTCAAAGTTCCAGGTCATTTTATTGGCAGGCAGACATTGCCAGTCCGATAACCCTCCGAAAACATAAATATTACCACCCGCAAGTGGCTCGGCCAAAGCCAGTGAAAAACTGACTGTGATATAATCCGATTCCAGATCCGCATCATTGGCATAATCATTCTTAATCAGATAACGCCCGTTAAGATCACTCTCGGTCAGATAATCCCCCGTTCGCCGAATCTGGTCAGTTTGCAGAATTACCTGATAGGAAGGATCTTTAAAGTCAATTTGAGCGACTCCGGAACCATTTGCACGAAGGTTCTTGGTATCGAAATTCCGGAATTCATTCCCCCCGGGGAAAATACACTCATGATCGAATCCATAAATAAGCTGGTTGTCTTTGGCCGTTGAAGGTTTAAGATTCATCCTGCAGTTGTCGGTTCTCAGATTCTGCATCAGCACAGCCTTAAGCTCTGTCCGGGGATCTTGAATGTTCAATTTGGAATAATCTACCGTAAATTCAATCTCCTGATCGCGCCCCTTGTAACCTTCAAAGGATGATTTTTTTACCTCTCCGCTGATCTGGCTGGCAGGCTCCAGCACATAAAAACGGCGTGTAAGAACCGGGGTATTCCTGTTCTCCGTATCAAAAACGGATAACAAATAATTTCCTGATACTAACAGACGAACCTGGTCGTTGGGGAGCTTTAACTGGTAGTTGGTAAATTTGACAGTGGTATTCGCCGATGATGCAAAATCAGTCAACGGATTTTCAGCGAAACCTTCCATATACTCTGACGGCACAATCCGTGATTGATACCATTCAGCATCACAGTGAGTTATCGTATAAACAAAGCTGGTAACCCCCTCTGACAGCTCATCAAATTTCAGGATAAGTCGCTGGTCTGTACCCAATTCAAGCACAGGTAATGAAAATTCCCAACCCTCCCGAAAAAACAGAACGGTCCGGATCTCCTTCCGAAAGATACCATTACCCCAGGGCTTATCTCTGTTTTCCCCCAAAGTCCTGCTGGTTAAACCAGGAAAAGCCAGAAACAGTAAAACAATTAGCTTCAAACTCAGACTATATTGATGAACCCGTTTATTCATAATGGATTAATAATTAATTCTTCTTCGAAATCATATGGTTTTCATTAAAGTACCAGCTGATCACCAGTCCCACCACCTGGTTATAATTCTTAACCCCTTCCTCGATGTGATTGGTTTTGAGGTAGGCATTATTTGCAGCAGTCTGCAACTGATCAAGCACTCTGTTTTGCAAACCCTGCCAGTGTCTGCGCTGAAATCTTAAATCGAAGATCACCGGCTTTTCAATCCTTCGGATATACTCCCGGGCATCCTTCAGACTAGCTGCATCCGACAGAAAATACACGAGCAGATTCACATATCCCGAATACTGAAGCCGCTGGTCATTTGAGGTAGTACATACGATAAATGCAGCCAGATTGGCCTCCGCTTCGTTGGTTATTCCAAACTGATGGGCCTTTTCGTGCGCCAGTACATAGGGATATTCCATCGGAAGCAGGTAATAATTCAAATGGACCTCATTAAAGAATGGTCCAAAATAACCGCTGACACCTGATTTCGCAAAGAATGAACTGAACAGCATGGTTTTAGGGTGACGTGAACCATTGGGATAATTAATCCCCAGACGTTCGCTGTTCTTGCGGTATGAATCCTCGACCAACTGGTCAATCACGGGATAATCGGCCGGAGAAACCGGAATGTAGCTTGAATTGGTATGGACAATCATTGAATCGAGGATGGAACGGAAAACGGCCTCATCGGTTTGTGGCTTGGTCCATCCGATCCGGGTTTCTAGTTTTGGTCTGAAATAATTGAACCCCCATACCAGGTAAAACAACCCATAAAGCAAAGCCATTGACTGAGTGATGCGTAGCACCAGCCAGCGCTTTTTTATCTTACTGAAAAGCGCTAAAAATATTCCTGTAATTATCAGAAGAATAACGAATATCCAGAAAGAATCCCACAGAGAAAATGGGATCAAACGACTTATCCCTGAAAATAAATTTGCGATCAGGGGATAGGCTCCTTTTGAATAGTAATGTTCTACAAATTTAGGGTTTCGGGCAGCAAATCCGACACTCAAAAAGACCATAACAGCCAGGAGAAAAGGTGTGGCCATCAGCGCAATTCTGAGTTTGTTCGTCTTTACTATTTTTTTTATGATCTTAACCGAAAATATATTTCTCATTATTGTGGTGTTATACTGCTGATGGGAGAGCAAATCTCAGTAAATCAGCATCTGTTTTATGCTTTTCTCTTTCCCGAAAACCAGTCAGCGGATAGCCTGAAAGGAGGAAATATAAAGAAACAGTTAAAATATTTGCCGGTAAAACTACAAAATGATTACCAATGTTTAACTTTGGGGATGATGAATGAGCAACTAAAGTTATCTGAATTAAACGGGTTGGTAAAAAAAGCTATTGGCGAGGCTTTCTCGGCACCTGTCTGGGTAATCGCTGAAATCTCTGAACTTAAAATTAACCGCAATGGCCATTGCTACCTGGTACTTATCGAGAAAGAAGTGAATGGGGATGCCATCATAGCCCAGGCCAAGGCAACCATCTGGTCTTATACCTTCAGGATGCTCCAGCCTTATTTTGAATCGACTACCGGTCAGCAATTGACAGAAGGTCTTAAAGTGTTAGTCAGTGTTTCTGTTGATTTTCATGAATTATACGGATTTAGTCTGAATATCCGGGATATTGACCCAACCTATACTTTGGGAGATATGGCTCGTCGGCGACGCGAGATAATTGCCCGGTTGCAATCTGAAGGTGTGGCAGATATGAATAAGGAACTTACCCTTCCGCTGGTTCCTCAGCGAATTGCCATCATATCGTCAGCCACAGCAGCCGGGTACCAGGATTTTGTCGATCAGTTGACCAATAATCCTGGAAAGTACCACTTCCATCTGAAACTGTTTCCGGCAATTATGCAGGGGAATCAGGCTGAGTCGTCTATCATTGAAGCTCTTGAACAGATATACCAATACGAAAGTTTCTTCGATGCTGTAGTAATCATCCGCGGCGGGGGCTCGCAGGTCGACCTGAGCTGTTTTGACAATTATAACCTTGCCTATTTTGTGACACAGTTTCCACTTCCGGTAATCACCGGTATTGGTCATGAAAAGGATGATTCAATTGTCGATCTGGTAGCCCACACACGCCTGAAGACCCCAACTGCCGTTGCCGAGTTTCTGATCAGCGGAATTACCCGGTTTGACCAGCAGTTGGATGATTTAAAAAACCGTTTTTTGGAAAATATCGGGGATCTGCTGAATTCAGCAAAAAAGGTGGTTGAACAATATGCCCGTTCAGTTATACCCATAGTGAACGATAAAATCGTGAAGGTAAATAGTCAACTGAATCAAACGATCTGGAAATTTGATCACCATGTTCAACTATTTATAAAAAATCAAAACTATCAGTTATCACGGACAGAAGAATCCTTAAGGCACGAATTTAAGAATTTCCAACAGGTTCAGTTACACAGACTGGAACGAACAATGAGAGTGCTTTCTAT
>Ga0364867_10190_pt1 | contig 40682 bp, 25 predicted proteins | sample ExccelAu500001D4_3_FD_206915 | JGI IMG/M metagenome (GOLD analysis project Ga0364867, IMG submission 206915) | Enriched cells from Trout Bog Lake Hypolimnion, Wisconsin, USA - BchlTB.Aug13.5000.01.D4 | ecosystem: Environmental > Aquatic > Freshwater > Lake > Hypolimnion/Profundal zone | place... | reverse complement strand
CAGACTGATCCGAAGATTTACGAACAACGTCACAATTATTTACGACGGTGACCAGGCCGGAATTAAAGCATCGATGCGGGGGATTGACATGGTTCTTGAGGAAGGGATTAATGTCAAAGTTCTTCCCCTGCCCGAAGGTGAAGACCCTGATTCCTTTTCCCGTTCCATGAGTGCCACTGAATTGGGAGAATATATCCGTGCAAATGAGACCGATTTTATCAAATTCAAAACCAAATTATTACTGGCCGGTGTCCAAAACGATCCAATCAGCCGGGCAAAATTAATTACAGATATCGTTAGCTCAATTGCAGTTATCCCGGCTGAAATAGTTCGTTCAGAATACCTGAAAGAGTGCAGCAGGCTCCTCGATGTGCGTGAAACCGTCCTTTACAACGAAATACGAAAACTAAAGGTAAAATCCGAAGATGAGCTGATTAAGCACCAGGAAAGGGAACTTATCAGGGAAGCCAATGTGAAGACTCCCGTTTTGGCAGTCCCGTTACCTGAGATTAATCCATGCGAAAATGAGGAAAGGGAACTGCTGAAACTGCTTCTAAAATATGGGTCGCATCAGATTTTTGAAGTCGAGAATCCTGAAACCAACCAAACTGAACCGGTTTTTGTAGCTGGATTCATCCTCTCCGAGTTGGAAGCCGATCAGATGGTATCTGTAAATCCCCTGATCAAAGCCGTTTTTGATGAATATCAGGATTATGCGGAGGTTAAAAACTTTGATGCCATCAAGCATTTTGTAAACCATCCCGACCTTGCGGTCAGTCAGCTGGTCTCGGATATCTTATCTGAAAAAAATAAACTGAGTGGTTTTTGGCGAAAGAGGGGAAGTTATATCGAGGAGGAACACGAAATTCTTTATCAACTGGTTCCTAAGGTGTTACAGGAATATAAGCTAAGGTACATCACCTTTTTAATCGCTCAGGCCGAGCAGGGGATCAGAAAGGCCTACGAAAATCAGGATGATGAAGCAATTCAGGATTTTCAAAGGCGGTATCAGAAACTGAAAACTGTGGAAGGACTCCTTTGTAGTCATCTCGGAAGAAGGACAATTACATCTTAATCGCTGTTTCAAACTCTATTTCAGCTAAATAAATTAATCAAACTGACAATCGAATAAGATTCAAGCCATCTTTAATCACAAAAATCACCGATAAAAAAATAGCTATGATATTTGTTACCGGCGGGACCGGAATGGTTGGAGCCCATTTAATCTATGACCTTCTGATGAAAGGGGAGAAAGTTCGTGCACTTAAGCGTTGTGGCAGCAGCATTCAACGGACCGAAAAAATATTTTCCTTTTATTGTACTGATCCTGAGTCACTCATGCGAAATGTGGAATGGGTTGAAGGGGACTTGCTGGATAAGGATGGGCTTCGAGAGCTCTTAAAAGGGGTGGATCAGATTTATCATGCAGCAGCAATAATCTCATTTGATTCGCATGAAAGAGAAGAAATCATTTATAATAACTGCGAAGGAACGGCTAACCTGGTTGATCTGGCCTTGTCAATGGGAGTTCCACGCTTTTGCCATGTGAGTTCTATAGCGGCCATTGGTTCACCACCGGAAGGGATTGAAGCGAGTGAAGATCATCCCTGGCGCAATTCACGAGACCACTCGGCCTATTCTGAAAGTAAATACCTCTCTGAAATGGAAGTTTGGCGGGCAATCTTACTGGGATTGAATGCTGTAATCGTGAATCCATCCGTGATAATTGGTCCCGGAGACTGGAAATCGGGAAGTTCGGTTGTATTTTCCAAAATATGGCATGGCTTGAAATTTTACACCCAGGGGGGCACCGGGTTTGTTGATGTCCACGATGTAACTTCAGCCATGCAACTTCTAATGGCCAATGAAACATGGGAAACTGTTAAGAATCAGAGATATATTCTGAGTGTTGAAAATCTTACTTTCCGTGAATTCTTTAATCAGATTGCTGATAATCTACACGTGAGTCCTCCGAAATTATTAGCAGGCAAAACGTTGTTGAAAATTGCCTGGCGATTTTTTGCCCTTTTAAGACTCCTAACAGGCATTAAACCGGCCATTACCAGGGAAACAGCCAGGAGTGCCTACAAATTAAGCGCTTATGATGGCTCCAAAATCTGCCGGACCATCGGATTCCAATATACTCCGGTTGAGGTCTCCATCCGTGAGACCACCCTCATTTTTCTAAATGACCACGCACCAAAACAGTCTTAATCTCTTAAAATCATCCTTCCTATTTTTTAAAAATGAAAATGATTAAAAAAACAACTAGAACCAGCCCAGGTCAGGTGCTTCTTTTTTCAATGATTCTCCTTCTGTTTTTTGGAGGATCTTCCTGTGGAAACCAGTCTGGTGAGAAGATAGAGAAGCAAGTCTCCGGATTTCTGAATAAATCGACAGTAGATGATACGGAGGGTTTAGAACTGGAAGGGGTGAATGCCTTGCTGATATCGCCTAAAAATCCCCGTCCCGGGGAGGTTTTCCACATACTGGCGACGGGTGGGAAGAGCATTCTGAAGGCTCAGATAATTGTCAGTGGTGGTTCAGGTTCAACTGAATCCCGGAAAAGCCGAAACGGAAATGGATTACCCTACTGGAAAATCGATGAGTTCGTTGCTGGTTCGGAGGCAAAATATGAGGTTAGGTTACTGATTGACAATAAGAAGGTTAAAAGCCTCACATTTGCAATAACCTCCAGACCATCCTTGCAAGGCTCAAAGGTTATCTGGCAAAATGAACTTACATGGGGCGCTGAAACAGAAGCCCTTTATTCTGCCTGGATAAATGCACTCTTTTATGATGCAGATGAAAGTGCCTCGTGGACGTCACTGCATTCCGTGATGCAAAACAGCGAACGCAATTTTCTGTATAACCATTTATCCCTGGATGAAGATAATCCTGCCGGAAAGACCAAAATAATCATGCAGCCCGATTGTGCCGATAACCCGTTTTGTCTTCGGGCCTATTTTGCCTGGAAACTCGGTCTTCCGTTTGGGTATCATGAATGCGATCGGGGTGCCCTTGGCAGGAACCCCAAAACAGGAAGATGGATCACTAATGATTCTCCCTCTTCAAAGACCAACCCGGTTCTGGCGTTCAATTCTTTCCTAAGAAGGGTAATGGACGGTGTCCATTCAGGGACTGCAAGAACGGCACTTCGTGATGAAAACTCCGACTATTATCCGGTTTCGTTAACCAGGTACGCATTACGGCCCGGTGTTGTTTTTGCCGATCCCTATGGTCACACGTTAACCCTTGTCAAGTGGATTCCCCAATCGGGGAGCAAACCAGGCACACTCCTTTCCGTTGATGCACAGCCCGATGGTACGGTTGCGATTAAACGTTTCTGGAAAGGGAACTTTTTGTTTACCACTACCGGAGTGATCGGCGAGCCCGGTTTTAAAGCTTTCCGCCCGATCATCCGGAAAGGGGGACAATCCATTCTTTTAAGCAATAGTGAAATCTCCTCTGAGTCAGAATTATCCGGCTTTTCGCTTCAGCAAAAAGGCTTAAGCGGTGATTCGTTCTATCATACTATGGACCGGAATATCAACCCGAAGCCCCTGGATCCTGAAATAGCTTTGCTCGATTTGATCCAGGCGCTCTACGAGCAACTGATGGTAAGGATTAGTTCGGTAAATGTGGGTGAGAATTATATGAAAATACATCCCGGGGCGATAATCCCCATGCCGTCAAGTGCAGCAGGTGTTTTTCAAACCGGTGGCCAATGGGAAGACTTCTCAACACCTAACCGTGATCTAAGATTGCTGATTGCAATGGATGCAGTACTCGATTTTCCGGATAAGGTCGTCAGATCTCCTGAAGACTTCAAAATGCCGATACTTCAATCTCACGAAAAGGTTAAGAAAAATCTGGACGCCCTCTTATCCCGCAAATTATCGGAACTTTCAATCACCTATACCCGTACAAACGGTTCAGAACAAAAGCTGACAATTGCCGATATTTTGCAACGAAGGGAAGCGTTTGAAATGGGTTACAACCCGAATGACGGGATTGAGATCCGTTGGGGTGCACCCGAAAACAGCGAAGAACGGTCAACCTGCCATCGTCGTGTCCCTCCGGGCCAAATGAAGACGATGCAATCGGTACGTACCTGGTTCAATAAGAGGTTGCATCCACCAACATAATAACCATTTTCGACCTTTTTTCTGCATAGGTCTGTGTTATTAATAAAACATAGAAAATTTGTATTTTTACCCGGAGGAACTCCAGGAATTCCGGATTTTCTTTCAGCCATTACTATTGAATTTCGAGATTTCCTAAACTTATGAATATGTTACATGGAAACTTCCGTAGGTCTTTCCAATATTCAGGATTCTGATCACTAAGGATGTATGCCCCAAATCAAAAAAAAATCAATTATGAAACTGATTTTCATAGCATTAGCCACTTTCTACTATTTTTCAGTCAATGGCCAACCCCAATCCAATTTATCGCAATGGAATAAAGAACAGTCAAAATCAGGAATCGATTGGCTGACCGGGAAATCAGAGGCCAAAACAAATCTCTATCTAACTGTTGACGGCAAACTGGTATTCAGTAATGGTTTGGTTGCAAGAACTTTTGCATTAAAACCCAATGGAGCAACGGTCGGGCTGGATCTTTTAACTAACAACGAATCATTTCTGAGGTCAGTACGGCCCGAGGCCGAAATTGAGATTAACGGAATGCGTTTAGTTATAGGTGGTTTAACCGGACAGCCGATTCATAACTACCTGTTACCGGAGTGGCTGCTTGAAATGAAGGCAGATCCGCTGGCTTTTAAACTGGTGGATTATAAGATTGGTGAAATTAAAGCCCGTTTCCCCTGGAAAAGGAGGGTGGAATGGATGCCAAGGAATCTGCCGTGGCCATTACCGGGTAAAGAGCTTGTCTTCAGGTATTGCCTGGATGATGAGACCATCAGATTGCTTACTGAAAAATTCAAGCCAGAGGATAAAGCCCGGTTTAAGTATTTAAAGGCCATAACAGCTGAAGTTCATTATGAATTGTATGACGGAATGCCGCTCTTCTCGAAGTGGATAAAGGTGAACAATGAAACGGCCGGAGAAATTAAAATAAATACCTTTAAAAGTGAAATACTGGCGGTCACAGAGCCCGAAAGTGCAGTCGATTCAAAGAAGAATTGGGATCTTCCCAACATTACCGTGGAGTCGGACTACAATTTTGGGGGAATGTCCAACGAAAGCCTTTATCATTCAAGTATTGCCTGGGATGTTGATACCCTCTATAAAACTCAGGTGAGTTATGAGCGAACGACCCCTTGCCTTTTGGAAGCCTACCCTAAATACGGGCCCGGTCAGACGATTCAGGCAGGCCAGTCATTCGAATCCTTCCGCATCTGGGAGCTTATCCATGACAGTTGGGACAGGGAGCGTAAAGGTCTTGAACATCGGCGGATGATGCAGGCACTGGCACCATGGGCCACAGAAAATCCTGTTTTGATGCATGTTAGCGGCTCAAAGGATGAGCCTGTGAAAAAAGCAATTGACCAATGTGCGGAGGTTGGTTTCGAGATGGTGATCATGACTTTCGGAAGCGGGTTTAATGTGGAGGATGAATCTTCCGGGAATCTGGAGCGGATGCGTAAACTGGCAGATTATGCCCATTCAAAAGGGATTGCCCTGGGTGGCTATTCCTTGCTTGCTAGCCGCACGGTAGGCGGTGGAAATGATGTGGTCATGCCCAAAGGAGTGAGCCCCACTTTCGGGAATTCTCCATGTCTCGAAAGCAATTGGGGAATCAATTATTTCAGGCAGCTATACAATTTTTACGAAAAAACTGGTCTGGACATTCTGGAACATGACGGCTCTTACCCGGGCGATATCTGTATTTCAAAAGATCATCCCGGCCACACAGGACTGGAAGATTCACAATGGAATCAGTATAAAAGGATTACTGACTTTTATAAATGGTGTCGTGGAAAAGGGATTTACCTGAATGTGCCTGATTACTATTTTCTGAGCGGAAGCAATAAAACCGGAATGGGCTACCGCGAAACCAACTGGTCGCTACCGCGCGCTCAGCAGGAAATTATCGAACGTCAGAATATTTATGACGGCACCTGGGACAAAGCCCCGTCAATGGGGTGGATGTTTGTTCCGCTTGTTGAATATCAGGGCGGAGGAGAAGCTGCGACTATTGAACCGTTAAAAGGACACCTGCCGCATTACGGTCAGCGACTGGCAAATCTTTTTGGTGCGGGCGTTCAGGCCTGCTACCGCGGTCCACAGCTTTACGATTCCCCGGAAACCGAAGCATTGGTCAAAAAATGGGTTGCTTTCTATAAAAAACACAGGGAAGTGCTGGATGGTGATATTATCCATGTTCGACGGCCGGACGGCAGAGATTATGATGCCATCCTGCATGTTAATCCGTTTGGTGAGGAAAAGGGTCTTCTGATGATTTATAACCCATTGAATATGGCAATAACGCGCCACCTCGAAATTCCGGTCCATTATACGGGGCTGAAAAACAAGATAAAAGTGCAGGAACAGGAGGATGGTTCAGGAGTTTCTATTGTTCCTGTTGTTTCTGATGGTCTGGCAGATAAGATCACATTAACGATCAAGATTCCTCCACATGGCTATAATTACTACATTTTTAAATAGTAAATGAACACTTTTTTTCTGCGAATCAGCTTCTGAATTTAAATGTTTATCCTGGAACCAAATTAATGAATATCTGATGAATCATTTGTACTTCCCGCTGACCTTAATGCTTTTTTATCTTTTTATCAAACCTGCTGATGGACAACATCTTGTTTTGCATGGTGAACCTGTGGCCAAGACTATCCTCTCGGTTTCCTGTGATTTGCCTGATTTTGAAACCAACTACCAGATAACCTGGTCAGGGTCTGCAACGGCGAGCGGAAAATGGGAGGCTTTCCCCGGTATACAAACCAAAGAAATAGTATTGCTTTCCGGTTATGCCGGCAAATACATCAGATGTGAGATCTCTCCGACAGGGACGACAAAAAATGGGAAGAAACTCACTGTCACGACAAAAACCTCTGTCGTATTCAAAGGAAATCCCAATACTGACTGGTTCAGAAATGCAGGAGTTGGGGTAATGCTTCATTTTCTCAAAGCTGTTTTTGTTCCGGAAGGGGGTTCCAAAGAGTATAATGCGATAGTCGAGCATTTTGATGTTGAGCATTTTGCAGAAAACTGCAGGGAGGCCGGAGCCAATTATGTGATGTTTGCCCTCGGACAGAATGATGGCTACTATTGCTCTCCCAATCGTGCCTATGATTCAATTGTTGGGGTATCTCCCGGAGAGCTTTGCAGCAAGCGTGATTTACCCGCCGATCTTTTCAGGGCACTGAATAAAAGAGGTATCCGGATGATGTTTTATTTGCCGGGAAATCCCCCGATCCGAAATGAACTTGCGGATCAGAAATTCAAATACACTTTTGGAAAAGACTCTCCGACTTCGCAATTCACCCAGTCGTGCTGGGAAGCGGTGATCCGGGAATGGAGCCTGCGTTACGGGAAAAACCTCTCCGGGTGGTGGTTCGACGGAATGTACCGTGGAGGCATTATTGAAACCCGCTCGGATATGAGTCTGAAGCATAACATCAGCACCCATACCCTGGCGGCAAAGGCAGGAAATCACAACAGTATAGTGACTTACAATTATGGGGTCAATACGATTCAATCAAACTCTCCCTATGACGATTTTAGCGCCGGTGAAGAGGGACGGATTGTTCAGGTACCCCAAAACCGTTGGGTGGTCGATGGTGTGCAATGGTTCCTTTTTACCTATCTCGGTGAAACCTGGGGCAAGGGAGGGATGCGTTTTAAAACAGCCGATTTGGTGGAATGGTCACATAAGGTTTTTGACAAGGATGGCGTAATCTGTTTTGATATCCATGCCGATAAACACGGATCGATAGATCCTGATCAACTCAGACAGGTCCAGGCAGTAAGAAAAGCATTGGATCTGTCCTTAGTCAGAAGATCGGGGAAGTAGATAATCAGTTACTTTGTAATCTTCTCTGTCTTTGCGAGACCTTGTTCTCGCACAAAGAGGCAGGGAAACGCCAACGGGAAAGCATAAGCTTAAAAGTTTAAAACAATTAAGAATACTCAACATGCACACCACAAAAACTAAAAATTCATTTTGGATGATTCTGGGGCTGTTCATCATCGTGTATGGTTGCACCCCTGGTCATAAGGATGCGGGTCCTGAATGGACTATTGCAAACATGGGCGAACTTTTTAAAGCTCCTCCAAAAGGGATAAACAGCCGCTGGGTCAGCCCCGAAAATCCAACCGGTGAAAAGGGGAAAGGTGGTCTCACCAACAAAGGAGCCAAAGGAAATGCATTTTTCATTATCGCACCCGGTGAGAAGAAAGTCCTTTTTGATGTTAAAGGGGCAGGCATTATCAACAGGATGTGGCTGAGTGGTACAATCGGTGTCAACCAGATTCAGCGCAGGGCCGTGCGGATTGATATGTTTTGGGACGGATGCCTAAAGCCTGCTGTTTCTGCTCCTGTCGGCGATTTTTTCGGCATCGGTCTGGGGCTGATTGCCAAATATGACAATGCCCTTTTTTCGAGTCCTGAAGCCCGCTCATTCAACTTCACGATCCCTATGCCTTACCGGAAATCAGCACTTATCACCCTGACCAATGAGTCGGCTGAAGAGGTTTGGATCTGGTACGACATCAATTACCTTGAATTGGATAAACTGCCCGGTGATGCCATGTATTTCCACGCTTTCTGGAACAGGAACTTAAAAACCACTCCGGGTGAGGACTGTGTAATTCTTCCCAAAGTTGAGGGAACAGGAAGGTATATCGGTGCCAATATCGGGGTGATTGGTGATCCGTTATACAGAGGAACATGGTTTGGAGAAGGGGAAGCAAAAATATACCTGGATGGAGATCAGTCACATCCTTCGCTTGTTGGAACAGGCACCGAAGATTTTATCGGCTCAGGATGGGGACAGGGCGAATATGCTTCCCGCTCCTTTGGGTCTCTGGTTTCTGATCGCGATAGTGATATTTATGCCTTTTACCGCTATCATATTGCCGATCCCGTCTATTTCCATCAGGATTGCAGGGTCACCCTTCAGCAGATGGGTAGTGCAGATAAGAATCAATTGCTTAAAATCAGGGAAAAAGGGGGAGCAGTTATTCCCGTATGGTTGCTGGGAAAGGATGGGAACAAAACTTTTCAGCGCCGCTTGCTTGACGAAGCAAATCCGCCAAAAATTGAAGACAGGGAATTTCCTGTAACCGCTACCAACTATTACCGTAGTGACGATGTGTCGGCAACGGCCTATTTTTACCTCGATAAACCTGAAAATAACCTCCCTGAACTTCCGTCACTTCAGCTCAGGTTGAAAGATCTGGAAAGAAGGGTTTTTAAGGTGCTTCGTAAAAAATAGGATATTAGGCGATTCGGCTGAAGGCATTTAGATTTTCTGATCAGATGAACCTACAGCCTGATAGCCTAATTGTCTAAAGCCTAATCGCCTAAAGCCTAATCGCCTGATTAATAAATGAGTAAATCAATATGAAATGAATAAAATCAAATTGACTTTTATCCTTTTGTTTGCATTAGCGACAATAGCATTTGCAAGAGTAAACCGGGGGGTACTGCCAACAAAAGCTCAATTGCAATGGGCCGATTCTGAAATCGGAGTGTTGATCCATTTCGATTTGCCGGTTTTTGAACCGGAATATGATTTCAGAAAAGACTGGAATTATCATCCTGATTTGTCACTCTTTAATCCTAAGGAACTTGATACGGACCAGTGGATCAAAGCCGCAAAGTCTGCCGGTGCGACTTACGCGGTCTTAGTAGCCAAACATTGCAGCGGATTCAGTTTATGGCCGACAAAAGCCCACCCGTACAGTGTCAAAAATACCTCCTGGCGGAATGGCCAGGGAGATATCGTGAGAGATTTCATTGCTTCTTGCAGGAAGTACGGTCTTAGACCAGGCATTTATGCCAGTACAACCGCAAATGGTTACCTGAAAGTGGACAATCCTGGTAAAGTTGTCTCCGGAAATCCCGAGGAACAGCAGAAATACAACGAAATTGTGAAAATGCAGCTGACAGAACTCTGGTCTGAGTACGGCCCGTTATCTGAAGTCTGGTTTGATGGGGGGGTGTTGCCACCCGAAAAGGGGGGATTCGATGTGCTTGCGATGTTGAAGAGATACCAGCCTGAGACTATCGCATTTCAGGGTCCGTTCGGATATAAAAACAATATCCGGTGGGTTGGTAATGAAGAGGGTGTTGCTCCCTATCCTTGCTGGTCACGAGCCGATTCCACCACATCCGCTTCAGGAGTTGTCGAGATTAAAGGGCTGAACGGTAATCCGGAGGGACTGTTCTGGTGCCCCGGGGAATCAGATTTTCCGCTCCGTTTAAATTCTTCCATCCAGGGTGGATGGTTTTGGCATAAAAATCAGGATGATCAGCTTCGCAGCCTCAATGAACTGAGGGATAAGTATTGCAGGAGCGTTGGCAGAAATACCAATATGCTGCTTGGAATTGTAGTGGATAACAGAGGGTTGGTGCCGGATGCAGATGTCAGAAGGCTCGAAGAGTTTGGAAGCAAAATAGCCAGTGACTTCTCTGCTCCGATAGGTTTGGCTTCAGGAAAAGGGACTAAATTTGAAATAAAGTTCAGAACTTCCCAAAAGCTTTCATCAGTGATTATCATGGAAGATATCGTTAAAGGGGAGAGAATCCGTGAATATGAACTCTATGGAATGCAAAATGGCACCTGGAACCTCATTTCAAAAGGAGCCAGCGTAGGTCACAAAAGAATTGAAAATACAAACGGAACCTATGAAGCTATCAAACTGACAATCATTAAATCCGAAGGAACCCCTTTTATCCGAAGAATGTCATGTTACGGCTCAGAAAATCAGTTAAATAATATAAAACACTAACAGGATGAAACTTAAATCGTTTGTGCTGGTACTGATCCTATTGTCGGCTTTTCAGAATAAAAACGTCTGTGCCTCTGAATGGCCTTTATTAAAGAGTTACGACGGGGAACATTCCTATAAAATTGCACTTCCGGTGGGTGGTATCGGGACAGGAACTATTTCATTGGGCGGAAGAGGGAATCTCCAGGATTTTGAAATTATGAGTACCCCGTCAAAGGGCTATAACCCTGGTTCAGGAAGGGAAAATTCAACCTTTTTTACGTTGTTTACCAATGTGGACGGAAAGAAAGATCTCCGGCTGCTGGAAGGTCCTGTTCCTTTTTACCTTTATGAAGGGAGCTCCGGATCAGTTGCCACGAACCATGGTTTGCCCCGCTTTAAAACATCCACCTTTGATGCCGCTTATCCGTTTGGCCAGGTTAACCTGAGTACTCCGCAGCTGCCGGTTAAAGTCAGGATTAAGGCGTTTAATCCGCTTATTCCAGGCGATATTGACAACAGCAGTATTCCAATGGCGGTGCTTGATTTCGAGCTCACAAACAGCTCTGACAAGGAAATATCATTCAGTCTCTGTGGAACTATGCAGAATTTCATCGGCGAAGATGGTAGTAACGGAAAATCCATCCGCAACAAGAATTCATATTTTTCTAAAGAAGGATTAAACGGCATCTTATTTACTTCCCGGGGTGTTGATCCGAAAACGGATCAGTGGGGAGAAATGGCGATGGTTAGTCCGTCGCAGGGAGCAGTAACCTACAGAACGGCCTGGTTGCCTGAACGATGGGGCTCTTCAATGCTGGATTTCTGGGACGATTTATCCAAAACGGGGAAACTCCACAACCGTATTGATACCCTATCTGACAAACCAATGGCATCGCTTGCAATCAGTGATCTGTTACCGCCTCATGGATCTAAAACAATCAGGTTTCTCCTGACCTGGTATTTTCCAAACAGAACAGCCTGGTCAGAAACCCCATTAAAAAATTATTATGCCACCAAATACAATGGGGCATGGGATGTTGCGGCTAAAACGCTTCCTAACCTGCTAAGCCTCGAAGATAAGACCATTCAGTTTGTCAGTTCATTCTGTAAAAGCGACTTGCCGGAGAGCGTTAAGGAAGCGGCATTATTTAATGTGAGTACGCTCAGATCTCAAACTTGTTTCCGACTGTCCGATGGTAACTTTTTTGGGTGGGAAGGGTGTAACGACCACGAGGGGTGTTGCTTTGGAACCTGTACCCATGTCTGGAATTACGAAACCACAACACCCTTTCTTTTTGGCGAACTGGCAAAATCGATGCGGAATGTTGAATTTGGAATTGCCACAGAAGACAATGGATTGATGAGTTTCCGGGTTAAATTGCCGTTCGACAGTATTCCCAAATTCGCGAAGGTTGCGGCCGACGGTCAGATGGGATGTATTCTTAAATTGTACCGTGAGTGGCAACTCTCCGGGGACAATGATTTTCTTAAGAAATTGTATCCCAAGGGAAAAAGTGCGTTAAGCTATGCGTGGCAAAAGGGAGGGTGGGATGCCAACCAGGATGGCGTCTTTGAAGGGGTTCAGCACAATACGATGGACGTAGAGTATTATGGTCCGAATCCGCAGATGACAATCTGGTACCTGGGAGCTCTCAGAGCGATGGAAGAGATGGCTATCTATATGAAAGACAAAACAATGGCACTAAAATGCCGGAAACTTTTTGAAAGTGGAAGCAAATGGACAGACGAGAACCTCTTTAACGGCGAATACTATGTACAAAAACTTATGGTGCCTAAAAGAGAGGATATTCCTAAAGAACAATTGATTGGCATGGGGTCTTCAGATTACGGGAATCCTGATTACCAGCTTGGAGAAGCGTGTCTTGTTGACCAGCTGGTCGGTCAGTATATGGCTAAGATTTGCGGTCTGGGGTACCTGGTTAAAAAGGAGAACGTTGCCAAAACCCTCCAAAGCATTCTCAAATACAATTATCAGGGTGATCTTTCCGACCATTTCAATTGCCTCCGGAGTTTTGCCATGGGAGACGAATCTGCCTTGCTGATGGCCGCTTATCCCAGGACCAGACCTGTAAATCCCTTTCCATATTTCACCGAGGTCATGACAGGATTTGAATATGCTGCAGCAATTGGCATGCTCCAGGAAGGGCAGACAGCAGACGGGATAAGATGCATCAAAAACATCCGTGACCGTTACGACGGACGGAAACGCAGCCCGTTTGACGAAGCTGAATGTGGTCACCATTACGGCCGGGCAATGGCTGCCTGGTCTGCTTCTCTTGCATTATCGGGATTCCACTATTCGGGAGTCACCCGATCAATCACATTCACCTCCAAACCCGGAACCTATTTCTGGAGTAACGGTTATGCCTGGGGAACCTGTAAAGTCGCAGGCAGAGAGGCAACGCTTGATGTTTTATCGGGACAGCTTGAACTTTCAGAATTTGTACTGGCAGATCTGGGATCAGTCAGACTGAAAAACGTGATCATAAAAGCCAGCGAAAGTCAAAAATTTGAAATAAAGCAATAATTCATACAGCATTAAACCACTCCACTTGGAAATACAATTTAAAGTGTTAATATATAAATATTTAAATATGAAAATAAATTTATTTCTTTCGGTTCTGATCCTGTTTTTTCTGGTTGTTTCGTGCGGGGAATCTCCCAGAAAAGTCGAAAAAGTTGTCCCGTTTGAAAAGGGATCCTTCGGTTACGACCTTCAGTTTCTGAAATCAAAAGACAGTGTGATTGTTTTAAAAAATGGAGATTCACAGGTTATCATATCTCCCAAATACCAGGGAAAGGTATTTACCAGTACGGCAATGGGATTGAATGGAAGCAGCTCCGGCTGGATTAATTATAAGGCAATGAACTCTGATTCGGTGGCTCACCACATCAATGCATACGGGGGTGAAGACCGGATGTGGCTCGGTCCCGAGGGCGGTCAGTTTTCCATCTTCTTCAAACCGGGTGATAAGATGGTTTTTGATAACTGGCAGACCCCATCCGGACTAGACAGTGAGCCGTGGAAACTGGTTTCGCATGATTTGCTCAATGTTTCAATGACTAAAGAGCTTCAGCTTCAAAATTTCTCGGGCACCAAATTTAAGGTCTCACTGAACCGTCGGGTGAAACTGTTGTCAGCAGCTGATCTTTCCGGGATTTTGGGAATTTCACCGGATTCAACCGTGAAATGGGTTGGTTTCGAATCGGCCAATACCCTGGCCAATGCAGGGCCCGAAAAATGGACACGCGAAAAAGGGACCATCAATATCTGGATGTTGGCTATGCTTACCCCATCGGAAAATGGGGTGGTTGTAATTCCGTATCAGCAGGGTGATGAAAAAGAGCTTGGAAAGGTGGCCACCACAAATTACTTCGGAGAAATCCCTGCTGACCGGATTAAAATTGGCGACGGAACCCTCTATTTTAAAGTTGACGGGAAACATCGCAGCAAGCTTGGATTGTCAGATAAAAGGGCAACCACCTTTGCAGGAAGTTATGACCCCGGCCGGCAAATGCTTACGATTCTTCAGTTTACGAAGCCATCTTCCAATTCCGGTTACATCAATCAGCTTTGGGAAATTCAGAAGGAACCTTTCAAAGGGGATGTCATCAACTCTTACAATGACGGACCTCTTGCCAATGGGAGTCAGATGGGCCCTTTTTACGAAATGGAAAGCTCATCGCCCGCTGCATTTCTGGCACCCGGCGAAAGCCTCACTCATACCCAGCGGATTTTCCATTTTGTAGGTGCTGAGACGCAACTGAGCCTCATCTCGGGTAAGATTCTGGGCGTCTCAATTGGGCAGATCACCTCAGCTTTTGGAAAATAAAATACCGTTGTTTTGACTTTTGTTAAAATTCAAAAAGATGCTTTTTTGCGTATCCCAATTTAGTCGAATTCTGAGTCTTTTCTTGGTGCTTATTTTGGCCGGCTTTGGTTTTGAAGAGCTGAATGCCGCCATCATGATCCCTGATCCTGAAAATTTATCTTACTTGCTGAGAACAGATCAGCCATCAGTAAACTCAACAGAGAACGGATCTGCAAGCTGGCTGCCTGATTCACTTAATCCCTGCCCATCCTGCTCGACTGATATTGACCAGTTCCTGAAATCACTCGGCGGGAAACTTCGGATTCTGGGTTGTAATTATGATGCGTCTAAACTTGTAAATTCTGCACCATTTGTTAATGGGAAACTGCGCGCCAGCGATTCAGAATGGACTGTAGAAACGGATTTAAAACCCGTTTCTGCAGGTGAAAATGACGCAATGGATCTATCTCTGAAGTTTAAACTAACGAAGGGTATTCTGAAATCCTTTGGGGTGGCAGCTTCCTTTGATTTTTCAGGCTGGAATGCCGGGAATTATGTTTTGGCTCCCGCCTCGGTTTATAATGCCAACCGGTACAAAGTGTTGCCGGTTCAATATCCGCCTTATATCTATGATCCCCGGGATAAACCGCTGGATATGCCCGTAACAATAACCAATGTTTTACATCTGAATAAGGATAACAGTCCTGGTAAAATTGAGATGCTGACTGGAAGCTGCTCAACTCCTTTGTTAAGCTTTTTTAACCCGGAGACCAAAAGAGGCTGGATCATGCTGACCACCCAGGGCACCCAATTTGGGAATTCAGGTTTAATGATTGAAGAGGATATTCCGGGAAACAGGGCAACATTCGTTTTGAGTGCCCCCGGTGTGCGCGAATCACGCTATGTAATGACTGGTTTTACAAAAAGTTCGGATCAGTCAGCAGACTTCAGAACCAATGATGAAGTGGAATTGAAAATGCGGATTTACAATTTCTCTGCCGGTAACCTGCAGGAATTCTACGACAAGGTTTTTACCATCCGCAAAGCTTTGTCTGGACCTACAATCTACAGGAACGTGGCTCCTTTCAGTGCCATAAATGACATTATCCTCGATCATCACGACAAAACAAAATATTATGAGGACGACAAATATGGTTACATCTGTTCAGGACCAAAGGGCGACCAGCCATATTGGCATCTCCAGGCAGGTTGGGCAGGGATACCGGTCTACTCTTTTCCACAGGTCATTCAGTCAACTCCTGAGCGTTTAAGACGGATCTCCAGGAGTTTTGAGGTCTTGAAAATCATGCAGGGTTCCTCAGGACTGACCCGCGGAATATTCATGAAAGGTGAATTATTTGGAGACAATTTCAGGGAAAAGGAGAAAAACCGGAATATCTCGATGGTCCGAAGAAGCGGTGAAATGCTCTTTTTTGGTATACAGACCCTTGAATTGCTTAAGGCAGACGGAAAGGAACCGGTAATCAAACCGGAATGGAAAGAGATGTTTCGCAAGGAGGCCGATGGACTTGTCAGAATCTGGAAGGAATACGGGCAGTTCGGACAATTTATCGATGCCGAAACCGGGAAAATGGATGTCAACGGATCGACCGCGGGTGCAGTTTGCATATCGGGTCTGGCACTGGCCTCCGGCTATTTTAATAATCCTGAATATCTGAAGGTTGCAGAAATGGCAGGAAGATACTATTACAACCGGGATTTGTCAAAAGGATATGCCGGAGGGGGACCAGCCGAAATTCTGCAATGCCAGGACAGTGAATCAGCCTATGACATCACGGAGGCCTACACAACCTTGTATGAGATAACCGGAAATCCGGAGTGGCTGAAGTATGCAAAGGATGCGGCAGCACTATTCTCGACATGGACAATCTCCTACGACTACAAATTCCCCAAAGGGAGCATCATGCACCGCATTGATGCGAGATCAACCGGGGCGGTGTGGGCGAGCATCCAGAATGCTCACGGAGCACCGGGAATCTATATCCTGTCGGGGAACTTCCTGTTAAGACTCTACCGTGCCACCGGCGACACAAGATACGTGGAGCTTCTTCGCGATATTGCGCATAATGTGGTACAATATACGACCACTGAAACGAATCCGGTAGTACCCAAGGCTGCCCCTGGCTCAGTTACCGAACGAGTCAATCTGAGCGATTGGGAAGGGAAGGAAAATATTGGCGGAAGCATACCCGACGGTGATTCCAATATGGCCTGGGAGGTTGTGACTTCACTGACCATCACCCAAAATCCGGGAATTTACCTGCGCTTTGATACCGGGGAATTGTTTGTCCTCGATAACGTTGATGCCTCAATTATCAAACAAGATAAAAAAGGGATAACCCTTCGCATTGCCAACCCCACGCCTTATGACGCCAAAATTGCCTTGCTTTCGGAAAATAAGGTGATGGCCGGTAAAGTCATGGATCGCTATGCCTTCATGAAATGGCCGAAAGTTGAGGTAAAATCGGGTGAAACCAGGGAGATCATTGTTGACCCCGACGGACAATTCACCATAATCCCAAAAATTAAAAACTAATGATATGAGAATAGTAGTTATCGGAGGTACAGGACATATTGGCTCCTTTCTGATTCCCCGGCTGGTCCTGGCCGGACATGAAGTAATCTGCGTAAGTCGTCAGGTGCGTAAACCATATCTGGCCCATCCCGCCTGGGAATCGGTGACGATGGTAGCAGTCGACCGTGATAAAGCAGAAGAAAAAAATATGTTCGGGACACAGATCCGCAACATGTCACCAGATGTCGTCATCGATCTGATCTGCTTCACCCTGGAAAGCGCCCAAAATCTGGCAGAAGCACTGGAGGGACATCTGCAACATTTTATCCATTGCGGTACAATTTGGGTACATGGTCATAGTGAAGTGGTCCCGACCGACGAGACCCAGTTCCGTAAACCCATATGCGATTACGGAACCCAAAAAGCTGCGATTGAAACTTATTTGTTGACGCTTGCCCGAAAAACCGGTTTCCCGGCAACGGTGCTCCATCCGGGCCATATCGTCGGACCGGGATGGGTCCCCGTTAATCCCATCGGAACGGTGAATCCCCAACCATTCAAACTTTTGGCAGAAGGGAAAGAGCTCGTTCTCCCCAATCTGGGAATGGAAACGCTCCATCATGTTCATGCCGATGATGTTGCTGCTGCCTTTTGCAATGCCCTGAATAACTGGAATAATGCAGTTGGAGAAAGTTTCCACATCGTTTCTCCGCAGGCGCTTACACTCAGAGGTTATGCAAATGCCGTTGCCTCCTGGTTTGGGAAGGAAGCCAATCTGAGCTTTCTTCCATGGGAAGAGTGGAAACTTACGGTGAGTGAATCAGAGGCTGAAGAAACCTGGGACCACATCGCCCATAGTCCGAACTGCAGCATTGAAAAGGCCGGGCGACTCCTGAATTATAATCCCCGCTACTCCTCGCTGCAGGCCATCGAGGAGTCAGTCCAACATTTTATATCTTATTAATTATCTCATCCGGAATGAGAAATGCTATTCTTCTTTTGTTCCTTGCCGCAATCTTCCATTTCCCTGATTTTGTAGATGGGGCACCTTTTCATGTGGTGAATCTTAAATGTGAACACTCGGCAAATCCCACAGGAATAGATACTCCCAATCCACGGCTAAGCTGGAATATCGAATCAGGCCAAAGAAACTGGATCCAGTCTGCTTATCAGATAAAAGTTGCATCCGACAGCCTGGAACTGATCCACAATAAAAGTGATATCTGGAACAGCGGTAAAATTACTTCAACGGATTGTTTATACATCCCTTTCAACGGACAACCTTTGGTTTCGCTTCATAAATACTGGTGGAAGGTAAAGGTCTGGGATAAGGATGGCCTCGCCTCAGATTGGAGTGAAATTTCAAAATGGACCATGGCAATGGTCAAATCGTCCGACTGGAAAGCAGGGTGGATCACCTCCGATCTGCAATTATCACCGCTTCAGAAGGAATTGAAGGTGCTTCCCGACTTTGGAATGGAGCCGGAGGATGAGATGTGGAAACTTAGTGAAGTAATACGTAAAAGAACAGATACAATTACTTATGCTCCTGCTGTTTATCTGCGAAAAGAATTTACTTCAAACCATCCTTTGAGGGGTGCTGTGGCCAATATTTGTGGTTTAGGGCTGAACGAACTCTATATCAACGGAAGTAAAGTAAGTAACGAATTGCTTAATCCTGCCTTTACCGATTACCAGAAAAGGGTCTTCTATCAGTCGTATGATGTCACCCGACTTTTGCGAAAAGGGGAGAATACAATTGGCGTCATCCTTGGGAACGGTTGGTTTAATCTGGTAATTCCTCATGTTTTAAGATATTATGCAGCAGATTATACCGACACTCCGCGGCTGTTATTTCAGCTTGACCTGTTTTATGCTGACAGAACCAAAAAAACAATCGTTTCTGATAATAGCTGGAAATTTACAACCGATGGTCCGATTCGATTCAATAATATCCTGAGCGGCGAAACCTACGATGCCAATAAGGAGCTGGCTGGCTGGAATAAACCCGGGTATCGTGCCTCATCCTGGAAACAGGCAATGCCTGCCGAAGCTCCTTCCGGTATACTTGAAGCTCAGTATTTAAAGCCGGTTGCCATCACAGACAGCGTAAAAGCCTTAAATATCAGGGCCGTAAAAAACGGCTATTCCGTAGACCTGGAAAAGGAGATCACCGGTTGGTGCCGGTTCAGGTTTCATGGAGCGAAAGGAACTAAGATTACCGTAAAGTATCCGGGTGCCGGTTCACACACCCTGGGGAGGTATCAAACCTATGAATATATCCTCAAAGGTGGAAATTCAGAGACCTTTGGGGCAAGATTCAGTTATAACGGAATTAAGACGGTCGAGATTTATGGTCTTGATTATAAACCTGAATTATCGGATATTACAGGGATCATGGTGCATACCGATTTTCCTGAAACCGGAAAATTCTCCTGTTCCAATGATGTATTTAATGATTTGAATTCCATTTTGTTGCATACCATGCGCAACTATGTGGTCCATATCCCGAACGATCCGGTGCGCGAAAAGGCAGGGTGGACCCAGGATGTGGAAACCGCTTTTGATGCTTACGCCTATGCCTTCGACTGTCCCGAAATGTATATCAAGTGGCAGCGCGACTTTCTCGATATTATACATGAAAATGGATATGTTCCTCCGGTAGCTCCGGGACGGTTTGACGGACCAACCATTAACGGTCCGTGGTGGGGAGGGATGATCGTCTATCTTCCCTGGAAAATCTATACCCATTTCGGGGATAAAAAGATACTCGAAGAGAGTTTTGCCGCCATGAAGAAATATACAGGCTACCTGAGCTCGATTGACAGCAATTACGTGGTTAAATGGGGTTTGGGCGACTGGCTTGAACCGGGAAGCGTCAGGCCTGTTATGACACCGGTTCCATTCACTTCCACGGTAGGATTTTATAATACAGCGCTGATTACTTCCAAAACTGCGGAAATCCTAGGATTCAAAGAGGATGCAGCCTACTATGCGGCTCTGGCTGAAAAAATCAAAATCGCTTTCAATAACACTTTTTTCGATCCTCAAACTGGCAGATATGCCAGATACAGTCAGGCTTCCCAATTGATGCCACTTTACTTTAATCTGGTTCCGCAAAGTAAACGTCAGTTGGTGCTGGATAACCTGGTCCGGAAAATTGAATCCGATTCAAACCATGTGGGAACCGGATTCGTAGGAACACCGTTAATCCTTACAGGTCTTTCTGAACTTGGGAAAGGTGAAATTGCGTATAAAATGGCCGATCAGCGGACTTATCCAGGCTGGTATGATATGGTTTGTAACCATGGCTCCCGGATATTCAAAGAGGACTGGAAAGGAGGCCTGGTCCAAATGCCACCCCTGGGAGGGAGTCTGGGTTACTGGTTTTACTACTCCCTCGCGGGAATTCAACCGGATCCTGCATCACCCGGATTTAAGAACGTGATCATACGTCCCGATTTTGTTGCCGGTTTAACCTGGGTTAAAGGGGAATACGAGTCGCTTTACGGAACCATCAAATCACAATGGAAACGAGAGAATGACCTTCTCACGCTGAATATAGAAATCCCTGCAAACACAACTGTCACTATTTATCTGCCGACTGACATAATTGCCAATATTTCCGAAAACGGAAACTCCCTGATTGACAACAAAGATTTCGCCTCAGTATCCCCGAAGAACGGGAAAACGGTCATCCAGACAGGTTCCGGCAATTATTCGTTTAAAATTAGGCTAAATCCGTGATTATGAAAAATACGATTGCTTTGTTCGCCCTCGGTATAATTATCGTTTTCACCTCCAACGCACAACCCGGGATACGCAATTTGCTTTCAGACCATGACCTTAAATACCTCGAAGAGCTTACCAAAGATGTGGTCGAACGTTCACGCATTCATCCCAAACAAGTGATATCGAAAGAGTTTGGGGCCAACAATAGCGGCGGAACTTTGATTAAACCCGGCGGAAGCGATTGTTATCCGGCCTTCTGGATACGTGATTATGCCATGTCGATAGAGAGTGGATTTATCACACTTGAGGAGCAAAAACACATGCTTCTGCTCACCGCTGCAAGCCAGTGCGATCAGACCTGGATATCGGATGGAGGCTGCCTGATTCCGATAGGCGCCATTCCTGATCATATCCGGATTGATGACAGCCGGCCTGTCTATTTCCCCGGCACCTACGACTATAAAGGACAAGGGAACAAAAAATGGGGGATGATGCCCCCCTATTGCGATCAGTTTTTCTTTATTGATATGGCCTATTTTTACACTAAAAATAGCTCATCCCATCATTTATTGAAAATGAAAATAAATGGTCAGACACTGATTGACCGGCTGGAACTGGCCTATAAAACGCCTCCTGTCCGTCAGGATGGGGCTATCGTCTATGCCACTGAGGATTTCAGGGGTGTTGACTTTGGATTCAGGGATGTCATCACCATCACAGGAGAACTTTGCATGCCTTCTTTACTGAAATATAAAGCATCACTTGAGCTGGCAGAGCTTTTCGACCTGCTGAAAAAGAAAGATAAGGCAGAAACTTATCGCAGGTATGCCAGGAGACTTAAGGAGGAGATACCACTCCGTTTCTCTGATTCCCGCGGCATGCTGGTGGCCTCAACAGGGAAAAGCAGACAGGCTGATATCTGGAGCACCGTGATGGCAATTTACTATGGTGTTCTTGAAGGAGAAAAAGCGCTAAATGCCTCCCGCGTGATCACCCAGGGTTACAAAAAAGGGCTGTTGGCAAAGAATGGAAATATCAGGCATATCCTGATTGGCGAAGATTTCAGTGATAAATCGGCCTGGGAGAAAAGCCTTGTGCGAAAAGGCGATTATCAAAACGGGGGGTATTGGGGAACTCCTACAGGATGGGTTTGTTATGCTATGGCCCTCACTGACCCTGACGCTGCGAAGCAGCTGGCCAAAGAATATATCGGTAATTTGCGGGCGGGTGATTATCGCAACGGTGCCGGATATGGCGAACCCTGGGAATGCTATAATTTAGAGGCACCGCAAAATGCCATTTATATGACTACTGTAACCTCTCCTTTTATTGTATTTAAATCCGGTCAAAAATACAAGTAAAGAAATAGGATCAATTATTTGATTTAATTCTTGAAATCCCAGGCTTAAAAGAGTTACAAGAGGCGCCATGTTAGAGAATGGATGCATCCGGAATTTTAAAATTCAGGATACTAAATTATTCCACAAATTTAATATCCTTTCGCCCTGAGGAGTGTTACCGGATTGACCATTTCGCCTTTAATCATCCGGTATAGCTTCCACGTGTCGCTGTTTACTTCCACAAGCCTCCAGTTGTTTGCGGGATTGGCGAGCTGCTTTTTGATCGTCCGTGTGAAAGCATTTGCAGCCCGTGCGTTTTCCCAGGTTCGCAGCGTCTTAAATATCGCCTGCTTATTCGGAGAACGCTCCACCGATTTCTGGCTCAGCGGGATAAACCAGGTGGCCCCTGCCCCGATGGAAATCGCCTCAACATGTTCGTATAATTCGACCGTTGAGGTAGAATCAATCTCAAAATTGCTGCCAAAGGTTGCCGGGAAATAGTTTGAGACTGCCGCATCCCGGATATCCTTCCCTTCACTGGTGGTGCTTCCCCATTTCCGCGTTTGGGCATCATACATGTTTTTTCCGCCCCCCACATTCCAGACACTCTGGTAGTGCCATGAACCTTCGGAAAGCGTAGCGCCGGTAAATCGCAGGTAGGGAATCTTCAATTGTTCAGCTCTCTCAAACATCTTTCTGAAAAAACGTTTCACCCCATAATAGCCATGACCGGTATCAAATAAAAATTCCTCTCCGTCAAAATCGTGAAAATAAAGCCCGTTAATACTGCTTAAATCACTGTAGTATTCAGCTATTTTATCCTGTAAAAACATGTCAGGTATAAGCCCGTCATATCCATACTCCAGCGTAGCCATTAGCTTGCAGATCGTGTCACCGCGGTGATGAACAGCAGGCGTTGTCCCCCAATATCCCCTTTTAACATGCTGCAAATTATAGGGGACCGTTTTCGAGATCCCTGAATAATAAATGAGTTCTTTCCCGATTTTAATCATGTTAAGGCTTTTAGCATGTCCCTCCCACCCTGATACTTCATCCAGGTATCCGGGATTATCGACCGCAATCAGGGTATCTGTGGCTGATATACGGTTGTCCAGAATTTGTTTCTGTTGGCAGCAAACACTGTCACCAGGGAGAGGAGATGCATCTTTGGTGCCCGGTGCGAGTGCAGTGGTAATGTTATGTCGTCCGATTAATATGCCCCGTGAATTGGCAAGGTCAGAGAATTCCTTGTGTGATTTATCGCCTGAAGTAAAATGAAACGGTTTGGTTTCAAAATTCTTTCCATCAATATAGCCCCGATTCGCGCGGTCAACTTTAAAAAACGGGTACACCCCGGTTTCAATGGCCTTAAAACCCATTTGTGAAACGTAGGAGACAATACTGTCATATTTATTCCCATCGGTGACCAGGGCATCGGGCTGGTAACGTGCCGGATCCTTGATCCATTTACCATTAACTTTCGGATAGGGCAGCTTTTCAGCAACGACGATTTCCTGAATGACATCCAGCAGTGCCGTGCTGTCGGGACTGCCCCACAAGGCGATCGAAGAACCGATAAAATCAACTCCGGGCAGAGGCTGCACCTGCTGGTGATTAGGCGAATTAACCGCCATAAAAGGGATCAGGGAAAACGAAATATCCCTTTTCTCTCTCCGGTCAACAGCGTGATACGTGATCAGAACCTGGCCTTTTTTGTCGACCGTGGCAGAGTTTCCATACAGGATTCTGAAACAGGTCTCGGGATGGGAATAGAAAGCCACATCACTTATCCCATCGCCGCCAATCGAAAACAGCTGAGCTTCGTGGAGACTATCGGGCAAAGGATACCTGTTCTTATCCGGGCTGTGAATGATGTACTGAAAAGGTGCGGCATCACCCTGCGTCGTTGAGGTGCCACCTGTGGTAATATCGTTTAATGCCAGAACACCGATTGCATAATTCACCGCATCGCTGGTATCGCGGGCCACTCCTATGACTTCGCCAAAAAGGTTTGTAATGCTGGTATAATAGGAACCCCACTGTATATCTGTTATCTTCTCACGATTCGTCAGGGAAAGCAAGGTTAAACGGAAATATTTGGGGAGAGTTTCCAGTTTGACAGTCGCCACAGAACCATTGGGGTAATCTATTGTAAAGTGCGTATCGGATCTGGAAAAGGTCGCTTTTTCAGGATAAAAATAATTACCGGTTTTGTAATTGTAAAGAGATAACAGGGGCGATGGTTTATCTGCCGCAAACTCACGATTGGGGGTTACGGTACTGTTCTTCATCCCGGTGATATAGCCTTTGTTGTCAATATGGATCTTGAAATAGCTGGTTTTAAAATCCCATTGTCCCCGTGCGGAGTAGCAAAACGGAAGAAGCAACAACCCCAATAGAAAGGTTATGACGATGTTTTTCAGATCCGGGATTGATCTACTCATAATTCTTTTTCCTGAAATAAAATAACAGAAAGGTATTTACTGCGAGGAGTCCCATCAGTCCGATGTATGAAAGCTTTTCAAAGATTGTCCCCTGGAAATGTTCCTTTAAGCCATTGAAACTTACCCATAAAACAAACAGGATGTTACCTGTAACAGCCGCCGGAAACAGTAGTTTAATCAGTGATGTCTTAACCTTTCCCATTTTGGTATGAATTTATGTTTGTTAATTACCGGATTATACCAATTATGAATGTTCAATGCAGAATGTTCAATGATCTTGTAAATGGTTTATCTGCAAATTGGTGTGATGCAATAGAGATAAAAAATTATTCCGAATGCCTGGTGTCACCTGCCCACATTATTTTCCCGGAAACCACCCCTTCAGGAATTGTTCCTGGGTACCGTGATACACCGCTTCGCCCAAAAATTCCTTTCCCAGTTGGTTTCCCCAGGAGTAATTGATAATCAGATTTCCCTGGTATTCGCAAAAATCGATATCCGAATTATTCAAGTCATCTGCTTTTTCAATTTTCTGAATCAGGCTGTCAGGCAGAGATTGATTGGCAATCTGTTTGTCCTTGGGCGAGGCTTTTAAAACGGGATTGAGCGGACTAGGCTCCCAATGGATTAAGTCTTTTGATCGTACAACCCTTGCTTCATAGCCATGAAAGGCTTCAAGATAGAAATCGTAATAATAACCATCGAAGTAGCGCAGACAGTGAGGGGCGGTATAACGGTCCCGCGCATAATTGTGATCTTTTGAAAGAATTTCCCAGGTCTTCAGATCCTCCGAGGTGGCAAAACGGGCGGTAAACCTTTCTCCTGCTTCCGATTCCGGTTTTCCCACTTCAAACATCAATACAAACTTGTTTTTAACCTTGATCATGGAAGTATTAAACAGTCCCCAACCGGGAAGTTTAAAGGCCATCCATTGCTCCCAGTTTTCCAGGTCACGGGATTTGAAAATATAGACTTGTTCACTGTCACCTTCGTCAACGGCAGTCACATAAACCGTACTATCCGATACATAAGCGCTTCCAAAATCGTACCCTTTGGCAAACGGGGTCGTTTTTTTCCCGGTTTCATGGTCCACAAACCGGAAATAAGAGTCACCGGTTTTGTTATTCCAATAATTAGCCCTTACATATTCGAACCTGTAAAGCCTGTCCTTAAAAACAACAGGTGTTGTCTCCACCATATCACAATCAATGGTGCCCAATTTCTCGATAAGCGGACGACCATTAGCATCAGTTGGTGGCTTGGTTGTTGCAAAGGTTGGCAAAGTGACCGTACTAATCAGGATGAAAAGGCAGATCGATCGAAATTGTTTCATTGGAATATAATTTTTTTAAAGTGGTGAAATAATTAATTATCGATTAGTAATGCTTTATTTTAAGTGCCATTCCAAATTTATTATCAGGCACTTGATAACCTATCATTACAGGTTCTCACCCAGGTCTTCAAGTGTTCTCCCTTTGGTTTCGGGGAAATATTTCCACACAACAATTGCCTGAACGATCATCATCACCGAAAAGAACAGGAATGCATGACCAACCCCAAACTGGGAAGTTTTCGCAACCATTGGGAACAGGAAGGTGATCAGTGCGGCAAAAAACCAATGGGTAAAACTACCCAGCGATTGTCCGTGTCCACGGATACTGTTCGGAAAGATCTCTGCGATTAAAACCCAGATCACTGCCCCGGTTGAGAAGGCAAAGAACATGATGTAAACCAGAAGCAGGATCAATAAACCGTAACCCGAAAAGCTTTGGGTGTAGAACGTTTTGGCAATCAGCCCCAAACATAGCGACATGCCAATGGAGCCGGTGATCAGCAATTTTTTCCGTCCCACCCGGTCAATCAGGATCATTCCAAGGATTGTGAAAATTCCGTTTGTAAAGCCAATGAGGATCGACTGGAACATCGAGTCGGCATTTGAAAGTCCGCTGATTTCAAAGATTCGCGGAGCGTAATATAGGATGGCATTGATCCCGGAGAACTGGTTAAACATAGCCACCAGGAAGGCCACCGAGATTGGTTTAAAGTAGATCATTGAAAAGATTTGCTGATTGCCCTTTGCAGATTTGATCATGCTGTGTTTGATCTCTTCAATTTCTTCGTCGATGGATATGATCTCTATTTTTTCGAGGATGATTTTCGCCCGGGCTATTTGTCCGATTTTGATCAGGAACCTGGGGCTCTCAGGGATGATGAAGATAAGGGAGAAATAGAGGAAAGCGGGAATCCCGGCTACCCCCAGCATCCATCGCCAGGGCTCGGCACCAAAATCACGCAACAGAAAATTGGATATAAAAGCAATCAGGATCCCAAAAATGACATTGAACTGAAACATGGCGGTCATCCTTCCCCTGATTTTAGCCGGAGATATTTCGGCTATATACATCGGGGCCACCACTGATGATGCTCCAACCCCGATCCCTCCAAGGAAACGGAAAATGATAAACATTGTCACATTGCCGGCCAGGGCGCTTCCGACAGCGGTAAGCACATATAATCCGGCAATGGTAAAGAGGATGGGTTTTCTCCCGTATTTGTCGGCAGGAGTTCCTGCCACTAATGCCCCGATAACGGTTCCGATTAATGCCGAAGAGATCGTGAATCCATGCCAGAAAGGAGTAAGCCGGAACAGGTTCTGAATGTGCTGTTCGACGCCTGAAATCACCGCAGTGTCAAAACCAAAAAGGAAACCTCCAAGGGCGACAATCAGCGACCAGATAAAAACCTTCGTATGTGTTTTATTTTCCATAAGCCGGGGGAATTAGAAATGCAAAATATGGGGTGCAAAATGCAAAAAAAACGGGATTATCCCAATAACCTAGAAAGGATTACAAGGGGTTAATTCCCAGGATTTCACACTTTTTATGGTGACATCCCCACCTTCAGCAAAAAAACTTATTCCCCGTCCTTCCAGTGTTGGATAGACCATCCTTCCGATAGCCTGCCGGTCGTTGGCAAAGACCTCAATTACAGACTTATCGATAAAAATCCGTAACACCAGCGGCTCCCCCTTTTTAAGTTCCAGCGGGGCTTCCTCAACAATCTTACGGCCGAATGTGAGACCCGATTTGCGGGTGTCGAATTTTAGTTTTTTATCTGACTTGTCGTAATATATGACCGTTTCTTCCCGTCCATCATCGGAAACGCCAACTTTAAGGCCATACTTTAAGGCATTGGTAGGTGGGATTATTACTTCAAGTTCCATCAGTTCCTTCCCCGGTTCTGCCAGTTTCAACTCACTCCCGGGAGCGACTTTCAGGTTTGAAACCGATGATTCATTCAACCTTAGGGATTCAAGTTCTTTGACAGGTCTCATTCTCAGGGTGCCGTCAGAGCCAACCCATAGCGAGCGCGGCAATCCGTAAGTCCCCGTCCAGCCGCGATAATTGATCACCGAATCGGGCCGGTCATCGAAGATCCAGCTCCACATGATTTGTCTCCCTTTCCCGTCGATCAACGCTTCGGGCGCAAAATAGGCATTATCCTTCCAGGTCATCCGGCCGTGATTTTCGGGATAGAAATGGTCCTCTTTATAAGTTCCCACATAATACTGGCAACCCATATTGTGACTGATGAACAGGAGGAGGTGTTTTCCGCCCGGTTTGCCGCCATCAGACGAAGAGGGTAAAGGCAAAAAGCTCGGACACATATCATCCTCATTTTTACTGGTCCATTTGCGGTCGGACTGATAAAACTCGTGCTGGTATTTCCAGTTCTTCAAATCATCTGATGCAAATAAATAGAGGTGATCACCCTGGTAGTTCACTGAGTCGGGAGGTAGCGGAGGATCTTTGGGGTTGTCTCCAGGCAATCCTTTTCCGCGTGATCCATATTTGCGGAGCACCAGCAGATTCCCTGTTGCCATATAGTAACGGCCCTCTTTTTTCCAGATATTGGATGGATCGGCCGAGCCGACATGAAACGTTTTTCCGGATGCATCCTTTAGATCGGTGATTCCCCATTCTGCAGATTTAATAACCGGATTGGATGTTGATTTCTCCCAAACATTAAAATTCTTATCTGTACTTCTGGCCAGACCAATCCCTTTGTCATTCCATAACATCCAGTAGGATAAAATTGCCGATCCGTCATCATCCACAAAGGCACCACCACTGAAGCAACCTTCATCGCCATTGCCAGGAAAGATGGCATCGGGATGATGGCGCCAATGGAGTAAATCAGTACTTGAGACATGTCCCCAGCAAAATCCTGAACCTTCGCGATGATAAAGGTACATCAGGTGATATTGTCCATTGGCATAAAACGCACCATTCGGATCTCCTGGTCTGCCATCCACTTCAGGAAAACAAAAGTGGAAGGCGGGGCGGTAAGGATCGGAAATCAGCCGTTCACGGAATGCCCTGGTTGCCTTGATGACCTCTTTGGAAATTGGCTGATGTTCCTGAACCAAAGGGGGAAAAGGTAATTCTTTCTTTTGAGGGAAAGCTGCAAAAAGAGCAAAGAAGACGAAAGTAATTAAGAGGATGAAGTGTTTCACAGTTGACTTATTAGTTTATCTTGTCAATTGATAATCACCAATTAAAAGCCCGGGTGAAAGGTTCAACCGTATGGTCAATTTACGGATCATTTCTACAGTCAGCTTACGTTTACGATTTAATATCTCAGAAACCCTGCTTTTCCCACCAATTTCATTAACTAAATCGATTTGTTTTAACTGCATTTCTTCCATCCTTATTTTAATCGCCTCAATGGGATCAGGCGCTTCAATTGGGTAATATCTTTTCTCATAATCATCAATAATTAAACTGAGTATATCCGCTTCATCACTTTCAGTTGTACCAATCCTGGCATCAAACAGGACTTCAAGGCTTTTCAAGGCTTTCTGGTAATCTGATTCTGATTTTATCGGTTTTAACTTCATTTTCCTGTCTTTTAAATTTTGTTTGCATCAATTTTATCGTATTCCGAATGGGTCCCAATCAATCGGATAAAGATCCATTGTTTCTCAAAATTAAAATTAGCTACCAGCTTGTATGATTTACCTTTGATATTAAAGACAATCCGGTTATCCTTTAGAATACTTGAACTTGCATATGTTTGCCTGACCTCCTTGGGCGTTTTCCAGTCCGAATTCATGACTGTATCGTACCATGTTTTTAGATATTGCTCAGAATCAGGATGGATTTCCCAATATTCTCTTAAAGTACCTTTTGAAAATATTCGCTCCACGTTTATCTATTAGTCAGATGCAAAGGTAAAAATAAAATCTCAAATTGGGAACTTTAGTTCCTGGTTAATTCGCTCATTACGAATTATCATTGTTCAGTAACCTGAAGGTGATCTAATATATTTTACCGGCAGATTGTGAACGATTTACCACTGCATCGCCGGAAATAACTTCCACGCTTTCAGGCTCTCAACCCAGATCGGTAGATCCTCTGTAAATACCTGCACATGGACTGCATCTTGCTGTGTCGGATAGATGACCTGTGTGATGCATTGGCGGCCATTTGCAAAGACTTCAAGCATCGACTTGTCCAGAAATATCCTCAAGTGAACTTTCTCCCCGGGTTTTAGGGAAAATGGAGCGTCTTCCGTCAGGATTACCGGGTTATGCTTTGGATCAGGAGAGGCAAATGCCATCGCAAACTCTTCATAAACAGGATGATTGATTCCGGATTTCTGCATATCTACCTGGAGCAGGTTTTTGGTTCTGTCGATCACGACGGGGGTTTGCTCTACCCCGTCTTTGGAGGAGAAGAGCTTTACCCCAAAACGTTTCGCCTGACCCGCATCTATCGTGATATCCATTTCCATCATATTCCCTGTAATGGTATTCAGCAGAACTGACTGACCTCCATCCACGGTAAACGGTTGTTCTTCCATTTGATTAACCCGAAGCCGTTCAACCTCCTTGGGTGGTTCAATAACCAGGGATAGCTTGTCGGGCGCGAGGGTCAACACTCTGGGCATTGACATGGTTCCGCTCGAGACCCCCGATTTCCGGTCGAGCACCCAGGCCCACATGATCCGCCGCCCCTGATCGTCGAGCAAAGTTTCCGGGGCGAATATGGTTCCCCCGGGCCAGTTCATGCGATGATGCGATTCGGGATTAAACTGCTTTCCGTCCCAGGTGCCGATGTAATAACGTGCCCCCCTGGAGTGACTGATGCACAGGAGGACCCATTTATTCCCAAGTTTAAAGAAGTCTGGACATGAAATATCCTCAAAATCGTTCACATCGGGCATGTTGTGAGTCATAAATGCACCCACTTTTTTCATGGGCTGATCGTAGGAATCTCCCACATAAAGAACCGGGGGATTCGGATGTTTGGCTCCCGGAGTCCCTCCCGAAATCTGGTAATAGGTATTCCCCTCAACCCACATATGGGGATCCCAGCCCGGTTTGGCAATCGGGTTTGTTTTTGGTTTTACCCATTCATTCAGCTCTTTATCGCTGCTGTAAGCCACACAATTTCCATCAGTGCCTAAGCCGTGGTAGGCTAAAACGACGTTCCCGTCTTTCGCCAGGAAGGCATTTCCGCTGAAAATATCGTGTTCAGGATCTCCCGGATTTGGTTTCAGATCATTGGCATACCAACGCCAATGAAACAAATCGATACTTGAAAGATGCTGCCAGTTGCATTTCTTCTCATCCTGATAGATATACCAGAGATGGTAAACCCCATCTTTGAAAATGGCACCGTTTGGATCAAAGGGCATTGCCTTCCCTTCGGCAATCGTAAGATGCCATTCCGGACGGATCGGATCATTGAGTTCTGCGCGCCTGATCTTCCGGGCAGAGGCGATATCCTCCGGTTTAATATCCTGGGATGATGCACCCAGAGGAAGAATGAAAGCGAGGATAAGCAGCAGGTTCATCACAGTTTTCATAATCTCTAAATATTAGTTGTTTTGAAACACAGGTTAAATTGGTATTTAATTTTGAAACAGAAAGTTGAACCCTTTCGGTTACAACCAATTATTGTTCTTTGACCGCGGGTTACAACCCGTAGTCAATAATATTCAACCCTCTCAGGGTTTCACTCAAGTTTGAAGGACTTAAATTTTATTGCCCCCCGACGAAATCAGGGGATCTCATTAAAATAATCATGGAACCCCGAAAGGGTTCAATTCATTCACAACCATAATCGCCATAAATGGTGAATTATCATTTAATTCACCCGTTTTAACAATTCCGCCAGGGAAACCGTAATTATTCTCCCGATTGGTTTCCCATCGCGGTAGGTGATTACCCGGAACGTATCGGCGTCCTTTGGAATCGTCAGCTTTTCCCCCTTCTGATAAAGCGGGGTATGATGGTCAGGATAGGTGTTGTCAAATGTATAATGGATCTCCAGACCTTCAATTTCGGTATCCAACCGGATCAACAAATTACCCTTCTCATCCTTTGACGGAATAATTATCGCATCATAGAAACTCCGCGAAAAGTTAATATCGGCATTTGCGAGGCGATCCAGTTGAACTTCGGTCCGGCTAACAAAACTGGTCCAGTTCCTCTCCTGCCGGGGAGCCCATAGCACTTCGGCAAGGGCAAATGAACGGGGCCAGAACATATATTCCGCATGACGGAAGGTTGGCACGCTTTCAGCCCAAAGATTGCCCTGTCCCCCCAGAACACAGGTCGAGTCGACTCCATGAGGCACCGGTTCAAATGCATACACGGTTTTTAGGCGTAAAAGACTGTAGGTGGGCGGCTCAAGTGCGGGATCCCCCTGGTACAGATCAAGATAGGCATAGTTGGTAGGACTCATGACTACCCGATGATTCGATTTGGCAGCTGCAATTCCACCATCCATGCCACGCCACGACATTACCGCCGCATTGGGTGCCAACCCCCCTTCGAGAATTTCATCCCAGCCTATTAATTTCTTACCCTTTTCCTGAAGCATTTTCTCCAGCCGCTTGATGAAATAACTCTGCAATTCATTTTCATCCTTTAACCCGTTATCTTTCATCCGCTTTTGGCAATCCTCACATTTTTTCCAGAACCCTTTGAAACACTCATCTCCCCCGATGTGAATGTATTCAAAAGGAAATAATCCGGCTATTTCGGTAAAGACAATATTCAGAAACTCAAATGTCGAATCCCTTCCTGCGCAAAGGGCGTCATCGTCAATCCCGTAAAACTTCGAACCTGGATTAACCTTATAGGGAAGTCTGGTACACGAGAGATAAGGATAAGCGGCAATTGCAGACAGACTATGTCCCGGAACATCAATTTCGGGCAGAATATTGACATGACGGGCTGAAGCATAAGCCACAAGCTCCCTGATCTGTTCCTGGGTGTAAAACCCTCCGTACGTCGCCGCTTCTCCATCCTGGGGAGGCTGCCTGTCCCACCACAATCCTGTACGGGGGACACGCCAGGCACCGACCCTGGTCAGTTCGGGCAATTTTTTGATCTCTACCCGCCATCCCTGGTCATCGGAAAGATGGAGATGGAGGAGGTTGAACTTATAAATTACCATCTCATCGATGAGCTTTTTCACCTGATCAAGGGTAAAAAAGTGCCGACTCACATCCAGCAGCAATCCGCGCCAGGAAAAACGGGGCTCATCCTGAATTTCAAGAGCCGGGATAATTGACTCTCCGTGAATTGGGATTAATTGCAGCAGGCTTTGCACCCCGTAAAACAATCCCTTCGAAGAGGTTCCTTTCACGGTAATTGCAGTCGGCGAAACCGTTAAAACATAACCCTCTGTGGCGGTTTTTGACTTATCGTCGAGTATCAGGCTAATTGACAATGGAAATAAGGAGGCTGCCTTGCTGCTTTTAACCGGGAGGTGCAACTTATTCAGGGATTCTATCGTTTGGGATGCGTATCCGGCCAGAAATTTCAATTGCGGATCATTATACGTAATCGTTGTCTTTTGATCCATCGTAAAATAACCATTCCGGATTTCCACCTGTTTTGGCTGAGGAATAATATGGATGGTCTGCGCATTAGCAAACACAACCAGTAAAACCAGGAATAAGCCGGAAGTCAGTTTTTTGCAGGTCATCGCTATTTGTTGTTGACATAATCAATGGATAAATTCTTATAGGCCCGGGCCAACACGGCGATATTCCGCTCATCACCCTTTAAACTATCCACCGGTTTCGAGAGATAGTAATCCACCGGCGGCATTAAAGATCCGGATACCGGTTTGGTAAACCCGTAGAGTCCCACTTTTGCTTTGATTGCGGCAGGAATTACTTTCGCCGGATCCTGTCCGTTCCAGTTGGCCAGGCAGGTGACCAGGCGCGTATGCGGACCCAGCATCTTTCGGACCGATTCTGTGGTGGCGATATCTCCGGCCTCGTTCAATACCCAGTCTACCTGCTTCAGCATATCCGATCCGGCAATATCCCTGCTGGTAAGCTGACAGGAGGTGAGCCAGATGATGCAGTCGGGTTTTGTTTTTTTGACTGTTGCCCGGATCTTCTTCCAACAGCGGTCAATCGCTTTCCGCCGGAACTGCAGTTCAACTTCCGGAGTTATTTTTTCCGCTCCGGGGAAAGGGCGTTTCATCAGTTCGCGATACATCATCTTTTCACAATCCAGCCATTTCAAAGGCGGGTAGGGTTCCATGGTTGCACCGGGGTTCCAGAGCCAATCGATAAACACACCATCCATATTGGTCTTTTTTATCGCATCCCGGATGGATGCGCAAAGGAAATCGATGTAGGTTGAGGTATATGGAATATGCGGATTCGATGGAATTCCATAGCTTAATCCGGGATGTTCAAGACCCCACCGGGTATTTGACCCTGCACAGAAATATCCAAACACCTTCATATTCTTTTGATGGGCCAGCTTCACCTGTTCGGTCAGAAAATCATATTTCAATCCGGGTTGTTCCGGAACGATTCCATCTTTATACCAGGCATATCCGTTACAGGAAACCGCAAAAGACTGGATCACATTACAGCCAAGGTCGGCATACCAGTTAACATGATCAGCGGGGTTGGCATCTGCCCATAACCCTGGCGCGGCAAACCCGTTCGGACCACCTTCTCCCCAGTTAAAATCAATGTCATAGGCCTTGATCGGTTGCTCCGATTCTTTTGAGGTATCGGAACAACCGGATAAAAGGACGATAAACAGGATAAAAAGAAGGAATTGAATTTCTTTCATTCTATTTTCCTACTTAAGAATCACCTCGAGCACAACAATTTCGACCGGTGGTTTCTGAACCGGAAGTTCAAGGTTCAGGTTGTTTTTCCCTTCACCCCTTGCCGCATGGAATTTAATCTCGGAGGCATCATGCAGGAATTGTATGTATTTAACCTTATCTCCCATATTTTTAAGGACCAGATTACCCATCGGATAACTGAGCAGATGAATATACAACCTTTTCATCTTCGGATTATAGGTCAGGAGGGTATTGGCCGGAGCAACAAAATCAGCCGGAGCTTCCGTACAGTTATAAATCGAACGGTTGTTGTATTTCATCCATTCACCCATGGCCTTCAAACGGTCCTGAGCCCTGAAGTCGAAAACCCCGCGGGCGGTCGGGCCGACATTGAGCAGTAAATTACCCCCTTTGCTGACCGACTCAATCAGCAGCTCGAGCAATTGAGGGGTGCTTTTCCAGGTATTCTCATCACGGTAGTATCCCCATGATCCGGAAAAGGTCTGACAAGTCTCCCATGCGATTTTCTTGCCGTTGCGTTCAGGCCATTTCTCAACTTTGTATTGCTCGGGAGATTCGAAGTCCCAGCCACCATCCTGATCCTTGAGGTCGAGACGGTCGTCAATGATAATTCCTGGCTGAAGCGTCCGCACCATTTTCAGAAGATCCTCGGAACCCCAGTCGTTATGATCCTTCCCATGCTTGCCAGGGAAGGAAAAATCAAACCAGATCACACTGATCTCTCCGTAATTGGTCAGTAATTCGCGAACCTGGTTTTTCAGGTATTCGCGGTATTTCGACATGTCGCGGTCTTTGTTCAGACGGGCATAGGCGGAATCGGATTCCTGCCTCTGGGGGTGCATCTGATCAATCGTATAGTCAGGATGATGCCAGTCAATGAGTGAATAGTAAAAACCGACTTTTAACCCTTCAGCTCTTAAAGCATCGACATATTCCCTGACAACATCTCTTCCAAAGGGCGTATTCGTAGATTTGTAATCGGTAAACTTCGAATCAAACTGACAGAACCCTTCGTGATGTTTTGCAGTTAACACCACATACTTCATCCCTGCTTCCTTGGCCATCCGGGCCCATTCCTTTGGGTTAAAAAGATCGGGATTGAACTCTTCGAAATACTTCTGATATTGCTCGTTAGTCATCCTCTCGTTGTTCTTTACCCATTCGTGGCGGGCAGGCAGGGCATATAAACCCCAATGGATAAACATCCCGAAACGGGCATTGGTCCACCATTCCATCCGTTTGGTTTTTTGCTCTGCCGTTTCCGCCTTTAACTGGGCGGAGGCAGTGTCGTGTATTGCCAGAATTGAAAGCAGCAATACCAGAATCATCCCGATCTTAAACCTGTTCTTCATTCGCTTTAGTTTTATTGTTGTTTGAATCAAAATTTAAATTCTTTGTGGTGTAAGGTAAGTAATCAGAACGATATAATGTACTTTTTATAATTCTGGTTTTCTACTTTTTGACCCCTCTGAATTTCCTTTCACTACCCTTTCCCCGCTTTTCCCTGCCTTTCCCCGCCTCTGGAGGGGTTAGGGGAGGTCCGGGTTAGTGGAGATCTGGATTAGAAAAGTCTGGGGTTGGGAGAGTTCAAAAGTGGAAATAATTGATTACACCATGCTATTGTTCTTATGGCTTAAAATTAAACTTTTATCCATCAGTAATTGAAAAAATACATTTTCAACTTATTCTCTTTGTGGCATTGCCTCAGTCGTCTTACCGATTCTTCGCAGTGAAGGCTTTCCAACACGCATCAAACCCTAAAAACGTCGTTAAACAGGGCCCTAAAATAGAACTTTTTTAGTAAATAATCTCCGAACTTATTTTCCTATCTTCGGCATTTCAATCTCCAGATTATGCTTATTCGGCTTCCGATTCTTTTAATCCTTCTGTTCATACTTTTCACTTCCGGACTGAAAGGGGATAATCTGCCATTATCAAAAAATGACAATTTGCCATCTTCGGTGGATATGGAGATCTTTTCAGTTTCCAAAAAGAATACCCATATGCCTTTAGGGACTGTTAACCAACGGTTTGTAATTCATGCCAGGAAAACCACCGGAACCATCAAACTCGATGGAATTGTGGATGAAGCTGACTGGCTGAAAGCCGAAGTGGCACACGATTTCTACATGGTCCTTCCCTATGATACAGGTCACAGTGTCGCAAAATCAGAAATCAGGATGGTCTATGATGATAAAGCGTTCTATCTCGCAATCATTTTTCACGATACAATTCCCGGGAAAAGGCCCGTCGAATCGCTTCGAAAGGATTTTGTATTCGCCAATAACGACAATTTCCTGGTTTTTATCGATTCCTTCAATGACCAGACTACCGGCTACTCCTTTGGGGTTAATGCGGCAGGGGCACTTTGGGACGGAACCATGGACAAAGGACAGGGGGTCAATCTGATGTGGGATTGCAAATGGGAATCCAGAACGAAAAATTATCCCGATAAATGGATCACCGAAATGCGAATTCCCTTTAAATCGATCCGGTATAAAAAGGGAATTGATCACTGGAATATTCAATTTTCGCGACAAGACCTGAAACTAAATGAGAAATCGGCCTGGGCTCCTGTGCCGCGCCAATTTCCGACCGCTTCACTCGCCTATGCCGGTCAGGTAAAATGGGAGACACCACCACCCGAATCCGGCCTTCGGCTCGCCCTGATTCCATACGTTTTAGGTGGTGTATCGCGGGATTTCGAAAATGGACTAAAACAACAATACAATACGAATTTCGGGTTTGATGCCAAACTTGGCCTGTCCTCGGCTTTAAACCTCGATCTCACAGTCAATCCCGATTTTTCCCAGGCGGATGTTGACGATCAGGTGACCAATCTCCAGCGCTTCGAGCTCTACTACCCCGAGAAAAGACAATTCTTCCTGGAGAACAGCGGCCTTTTTGGAAATTTCGGAAATGCCAGTATCAATCCTTTCTTTTCACGCCGCATCGGTCTTGATGCCCCCGTCAATGCCGGTGCCCGGCTAAGCGGGAAGATCGGAAAAGACTGGCGCCTTGGTGTAATGGATATGCAAACAGGCAAAACAGGCGATACCCTGGCAAGAAACTTCTTCGTGGCAACAGTTCAAAAAAAGGTTTTTTCACGCTCAAGCTTCGGCCTGATCTTCGTCAATAAAGAGCACCTCGACATCCCTTCAACCTGGCAGGGAAACAGTTATAACCGGGTAGCGGGGATCGAATACAACCTCGCAAGCCGGGATAACTTTCTGACCGGTAAACTATTTTCCCAAAAATCATTTTCTCCGCATGCCACTTCCGGACAGGAATTCACCGAGGGATTCAATGTCGCCTATTCCCGAAAGAATTACCTGCTCGAATTTATCCAGCTTTATGTCGGTAAAGATTTTAATGCAGAGACCGGATTTGTTCCGCGAATCAACTTCCTGGAATTTAATCCGAGGGTAACACTCAAATTTTATCCCAAAAGCAATCTCCTGGAGTACCACGGATTCCTGACCGAAGTGAATAATTTTTATAAACCCGATAACCGACAAATTACAGACCGAAACGTGGGATTTGATTATTTCTTCATCTTCAAGAGCCGGGCGCGCATCGATTTGAAAGGCTATAATCATTATATTCTTTTGCTGCAGAATTTTGATCCCACTAATTTAGGAACCAACTATTTGCTTCCAGGAACCGGTTACAACTGGAACGAGTTTTCTGCACAATTCGTCTCCGACAACCGGAAAAATTTTAAATATGATTTTACAACCGGCTATGGAGGCTTTTATAACGGCAAACGATGGTACGCACAGGGATCTGTCAATTACCGCTTTCAGCCTTACGGAAATATCTCGATGGTGTATACTTACAATGATCTCTTATTGCCATCCCCCTGGCAACATACCGGTTTCTGGGAGATCGGGCCTAAACTCGATGTGACCTTTACCAATACCCTGTTTTTCACTACGTATGTCCAGTATAACCAGCAATTGGATAATCTGAATTTCAACGCAAGGTTTCAGTGGAGGTATAAACCGGTTTCAGACATCTTCCTGGTCTATACCGATAATTATTTTCCGGGAATTATGAAGGTGAAAAACCGCGCAATTGTTTTAAAGATCTCCTATTGGTTTAACTGACCTGTTGATAAGGAACCGGAATTGTTTAGGATTCAATCACTCTTGCAAGAACATCAATCACACTCGCAAGATTACTCATCACACTCGCCAGAACATCAATCTCACCCGCAAGTTTACTCATCACACTCGCAAGTTTACTCATCACACTCGCTAAAACATCAATCTCACCCGCAAGTTTACTCATCACACTCGCTAAAACATCAATCACACTCGCCAGAACATCAATCTCACCCGCAAGTTTACTCATCACACTCGCCAGAACATCAATCTCACTCGCAAGTTTACTCATCACACTCGCTAAAACATCAATCACACTCGCAAGAACATCAATCTCACCCGCAAGATGACTCATTACACGCGCAAGAAGATCAATTACAACCGCAAGATTACAAATCTGACTTTTGGTGTACAATAGCACCCGGCACCGAAACAAAAAACCCTGCCGGAATTGTTTCAGTCCTTCAGGGAGTTTTTACTAGTTGAGATAAAAAAACTATGAAAAATCCGGGAACAATCCGGGAAAAATCCGGGAAAAATCCGAGTAATGTTCCGTCAGATTACTTTTTTCGTGTAAATAGGATACCGCCGATCGATTTATACTGGGAACTTTTAATGCCATAAGCTGACTTGACGTAGAGTTTCGAATCGAAGGCAATTTCCACGAGGCCTGTCTTGGCGGCATAGAGTACGGCATCGCGTTCGGTGCGGGCGGCATTTGCCCTTGCATCAGCTGTTTTTACCGCTGAGTTGACCAGGATTAAGGCCGCAAGTTTAACATTCAGGGAGTCGACTGTAAGATCCGGTTCCTTGGGTTTGTACGCTGCAATTGTGCCCAGCAGCACGATGAATCTCCTGAAATTTTCGATTTTGGTGTCATAAGAACCGCTGTGCATCTTATTGGTCTTCACCGGTTCTGCGGGTTGAGTTCCTTCGGCAACAGTGGCAGGGGGAGTAATCTGAGATGCGCGTTTGTTGCGCATTTCGCGTACGATCGATGCCCCCTGTTCGATCGTTTGTTCAGAGACATCAGAAATACGCAAAGCATTTAATGCGCGTGTAACTAATGAATCGAGTGTATTAAAAGCGTCTGTTCTGGCTGAGACGGAATTGTTGCAGGCGCTTTCTGCCGTGTTTACCCCCAAAAGTACCTCATCGCCCCGGGCTTTGATTTGTTTTTGGTTCGGAATCGAAAGCCTTGTTTCCGCCGGATCGTATCCGGGCTGGAAGGCGACAACCCTTTCGGTAAAGAGTTCCATGTTGTCTACATTCTGCTGATTACTTCTTTTCCCTGAGTTCATAATAACTGATTTTTTTAATCCATAAATCGTGTTTCAGAACAAAACTTTAGTTAAATAATTCAAAGATACCGAAGAATCTTTTTTTATTCGGATGATAACCGGATAGTTACGGATATAAACGGAAATAACCGGTTATAATCGGATAAGAGGTTGACCGGATAATAAAATGGTTGGGTTTGGGAGTTATTCAGACCGATCCGGCTTTTATTCTTCCCTGATTCATTAATCCTGGCTTGGATTAACCCGCTCGGGTTACCTGTTATTGACCCCCGATTTTTATCGGGGACTATCACACAACCACAAACCCGCAACCCGGAATGGGTTGAATAAAT